>Ga0134121_10000515_pt1 | contig 43821 bp, 44 predicted proteins | sample KB301_FD_96463 | JGI IMG/M metagenome (GOLD analysis project Ga0134121, IMG submission 96463) | Terrestrial soil microbial communities without Nitrogen fertilizer from Kellogg Biological Station, Michigan, USA - KB3-0-1 | ecosystem: Environmental > Terrestrial > Soil > Unclassified ...
CGCGCTTCTCCGTCTCCACGCGGCGCAGCTCCTCCACCCACGGCCGCGTGTCGGCACCGCCGGAGGCGCCGGTCAGCGCCTGCAGCGCGGCCACCACGTCGCCGTACAGCTCGGCGGCGACCGGGCGCGGGTGGTCGCGCTCGGGCTCGGCCACGTCGACGACGATCAGCTCGCAGTCCGGCCCGAACGACTGGCCGAAGCCGAGCCGGAAGTCCATCGGCACGCCGATCACGAGCGCGACGTCGGCGTTCGTCAGCGCCGCCCCGCGGGCGCGCGAGAAGAACAGCTCGTGGTCGGCGGGCACGCAGCCGCGCGCGAGCCCGTTGAGGAACACCGGCACGCCGAGCGCCTCTGCGAGCGCGAGCAGCGCCTGCTCGCCGTGGCCCCAGTAGAGGTTCGTCCCCGCCATCACGACCGGCCGCTCGGCGTCGGCGAGCAGGCGCCCGGCGCGCTCGATCGCGTCGCCGTCGGCGCCGGGGCCGAGGTGCGGCTCGAGCAGCGTCGCGTCGCTGGCGGGCTCCTCCGCCTCGCTGAAGACGTGGTCCATCGCGAAGTCCAGGAACGTCGGGCCGGAGTGCGGCGTCATCGCCATGCGCAGCGCGTCGTCGACGAAGCCGGGGATCTCGTCCGTCCCGTCCGGCGTCGCGGCGAGCTTCGTCAGCGGCCGCGCGAACGGCACGTGGTCGATCTCCTGCAGCGAGCCGCGCCCCCAGCGCAGCGCCGGCGCGCGCCCGCCGAGCACGAGCATCGGCGAGTTGTTCGACTGCGCCGAGGCGATCGCGCTCATCGCGTTCGTCACGCCGGGCCCGGCCGTCACGGCGGCGACGCCGGGGGTGCGCGTGACCTTCGCCCAGCCCTCCGCGGCGAAGGCGGCGGTCTGCTCATGGCGGACGTCGACGATGTCGATGCCCTCCTCGCGACAGCCGTCGTAGATGGGGAAGATGTGGCCGCCGGAGAGCGTGAAGAGCTTGCTCACGCCGTGGGCCTTGAGCCGGCGAGCGATCAGCCGACCACCATGGAGCCTCGTCTGCTGCTGGGTGTCTGTGGACATCGACCCGACTCTAGTGCTCCGTGCCGGAGGAGCGTGCCGCTTCCCGCACGCCACCCAGGCGCAAACGGCGTATGAGCGCTGTATGACGGAGGACACAGCGCTTGCGTCCGACGACGGACTGACCCATCATCGGATGCAGGAGCGAGGAGTTTCAAGGCACGAAGATCCTCGATCCCGACAACGGCCGGGCGGCCGACGACGTCGGCGCCTCCCAAAGTGCCCGGCCGGCAGCGCACCGCTCCCGCGCGCACGTCCCCCCCGACCGTGCGTCGCCCCGATGGAGCCCTGCGAAGGAGGGTGGGGCCTGGAACGACTTCGGGCCTCACCCCTCCGCAGGCACGAGCGCGCGCGGTGCCCACAGCTGCACCCGCTCGAGCTTGCCCTTCAGCGACGCGGTCGGGCGCGCGTCGAAGCCGCCGTGGTCGAGGCACAGCAGCCGCTGCGTCGCCTCGGTCACGAGCACCGCGTCGCCCGTATGGCGCGTGACCTGCTCGACGCGCGCGGCGGTGTTGACCGGGTCCCCGATCACGGTGAACTCGACGTGTCCGCCACCGCCGACCGTCCCGGCGACGACAAGCCCGGAGTTGACGCCGATGCCCACGCGCAGGCTGCCGCCGTAGCGCTCCTGCACGGCGGCAGCGATCTCGATCGCCGCCGCCACCGCCCGGTCGGCGTGGGCGACGATCGGCTCCGGCGCCCCGAAGACGCCGAGCAGCCCGTCGCCGACGTACTTGTCCGGGTAGCCGCCGTGGCGCACGAGCAGCGGCACGACGACGTCGTAGAAGCCGTTCAGGTAATCGACGACCTCGCGCGCGCTCGCGCGCTCGGCGAAGCGCGTGAAGTCACGGATGTCGAGGCACAGGATCGAGACCTCGCGCTCCTGACCTTCGAGGTGCGGCCCCTCGCGCAGCACCATCTCGGCGACGTCCGGGCCGACGTAGGCGCCGAACGCCTCGCGCAGCCGCTCGCGCTCCTGCAGCCCCGCGACCATGTCGTTGAACGAGTGCGCGAGGCGGCCGGTCTCGTCGGTGGAGATCACCGGCACGCGCGTGCCGAGGTCGCCGTGGCGCACGCGCTCGGTCGCCTCGCGCAGCGCGTCGAGCGGCGCGAAGATCGAGCGCGACAGCAGGATCGTGAGCTCAAGCGAGACGGTGAACGCGACGACCACGGCGACGATCACCGCCGGTCCGAGATCGGCGAGGCGCGCGTGGTGGCGGTTCAGCTCGATGCCCGCGACGATTACGCCGGTGAAGATGTTGATCGCGGGCAACCCCACGAGCAGGCGGCGGCGCAGCGGCAGCCCGGCGCGCCCCGGCTCGAAATCGTCCGGCATGTGCAGCGCGACGTCGGCGAGCACGGGGCGCAGCAGCGACTCCATCGCGAAGAAGCGCAGCAGCGCGCCGTAGAACAGCGTCAGCAGCATCGCGATCAGGACCGCCACCGCCGCATACGGGTCGAGTCCGAGCTCGCTCGTCGCATAGACCCAGAACGGCACGATCACGAGGAAGATCGGCACCGTGCGCACGCGCCGCGCGTAGGAGGTCGGCATCGAGACGAGCGCCCGCCAGGCGGCGGACGTGGCATCGCGGTCGGTGGCGCCGTCGAGCCAGGCTCCGACCGGTGCCAGCAGTCGCCGCGCAAGCAGCGTCGAGCTCACGTTGTCGAGCGCCACCAGCAGCTCGGCCATCAGCAGCAGGAGCAGGAAGGTCCGGTCGCTCATCGGCTGGTAGAGCCGCAGCAGCCCGAGCCCTCCGAGCACCAGGATGTGGGCGAGCTGGAACTGGAGCACGACGGCTGTGAGCGGATAGCGCCGGCCGAGCCGGCGGTACGCGAAGCGCAGTGCCCGGTCCATCCCACCGGAGATTGTGACAGCGGCCCGGCCGGAAGCCGGGCCGCCGCCAATGAGGAAACGCTAACCCGCTGCGAGCGCGACCGTGCGTGCGAGCGCCACGGTGATGCGCTGCTCACCGCAGTAGAGGTCGCCGTCGACCCCCACCGTCGGCATCTGCGTGCCACCCTGGACCCACAGCGCCCGACCCGCCGCCGCCACGGCGCGGTCCCGACGCGCGTCGCGCGAGGCGCTCAGCGCCTCGGCGACTTCCAACCCGGCAGCCGCAGCCGCCTCGGCCAGGATGTCGGGGTCCTCGATGTCGAAGCCGCCGCAGAACGCGAGTCGCCCGACGGCGATCGCGAACGCGGCACCACAGCCCCGCTCGGTGGCGAACGTCGCGACGCGCATCGCGGACGGCACGCGCGCCGGGAATCGTTCCGGCCACACGAGCGGCATGCGCAGCTCGCGCGCGCGCCGCTCGACGGCCTCCATTGCAAACACACTGCCCTCGCCCACGTGCGGCGGCGCATGCCATGCCGTCGCCGCCCGCCAGCGAGCGTCGCCGAACCGACGCTCGATGCGCTCCGCCACCAGATACGTCGATGGCGATGCCAGGTCGAAGTACACCGTCACCGGCGCGAGCGCCGGCAGTTGGGGCGCCGAACGACCGGCCCGGCGCCGCGTGAGCTGGATCACGTCAGCCATTGCCTCGTCCTCCATGCTCTCGCGATCCTGCCGGTCCACCGTCGCCCCCCAGCGCGGTGCGACATGGTCGCGAAAGCTCTCCTATTGGCCCCTCCGACTTGCCGAACAGCCCCGAGTGGACGCCTCCGCCAAGGCGCATCCTCAAAGGATTCCCGCGGCTACTCGTCAGTCGGTTAATCTGTACCACGGTAGGTAGGTTCCACGCTCTCGTCCACCGGAGGTTGCCATCCCACCCGCTCCCCCGCCCAAACGCCATCCATACGACCAATGGTCGCCAGACGCACGGGCACTCGATCTCGTCGGCGACAAGTGGACGCTGTTGATCGTGCGAGACCTCGTAAGCGGTCCTCGCCGATTCGTCGAGCTCCAGCGCACGTTGCCTGGCATCTCGACGGAGCAGCTCCGCTCCCGTCTCAACCGTATGGTTGCGGACGGTCTTTTGACACGCCAGCGCTACCGCGAGGTACCGCCGCGCGTGGACTACGAGTTGACAGACAGGGCCCGCGACCTGATCCCCGTGCTCGGCGCGCTCGCGCGCTGGGGCTACGAGTGGTCGTGGACCGAGCCTCGCAGGAGCGAGGCGATCGACATCGGTGCGATCTTCCGACTCGCACCCGGGCTCCTCTCGCTGCCGCGATCGCTGCGCGGCACGGTGGAGCTCGTCGTGGCTCAGCGCTCGAAGGACGGCGAGACGCGGCAGTACGCGCTGATCGTCAAGCGCGGCGAGGTCACGCTCGAGGAGCGTGCCGAGCCGGAGCCCAGCGCACGCATCGTCGGCACCGAACGCGCCTGGATCGACGCGCTCGTGCCGAACGGCACCGCAAAGGGACTCGAGGTGAGCGGCGACGTTCGTCTGGGGACCGCGGTGCTCGAGGGAATGACGCCCGCGGCGACGCGCGCGTCCGCCGTCGCCTGACCGGCGGCAAGCAATGGGGGGAAGACCGCGCGGCCGAGGGGCTGCGCGGTCTCCTGCTGCGCTCAGACAAGCGAACTCGCACGGCACAAGAAATACCGTACGCCCCCCGGTCAAGCGGGGTTCGAACGCGGACGTTTACGTCGCAAAAGGGCTAGCAGATCCGCGGATGTGGTTTCGATGGCATCCATCTGCAGCGATCTCGGCAAATCCGGATCGTGAAGAGCGGATTGCCGTCCAAATGGCACGTCCACGCATCGCGGACCATAGACTTGCAGGCACGCCGCCCGGGTGGCGGAACTGGCAGACGCTGCCGGCTTAAAACCGGTTGTCCTCGCGGACGTGCGGGTTCGAGTCCCGCCCCGGGCACTTGACGCGCTCCTTCTGGCTCTCGGACGCCTGCCTGATCGCCGTGCAGAGCGCGCTCGTCGCGCTCCCGCGTCGCGGCGCGCCACGGCCCGTGGCACGACTCGTCGATCGCCTCGCCGGCCGCGGATGGGCGCTCGTGCCGCTCGGCTCGATCGTCGCCGTCGTCGTCGCGATCGGCATCGCAAGCGCGACCGCGCGCGGGCTCACCTGGCTGGCGCTGCTCGCCGTCCCGCCGCTTGCCGCCGCCGCGCTCGCGGTCGCGATGCACGGCGCCCGCCCGGCGCTCGCGCTGCTCGTCGTGCCGCTGTTCGCGCTCGCATGGGCCGCGCGGGACAGCCTCGCCGGCCAAGGAGCGGCCGTGCTGCTCTCCGCGCTGAGCTGCGTGACGCTCGGGGTGCTGCTCGCCGCCGTCGCGCCGCACGGCTGGCTCAAAGTCGGGATCGTGGCGATGGCGAGCGTCGACGCCGTGCTCGTCGGCGCACAGCTGCTGCAGCCGGCCAACGATCTGCTCAACGCCGCCGCGCCCCCCGCGCAGCTGCCCCAGCTGCAGCGAGCGCTGTTCGGCGACGTGCTGATCGGGTACGGCGACCTCTTCATAGCCGGCGTCTTCGGAGCGCTGCTCGCGGCGGAAGGCCGCAGGCAGGGCCGTGCGGCGCTGCTGACGTTCGCGCTAGCGGCCTGCTTCGACCTGCTCTTCCTCGTGCTCGACACGCTGCCGGCGACGGTTCCGGTCGCGCTGGCGCTGCTCGTCACCGAATACCGCGGGCGACAGCGATCAAAAAGGGCGTGAAAACCCGCAACTCGGGCATTGCTACGGTGTCCCACCAGCTGAGGGTCACCACGTGGAAGCATCCGCACTCACACACAGAGAGATCGTCGGGCTGACCAGTCGCTCGCCGCTGCTGCGATTGCAGTCCGACGAACGCCTGATCGCGCTCGTGCGCCGCGGCCAGCACGGCGCCTTCGAAGTGCTCGTCTCCCGCTACCAGGCGCGTCTGCTCGCGTTCTGCCGCCACATGCTCGGCTCGCGCGAGGACGCCGAGGACGTGCTGCAGGAGGTCTTCGCCGCCGCCTTCAACGCGATGCTCGCCGACGAGCGGCCGATCAACGTGCGGCCGTGGCTCTACCGGATCGCGCGCAACCGCAGCCTCAACCATCTGCGCAGGGTGCAGCCGATCGGCGTCGACTCGATGGACGTCCATCTCTCCGAGCACGGCGCCACGACCGCGGACAAGGTCGACCGCCGCGAATCGCTGCGCGAGCTGCTCGCCGACGTGCGCGAGCTGCCGGAGACCCAGCGCACTGCGCTGTTGCTGCGCGAGATCGACGCGCTCTCCTACGAGCAGATCGCCGAGGCGATGGAGACGACGATCCCGAGCGTCAAGTCGTTGTTGGTGCGCGCGCGCGTCTCGCTCGCGGAGGCCGCCGAGGGACGCCGGCTCTCCTGCGAGGAGGTGCGGCTCGAGCTCGGCGAGATCGCCGAGGGGCTGCGACGCCGCACGACGCCGCCGGTGCGACGCCACGTGCGCGCGTGCGAGCGCTGCACGACGTTCCGCATCGAGCTGCGCGCGACGAGCAGAGGACTTGCGCTCGCGCTGCCAGTCGGCCCGCTGCTGATCGCGAAGAAGCTGCTGCTCGCGCACCTCGGGCTCTCGGCCGGCGCCGGCGGCGCGAGCGGGACGGCGGCTTCCGGCACCGCCGCGGTCGGCGCGGCGGCCGGCGGCGCCGCAGCCGGCTCCGCTACGAGCGGCTTCATCTCAGCCGGGATCGGCGCGCTGGCGACGAAGGCGGCCGCCGGCCTGGCGGCCACCGCGATCGTCGCGGCCGGCGCGGTCGAGATCCAGCAGCAGACGCCGCATCACGCCCAGCCGCACGCGCAGGTGGTCGCGAGCGCGCCGGCGACAGCTCCCCCGGCAGCGGTCGTGCACCGCGCCCCGGCACGCGTGCAGCGCGCCCTCGACGCGCCCGCAGGCAGCGCCACGAGACACCCGCACGTCGCGACGGCCACACCGACGACGCCCGCTGACACGACCGCGCCCGCCCCGCCCGCCGCGGCGACGGGCACCGTTCCCGTGACCGACGGCCAGGTGGACGTCGAGACGAGCACGACCTCGCTGCCCACGACGCTGCCGCCGGAGCCGGTCACGATCACGCTCGTGACGACCGTCCCCGCCGCCGCCCCGCCACCGCCGGTGACGACCACGACGGACGCTCCCCCACCCGCGACGACCCCGCCACCCGCCACGACGCCCCCACCGGTCACGCTTCCTCCGGTCGCGACAACGCCGCCGCCCGTCACGCTCCCCCCGCCGGTGACGACGCCGCCCGACGAGCCCGAAGCGCCCGACGCGCCGACGACCCCCGCCACACCGTAGGGGCCTGCGGCGGCCTCAGGCCGCCGCGACGAGACCGATGACCTTCATGCGCCGCTCGAGTGCCTTGAGCGCGAACGCGCGCGTCTCGGCGATGCTCGTCCCGAACAGCACGACGTCCTCGTCGTCCGGCGCCCACTTCGGCTTCAGCACGCCCTCCGCGACGGGCGCGACCTCGACGAGCGCGCGCTGGATCGCGGCGCCGTAGCGCGGATCCTCGCGTGCCATGTCCCGCAGGAAGCGCGCGCCGAACGCCACATGACGGTGCTCGTCGCGGGCCACGTTCGTGAAGCCCTCCACGAAGCCGGGCAGCGTGCCCTCGCGCTCGTTGTAGTCGATGATGAAGTGCTGGCCGGTGAGCGCCAGCATCCCCTCGATCACCATATGGTAGATCGTGATCCCCTCGACGAGCGCCTCCGTGTCCTCCGGCTCGACGGCGAGGCGGTCGACGCGGCGCTTGAGCAGCTCGTCGAAGAGCACGTTGAACTCGGGGTTGAGGTGCTCGCTCGTCTCCGCCAGGCGCTCGTCGAGCCCGTCGGCCTCGAGCACGCCGACCTCGCTGTAGAAGCGGTCGAAGAACGCGACGTGGCGCGCCTCGTCCGCGATCTGCGTGCAGAGGAAGATCCGCATGTCCTCCTGCGGCGCGGCGCGCATCATCGGCCCGAGCTCGGCCGCGACGCGCTGCTCGCCGATGAAGAACGAGGAGAGGCCGTACATGCGCGCGTAGCGCTCCTCCGCGTCGAAGCGCTCATGCCAGTCGACGCGGTCCTGGCTGAAGTCGAGGTCCTGCACCGCCCACTGCTGGCGCTCCCACAGGGAGTAGAGGTCGCGATAGGAGAGCAGGTGCGCCTCCCCGCGATCGGAGCTCTCGAGCAGCGCCGGATCGCTCGTGGCGCGGAAGTCGACGCGGTCGGTGCGCGAGTTGGCGGCGGTGTCGGACACGACGAACCTCTCTCTCACGGGATGGTCGACCCAGCCTAGCGGAGGGCTGGCTGGCTGGCCAAACTGGAACCGAGCCGGTCAGGGCCCGACTTCGCCACCCGCCACCAGCGCACCGGCTGCGCGACCATCGAGCGTCACCGCATACCGGCCGGCGCGCAGTCCACGGATTCGCGTCCCTGCGCTCGTGCCGCCCTGGAGCGTGAGCGTGGTCGGAGGATCGGTCGCGAGCACGAGGGTGTGATCGTGCCCGTCGGCGGCGATCGCCGCCAGCTCGACCGCGAGGAACGGCGGGACGGTGATGACGCGAGGTCGGAGCCCGGATGCGGTGATCGTGAAGGTGGCGGGAACGCGAACCTGCTGCTCGTCGGGGGTCGTGGTCGGAGGGGTGGCGGGCTGCGTCTCGGGGATGTGCGCGAGCGGGTTGGTCGTGGTGGGCGACGGCGTCGTCGCCGGTTCCCCGCCGCCGCACGAGGCGAACACCAACGCGAGCGGCACCGCAAGCAGGCATCGAGGAGGTGGCACGCGGCGAGAGTATCGGCCGCCGCGTGAGCACCGCAGGTCTATGGGTCGTATACGCCCAAAGACCTGCACTGCTGCTCGATCAGGCCCCGTACACCCGCATCAACCGCTCGTAGTAGCCGTCCGGGGCGTGGCGGGCCCGAATGCGTGCGAGCGCTACCTCGCCGGCGGCTGTGCGCGACCCCGGATCGCGCCACAACGCGCTCAGCGCCTCAGCCCACGCCGCGGGCTCGAGCGGCAGCGCACCATCCCCGACCAGTTCCGGCAGCCCGCCCCGCTCGCTTCCCAGCACGGGCACCCCGTCCGCCATCGCCTCCAGCACGCTCATCGGGCAGGCGTCGTCGGAGCGGGATGGGGCGAGCAGAACCCCGGCGCCACGCCGCTCGCCGGCCAGCGCTTCGGCGGAGAGTTGGCCGAGGAAGACCACGTCCCCACCGGAGGCGAGCGCCCGCAAGCGCTCCTCGTCGGGTCCGGAGCCTGCGATGCGCAGCGGAATCGCCGCCTCGCGCGCGGCGGCGATGGCGACGTCGAAGCCCTTCTCCTCCACGAGCCGGCCGGCGGCCAGGGCATAGCCGCCCTCCCCAGCGACGGACGACGCAGCGATGGCGGAGACGTGGTTCGGCAGCACGGTCAGCGACTCACGCGGCACTCCCAGCTCCACGAGCCGGCCGGCCTGCGCCTCGCTCACCGCGACGAGCGCGTCGGCCTGCTCCAGCAGGCGGGGCTGCTGACGTGCCAGCCCGGCCCCGTAGACCACCGCCTCGGGCAACGAGCCGCGACAGCGATGCCGCACGCCCGGACGCGTGTCGCGCCCACGACAGGCGAAGCAGGGCGCACCATCGCGGTACGCGACGCCGATGGCGCAGAAGAGCCGGAAGTTGTGGAGCTGGAGCACGACCCGCGCACCCTCCGCGCGCGCCGCGGCGAGTGCGCGCCAGCCGAGCAGCGGATGGACGTTGTGCGCGTGGACGACGTCGGCGCGCTGCGTCCGTACAGCCGCGGCGACGGCGTCCGCGTCCAGTCCGCCATGCAGCAGGCCGCGCGCGGCCCGCAGCGCGCCGGCGTCGGCGCTGTCGCGCTCGCAGCGGGCGACCGCGTGCCCGCGCGCGCTCAGCAGCGCGGCGAGCTGCTCGACGACGCGCTCCTCCCCGCCCGCCGCGCGGTAGCGGTTGTGGAGCAGCAGGACGCGCGCGGGGGATGCGGGCAGAGGGCTCACCAGCCGGCGATTCTGGCACGCTGCCCAGCGATGGCGATCGCGCTCGTGACGAACGTCCTGACGCCGTACCGCATCCCGCTCTATGAGCTGCTCGCCGAGCGCTACGGCGTCGAGGTGCTCTGCTTCGGCGCTGGCGCAAGCTACGTGCCGGAGTGGTTCGGGGACCTCGACGGCCAGCTCGCGGCGGCGCGCTTCCCCGCACGCCGGCTCGGCGGCGCGCGCGCGGCGCTCACGCTCGGCGCGCGCTATGACGGAGCGATCGCGTCGGTGGCGGGCGGCGCGGTGCTGCCGGCGACCTACCTCGGGATGCGCCTGCGACGGCGTCCGTTCGTGCTGTGGGCGTCGGTGTGGGCGCATCCGCGCGGCGGGCTGAGGTCCGCGGTCGCCTTGCCCGTGCTGCGCCACGTCTACCGCCACGCCGACGCGGTCCTCGCCTACGGCGAGCACGTGCGCCGCCACGTGGCCGGCTACCGCGGCGCCGGCGACGTGGTGATCGCTCCCCAGTCGGTCGAGGCGGAGCTGTTCGGACGCGCGGTGTCGGCCGGGGAGGTCGCGGCCTGGCGGGCGGAGGCCGGGCTGCCGGAGGGCCCGCTCGTGCTGTTCGTCGGCCGGCTCGTCGAGGAGAAGGGTGTACGCGAGCTGCTGGCCGCGTGGCACGACGTGCGAGGCGCGACCCTCGCCGTCATCGGCGACGGCCCGCTCGCGGCGGAGGTCCGCTCCGCCCCCGGCGTGCGGCTGCTCGGGCCGCTCCCACGCGAGCGGCTGCCCGTCGCCTACGCGGCGGCCACGACCGTCGTCGTTCCCTCGATCCCCACGCCGCGCTTCCTCGAGCCGTGGGGGCTCGTCTGCAACGAGGCGCTGCACCAGGCGACCCCGGTGATCGCCACGACCGCGGTCGGCGCGGTCGCGGGCGGACTCGTGCGCGACGGGGAGACAGGCCTCGTCGTGGAGCCGGGAGATCCCGTCGCGCTCTCCGCGGCGATCGAGCGCCTGCTCGTCGAGGCACCCCTGCGCGCCCGGCTCGGGGGTGCGGGTCGCGCAGCGCTCGCCGGCCACACCCACGCCGCGATGGCGGACGCCTTCGGCGTCGCGCTCGCCCGTGCGGGGCTTCGCTGAGCTACTCCCCCAGCGAGAAGAGCGCCTCGAGGTCGTGCTTGGAGTAGACCTCGAACGCAACGAGCGTCTGCGTCTTCGAGATGCCCGGCAGCTGCGCGAGCTGTTCGGTGATCACGTGCGCGAGGTCGTCCTGCTCGCGCAAGCGCAGGATCGCGGCGAAGTCCCACTCGCCGGTGATCGAGTACGCCTCCGCGACGCCCGGCACGTCCGCCAGCAGCCCGCCCAGCTCGGCGAGCGCGGTGCGCTCGGCCTGGATGAGGACGATCGCGTGCGTCACGCCGTCAGCGACTCCCCGGGCGCGAGCACGACGACCTGCGAGCCGGTCTGCGTCTCGACGTCGTCCTTGAACGCCTGCACGTCGGTTGCGATCGGCGGGAACGTGTCGTAGTGCATCGGCACGACGACCTTCGCGCCGACGAGCCGCGCCGCCTCGACGGCGTCGTGGCGATCCATCGTGTAGTGGCCGCCGATCGGCACGAGCGCGACGTCGATCTCGCGGCCGCGTCCGACGAGCTGCAGGTCGGAGAAGAGGCACGTGTCGCCGAGGTGGTAGATGGTCGTGCCCTTGAAGTCGATCAGCAGGCCGCACGCGATGCTCGGCGTGCCGTTCGGCGTCGTCGAGGTGTGCCACGCCGGCACGAGCTTCACCGAGCCCCAGTCGAACGTCACGGTGCCGCCGAGGTTCGGGTCGCGCACCTCGACGCCCTCGCCGCCGATCTCGTTCGCCAGCTCGACGACCGCGACGACCGGCGCACCGGTGCGCTTGGCGATCGCGACCGTGTCGCCGAGATGATCGCCGTGACCGTGCGAGACGAGGATCGTCGTCGCATCGAGCTCTTCGGCGCTCGCTGCGGCCTTCGGATTGCCCGTCAGGAACGGGTCGACAAGCACGGTGATGTCGCCGTCGCTCAACGCGAACGCCGCGTGGCCGAGAAAGCGAAGCTCCATGTCACGTCCCCTTCGTCGAGATGTCCGTCTCCAGCGTGCGCGCAAGCTCGAACCCGACCGCAACTCCGACGAGCATGCTCAAGCGCGTCTCCTCCGCGACGAGCGTACCGATCGCCTCCTCGCGCCGAACCGCATCGTCCTCGCCGGCCGCTGAGCGCACCGCCTGAGCGTGCATCTCGCCGAACCAGCCGCCGGCCGCGAGCGCCTCGTCGAGCACGCGGGAGAGCTGGGGCGCGGCGCGCGCGACGAGCTCCTGTGCGTCGCGCAGCCGTTCGGGGTCGCTGAGCGACGCGACGGCGGCGTCGATCTCAGCATCGGTGTAGGCACGCTCCACCGCGCCGATGATAGGTCTCCGCGCGTTCACTGCCCGGCGCGGATGCGCGCCAGCGGGTAGCCGAGCACAGCGCCGGCGAGCACGCCCGTCGCGCCGGCCAGCGCATCGGCGGTCTCCTCCGCGAGCGGCAACAGCAGCAGCACCGTGGCAAACACCGCGACGCCCAGCATGTCCCCGTCGACCTCGCGGCCGCGGCGCACGTCGCGCAGGTCGGGGACCGCCCACGCCACCAGCAGCGCGAGCGCCACCCCGTTGCCGCCCATCGCGAGCGGGAAGGTGTCGAGCGTCGCGGCGACCGCCATCCCTCCGGCCCCGCCGGCGAGGACCAGCAGCACGATCACGATCGGCCCGTGCCGGCGCTCGAGCAGCCAGCCGAAGATCGCGATCGCGAACAGCGCCGCGAACGCGTAGCCGCTGTTCGCGTAGGCGAACGGCGCGGTGAAGATCTGCCACCTGTTGAGATCGAGCGGGCCGACGACCGCGACCCGGCCGAGCCCCACGACGCCCGCCCGCGTCAGCACGAGCAGCGCGAGGCTCCCGACGACGATCGCGATCGTGGCGTACGGGCGCGCGTCGGCGCGGATGCCGGGGATCTCCCCGCGCCGCAGCGGCCCGAGCGACGGTGTCGGCGAACGGCGCCTGTGACGGCGCGAGGGCTCCTTCGGGCGTCCGTCGCGATCGAGCTTCGGCGCCCGCTTGCGCAGGCGATTTCCGCAGTACGGACACTCCGTGATGTACGGACTGACCTCCGAGCCACAGCTCTTGCAGATCACGAAGAGATCAGGTGCGCCACTGCTCACGCACCGATTCTAGAGCGCGTGCGAAGCGCGTCAGCTCGCCTCGTCCGCGCTCGCGGCGACGATCTCGGCGACGACCTCGCGCAGGTCGTGGTTCGCCTCGTGGACGACCAGCTGGCGCGCGGCTCCGTTGCCGCGCTCGAGCAGGTCCTCGATCCCCGCCAGCTCGGCTGCCGAGCCGAGCTCCTCGGCGTGCGGGCGCAGCCGTTCGAGCAGCCGCCGCGCCAGCTCGCGCGTCGCCACCCGCTCGCGCGAGGGCAGGTCGACGAGATCGCCGTCGAGCCCGTGACGGGCGGCGAGCCACTTGTTCTCGTCGATCATCTGGTGCGGGTAGCGCGACAGCTGCCTGCCGGCGTCGAAGTGCTCCGCCAGCTCCTTGACCATCGCCTGGATCAGCGCCGCGAGCCCGAGCGTGTGCTCGACGCGCGTCTGGACGTCCATCACGCGGATCTCCACGGTGCCGAGGTTGGGGTGCGGGCGCACGTCGTACCAGAGGTACGTGTAGTCCTCGATCACGCGGCTCTCGACCATGAACGCGATGCTCGCCTCGTAGTCGGCCCAGTCGGCGTACGTGGGCGGGATCCCGACCCGCGGGAAGGCGCGGAAGATCGGCGTGCGCGTCGAGGCGAGGCCGGTCGCGTCACCCCGCCAGAAGGGCGAGTTCGCCGACAGCGCGAGCAGCACCGGGAGGTGGACGCGCATCCCGTTCGCGACGTGGATCGCCTTCTCGCGGTCATCGAGCCCGACGTGCACGTGCTGGCCGAACAGCAGCTCCTGGCGCGCGACGAAGCGCAGGTCGCTGACGAGGTCGCGATAGCGCGGCCGACTGACGATCCGCTGCTGCTCCCACATCGCGAGCGGGTGCGTGCCGGCAGCGCCGATCGTCAGCCCGTGGGCGGCGGCCGTCGCGCGCACGTGCGTGCGCAGCGCGCGCAGCTCACGTCCGGCGGCTGCGGCGTTCGGCTGCGGCGTCGTCGCGATCTCGAGCACCGACTCCATCAGCTCCGGCTTGACCTGCTCGGAGGTGGAGTCCTCCAGCAGCGACTCGATCGCGTTGACGAGTTCGAGCGACTCGGCGTCGAGGATCATCAGCTCCTCCTCGATGCCGAGCGTGAAGTTGGGGCCGTCGAAGTGGGACTCCACGGAGGCGGAGCCTAACCGTCCGGTGGGCGGTGCGAACCTCGGCGCGAAGGTACACTCGGCCGGCGCAGCCCCTCATTCATAAGGACGGTTCCATGGCTCTCGGCTACGACGGCAAGCTCTACATCCTCGCGTTCGATCATCGCGGCTCCTTCCAGAAGAAGATGTTCGGGATCGCGGGCGACCCGACGCCCGAGGAGACGGCGACGATCACCGACGCCAAGCAGCTGATCTACGAGGGCATGGCGATCGCGGTGCAGCGCGGCGCGGAGGCGGGCGCGACCGGCGTGCTCGTCGACGAGCAGTTCGGCGGCGACGTGCCGGGCGAGGCGAAGGCGCTCGGGCTCAAGCTGGCGATGCCGGTCGAGAAGAGCGGCCAGAACGAGTTCGACTTCCAGTACGGCGACGACTTCGGCGCCCACATCGAGCAGTTCGACCCGGCCTTCAGCAAGGTGCTCGTGCGCTACAACCCCGATGGCGACGCGGCGATGAACGAGCGTCAGCTCGCCCGCCTCAAGCGGCTCGGGGATTGGCTGCACGCCAACGACCGCAAGTTCCTCTTCGAGCTGCTCGTGCCCGCCGAGGAGCACCAGCTCGCCGCGGTCGACGGCGACACCGACCGCTACGACGCCGAGCTGCGTCCCGAGCTGATGCGCGGCGCGATCGCGGCGATCCAGGACTACGGCATCGAGGTCGACATCTGGAAGATCGAGGGCGTCGACGAGCGCGCCGACGCGCAGATGCTCGCCGAGCAGACGCGCAGCGGCGAGGGCCGCGAGGGCGTCGTCTGCGTCCTGCTCGGCCGCGGCGCGAGCGACGAGAAGGTCGACCACTGGCTGCGCCAGGCCGCCCCGGTCGATGGTTTCGTCGGCTTCGCGATCGGCCGCTCGATCTGGTGGGACGCGCTGAAGGGCTTCCTCGACGGCTCGATCGCCCGCGCGGACGCCGCCGCCCAGGTCGCCGACAACTACCTGCGCTTCATCTCCGTCTACGAGCAGCAGGTCGTGCACTAACGGCACGATTCGCGCGTCCGTCTGCGCAGGCGGGGCCGTATGGTCGGAGGCCGTGACCTGGCCCCGCGCGCTTCCATGGATCGTCCTCATCCTGCTGGCCGGCGCGGTGCTCGGCGGCGTGCCGCTGCCGGGCTGGCTGGGCGGCACCGGCGCACGCGCGCTCAGGCCGCGGGGCAGCGTCGCGGCGGCGCTCGTGCGCGTGATCGACGGCGACACGATCGTGGCGTCGGTCGACGGACGCGAGGAGCGCGTGCGCTACATCGGGATCGACACGCCGGAGACGGTCAAGCCGGACACGCCGGTGCAGTGCTACGGACCGGCGGCGCATGCGCGCAACGCGCAACTGCTCGGCCGCGCCGGCACGGCGCTCGTGCTGCGCTTCGACCGCGAGCTGCGCGACCGCTACGGACGCCTGCTCGCGTACGTCTACCGCGCGCAGGACGGTCTGTTCGTCAACGCGCAGCTCATGCGCGACGGCGCGGCGCGCACGCTCGAGATCGCTCCGAACACCGCGCACGCGGTCGATCTGCAGCGGTTGGAGCGCGGCGCCCAGACGGCGGCGCGCGGCCTGTGGAGCGCCTGTGGAGCGCCGTGAGAGCGTCAAGGCGCCAGCAGCCGCTGATAGGCTCCGCTCGGTATGAGAATGCGTCAGAGCCTCGCTCAGCTCGAGCGAGCCTTCTCAGAAGAGATCGCGCTCGACCGCAGACGCCGCGAGCGCCTGCGTGAGACGGCAGCCCACCGCTCCCGTCGGCGCCACATCGAACGCACCCACAAGCACGGCTCGCTGCGCTACGGCCTGCTCGTGGTCTCGATCATCGTGACCGCCGTCGTGGTGACGATCGCGATGTTCGAGACGCTGTACTACGTGATGGGCTGACGCCGACGGCGGCGGCGAACGGGCGGGCGCGGTCCGCTGCTCAGGACTCGCCCAGCTTGCGCAGCGCGGCGTCGACCTCGTCCCGTGCGCCCTCGTCGTCCGCAAGCCCCTCCTGCTGGATCTCGAGGTAGACCTCCTTGCGGAACACGGGAACGTCACGCGGCGCCTGGATGCCGATGCGGACCTTCTCACCCATGATCGCGAGGACCGTCACCTCGACGTCGTCGCCGATCATGATGCTCTGATTCGACTTGCGCGTAAGGACCAACATGCGCTGCTGCCTCCCTGCTGCGTATGGCCGGATGAGCGGATCGGGATCGGCGGGACGGGCGAGACCGCACGCTCGTGCACCTAGGATAACGGGCGCCGAAGACCGCACGCACGACTGCAACGCGGAGAGGTCGAACACGGCGGCGAATCGCGCACCATGCGCTTTTCGCTAGTCTGCCCGCCCGATGGCACGCAAGTCGCTTCGGCCGCAGCTCAATCAGATCCGGACCTGGGTTCGCCAGGGCCGTACCGACGCCTGGATCGCGCACCAGCTCGAGGTCACGACGCAGCAGATCGCGTCGTTCAAGCGCGAGAACGAGCTCGTCCCCGACGACGCCGAGCCGAACGGCGCTGCCGCCGGGCTCGACTTCGACGACGAGATCGACCTGCGCGCCGAGGACGACGCGTTGATCGCGGAGCAGCTCGAGGCCGCCAAGGCCGAGAAGGAGAAGGCCAAGGCCGAGGCGGAGGCCGCGAAGGCGAAGACGAGGGCGCGCCGCTCGACCGCACGCGACGCCGACGAGGTGGATGCCGAGGACGAGGACGACGAGAAGCCCGCGCGCCGGCGCGGGCGCCGCGGCGGCCGTGGGCGCCGCAAGGCGCACACCGGGCCGCTGGAAGGGACGTTCGACCACGGCGAGGAGGGCTACGGACTGTGGCTCGATCCCGCCGTGCAGGACGACCCGATCTACGCCGAGCACTGGGCGGGCCATCGCCCCGTCGAGATCACGATCGAAGAGGACCAGATCGTGATCCGCCGCGCCAGCACCGGCGACGACGACGAGTAGGGCTCTGACGTCCGCCGGGTAGCCTGGCGGACACGTGCACGTCGACACCGCAATCGGCCTGTGGCAGGACGGCGAGCGCCGCGTGCGCGCGGCCGATCCCGTCGAACGTCCGCTGCTCGAGCGCGTCGTCGATCGCATCGTCGCCGAGCTGCGACGCCGTCTCGGCGGCCCGTTCACGACGAGCGAGCTGGCGGTCCTGTACGCACAGGGGACCGACTGGTGCCTCGACGTCGCGATCGCCGTCGCTCCGGACGACCCGGCCGCATGGGACGCCCAGACGGCAGCCGACGCCGCGTTCGCGCGCTACGTGCGCGAGGCGACGGACTGGGCGGGAGGACGTCGCCGGGTTCCCGAGGAGCAAGAGGATCAGCCACGCGACTGAGTCCGCAGGCGCGACGAGGCGCCGGCTCAGGGCAGATTGCGGACGACGTACGACTGCTCGCCGGGCTTGACGAGCCCCAGGCGGCGCGCTTCCGCTTCGATCGTGCGCGGGTCGCGCAATGCCTTTGCGCGGCTCAGCAGCGCCTGATGCTGCTGCTCGAGCGCGTGCAGCTGCGCCTGCTTCGCATGCGAGTCGCGCCAGGTCGAGAGCAGCGAGCGCGCCGGCCCGACGTACGACAGCACGACGGCGCTCAGCAGCAGCAGCAGCGCGACACGGCCGACGCGATCCCAGCGCACGCGCAGCGCGGCGGCGCCGAGCGCGGTGGCGGGAGAGGAGGAGCTGGGCGGCGCCATCACGCGCTCCTTCGCCGCCCGCCGCCATTCTCCTGCCCAGGTATCAGCGAACGGCATCTGGGGAGGGGCTTGCGCTCCGGCCGCGCCGCAGATCCCACATCGTTCCTTGCACCGGATCTAAGGCTGCAGGTCTATGGTCGCTATAGGCCCATAAACCTGCGGACTCAAATCCGGTGCATGCGGCATATGGGAGAGATCGCGCCCACGACGCCCCCTCCCCAGACGTCGTTCGCCCGGTGTACAGGGGCCGGCACCGAGCGAAGGCTACCCCCGCTTGAACGCGGACTTGCCGGGGAACGCGGCGTCGTCGCCGAGCGCCTCCTCGATCCGCAGCAGCTGGTTGTACTTGGCGACGCGATCCGAGCGCGAGGGAGCGCCCGTCTTGATCTGGCCGCAGCCGGTCGCGACGGCGAGGTCGGCGATCGTCACGTCCTCCGTCTCACCCGAGCGGTGCGACATGACGGCGCTGTAGCCGTTCTCGCGCGCGAGCTTGATCGCGTCGAGCGTCTCGGTCAGCGTGCCGATCTGGTTGACCTTGATGAGGATCGAGTTGCCGACGTGCTGGTCGATGCCGTGCTGCAGTCTCTGCGCGTTGGTGACGAAGAGGTCATCGCCGACGAGCTGGAGCTTCTCGCCGAGGCGCTGCGTGAGCGTCGACCAGCCGTCCCAGTCGCCCTCGTCCATGCCGTCCTCGATCGAGACGATCGGGTAGCGCGCGGCGAGGTCGGCCCAGTAGTCGGTCAGCTCGGCGGCGCTGAGGCTGCGGCCCTCGTGCTCGAGCACGTAGCGGCCGTCCTTGAAGATCTCGCTCGTCGCCGGGTCGAGCGCGATCGCGACGTCCTCGCCCGGCGTGTAGCCGGCCGCCTCGATCCCCTGCACGAGCACCTCGAGCGCGGCCTCGTTGGAGTCGAGGTCCGGCGCGAAGCCGCCCTCGTCGCCGACGGCGGTGCCGAGCCCGCGATCGTGCAGCGTCTTCTTCAGATGATGGAAGACCTCGACGCCCATCCGCACGCACTGCGAGAAGCTCGACGCCCCCCACGGGACGACCATGAACTCCTGGAAGTCCACCTTGTTGTCGGCGTGCGCGCCGCCGTTGAGCACGTTCATCATCGGGACGGGCAGCACGTGCGCCGCATCGCCGCCGAGGTAGCGCCACAGCGGCTGTCGCTCCTCCGCGGCCGCGGCGTGGGCGGCGGCGAGCGAGACGGCGAGCGTCGCATTCGCGCCGAGCCGGGACTTGCTCGGCGTGCCGTCGAGCTCGATCAGCAGACGGTCGATCGCCGCCTGGTTGGTCGCGTCGCGGCCGCGCACCGCGGTCGCGATCTCGCCGTTGACGTTCGCGACCGCCTTCGTCACGCCCTTGCCGAGATACGCCTCGCCGCCATCGCGCAGCTCGGTGGCCTCGTACTCGCCGGTCGAGGCGCCCGACGGGACCGCTGCGCGACCCCATGCCCCGGAGCGCAGGCTCAGCTCCGCCTCGACCGTCGGGTTGCCCCGGCTGTCGAGGATCTGGCGGGCATGGACGTGCTCGATCTGGCTCATGCGTTCTCCTGGTCGGGGACGGGTCAGGCGTCGCGCAGGCGGGCGCGAGCGTAGTAGGTGAGCTGCTGCTCGGGCGTCAGATCGTCCCAGGAGCGCGCCCCGCGTGCCGCGAGGGCCACACCCGCCTCGACGCGTCCGCGGAAGCGCTCGCTCGCAGCGCGCAGCGCCAGCTCGGGATCGACCTTCAGCTTGCGCGCGACGTTGACGGCGGCGAACAGCACGTCGCCGAGCTCGTGGAAGCGCGCGTCCGCGTCCTGCGCGGCCTCGAGCTCCCCGAGCTCGTCGCGCACAGACTGCAGCGGCCCGTCAATGCCTGGGAAGTCGAAGCCGCTGCTCGCAGCGCGGCGCTGCACCTTGCGTGCGTGCAGCAGCGAGGGGAGGTTCTCCGGCACCTCGGCGAAGACACCCTGCTCCCGCCCCGCCTCGCCCTGCTTGATCTCGTCCCAGTTGCGCAGCACCTCGGCCGCATCCTCGACCTCGACGTCCGCGAAGACATGCGGGTGGCGGCGGATCAGCTTCTGGCGGCAGTGCTCGGCGACCGCGGCGAGATCGCCCGCGCCGCGCTCCTCCAGCAGCAGCGCGAGGAAGTGCACCTGGAAGAGCACGTCGCCGAGCTCGTCGAGCAGCTTCGCGTCGTCGCGACGGTGCGCCGCGTCCGCGAGCTCGTAGGCCTCCTCGAGCGTGTGCGGGACGATCGTGCGCTCGTCCTGCTCACGGTCCCAGGGACACTCGCGCCGCAACCGCCGCGTCAGCTCGTCGAGACGCAGCAGCGCCTGCTGGATCTGCGGCCTGTCCGCGCTCACGCGCGGAAGGTTACTTCCCAGAGGTGCTGCTGCCCGACGTGGAGGGCGAGGTCGCCACGGTGCCGCCCGCGGTCGACGTCGTCTTCGGCTTCGGCGCGTTCTTGCAGAGTTCGACCACGTAGCCGGTGCGGCACGTCGTCAGGTCCTTCCAGCGCTTCTGGAAGTCGGTCAGGAAGGCCGTCATCTTCGCCTGCTGCGCCTGCTGCTGCAGCGTCGGCTTGATCTGCGCCTTCGCCTGCGCAAGCGGGGTCACCGACGGCGCCGCGATCGCCTTCACGCGCACGACGTACCAGCCGAACTGACCCTTCACCGGCCCGGCGATCACGCCCTTCTTGGCTGCGAACGCGGCCGTGTCGAGCGCTCTGTCCTCCTGGCCCTTGGCAACGCCGCGGAGCACGCCGCCGGTCGCCTTCGACGTCGCGTCGGTCGAGTACTTCTTCGCTGCCGCGGCCCAGCTCATGCCACCTTGGATCGCTGCCTTGGCGGCCTTCGCCTGCGCCTCGGTCTTCGTCAGCACGATCTCGAGGTCGCGTCGCTCGGGAACTGCGAAGTCGCTGCGGTGCTTGTTGTAGAACTCGCTGACCTGCGCGTCGGTGACGGGAGCGGCGCTCTTCTGCACGTGCTGCGTGAGCTTCTGAGCGAGCGCCTGTATCCGCAGGCGGAACAGCACGTCGGCCTCCGTCATGCCCGACTGCTTGAGGAACTTCGCGTACGCCTTCGCCGTCGGGAAGGACGTCTTCTTCGTCTGCGCAAGCTGCTTCTGGACGTCCGCGTCGGAGACGCTCACGCCCTGCTTCTTCGCCTCGCCTTCTATCCACTGCGACTGCACCAGCGTCGCCATCGTCTGCTGGACGAGCTGCGTGTTCAGCCGCTTGCACTGTGCGACGAGCGTCGCCGTCGACGGCTTCGGCTGCCCCTTCACCGGCTTCTGCGTCGTGCGCAGGTTCGCGACGCACTGCGTGTACGCCGGCGGATCCGGAACGACGGCGCTGCCGCCGGAGCTCGTGGCGCTCTTGGCGGTGATCGCCGCCCAGCGCTCGTAGGTCGCTTTGGTGATGGGCGTGCCGTCGATCTGTGCGACGGCGTTGCTTGGGATCGAGTCGCTGCTGCTGCCGCACGCGGTCAGCGCGATCACAAGCACAAAAAAGGCGCCGAGCGCCAGGGCGATGCGAGAAGGTGTCTTGGTCATGAGCGCCGGCATCGTACATGAGCCACGAAGCGCAGTGCGCTGATAGGACGAATCGTTAGCCAACTTTTAGCCTGGTGTCAGCGCGACACCCCAGATCCCGGCGTCATGCGGCGTCGCGCGTGACCGCCAGCAGCACGTCCGCAGCGCGCACGACGGCGGGGAAGCGCGCTGCCGGATCGTCGGGCACGCGCATCGACAGCTGCGACTTGCCGGACTCGTAGAGCGCCTCCGGGATCTGCTCGCGCAGGCGCTTGGCGCGCCGCGAGTCGAGCTCGATCGGCGTCACCGCGAGCCGTCCGCCGCGGAAGCTGACCGCCCGCGCCCCCGCCTCGCCGAGCTTGATGCGCGCCTGCTGCAGCAGCAGCAGGTTGGACAGCGGCTCGGGCGGCGGCCCGAAGCGATCCTCGAGCTCCGCCCGCAGCTCCGCCAGCTCGGCCACCTCCCGCGCCCCCGCGATGCGGCGGTGGACGTCGATCTTCGCCTGCTCGTAGGGGATGTAGTCGGCGGGCACGTAGGCGTCGACGTTGACGTCGAGGCGTACGGGCTCGGCCTCCTCCTCGATGCCGTCCTCGCCACGACCGGCCAGCTCGCGCACCGCCTCGTCGAGCATCTGCATGTAGAGCTCGAAGCCGAGCGCGGCGACATGGCCGGACTGCTCGTCGCCGAGCAGGTTCCCGGCGCCGCGGATCTCGAGGTCGCGCATCGCGACCTTGAAGCCGGCGCCGAGCTCGGTGTAGTCCGACAGCGCCGAGAGCCGCTGCGCCGCTTCGGGCGTCAGCGCAGCCGCGGAGGGATAGAGCAGGTAGGCGTAGGCGCGCTCGCGACTCCGTCCGACGCGGCCGCGGATCTGGTAGAGCTGCGCGAGCCCGAGCGCGTCGGCGCGCTCGACGATCAGCGTGTTCGCCTGCGGGATGTCGATGCCGGACTCGATGATGCTCGTCGCCACGAGCACGTCCGCCTCGCCGCGCAGGAAGCGCAGCATGCGGTCCTCGAGCTGCGTCTCGTCGAGCTGCCCGTGCGCGACCTCGAAGCGCACCTGCGGGCACAGCGCGCGCAGCCGCTCGGCTGTCTCGTCGATCGTCTCGACGCGGTTGTGGAGGAAGAACGCCTGCCCGCCGCGCGCGTGCTCGCGCTCGATCGCCGCCTTCACGAGCTGCTCGTCGTACTCGCCGACGTAGGTCTTCACGGGCCGCCGGCCCTCCGGCGGGGTCTCGATCACGGACAGGTCGCGGATCCCGGCGATCGACATCTGCAGCGTGCGGGGGATCGGCGTCGCGCTCATCGCGATCACGTCGACGCGCAGCTTGAGCTGGCGCAGCAGCTCCTTCTGCTTGACGCCGAAGCGCTGCTCCTCGTCGACGACGAGCAGCCCGAGGTCCTTCGGGCGCACGTCGCGCGAGAGCAGCCGGTGCGTGCCGACGAGGATGTCGACCTTGCCCGCGCCGAAGCCCGCAATCGCCGTCTTCTGCTCGGCCGGGGGACGGAAGCGCGATACGTGCTCGATCGTGAACGGGTAGTCCTTCAGCCGCTCCTTGAACGTGCCGTAGTGCTGCTGGGCGAGGATCGTCGTCGGCACGAGCACCATCACCTGCTTGCCGTCGTTCGCGGCCTTGAACGCAGCGCGCAGCGCGACCTCCGTCTTGCCGTAGCCGACGTCGCCGCAGATCAGGCGATCCATCGGGCGAGGCGCCTCCATGTCGGCCTTGACCTGCTCGATCGCCTCCCGCTGGTCGGGCGTCTCGCGGTAGGGGAAGGCGTCCTCGAAGTCGCGCAGCCAGTCGGAGTCGGGCGCGAACGCGTAGCCGGAGCGGCGGCGCCGCTCGGCGTAGAGGTTGAGCAGCTCGCCGGCGAGCTCCTGCGCCGCGCGGCGGGCACGCGACTTGATCGTCTCCCAGCGCTTGCCGCCGAGCTTCGAGAGCGGCGGGTGATCGCCGCCCGCGCCGACGTAGCGCGAGATCTTCGCGAGCTGATCGACCGGCATGAAGACCTTGTCGCTGCCGTCGTACTCGAGCTCGAGGTAGTCGCGCGTGACGCCCGCGACGGTCTTCGTGTCGAAGCCGGCGAAGCGCGCGAGGCCGTGGTCCTCGTGCACGACGATGTCGCCGGTGCGCAGATCGGCGAACGAGCGCAGCGCGCCGCGGCCGCGGCCGGCGACGGCGGGGCGCCCCGGCCGGCGGCGGAAGAGGCGATGCTCGGGAACGACCGCGAAGTGGAAGCCGGGCGCGATGAAGCCGTCGCGCAGCCGTGCCTCGACGAACGCGAGATCCGGGCGGGTGGGGACGGCGTCCACGCCGTCATCGGCCCAGCGGACCTTCAAGCGCCCGAGGTTGTACGCGGCGCGCTCGCCCTCGCCGCGCTGGCCGAACGCGACGACGGTGCGATAGCCGGAGCGCACGAGCTTCTCCAGCTCCGGCTCGGCGTCCTTCAGGCTGCGCGCAGCGATGTCGGCCGCCTGGGCGCGGAACTGGAACGGCTGGTCCTGGTCGATCGAGGAGAGCTGGATCTTCGCCCGCACCGACAGCGCGGTCTGGATCGCGTCGGGGGCGACGTAGAGGTGGTGGGCGTCCGCGTCGTGGAAGGCCGCCGTGACGTCCTGCCAGTGGTCGACGAGCGCGGGCGCGATCTCCTCCTCCGCCGCCACGACGACGCCGGCGTCCGGGATGAGGTCGAGCATCGCGTGGAAGTCCTTGACGGGCAGCAGCTCGGCGACGTCGGGACGCTGGGAGGGATCTTCGAGCGCGGCGATCTCCGCCAGCTCGCGGTGCTCCTCGGCCAGCTCGGCCGCGGGCGCGACCTCGACCTCCCGCGCATCTTCGAGCGAGCGTTGCGTGAACGTGGAGAACCACCGCAGCGACTCGATCTCGTCGCCGAAGAGGTCGACGCGCACGGCGCGGTCCTCGGTCGCGGGGTAGAGGTCGAGCAGGCCGCCGCGGATCGCGAACTGGCCGCGATCCTCGACCTGCTCGACGTGCTCGTAGCCGGCCGCGACGAGGTCGCGTGCGCACTCGTCGAGGTCGAGCAGATCGCCGACCTTGAGCGTGAAGCCGTGCGGGCGCAGCGCCGGGTCGGGCACCTTCTCCGACAGCGCGACGGCGGAGACGACGACGACCGGAGCGCCATGCTCGGCACGACCGCCCTCGCCGAGCAGCGCGTCGAGCGCCGCGACGCGCAGGCCGACGAGGTGCGGCGGCGGCGCCAGATGCGACTCGTACGCGACGCCGCGCGAGGGGTAGAAACGCACAGTCCGCGGCGCAAGCCACGCGCGCAGGTCCGCGGCGAGGTCGCGCGCATGACGATCGTCGCCGGCGACGACGATCAGCGGGCGGTCGGGATCCTCCTGCGCAAGCGCCGCGACGACGTACGGGCGCAGCGACTGGGAGACGAACGCACGCCCGCCGTCACGGGCGAGCGTCGCGGTCGCCGGGTCGTCGGCAGCGTAGGCGAGGAGGGCTGAGAGCATCGATCAGGGCACGCAGAGAGCCGCGCAAACGAAGGCGCGGCGGTCTCGACCTCAGTCTACGCTAGGGATTAGGGAGGTTCCGACGGGGTCGCGTGTGGAATTCCCACTCGCATTCGCAACAACTCTGCGTCGGCTCTGCGGCAACGGAACCGCATGAGCCGAAAAGGCTGTTTTGCAGGCCTTTCACTTGCTGTGTGAGCAAGATCGAAGCCGGGTCGAACATCCGGGACCGGGCGTGCGCATCCACATCATGCGGTCAAGCACGCATCCGGTCGAGTACGCAGTCGTGATCGTGGTCTGGCGCGAGGGGCGCTGGCACACCGTGCGCACGTTCGACAACGCCCATGACGCGGAAGAGCATCACGAGCACGGCTACATCGGGGCCGAGAAGCAGCCGCCGACCGTGACCCATGGCCCCGTCAACGAGGCCATGCATGCAGCAACCGTCATGGCGCGGCGTTCGTGGGCCGATATCGTTGACGCATGGGAGAGGATGCAATGACCGCAGTGCAGGAGAAGACACGAGCTGTTCACACGCGCCGCGCTCGCGGACGACGACCTGGGCTATCCCAATGACGTCTCCTTCCTCCCCGGCGATCAGGAGTGGACCGATGACACGGCCTGGCAGATCCTGCACGACGAGCGCAGGGCCGTGGTCCTCGTGACCGCCGAGCACGAGATGCTGCTGATCCCGCGCCGACGCAACGCCGTGCTGCACTGGATCGACGGCCTGCGCGGATCGACGCCCGTCCTCGTTCAGTGGCACGGACACGCAGGCGACGATGCGCCCTACGCCGTCGCCACCCACGTCGGCCGCCACCCGCTCGGCCACATGCGCAAGCTGGCGCACGCCGCCTGAGGAAGCGCGGCAGCGACCGCAGCTCTCTGCACGGACCAAACCGCCGGCCAACAGCCTTCTACAGCTACGGCGTCGGCGCCTTGATCAGCAGTCGCCACTCCCACAGCCGGCGACAGCCACGCCGAAAGCCGGCCGAGAACAGCCAGCACGAGCGGCAACGCGCAGCGAAGGACGCCGATCGGGCGGGTGGCGCGAGGCGGATCGTGCGCCGGCGAAGCCGGATGCACGAACGCACTCGCGACAGGACCCGCCCGCAGCAGCGACGGTCCTGAGCAGAAAGCGCTAGAGCTCGATCTCGCCCAGCACGACCCGCTCGGCGGCATCGGCGGCCGACTCGATCACCCCGCGGACGTCCTCCGCGGGCTCGCGAAAGCGGCCGAGGACGTAGGCGGCGACGCGGTCGGGGTCTGTCGAGTTGGGGCGATCGACGCCGACGCGCACGCGCGGGAAGTCCGCCGAGCCGAGCTCGCGCTTCAAGGACTTCAGCCCGTTGTGGCCCGCCAGGCCACCGCCCAGTCTCGTGCGGATGTCGCCGAACGGCAGGTCGATCTCGTCATGCACGACGAGGACGCGCTCGAGCGGGACCTTCAACGCGCCCCGCGCCGGGCTGACCGAGCGCCCCGACTCGTTCATGTACGTCTGCGGCAGCAGCACCCCCACCCGCGGGCCGCCAGGACCGGTGCGCCCCTCGGCCAACAGACCCCCGAACTTCTTCTTCGCCCGCGGCAGATCCCACCGCGCGGCAAGCACGTTCGCGACCTCGAAGCCGACGTTGTGGCGTGAGCCCGCATGCTCGGACCCGGGGTTCCCGAGTCCGACGATCAGCCAGTCGGCAGGTGCGCCGCCGAGGCGCACGGCGGCTACTCGCCGCCCGACTCGTCCTCGCCGGAGGCGTCGCCCTCAGCGCCGCCCTCACCGACGACCTCGGTCTCGGTCTCGAGCTCGTCGCTCGGCTCGACCGAGAGGCGCGGCGGCGTGAGCGTGACGATGACCGCCTCGAGATCGTCCAGCAGCTCGACGCCCTCCGGGATCGTGACTGCGCTGAGCGCGATCGTGTCGCCGATCTCAGCGGCGGAGACGTCGTGCACGATCGAATCGGGGATGCCGGCGGGCAGCGCCTCGATGTTGAGCTCGCGCGTGACCTGCTCGAGCACACCGCCGGCCTTGACGCCGGGCGCGTCCTCGACGCCGGTCAGCTCGAGCACCACGACCGCGTGGATCTTCTGCTTGAGGTCGACGCGCAGCAGATCGATGTGCATCGTCGTGCCGGTGACCGGATGGCGCTGGTGCTCCTTGAGCACGACAGGCATCTCGCTGCCGTCGAGCGTGAGCGTGATCACCGCACCGGCGTGGGCGAGCGCGTTGCGCAGCTCGCGGGCCTCGACCTGGAAGGCGAGCGGGTCCTCGCCGCCGCCGTAGACGACGCCCGGCACGAACCCGCTGCGGCGCAGGCGGCGCGTGGAGCGCGAGCCTTCGACGGGGCGGGGAGCGACGGTGAGTGTGGTTGCTTCGGCAGCCATCAGCGGCGAAGGAGCTTAGCGCAGCGGCGCATTCGAAGGGCCTTCCGCGGTAGGGGCGCGAGACGGAGGGGGCCGTATCCGTGGATGCCGGAGGCCATCCGGTTGCGCAGCCAAGGCCGGCGGCCTTGGCAAGCGGCTGGATGGCCTCCGGCGCCGCGGGGCGGTCTCCTCCGGCCGCGGACCTACCGCGGAAGGGCCTTAATAACCGCGCGACCGTTCACCGGCGCTACGCTCTCGGAATGGTGGACGAGACGCTGCTCGTCGCGGTGCTGGGAGGACTGCATCTGATCGGCTTCGGCTTCCTCGCGCTGCTGCTGCTCCCCTGCCTGCGCGACGAACGGGTGGCGCCGCTCACCCCGCCCGCCGAGGACGATGACGGCGGCGGCAACGACCGTCTGCAACCGGTGCCGCCGCGCGGCCCCCGGGGCGGCGGGATCCCGCTGCCCGATGCGCAGCCCGCACGCGTGCGCATCCGCGGCGGGCGCCGGCTCGCCGATCTGCGGCCGCGCGTCGAGCGTCGCCCGGCGCACCTGCCGGCGCCGGTGCGGCGGACTCAGCCGCCGGCCCGGCGCGGCACGTACTGACGCACCCTGCGCTGCCCGGCGCGCAGGACGGCGTAGCCGGGCTTCTCGGTCCAGTCGAGGCGGACGACGCCCTTGGTATGGAATGGCGGCGTGCCCCAAGGGTTGCCGCCGCCCCAGCCGGGCCGGACGCGGAACTCCTGCAGCGCCCAGTAGACGCTGCCCGTCAGCCACGGCTTCGACGCGAACACGCCGAGGTGGTAGGCGATGAAGTCGCTCTGGAAGGCGTACGTGCCTTTCTCCTCGACCGGGCCGTCGCGATTGGCCTCCGCGCCGTACTCGGTCACCGCGATCGCCTTCGTCGGGTAGCAGCGGCGCAGCTGATCGAGGAAGGCGGGCAGCTGGTCGCGGTCGGCGATGTTGCCGCCGAAGCCGGTGTACCAGCCGAAGTAGTCGTTCATCCCGAGCACGTCGATCGGCGCGTAGGCGGCCTGACAGGGCGTCTCCGGATGGCCGGCGAACGCGAGCCCGACGGGTCGCGTGGGGTCGAGCTGGCGCACGAACGCCGCGGCGGTGCGCAGGTAGGACGCCTGGCTGCGCCCGGCGGCGCTCGGCATCTCGTTGCCGACCGACCACACCGCGACGGACGGATGGTTGCGGTTCGCGACGATGTCCTCGCTCAGTTCCTGCAGCGCGAGCGCGCGGAACGGCCCGCGGCCGAGGTCGGCTTCCGGCAGCTGGTAGGGCGCCGGTATCTCCGACCACAGCAGCAGGCCCTTGCGGTCCGCGAGCTCCTGGAACTCGGGGTGCAGCGGGTAGTGGGAGCGCACGAGCGTCGCGCCGGAGTCGCGCGCGAGCGCGACGAGGCGGGCGCGCGTGGCGTTGTCCATCGCCGCGCCCTGCGTGAGCGTGTCCTCGTGGATCGCGACCCCGCGGAAGTGCACGACGTTGCCGTTGAGCAGGAGCTGACCGCCGCGCGTCACGACGAGCGAGCGGATGCCGGTGCGCAGCGTGTAGCCGGCGGCGGGCGTCGGCTTGTGGCCGTCCTGCGCCGCGGTGGCGGCCAGCCGCATGCCGTAGAGGTTGGGGTGCGCGGGCGACCACAGCCTCGGCCGCTTGACGACGAGCGCACGGCTGAACGTGACGCTCGCGCGCGGGGCGATCGTCAGCGTGCCGAAGTCGAGCGGCAGCGTGCCGAAGCGACCGGTGAGGTGGACGTGCTCGCTGCGCGTCGCCATGTTGCGCACGGTCGCGCGCGTGAGGACGGTCGCCGAGCAGCGCGGGCAGCGCAGCGTCGGCTGCACCTGCACGTTTGCGATGTCGACGCGGTCGACGCGGCGCAGGTAGACCTCGCGCAGCAGCCCGCCGTAGTTCCACCAGCCGCCGGGCGGCTGCGGCTGCTCGCCAGAGAGCCCGCTCGAATCTGCGAGTGGGCGGCGGTTGTCGACGCGCACGACGAGCCGGTTGACGCCCTTGCGGTTGACGCCTTTGAGGTCGAGCTCGAACGGCAGGTAGCCGCCGACGTGGTCGCCGAGCTTGCGGCCGTTCAGCCACACGGTCGCGTGGAAGTTGGCCGACTCGAAGCGCACGATCCAGGCGAGCGTGCGCGCACTGCTCGGCAGGCGGAAGTCCTTGCGATACCAGGCGACGGAGCCGAGGAAGCTCGCGAGGCTGTTGTCGCCCGCGTTCCACGCGTTCGGCACCGTCGTCGCGCTCCAGCCGTCCGTGCCGCGCTGCGCGAACAGGCGCTGGCCGAGGCCGAGGTCCTGCGGGTCCAGCCGCAGCAGCCACGGCCCGTCCATCAGCGCGCGGCCGTCCTGGCCCTCGAGGTAGAGCGGCTTCCCGCTCGGGACGGTCACCGTGTCCAAAGGCGGCGTGCCGGGGGTCTCCGTCGCGCCGCCGCCCGTCGAGGCCGCCGCGTGCGCGACGCCGGGCACGGCGAACACGAGCAGCAGCGGGAGCAGCGACAGCCGGCGACGCATCGACTCGGCAGGGTACGGCAGCGACGCGCCGATCCGAGGTCAGTCCGCTGACGGGCAGCTCGACTCGCGCGCGATCGGCCGGCTGAGCGAGCGCAGCTCGATCGTGAGGCCGTGCAGCACGTCGCCGCCGCGATGGACCGTCACGCACTGCACGGTCGTCAGGCGCGACGGGGTCTTCCACACCACGCGCGCAACGCCGTCGTGCCCGCCGACGGAAAAGTTCGTCGAGGGGTCGAAGCGGACGAGCACGACCTTGCCGGGCGAGCGCAGACGCGTCGCGTTGGCGCGTGCGGTCGCTTGGCAGGCGGCGCTCGCGGCGCAGCCGTCGATGCGCGCGACCACGCCGGCCGCGTCGCCGCGCTCCTGCGCGCCCAGCAGGCGCTCGATCGCGGTGCGCTCGGCGCCGTTGGCGCTCAGCACGCGCGCGAGCGCCGCGCTGATCGCGAGGAACGCGACCGCCGCGAGCAGCACGAGCAGGATCCGGGCGGGGCGACGCATCGGGGCGCCATCATGCCGGGCCCGCCGGCCCGACGGACGCTCACCCGTCGCACCCAGTGGGTAGGCTGGGCGCGATGAAGCTGCTCTACAAGCCGGTCGGCTTGGTCGTCGGATTCGTCGGCGGGATGCTCGCGCGTCGCCTGTTCGGCGCCCTCTGGGCCAGGATCGACGACGCCGAGCCGCCGAAGCCGACGACCGAGCGCACGAGCTGGCCGCGCGTCATCGGCGCGGCCGCCTTGCAGGGCGCGGTCTTCCGCGGCACGAAGGCGGCCGTCGACCGCGCGGGCGCGAAGTCGTTCGCGCACCTGTTCGGCGTCTGGCCCGGCGAGCGCGACCCGGACGAGGCCTAGGCGTGACCCAACGGGCGTGATGGCTCAGTACGAGTTCGTCACGACCTGGCAGCTCGACGCGCCCGTCGCGGACGTGTTCGGATTCCTGCGCGACTCCGAGCGCTACCCGGTGTGGTGGAAGGGCGTGAAGGCGGTCGAGGTGCTCGAGACGGGCAACGAGAACGGTATCGGCGACACGAGCCGCTTCACGTGGCGCAGCGTGCTGCCCTACTCGCTGAGCTTCGACCTGCGCGTGACGCGCGTCGAGGAGCCGTACGTGATCGAGGGCCAGGCGTTCGGCGAGCTCGCCGGAACGGGCATCTGGACGCTGAGCGAGCGCGCGGCCGGCGGGACGACGGTCGTCTACGACTGGCGCGTGCGGACGACGAAGTGGTGGATGAACGCGTTCGGTCCGCTCGCGCGCCCGGCGTTCGTGTGGAACCACGACATCGTCATGCGCCAAGGCGCGAAGGGGCTCGCCGCCGAGCTTGGCGTGCCGCTCATCGCCGCGAGCTGATCCGCCTATCCGCCGCCGCGCAGCACGAAGCCGCGCTCGGCGAGCGTCGCGAGCGCGTCCTCGAAGGCGGGGAAGTCACGCGCCAGCAGCGCGTCGAGCGGGCGGCCCGTCGGTCCGGTGGCGCGCACCCAGCGACGCAGCACGACCGCGCCGGCGCGCTCCTCCGCCTCCGCGAGCAGGTCGAGCAGGATCGGGAGCTCGGAGCGGTGGTCGAGCTGGCCGGAGAGCAGCGTCAGCGGATCGACGGCGAGCGTCGCGCACAGCTCGTCCTCGCTGAGGCCGAGCAGCTCCATCAGATGGGCGGCTGGGTGCGACGACGCGCTCAGAAGAGCTGGTTCTCGCCGCGGAAGACCTCGCTCACCGAGCCGTCCGTGAAGATCTGGCGGATCGAGCTCGTGAGCAGCTCCGCGCACGGCAGCACGGTGATGTGGTCCGGAGCGCCGTCGCGCAGCGGGATCGTGTCGGTGACGACGATCTCGTCGAAGTCGGCGGCGGCGAGGTTCTCCCACACGTTGCCGGAGAAGACGGCGTGCGTCGCGGCCGCGAGCACGCGTGTCGCGCCGGCGTCGCGGACGGTCTGCGCGGCGGCCTTGAGCGTGCCGGCGGTGTCGATGATGTCGTCGACGAGCACGGCGGTCTTGCCCTTCACGTCACCGATCACGTAGCCGATCTCGGCGACCTGCTGGGCGGGGCGCTCCTTGTTGAGGATCGCCAGCTCGGCGCCGATCGTGGCGGCGAACTTCTTGTTCAGCTTCACGCGGCCGGCGTCCGGCGAGACGACGACGAGGTCCTCGAGGCCCTGGTCGGCGAAGTACTTGGTGAGCATCCACATCGCCGTCATGTGGTCGCACGGCTTCTGGAAGAAGCCCTGGATCTGGCCGGAGTGCAGGTCCATCGTGAGGATGCGGTCGATCCCCGCGGTCTCCAGCATGCGCGCGACGAGGCGCGCGCTGATCGGCTCGCGCGGGGCGGACTTCTTGTCCTGGCGCGAGTAGCCGTACCAGGGCGAGACGGCGATCACGCGATGCGCGGAGCCGCCGACGGCCGCGTCGACCATCTCCAGCAGCTCCATCAGCGCGTCGTTCGCGGTCAGGCCGGTGCGCGGGTTGCCGCAGATCGGCTGCACGATGAAGACGTCGGCGCCGCGGATCGACTCCTCGTAGCGGCAGTAGACCTCGCCGTTGGAGAACGTCTTCAGCGTCACGCCGCCGAGCTCGATCCCGAGCTTGCCGGCGATGTCGAACGCGAGCTGCTCGTGCGCGCGACCGCTGAAGAGCATGAGCTGCTTGTCGTACCCGATGTCGAGCTTGGTGCTCGGGTGCTCCTGCGGCACGGCGGCGCTCATCTCGCGAGCGAGTGTACGCCTCGCCGGTGACGTGATCGCGCTCATGATCCGGCTCGGTCCTTCGTGCGCTCGTCGTAGCCCTCGATGTTCGTCTGCCGCTCGCGCGCGACGCCGAGCGCCCCCGGCGGGACGTCCTTCGTGATGACCGATCCGGCGGCGAGCCAGGCGTCGTCGCCGACGCTGACCGGCGCGACGAGCGAGGTGTGGATCGCTCCGTGGACGTTGTCGCCGATCGTCGTGCGGTGCTTGCTGCGGCCGTCGTAGTTCGCGGTGATCGTGCTCGCGCCGAGGTTCGAGCCCTCGCCGACGTCGGCGTCGCCGATGTAGGAGAGGTGCGGGATCTTCGTGCCGGCGCCGACGTCGGAGTTCTTGACCTCGACGAACGTGCCGACCTTCGAGCCCTCGCGCAGCAGGGTGCCGGGACGCAGGTAGGCGAACGGGCCTACGCTGACGCCGTCGCGGATCTCGCAGCTCGTGGCGTAGGAGTGCGGGATGCGGACGTCGTCGGCGAGCGTCATGTCGATCAGCGTCGTGAGCGGGCCGACCTCGCACCCGGCGCCGATCCTGGTGGCGCCGAGCAGCGAGCTGAAGGGGGCGATCGTCGTGTCGGGCGCGATCTCGACCTCGACGTCGATCACCGTCGAGCCGGGATCGACGATCGTCACGCCGGCGGCCAGGTGCCGCGCGTGGATGCGCTGCTGGGCGATCGTGCGCACGGCCGCGAGGTCGCCGCGATCGTTGATGCCGAGCGCGAGCGCGGGGTCCTCGAGCACGTGCGCGGCCACGGGGCGGCCTTGCTCGCGCAGCAGCGGCAGCACGTCGGGCAGGTAGTACTCGCCCTGCGCGTTGTCGTTGCGCACGCGCGCGAGCGCGTCGATCAGCTCGCCGCCGGCGAACGCGTAGATGCCCGCGTTGACCTCGCGCAGCTCCAGCTCCTCGGGCGTCGCGTCGCCGGGCTTCTTCGTCTCCACCACGCGCGCGACCGAGCCGTCGGCGTCGCGCACGACGCGCCCGTAGCCGGTCGCGTCGTCGAGGATCATCGTCAGCATCGTCGCGGCGGCGCCGCGCTCCGCGTGGGTGGCGAGCAGGCCCTGCAGCGCCGCGGCGGTGAACAGCGGCACGTCGCCGCTCAGCACGACGACCGGCGCGTCGCGGTCGATCTCGGCGGCGGCGGCGCGCACGGCGCCGGCCGTGCCGTCGGCCACGGGCTGGACCGCGAGCACGACGCCTTCGGGCAGGTGCGGCGCGAGCGCGCCGTCGGGACCGCCGACGACAACGACCTTCGCGGCCCCGGCCGCACGCGCGGCCGCGATCGGCCAGCCGAGCAGCGGACGCCCGCAGAGCGGGTGCAGGACCTTCGGCGTCGCAGAGCGCATGCGCGTCCCCTGCCCCGCCGCCAGGATGACGACGACCGGTGCGGTCACGCCCGCATCGTAGCCGCGCCCGGCCGCCCGTGCCGACGCCCCTGGACGGCCGCGTAGAATCGGGTCCCCTTGGGGGGTCGTCTAATGGCAAGACTCCGGCCTTTGGAGCCGGCTATCCGGGTTCGAGTCCCGGCCCCCCAGTCGCCATAAGAGGGTGTGGAACGCCACGCCTCCGCCGAAGACTCGTGTCTGGCAGGCCGTTCGCAGCGCCTACGCCGGCTCATTCCGCTTCAACAACCTGAATTCGCCGAACCTCGCGAGCGGACGGAAGCCACGGTGCATGTAGCGAACCAGCGGCCCGGACGGGATTGGGCCCTTTATCCAGAACTGCAGAATCAAGTTGTTCTCCAACAGACAGAGCCCTTTGATCGAGCGGGTCGCTGCCACCACCTGGCGTTGGCGCACCGCGTCGAGCAAGGTCGGCCAGGCGGTGGCGTTGTCTCCTGTCGGCGGTTCCTGTCGGGCCCACAGGTAGAAGCTGCTCATCCCCGGCAGCATGATGGTGGCCGTGCAGTCGCGTCTGATGCTCCGCGCGACGCGTCGATAGATCCGGGCTTCCTGCGGCGCGATGCGAACCGCACTGGCACCCGGGAGACCAAGCGGAACCGAGGCGTGGTAGGCGCTCGTAACGACGTGCAACGGCGCTCGCAGCGTCGTGTCCACGACGAACCACATCAGCGCTGTCCCAGCGACCGCGGCGCACGCGACGAATGACCGTCGCGCGACGCCGGCATCGAGCACGCCGTGAAGTCGCCACAACCCGTCGGCGACGCACATGGCGCCCGCCGGAACCAGCAGCAAGGACGACCATATCGCTTGACTGCCTGCCACGGGGAAGGCGTGCAACCCTTGAAGCACGGCGAGGGGCGCCAACACGCGTCGCGCGAAGGCGACGCCCCGGCCTTCATCGCGTGAGGCAGGAATGAGGGAGACCCAGCAGAAGCCGAGCATGGTCAACGGGGCCCCGTTGAGCTGGTCGGCACCGAACGAGAGGGCCGGAGTCACGACCGAAAGCGCCATCGCGATTCCGATCGCCAGCTCGACCAGTGCGACAATCGCCCGCCACCAAGCCGGCGCCGCGCGGCGGCTCCGGCTCGTATACCGGTAGGCAACAGCACCGCCCAACGCCAGCAGGTCGATCGCGAAGATCCGGTGCGACAAAACCAGCGGCCCGATGAACGCGTGCATCAGTTGCAGCGGTTCGAGCAGTATGCCATCGACGAAATCGCCTGGGCTGGTACCGGTGGCGAGAATCGCCGCCACGACGAGCCCCGCCATTGCGCCGAAGCCGATCAGCAGCCAGCGAAGTTCGTGGTCGACTCCTCGGATCGTTGGGCGGCCCCTCAGCACCACTACGACGGCGAGCGCCGCTGCGGCAATGTGAAATGCGTATTGACGCACCCACGCCGCGCCCAACTCGCTGTACATCACCAGGACGGGAGTCGCGACGAAGCCGGCCTCGACGGCCGTCTTCACCCAGCGCCGGCGGGAAAGCATTGTGAAGCTGCTCACGCAGGCGAGCACGACGGCAGCAAGCGCGAAGAGGCCGATGTTGATCTTGATGAGGACAAGCGCGGCAAGGGCCGCCCCCAACAGCGCAAGCGCATAGCGCGAGACGCGTCCCCACGCGAACGAGGAGGCCACGAGGACTGCCCCCAGAAGCAGGCAGATGAGCCCACCCGGATGCATCGGCTCGTTTGCCAGGGAGAAGAGCGCCTTGAAAGTGACCATCTGCACCGCCAGGCCGAGCAGCACGCTGCCGGTCAGCCGCAGCGTCACGAGACCGAACTCCAGGCCGGCGAGGACCCACACGACCATCGTCACCGCTCGGCCGGTGTCGTGGTCGACCGGTATTCCGAACGTCGAGAACAGTCCGCCCCACAGCTCGTAATAGAAGGGGCCGTAGCGACTGAAGGTGTGGCCATAGAGGCTGCCGTGGCGCACGAACCACTGCAGCCCGATGAGCAGGTCTCCCTCGTCGTCCCAGTAGCTGAACTCCGTGAACATCCGGAGATAGGCGACCAGGCATGTAGCGGCGGTCACCGCCACAAAGGCGATGACGGCGGAGACCGCGCGGATACCCATAATTGCCCGCGCCCCCCGGCGGACGTTTCGCACCTTCGGTTCCCCCTCGTCGCGCTCGGTCCCGAGCGACTGCGGTGAAGACTATCGATGCAGCGGAACTCGCGCACATCGATGTTCAGGTCCGCACCATCTCCCTACGAGTGCGGCCGGCAATCGAAACCCCCAGTCCAACGGACATAAGGGCACAGGAGGGCACCCAACGCGCGGCCTTTGGAGCCGGCTATCCGGGTTCGAGTCCCGGCCCCCCGGTCGACCCGGGAAGGCGGCCGGGCGCTGACATCGCGTGCGCCGGGGCGCGGCCGGCAGCTTGGCGATGGCCCACGCGCTGCCCCGCCTCGGTGAGCACGTCGCCGAGGATGCCGACGATCTCGTCGAACTCGGGCTGGCCGGCGACGAGCGGTGGGGAGATCTGCACGACCGGGTCGCCGCGGTCGTCCGCGCGGCAGATCAGGCCGGCCTCGAACAGGCGCTCTGAGAGGAAGCCGCGCAGCAGGTCCTCGGACTCCTGTGCGGAGAAGGTCGCGTTGGTCTCGGCGTCCTTGACGAGCTCGAGCGCGAAGAAGCAGCCGTCACCGCGCAGGTCGCCGACGATCGGCAGCTGGAGCAGTTGCGCGAGGGTCGCGCGGACGGCGTCCTCGCGCTCGCGCACCGTCTCGACGATCAGCTCGCGGCGCATGATCTCGAGGTTCTTCTGCGCGATCGCGGCCGCGACCGGATGGCCGCCGAACGTGAGGCCGTGCAGGAACGTCTCGGTGCCGTGCAGGAACGGCTCGGCGACGCGATCGGAGGCGATCACGGCGCCGATCGACGCATACGCGGAGGACAGGCCCTTGGCGCAGGTGATGAGGTCAGGCCCGATGTCGTAGCGCTCGGAGGCGAACCACGCCCCCATGCGTCCGAAGCCGGTGATCACCTCGTCGGCGCACAGCAGGATGCCGTAGGCGTCGCAGAGCGCGCGCACGCCCCGGAAGTAACCGGCCGGCGGCATGAACGCGCCGCCCGCGTTCTGCACCGGCTCCATGATCACCAGCGCGATCGTCTCCGGCCCCTCGGAGAGGATGCGCTGCTCGAGGTCCTCGAGCAGCAGCGCGGTGAACTGCTCCTCCGTCTCGTCCGCGGGCCGCCGGAAGCGATTCGTGTTGCGCACGTGCGAGACCTGCGGGACGAGCGGCTCGAACGGGCTGCGCAGCGGCTCGATGCCGTTGATCGAGAGCGCGCCCATCGTCGAGCCGTGGTAGGCGACGTCGCGCGCGATCGCCTTCCAGCGGCGCTCGCCGCGAGCCGTGTGGTACTGACGCGCGAGCTTCCACGCCGACTCGACCGCCTCCGAGCCGCCGGAGGTGAAGAAGACGCGATTGAGGTCGCCCGGCGCCAGCGCCGCGAGCTCCGTCGCCAGCTCGATCGCGCGCGGATGCGCATACGACCAGTTCGTGTAGAACGGCAGCTCGCGCAGCTGCTCAGCGGCAGCGGTGCCGATCTCCTCGCCGTACGAGTAGCCGATCTGCACCGCGAACAGGCCCGCGAGCGCGTCGAGGTAGCGCCGCCCCTCGACGTCCTCCAGATAGCAGCCCTCACCGCGCGCGATGATCGGAACAGGGCGGTCGGCGTGGCTGCTCAGGCGCGTGAAGTGCATCCACAGGTGGTCCTTCGCCGCCTGTTGGAGGTCGATGCTTGTCATCAAGAAGCTCCCTTTGGACTGCGCATTTGCACAGCAGAAGATAGCTCACTTACGCAAATCGCAGCTTTCATACTCTATATCGACGATATGCGTGAAAGTGGGTCACGCAGTAGGATGCGAGCGATGACCACCCGGAAGCGCGGCGCCGTCGCGGGCTCGGCGCGCCTCGATGAGCTCGACCGCGCGATCGTCGAGGCGCTCCAGGAGGACGGCCGTGCGTCGTTTCGCACGATCGCGCGACGCCTCTCGGTCGCCGAGGGCACGATCCGCAATCGCTACGAGCGCCTCGTCAGCACGGCCGTGCTCGACGTCGTCGGCGTCACCAACCCGCTCGTGCTCGGCTTCCAGGCGATGGCGATGATCGGCGTCAAGACCGACGGCCGCGCACGGGCGGTCGCCGAGGCGGCCGCCGAGCTGGCGGAGGTCGACTACGCCGTCGTCGTCGCGGGCCGGTTCGACCTCCTGCTCGAGGTCGTCTGCCGCGACCACGACCACCTGCTCGAGGTGATCGAGCGGCTGGGCGCGCTCGAGGGCGTGCTGTCGACCGACTCGTTCGTCTACCTCCAGCTCACGAAGCAGAGCTTCGCGCTCGGCCGCCTGCCGCGCGCTCCCGGCTGACCCGACCTGCCGGCTACGCCCCCCGCTCCGCCGACGTCGTCACGTGGCGGCGCATCTGCTCGGCGGCGGCTGCCTCGTCCTGGCGCTCGATCGCGGCAAGGATCGCGCGATGGCGCTTGAGCGAGATCGGCGGACGGCCGACATGCGTCAGCGACGCCTCGGAGGTGCGGTCGATCAGGTCGGCGAGCTGGTCGGTCAGCTGGCGCAGCAGCGGGTTGCCGGCTGCAGCGACGATCGCGTGATGGAAGCGGCGGTCCTCGAGGATCCCGTCGTCGCCGCCGGCGATCGCCGTCTCCATCAGGTCGAGCGCCTCGCGCATCGCCGCCACGTCCGCGTCCGAGCGGCGGCGCGCAGCCAGGCGCGCGGCCTGCACCTCGATCCCCTCGCGCACCTCCCAGATCATCGGGTGGTCGACCTCGCTGCCGACGATCTCAGAGGCGAGGTTCGGGATCACGTCGCCCGGCGCGCGCAGCAGGTAGACGCCGTCGCCATGCCTGATCTCGACGAACCCCATCACGCGCAGCGCAGTCAGCGCCTGGCGCACGGAGGTACGGCTCACGCCGAGCCGTTCGGCCAGCTCGCGCTCGGACATCAGCCGATCGCCGGGCTGCAGCCGCTGCGTGTCGATGAACTCGCGCAGCCGCTCGACGACCTGCTCGTAGAGCGGGCTGCGGGCGATCGGCTGCAGGCCCGCGTCCGAGGCCATCAGCCCGCCGCCGCGAGCTCCTGCCGGATCACCGGACGCTTCGCCGCGGCAGCCTCGTCGAGCCGGCGCACGGGCGTGCTCGTCGGCGCGTTGCGGGCAAGCTCGGGATCCTCGGCGGCCTCGCGCAGGAGCTCGGCGATCGTCTCGGCGAACTGCTCGAGCGTCTCGCGCGTCTCGGTCTCGGTCGGCTCGATCAGCAGCGCCTCCTCGACGAGCAGCGGGAAGTAGACCGTCGGCGGGTGCACGCCGTGGTCGAGCAGCCGCTTGGCAAGATCGAGCGTCCTGATCCCCAGCTCGCGCTTCATCGGCGCGCCGGACAGCACGAACTCGTGCATGCAGAGCCGGTCGTAGGCGACCGGCAGGTATTCCGCCACACCCTCGCGCTTGAGCAACGCGAGCAGGTAGTTCGCGTTGAGGACGGCTGTCTCGGAGGCGTCCTTCAGGCCCTCGGCGCCGAGCGAGCGGATGTAGGCGTAGGCGCGCACGAAGCAGCCGTAGTTGCCCTGGAAGCCGCGCAGCCGGCCGATCGACTTCGGCCGTTCGTGGTCGAGGTCGAAGCCTCCGTCCTCGCGTCGGACCACCTGCGGGCGCATCAGGTAGGGCTCGATCCGCTCGCTGACGGCGATCGGGCCCGAGCCCGGGCCGCCGCCGCCGTGCGGCTGGGTGAACGACTTGTGCAGATTGAAGTGCACGATGTCGAAGCCCATGTCGCCGGGACGCGTGATGCCCATGATCGCGTTCAGGTTCGCGCCGTCGTAGTAGAGCGTCGCGCCGACGCCGTGCACGATCTCCGCGATCTCCGCGATGTTGGCGTCGAACAATCCGAGCGTGCTGGGGTTCGTGAGCATCAGGCACGCGACCTGCTCGTCGGCCTGCGCGCGCAAATCGTCGAGGTCGACCCCGCCGTCGGCGTTCGTGCCGACCTTCACGACCTCATAGCCCGCCATCGTGACCGTCGCGGGGTTCGTCCCGTGCGCGGTGTCCGGCGTGAGCACCTTCGTGCGCTGCTCGCCGCGATCCTCGTGGTAGGCGCGCGTGAGCAGCACGCCCGCGAGCTCGCCGTGCGAGCCGGCGCTCGGCTGCAGCGAGACGTGCGGCAGGCCGGCGACCTCGCCGAGCGCCTGCTGCAGGTTCCACATCAGCTCGAGCGCGCCCTGCGCCCGCGCGGGGTCCTGCAGCGGATGCAGTCGCGCATGACCGGGCAGCGCGGCGACGCGCTCGTGCAGGCGCGGGTTGTGCTTCATCGTGCACGAGCCGAGCGGATAGAAGCCCGAGTCGAGATCGAAGTTGCGCTTGCTCAGGTTGACGTAGTGGCGCACGAGCTCCGGCTCGCTCACCTCGGGCAGCGCGGCGGGCGTCGCGCGGCGCAGATCCGCGGGGAGCGCGTCGTCGGGTGCCGGCGGCACGTCGAGGACAGGCGCGGCGAACGCGCGGCGGCCGGGCGCGCCGCGCTGGAAGATCGTCAGCGTCGGCTCCTCGCGCGAGCTCACGCCCCCACCCCCGCGTGCGCGACTTCGCGTTCGGCGGCGACGGCGCGGCCGAGTGCGTCGGCGAGGCGGTCGATGTCGGCGCGCGTGCGCCGCTCGGTGATCGCGACGAGCAGCCCGTCCGGGTGCTCGGGGTAGTCGCGGCCGAGCGCGTAGCCGGCGTTGATGCCCTCGGCGGCGAGCCGCTCGCGCACGCGCGCCACGTCCGCGTCCAACCGCAGGGCGAACTCGCGCACGACCGGCTGCTCGTGCAGCGCCTCGACGCCGTCGAGCAGCGTGAGCCGCTCGCGCGCGTAGGCGGTGCGCGCCAGCAGCAGCTCGCCCAGCTCGACGAGCCCCGCGCGGCCGAGCCAGCTCAGGTACACGACGCCCGCAAGCGCGTTGAGCGCCTGCGAGGTGCAGATGTTCGAGGTCGCCTTCTCGCGGCGGATGTGCTGCTCGCGCGTCTGCAGCGTCAGCACGAAGCCGCGCCGACCGTCGACGTCGACCGTCTCGCCCGCAATCCGCCCCGGCATCCGCCGCAGGTGCTCCTGCGTCGCGGCGAAGAAGCCGAACGACGGGCCGCCGAAGTCGAGCCGGTTGCCGAGCGTCTGGCCCTCGCCGACCGCGATGTCGACCCCGCATTCCCCCGGCGGCTTGAGGATCCCGAGCGGGATCGGATCGCACGCACAGATCACGAGCGGGTGGGTGGGACCGGATTGCTTCGCCGCCGCGGCGAGCGCGGCCACGTCCTCGACGGCGCCGAGGAAGTTGGGCTGCTGCAGCACGACCGCGCCGACGTCCTCGTCGAGCGCCGCGATCAGCGCTGCCAGATCGGTCGCGCCCTCGCGCAACGGGATCTCCTCGATCTGCTGGCCGTAGCCGCGCGCGAGCGTGGTGAGCGTCTCGCGGCTGTACGGGTGCACGCCGCGCGAGGCGAGCACGCGCAGGCGGCCGTTCGCGAGCTTCGCGAGGTACGCCGCCGCGCCGACGGCGCTCGGGCCCTCGTAGACGGACGCGTTGGAGACGGGCAGCCCGGTCAGCTCGCTGATCGCCGTCTGGTACTCGAACATCACCTGCAGTCCGCCCTGGGAGATCTCGGGCTGGTAGGGCGTGTAGGGCGTGAGGAACTCCGAGCGGCCCATCAGCATGTCGATCACGGCGGGGACGTAGTGGTCGTACATCCCGGCGCCGAGGAAGCTGACCTCGTCCTCGGCCGAGACGTTGCGCGCGGCCAGTCCGCGCAGGTGCTCGTAGACCTCCTGCTCGGCCATGCCCGCCGGCAGCGCGAGCGGTCGGTCGAGACGCAGCGCCTGCGGCACGTCCGCGAACAGCTCCTCGACGGACGGCACGCCGATCGCGTCGAGCATCGCGCGGCGGTCGGCATCGGTGGCGGAGGTGTACGTCGTCATCGGCGGCCCAGGTGGTTGGACCACTCTACCAGTGCCGCTCGCCTGAATCAGCTGGAGCCGCGGCGCTCGGACCCCTCGCGCCGCACGCGCCCCGCCTCCGCCCCGCGCTCGGTCGCGGGCCCGCGCGGCGCCGCGATCCCGAGCACGCGCATCGCCTTGAGCCCGAACGACAGCTTCTCGCGGCCGTCGGTGGAGGCGACGTCGAGGCCCGTGATCTCGCGCACGCGCTCGAAGCGGTAGCGAACCGTGTGACGGTGCGTGAAGAGGCGCGCCGCGGTCGCGTTGACGTTGCCGTCGCTCTCGAGGAACGTCTCGAGCGTCCCGACGAGGTCGGAGGTCTCGTACTGCTCGTCGTAGGCGACGATCTTGGCGACCGTCTCGTCGTAGAAGCGGCGCAGCTCGGCCGGGTCGCGCATGTGCGGCAGCAGCAGCTGGTAGGTGCCGGTGTCGTCGTAGGCGAGCAGCGCCTCCTCCGGCGCGCCCTCGACGACGTTGCACGCGAGCAGCGCCTCGTCGCCAGCGCGCGGCAGGTCGGTCGGGTCGGACGCGACGCGGCTGCGCCCGACCGCGAACGCGAAGCCGCTCAGGTTCGCCTCCAGCTCGCGCAGCACCGTCGCCGCGACACGGCGACCTCCCTCGCCGTCGGCGTCGGGCACGAGCACGACGACCTCGTCGCCGTCGCCGTCGCGCGCCGGCGCGGCGATCGCGCCCGGGGCGATCGAGCGTGCGCCGCGTTCGGCCAGCGCCAGCAGGCGCGCGCGCCAGTCGTCCTCCGTCGGCGTGCGCGGATGCGCGCGCACGACGACGACCGCGCCGCCGCGCTCGAGCGCGATGCCGAGCTCCTTGCCGCGCGCGACGAGATCCTCGCGGTTGCGGATCTCACGGCCCAGCACCGCGTGCAGGAAGGCCGCGGCCGCCTCCTCGGAGGCGCGCTCGGGGCCGCGCACCCGCTCGACCTCCGAGGCGATCAACGTCGTGACGAGCCGCAGCATCGCCGGCTCGGCCGGCCCTTCGCGCCCGCGCACGCGCAGCTGGCCGACGACCGCGTCGGCGACGCGCAGCTCCACCCGTTCGACGCCCTCGACCTCCCGCAGCAGCGCGCGCTCCTCCGCCGGCGAGCGCGCCGCGACCGCCAGCACGACGCTCGTGCGGTCGATCAGGACGAGGCTCGCGTCGAGCGCGCGCGCGGCGGCGCGCACGACCTCCGGCAGGCCGGCGCCCGCCGCGACGGCGTCCGTGATCGCCTCCAGCGCGTGCAGGTCGGGCGCCGAGGCCGCGCGCGGCGCTTGCGGGGTCATCGCTGGATTGTACGAGCGGCCCCGTGCGGCGCCGCCGGCTACTGCGGCGCGGGCGGCACGACGACGCGCAGGTAGCGCGCCCAGTCGACGCCGCTTGCGACGTTGAACACGTATCTGCCGCTCCACAGCGAGAGCCCGAGCGTTCTGCCGAGGGTGGCGAGCGGATCGGCGTACCCGAGCGACGTGTACATCGAGCTCGACTCGAGCAGCAGGCCGAAGCCGGGCCCGCCGGTGTCGCCGACGTAGCCGCCGTAGTGCGCGAGCGCGATCAGGATCCCGCGCTTCCAGGCGGGCATTCCGAGCGCGTCGATCTGCTGGTCGGTCATGTTGAGCTGGAAGCGGGCGCCGAGCGGCGGGGCGTCCGTGTTGTCGGTGCTCGAGCAGCGGGTGCCGCCGGCCATCGCCGGGTAGACGTACGCGCTCTTGCTGGAGCCGTCGAGCTTCGTGCCGTACCCGAACGTCGTCGCGCTGGTCGCGCAGCGCACGACGACGAACAGCGCGTGATGGATGACGCCCGCGCTCAGCTCCTGCGCGCGGATCGGACCGGCGAGGCCGCCGAAGCGGGCAGCCGTCGCGTTGCTGCCGAGACCGGAGCCGTCGATGCGGGTGCGGCCACCGAGCGAGAACGTCAGC
>Ga0134121_10000516_pt1 | contig 43809 bp, 37 predicted proteins | sample KB301_FD_96463 | JGI IMG/M metagenome (GOLD analysis project Ga0134121, IMG submission 96463) | Terrestrial soil microbial communities without Nitrogen fertilizer from Kellogg Biological Station, Michigan, USA - KB3-0-1 | ecosystem: Environmental > Terrestrial > Soil > Unclassified ...
CACGCCGTGGTACGAGTGGTCGGCGTAGAGGATCCGCTGCTTCCCGGTCGAGGCGCGCGCGAACTTGATCGCCGCCTCGATCGCTTCCGAGCCGGAGTTGCCGAAGTACACCATGTCGAGCCAGGGGATCCGCCGGACCAGCGCTTCGGCCAGCAGGCCGGGCAGAAGGGAGCAGTCGAGCTGGATCAGGTTCGGCAGCGACTCGGTCAGCACGTCGCGCAGCGCCTGGCGCACGACCGGATGGTTGTGGCCGATGTTGGAGACGCAGAAGCCCGACACGCAGTCGAACGTCCGCTGCCCGTCGGTGTCCCAGAGATAGCAGCCCTCGGCCTTCGCCCAGGTCTTGTCGTATCCGATGAGCTGGGTGACCTTCGCCCACGCGGGATTGATGAACTTGGCGTGGAGCTTGTAGTTCTCCCCGAGCCGCTGCTTGAACGTCCCGACGATGTCGAAGGCCATGAGCGGGGGAGTATAGAGCGAAGGCGTCAAAATCTCAACCCCGTTCGCTTTCCTTTGTATAATCCGTGGCCCCTTACGGAGATTGATCATGAAACTGCTCCGCGTCGGCGAGTTCCGCAAAGAGAAGCCCGCCGTGATGATGCCCGACGGTCGCGTCCTCGACGTCTCGTCGAAGGTCCGCGACTTCGACAGCGCGTTCTTCGAGGAGGGCGGCCTCGAGAATCTGCGCGCGATCGTGAAGGGCGACCTGCCCAAGATCGACCTCGCCGGCAAGCGCCTCGGCTCGCCGGTCGCGCGGCCCTACAAGGTCCTCGGCATCGGCCTCAACTACGCCGACCACGCCAAGGAGTCGAACATGCCGATCCCGGCGGAGCCGGTGATGTTCACGAAGGCGTCGAACACCGTCATCGGTCCGAACGACCCCGTCCTCATCCCGCGCGGCAGCAAGAAGACCGACTGGGAGGTCGAGCTCGGCGTCGTGATCGGCAAGACCGCCCGCTACCTGCCGAGCAAGGACCTGGCGCTGTCGGTCGTCGCCGGATACTGCATCTCGAACGACGTCTCGGAGCGCGAGTTCCAGCTCGAGAAGGGCGGCACCTGGGACAAGGGCAAGGGATGCGAGACGTTCAATCCGCTCGGCCCGTGGCTGGTCACGACCGACGAGATTCCCGACCCCCAGATGCTCGGCCTCACGCTCGACGTGAACGGCGTCCGCCGCCAGACCGGCAACACCAAGACGATGGTCTTCGACGTGAAGCATCTCGTCTGGTACCTGAGCCAGTTCATGGTGCTCGAGGCGGGCGACGTCATCACGACGGGCACGCCGCCCGGCGTCGGCCTCGGCCAGAAGCCGAACCCGATCTACCTCAAAGAAGGCGACGTGATGGATCTCGCGATCGACGGCCTGGGCACGCAGCGCCAGGTCTGCAAGCAGGCGTAGGAAATGCGGCCGCAGAGACACAGAGACGCGTCTCTGCGGCTGCCTTTAGAGATTTTCGTATGAAGATCACGGTCCGTGTCAACGGAACCAGCACCGAGCGCGAGGTCGAGCCTCGGCTTCTGCTCGTCCAGTTCCTGCGCGAGGTCTGCGGGCTGACCGGGACCCACGTCGGCTGCGAAACCTCCCTCTGCGGCGCGTGCACGGTGCTCGTCGACGGCCAGGCGGTGAAGTCGTGCACGATGCTCGCCGTCCAGGCGGACGGCGCCGACGTGACGACCATCGAAGGACTCGCGAAGAACGGCGACCTCCATCCGGTCCAGCAGGGGTTCTGGGAGTGCCACGGCCTCCAGTGCGGCTTCTGCACGCCGGGGATGATCATGGCCGGGGTCCAGCTGCTCGACCGCAACGCGCGGCCGTCCCGCGAGGACATCTGCCGGGGGCTCGACGGCAATCTCTGCCGCTGCACCGGCTACTCGCACATCATCGACGCCATCGCCCACGCGGCGCGGAGCCGGAAGCCGTGAAGAACGTCGTCGGGAAGCCGGTCAAGCGCGTCGAGGATCCGCGCCTCATCCAGGGCAAGGCGACCTACGTCGACGACCTGAGCCTGCCCGGGATGCTCCACGCGGCCGTCGTCCGCAGCCCCCACGCCCATGCCCGGATCACGGCGATCCGGACCGAGGCGGCGAAGGCGCTGCCGGGCGTCAAGGCGGTCCTCACGGGCGCCGACGTCAATCCGCACGTCACGATGGTCTCGAGCCCCGACGTGATGCCCGGACAGAAGTCGCCGAAGCATACCGTCCTCGCGCAGGACCGCGTCTACTACGTCGGCCACGCGGTGGCGGTCGTCGTCGCGACCGACCGCACGATCGCGCGCGACGCGCTCGATCTCGTGGAGGTCGACTACGACGCGCTCCCGGCGGTCACCGAGATGGAGAAGGCGATCGAGAAGGGATCGCCGCTCACGCACCCCGAGCTCGGGACCAACGTCGCCTACACGTGGGATCTCCAGGGCGGCGACGCGGCCGCGGGCTTCAAGGCGGCGGACCGCGTCCTGCGCGTCCGGATGCGCCATCCGCGGGTGATCCCGATGCCGATCGAGCCGCGCGGCTGCGTGACGTCGTGGCAGGCGGGGGACGAGTCGCTCACGATGTGGACCTCGACGCAGATCCCGCACCTGATCCGGATGCTGCTGCCGAAGCTGATCGGCGTGCCGGAGCACAAGCTCCGCATCGTCGCGCCCGAGGTCGGCGGCGGCTTCGGCGCGAAGCTGAACCTGTATCCCGAGGAGCTGATCTGCTGCCATCTGACGCGGCGACTCGGCCTCCCGGTCAAGTGGATCGAATCGCGGCGCGAGAACGCCGCGACGACGATCCACGGACGCGACCAGATCGGCGATTACGAGATCGCCGTGAAGAAGGACGGCACCCTGCTCGCGATCAAGTCGCGCACGCTCGCGGATCTCGGCTCGTACCTGCAGATGGGCACCCCGGCGATCCCGACGCTGACCGGGTTGATGCTGCCCGGATGCTACAAGCTCCGCGGCGTCGACATCAAGGTGACGGGCGTTCACACCCACAAGATGGCGACCGACGCCTATCGCGGCGCCGGACGTCCGGAAGCGACGTTCACCATCGAGCGCATCATGGACATCGTCGCGGCCGAACTCGAGCTCGACCCGATCGAAGTCCGCGTCCACAACTACGTGAAATCGACGGAGTTTCCGTTCAAGTCCGTCGGCGGCGTGACGTACGACAGCGGCGACTACGCGGGCACGCTGAAGAAGGCGATGACGCTCGCCGGATGGGAGAAGCTCCACAAGGACCGCGACGCCGCGCGGCGCGACGGGAAACTGTGCGGCGTGGGCCTCTCGACCTATGTCGAGATCTGCTCGTTCGGGCCGTCGTCGATGATGTCCGCGGGCGGCTGGGAGTGGGGCTCGGTGCGCGTCGAGATGTCGGGCCAGGCGACGGTCATCACCGGCGCGACCCCGCACGGACAGGGACAGGAGACGAGCTTCGCCCAGATCGCGGCCGACCGGCTGGGGATCGACATGGCCGACGTGACCGTCCTCCGCGGCGACACGTCGGTCGCTCCGTATGGCCGCGACACCTACGGCAGCCGCGCGACGGCGATCGGCGGCACCGCGATCCTGATGTGCGCCGACAAGATCATCGCGAAGGCGAAGATCCTCGCCGCCCATCTGCTCAAGTCCACGCCGAAACAGCTGGAGTTCAAGGGTGGCCGTTTCTTCGTCCGGGGCAAGACCGCGAAGGCGCTGACGTGGAAGGAGCTCGCGTCCGAGGCGTACAACGCGCGCCACCTGCCGAAGGGCTTCGAGCCGGGGCTGGAGGCGTCGAGCTTCTTCGAGCCGCCGAACTGCACGTTTCCGTTCGGGACCCACATCGCCGCGGTCGAGATCGATCGCGACACCGGCGAGGTGCAGATCACGAAGTACGTCGCGGTCGACGACTGCGGCAACCGCATCAATCCGCTGCTCGTCGAGGGTCAGATCCAGGGCGGCATCGCCCATTCGATCGGCCAGGCGCTCACGGAGCGCACCGTCTACGGCGAGGACGGCCAGCTCGTCACCGGCGAGTTCATGGATTACGCGCTGCCGCGCGCGTCGGACATCCCGGCGTACGTGATGGGCATGACCGTCACGCCGTCGCCGTCGAACCCGATGGGCGTGAAGGGCGTCGGCGAGGCCGGAACGATCGGCGCGGCGCCGGCGATCGCCAACGCGGTCGTCGACGCGCTGTCGACGCTGGGCGTGCGCCATCTCGACATGCCGTTCACGCCGGAGCGCGTCTGGCGCGCGATCCACGATACCGCATCTCGCCCGGTCGTCGGGAACGAGTCGAAGAAAGGGGTAAAGAAGTGATTCCCGCCCCGTTCGACTATGTCCGGCCCGCCACGCTCGACGAAGCTCTGAAGCTGCTCGCGAAGCACGGCGACGACGCCAAAGTCCTGGCCGGAGGCCACAGCCTTCTGCCGGCGATGAAGCTCCGCCTCGCGCAGCCGAAGATGGTCATCGATATCGGCCGCCTTCCGGACCTGCGCGGCATCTGTCGGGACGGGAAGACGATCGTCGTCGGGGCGCTGACCACGCACTACGCCATCGAAGCGTCGGACATCCTGAAACAGGATTGTCCGCTGATGCCGGAAGTCGCGGCGGCGATCGGCGATGTCCAGGTCCGCAACCGCGGCACGATCGGCGGCTCCATCGTCCACGCCGATCCCGCGGCCGACTGGCCCGCGGCGATCCTGGCGCTCGACGCGGAGATGGAGATCGCGGGGCCGAAGGGGCGCCGCACCGTGAAGGCCGCCGATTTCTTTGTCGACATGCTCCAGACGGCCGTGGCGCCGGGCGAGATCCTCACCGCGATCCGGGTCCCGGTCACGAGCCGGAAGGTCGCGTACGAGAAGTTCGCCCAGAAGGCGAGCGGCTTCGCCCTCTGCGGCGTCGCGGTCGCCGAGGGCCGCGTCGGGATCACGGGCGTGGCCGCGAAGCCGTACCGCGCTCACGCGGTCGAACAGGCGCTCGCGGCGCGCGCCGCCGATCCGGCCGAGAAGGCCGTCGACGGCGTCGACGTCCTGGGCGACATCCACGCGTCGACCGAGTTCCGGGCCCACCTGGTCAAGGTCCACACGCGTCGCGCCCTCGCGCGGGCCTCGTCATGAAGCTGGCCATCTCCCATTCGTTCGCCCTGACTCCCGCCGAACTTTACGCGGGGCTCATCGATCCCGCCGTGCTGCAGCGATGCATCGACGGCTGCGAGAAGATGGAGAAGACGGGCGAGGATGCCTACGCCGTGCAGCTCAAGGTCGGCGTCGCGGGGATGAAGGGCACCTACGCCGGGAAGGTCCGGATCACCGAGAAGCATCCGCCCGAGGCGCTCACGCTCGCGATCGACGGGAAGGGCGTTCCGGGATTCATCCAGGCGACCGCGCGGCTGACGCTCGCCTCGTCGGGAGATCGGACGCAGCTGTCCGGCGACGCGGACGCCACGGTCGGCGGGCTGATCGCGGCGGTCGGGTCCCGGCTCATCGAGGCGGCGGCGAAGAAGATGATGGGCGAGTTCTTCACGCGGCTCGAGGCCGAGATCACTTCGCGTCGAGCTTCTTGAGCAGCTCCTGCGCCTTCTGCTTGTCCGCGCCGTCCTCTTTCTCCCGATGCGGCCGCGGTTTCGTATTGACGACCTTCTCGAGCTCCTTCCGCGCAAGGTCGGGCTGCTTGGAGTCGATGTAGGCCTGCGCGAGCCACAGATGGGTCGTCGGCGTCCCCGGTGAGATTTCCACCGAGCGCTTGTAGCTGGCGATCGCCTTGGAAACGGAGCCGCCGAACAGCCCGGGCATGTCGGCGAGCACCCGCCCGCGCATCCGCGACGGCCCGCCCTCGTCAACGTTGGGCGACAGCTTGTCGGCGCGGTCGAGCTCGGCGAGCGCCTCCTTCGCCCGGCCGAGCGATCGCTCGGCATCCGCGGCGTGGAGCAGGCTGGTGGCGAGCCAATAGTGGGCGGGACCGCTGTCGGGGGAGAGCCGCAGAGCCTCATGGGCGTGCTTCATCCCCTCGGTCCGATGGTGCTGATGGGGTCCCTGGTCCTCGCTTTTCTGGAGGTCGAGCGTCTCGCAGGACCGGGAATGGGCCTCGGCGAGCAGCTGGTGGATCTCGGCCGATTCGGGATGCTTTTCGGCGTGCCAGCGGAGAAGGGCGATCGCGTGATCGAGGCTTCCCGGAGTCTCGCGCAGGTCGATCATCGACCGCGCTGAGGGGAGAGGATCGGTTTTCTGCTCGTCGGCCGAAAGCCGGACGCCTTCCCAGGTTTGCGGGCCGGATTGGACCGGGGTGGAAGCGCAACCGACAGCGAATAGCAGCAGCAACATCGACGAACGCTCCGGCCTCATGCAGCTCCAGAATAACAGATCCCGAAGGCAGTGTTATAGTACGTTCGAATGTACGGCCAGATGCCCCCGACCAGCGACCGGCGCCTCCGGCCTGCTCCGGACATGGCCGTATCAACTGGCGATTCCGAATCACCTGCCCGGCCTGCGCGTTGAAGTAACGGATGCGGCTTCCGGCAGCGTTCCTGGCCCACGGCTCCCCGATGCTCGCCGTCGAAGAGGACGGCGTCACGTCGATGTTCCGCCGCTGGGGCGCCGGGCTGTCGCCGCGCGCGATCGCGGTGGTGTCGGCCCACTGGGAGGCTCCGGGACCGGTCCGCGTCACGGGCGCCGACCGCCCGTCCCTCATTCATGACTTCTCGGGCTTCCCGCCGGAGCTGTACGACCTTCGGTATCCGACTCCCGGCGATCCCACGCTTGCGGCGGACATCGTGAAGCGCCTGGAGTCGGCCGGCATGAAGGCGACGCTCGATCCGCGACGCGGCATCGACCACGGCGCCTGGGTCCCGCTGCTCCATGCGTTTCCCGCGGCGAAGGTCCCGGTCCTCGAGGTGGCGCTGCCCGTGCCGCGGACCCCGGAGCTGGTAGCGCAGGTGGGGAAGATGCTGGCGCCGCTCCGCGACGAGGGCGTCCTGTTGATCGGCAGCGGCGGGCTCGTCCACAACCTGCGCCGCGTCCGCTTCGACGACAAGGACGCTCCCGTGGACGGCTGGGCGGGCGAGTTCGACCGCTGGGTCGGCGACCGCGTGTCGACGCTCGATCCGGCGGCGCTGGCCGACTATCGTCGCGCCGCCCATGCCGCGGAATCCGTTCCGACCACGGAGCACTTCGATCCCGCGTTCTTCGTCCTGGGGGCCGCGCTGCCGGGCGACCGCCTCTCGACTCTGTTCGAGGGCTTCCACTACGGGAACCTCTCGATGCGCTCCTTCGAGCTGAAACCTTAACACTTGGCGTCGTCCGGCCGTGTTCTGTTAGAACACGAACGGAGGAACGGCATGGACGGACAGGAGCGTCGGGAGTTCCTGAAGAGCTTCTTCGGGGCGGTCGGCGTCGGAACGCTGGGCGGATGCGCCGCGGGCGCGGCCGCCGACAAGGACGTGCCGTACGCGCAGCCCGCGATGATGCCGGCGGAGCTCCGCAAGCTCGACCGCGTCGGCGGCGCGCTCAAGATCACGAAACTCGAGACGCTCCTCGTCAAGCCGCGCTGGCTCTTCCTCAAGATCCACACCGACGCGGGGATCGTCGGCCTCGGCGAGCCCGTCGTCGAAGGCCGCGCGCTGACCGTGCGGGCCGCGATCGAGGAGATCGCGCCGTCGCTGATCGGGAAGGACCCGCGCCGCGTCGTCCACCACTGGCAGGCCATCTACCGCCACGCGTTCTACCGCGGCGGCCCCATTCTGACGTCGGCCCTGAGCGGCATCGACCAGGCCCTGTGGGACATCAAGGGGAAGGCGCTCGGCGTCCCCATCTACGAGCTGCTGGGCGGCCCGACCCGCGACCGGGTCCGCGTCTACGCCCACGCCGGGAAGCCGGAGCTGATCAAGGAGAAGAAGAAGGCGGGCTTCACCGCATTCAAGTGCGGCCCCTCGAAGATGCGCCCCGCGCGGTTCATCGAGACGCCGACGTTTGTCGGCAAGGTCGCCGAGGCGTTCGGCGCGCTGCGCGAGGCGGCGGGCCCCGATTGCGACATCGCCATCGACTTCCACGGCGCGATCAGCCCGGCGCTCGCCAAGGTCCTCATCAAGGCGCTGGAGCCGCATCTGCCGATGTTCGTCGAGGAACCGATCAACTGCCAGGAACACGACCTCATGGCGGAGATCGCCCGAGGGACCCATCTGCCGATCGCGACCGGCGAGCGGGTCTTCACCAAGTGGGGCTTCCGCGAGGTGCTGGAGAAGAAGGCCGCGATCGTCCTCCAGCCGGATCTTTGCCACGCGGGCGGCATCACCGAAGGCCGCCTCATCGCGGGAATGGCCGAGGCGTTCTACGCGTCGATCGCGCCTCACAACCCGCTCGGACCGATCTCGCTCGCGTCGGGCGTCCAGCTCGCCGCCTCCATCCCGAACTTCCTCTGCCAGGAGCAGGTGAGCCTGGGCGAGGGCTACGTGAAGCAGCCGTTCAAGGTTCGGGAGGGTTATCTGGACCTGCCGACCGGCCCGGGCCTGGGCATCGAGCTCGACGACGACCAGATGGCCGACAAGATCGACCACCAGTGGAAGAACCGCGAAGAGTACGACGTCGACGACGGCTCGGTCATGGACTGGTAACGGCCCGCGCGGGATCGGCTATAGAGTCGCGAGGGTGCGGGACATGAGATGCAGCGGGATCCTGGCGCTGATCGCGCTTCTCGGCAGCGCCTCGGCGCAGGACAAGAAGAAGGCCCCGATGATGGACTTCGGGCCTTACCTCTCGTGCGCCGTCATGAGCAAGCCCGGCACCAAGTTCGACAACAACACCGGCGCGTTCGACGGCGACGTCACCCCGCGCGGCTTCCTGATCCGCCTCTCCGAGGACTGGAGCGCCGGCGCGGTGTTCGACAGCGACAGCCTCCGCCTCTCGGCAGGCTGGATCGGCGCGCCGCCCAAGTTCACCGGCGTGATCTTCGACGGCGCCCACGGCCCGAGCCCGACGCTGTCCACGGCGCCGGTCTTCGAGACGCCTCACGGGCCCGGCTGGGCGAAGGACGGCAGCTTCAAGGATCCGCGGCCGGACTCGATCGCGCCGCTGCCGCCGCCCGGTCCGCTCCCTCGCGAGTGGGGCCGCTATACGGGCCTCTACCTGAACGGCAATCAGGCGATCTTCTCCTACACGGTGGGGAAGACGCCGGTGCTCGAGACGGTCGCCCTCGAGACGGCCGGAGAATTCCGCGCGCTGGCGCGCACCGTCCAGATCGACGCGACCGACTCGCCGATGGAGATGATGGTCGCGAAGACGGCGGACGACCTGCTCGTCGACGCCGTCGGCGCGAGCCTGGTGACGATCGAAGGCCAGGTCCGCGTCCAGATCCCCGCGGGGAAGCCCGGCGTGTTCAAGATCCTGCTCGGATCCGGCGGCGCGGCAAAGAAGGATGCGTTTGCGGCGCTGGTGAAGGCGTCGCCCAAGCCCGTCGAGCTCGCGCCGCTCACGAAAGGCGGCCCTGCGCGCTGGGCCGAGACGGTCGTCACGCAGGGAGTCGTCTCGAAGGAGAAGGGACCGTACGTCGTCGACAATCTCACGCTGCCGACGGCCAATCCGTGGAAGGCGAAGATGCGCATCGGCGCGTTCGACTTCTTCTCGGACATGACGCGCGCGGCGCTCTGCACGTGGGACGGCGACGTCTGGATCGTGTCCGGCATCGACGCGTCGCTCGAGAAGCTGACGTGGAAGCGGTACGCGACGGGCCTCTACCAGCCGCTCGGGCTGCGGATCGTGAACGACGTGGTCTATACGGTCGGCCACGACCAGATCACGCGGCTGCACGACGTGAACGGCGACGGCGAGGCGGACTTCTACGAGAACTTCAACAACGACTGGGAGCTGACGACCGCGTTCCACACGTTCTGCTTCGATCTGCAGACCGACCCGAAGGGGAACTTCTACTTCGCGTTCAACTGCCCGGTGCGCGGGGGCGGCGGCGGGTTCCACAAGATCACGAAGCATCACGGCTGCATCCTGAAGGTGTCGGCGGACGGCCAGAAGCTCGAGGTGTTCGCCACGGGCTTCCGCGCGAACAACGGCATCGGCGTCGGACCGAACGGCGAGGTGACGAGCGGCGACAACGAGGGGACGTGGGTGCCGGTCTGTCCGCTCCACTGGGTGAAGCCCGGGAGCTTCAACGGCGTGGTCGACGGCGGCCATCGCGAGCTGAAGTCGTCGAAGGGCAAGCCCGATCCCGCGGAGCAGCCCCGGCCGATCTGCTGGATGCCGAAGAACGTGGACAATTCCGGCGGCGGCCAGGTCTGGGTGACGAGCGACGCGTGGGGTCCGTTCAAGGGCGAGCTCCTGCACATGTCCTACGGCACGTCGAGCCTCTTCAAGGTCCTGAAGGAAGAGGTGAACGGCCAGATGCAGGGCGGCGTCGTCCGGTTCCCGGTGAAGTTCACGTCGAGCGCGATGCGGGCGCGGTTCAACTCGAAGGACGGCCAGCTGTATCTGTCGGGGCTTCGCGGCTGGCAGTCGAACGCCGCGAAGGAAGGCGGCTTCGACCGCGTGCGCTACACGGGCGCGCCCGTCTGCATGCCGACGGGGCTGAACGTGACGACGAAGGGCGTGAAGATCACGTTCACCAATCCGCTCGATGCGGAGCGGGCGGGGAGCGCCGACAGCTATTCGGTCGAGGTGTGGAACTACAAGTGGACGTCGAACTACGGCTCGGGCGAGTATTCCACGATGGCGGACGGGGCGAAGAAGCACGATCCGCTGACGGTGAAGTCGGCCAAGCTGTCGGAGGACGGGAAGAGCGTGTTCCTCGAGATCGAGGGCATGAAGCCGGTGATGCAGATGAAGATCCAGATGCGGGCCGCGGCGGCGGACAAGAGCCCGGCGAGCTTCGACCTCTACAACACCATCCACGAGCTGCCGAACCAGTAAGGGCGGGGAAACCCGTCCGTCAACCGGGGCGCCTCGGACTCCAATCCGGGGCGCCCCTTTTTATTTACTTCCTCCGCGCGGCGTAGTCGCGGTTGAGGCGCTCGAGGACCGTGGCGGTGAGGTCGATCGACGCGTCGAAGTGGACGACGGCCCGGCGCTCGATCTGCGCGCCGAGATCGGTGTCGCCGCTCTCGACGACGGGCATGCGGTCGACGCGCTGGATGAGGTCGAACCCGCGCTCCTTGGCGACGTCGCCGCTGATCCGGACGATCTCGTTGTAGACCTCGAGCTTGCGCTTGTTGCTGAGGTCGAGGATCTTCGTCCGGATGCGCGCCCGTTCCTGCGGGTTGAGATCGATGGCGCGTCCGGACTCGGCTTCCTGCAGCTTGTGGATCTCCTGCTCGATGTCGGCGATCCACACGTTCTTCGCCTTGTCCATGCAGTCGCGGAGGTTGACGACGCCCGTGCGGGCTCCGGCAGCCTTGTCTTGAGCGGCAGCGACCAGCACGGCCGCGGCGGCGAATACAACGGCGACGATCTTCATGGAGTCGGTCCTCAAAGGTCTCCGGGTAAGGTACCGTCCGCCCCCGGGACCGCGCAAGCCTGTCCGTTTGTTATGCTGGCCGACGTGATGCACCCGCTCTACTGGCCGTTTTTCTGCGAAGAAAACATCTGGCATCTGTCGGCCGATCGGGAAACGATCGCCGGCCCGATCGAGGAGCGTCGCGTGGTGTTTGTCTCCAACGCGCGCCGGCAGGTCGCCATGCGCCGCCAGCGCGCGGGAGGGGAAGGTCCCGTCGTCTGGGACTACCACGTGGTGCTGCTCGCGGCGGGGAGGCTCTGGGACCTCGATACGACGCTGGGGCTCGGCATTTCGCCGGAGCTCTGGCTGGCGGAGAGTTTCATCTCCGGGCCGCTGGAGCCCCGGTTCCGGGTGATCGACGCGCCGGCCTTCGTGGCCTCGTTCGCGTCGGACCGCAGCCACATGATGGGGGCGGACGGACGTCCGCTCAAGCCGCTGCCGCCGTGGCCGCCGATCGGGAAGGGAATGAACCTGATGCGCTTCGTCGACGTGACCGAGCCGTTCCTCGGCGAGATCACGGATATCGGGGGCTTGCGTTCGCTCACCAGCGGAACGTGATCCCGGCATGGATTCCGAAGTCCGGGCTGTTGGCGAAGTTGACGATGTTCTCCTCGAGCGCGAACTGCAGCAGCACTCCTCCCTTGGGCTCCCATTTGAACCCCGCCAGCACCTCGTGGCAGGGCCGCGAGAAGTCCGAGAGCCGCTCCGCGCCGCCGCTGGTCAGCACGTATTGCGCGATGAGGGAGAGGTCGCTCGCCGCGCGCCACTCCAGAGCGACCGTCGTCGACCATTGAATCGGCTTCAGCTTCAGGCCGAAGAACTCCTCCCGGCCGAACCACGCGAGATTCCCGCCCGCATACAGGTGAAACGATTCGAACTCCTTCACCACGCCGAGCGACGCCCCCAGGTCGAACGGCCCGGAGCGGGAGAGGTCGCCCGTGGAGAGGTTGCCCCGGGCCGAGACCGACCAGGCGATCGCGGGAAGGTCCTCGTTGCCGTACGTCACGGTGTCCCTCAGCGTCAGGATCGCCGCCTGCTCGAAAGGCTGCGGATCGGTCTTGTCGACGACGATCCGGGGCCCGCCGTCCGGCGGCTGGATTTCGATCCGGTTCTCGTTTCTCGCGAAGCTGTTCCGGTAGCCGGTCGCGACACCGAACGCCTGGTGGAATCCCAGAATCACGGCGTCGAGCGTCCCGCCCGTGCGCGACGAGCTTTCGATCGACAGGTCCAGGCGCACGTCGTCCGAGAGCGCCCACGAGAAGCCGAGGTTCGTCCTTACGACCTCGTAGTCGATCCTCCAGAGGTCCGACGACGACGAGAACTTCACCCAGCTTTCGTTGACCCGGAAGTCGAACTTGCCCGAGGGCATCGATTCGGGGAAGTGCGTTTCGAAGCCGGAGCGCAGGGAGGGGAAGAGGGACATCGAGGCGTAGTTCAGGGGGCCGTAGCCGACGTTCGGTTCGCGGAACCAGAGGCTCTCCTCGTCGCCCTTGGGATGGTCCGGAAACGTCGGGAAGTCCTGCGCGGCCGCGAGGGAACTCAGCGCTGCCGACACGAGGACCGCCACGAGGACCATCGCCCCCGTAACGCGCGAGGGGAACGCATCATTTCCCCGCTCTCCAGGAGAGTAGACACACCGTCCCGGGACATCGAGAATGGCCGGAATGGGTGGATTCAAGGGAACTGCGCAGGCGGTCGGACTGATCCTCCTCACGGCGTGCACGTCGAACACGTCGAAGTGGAACGACGTCGGCGTCACCGATCCACTCAAAATCCGGATGATGGACGAATGGGAGCGCCGGGGACTCGGCTCCGACGAGGGGCTCCACGAGTGGGCCATCTCCTTCTCGCCGAACCGGCGATATGGAGTCATCTATCGATATTACAGGAACCGGTTCGACCGGCTCCCCGCCTTCGAGAACTCCACGTACACCTACTTCCGCATCGACGGCGATCGGCCCGTCTTCCTGCGGCATGATGTCTGGCGGGAAATGTGCTACGACGCGCTGGGCGACGACGGCAACGCGTTGATCCTCCAATTCAACGAGGCTGCGCTGCGCTGGATCGTGACCGATCCGGCCGGCGGGAAGCATTCGGGCATGCTCCTCAGCGGCGATGGCGGCCTCCCGAAGGCGGAGGAGGGCTCCTTCCTGCTGAGCACCGGATTCGCCGATTACCGGATCCGGATCGCTCCCGGAGGGCCGTCGATCACCCGCGAGCGATTCCACGAAGACCCCAAGTTCACCGACAACGGCTCGCTCGACTTCTACGCCCGTCTGCCGGAGGGATTGCCCAAAGAGGACGAGCAGAAACTCCGGGGCCACCTGGCGGAACTCCGAACCGCCAAGCTGCCCGAGGGGCGCAGCGCGCGGTACATCCGGGCCTATGTCGACGCCGCCTTGGCGGTCGAGAAGTGGCCATCCGAGTCCGCGCCTCCCCTGCCGACGGTCCGCCGGGTCCTGCAGGAGATTGCCGAGAAGAGGTAGGACCTTCCGATCATTTCCCCCGGCAGAGCCAGCCGAACGTTGCCGCCGCGTAGCACGTGTTCTGGTGGATCGTGAACTCGGCGTTCAACGGCGAGTTCCGGTTGTCGAACCACCGTTCATTGCCCGGCCACTGATCGATCCCCGGGTACACCGTTTTGTTCGGCCAGTCGCTGTCCCACGGGCCCATCCCGAACTCCTTGCCCTTCTTCCAGGGGCCGTAGGGGATCAGGCCCGGATGGAGCGTTGCCTTGCCGTTGTACCACGCGTCCATGTGAAAGACGCCCGTCACGTGGCGCGCGCCGAGGCCCGTGACCCACGTCTGGTTGAGCGCGTTCGTCCCAAGGAAGTAGTCGCTCGTCGTGATCACCGCCGCGCGATAAGCCTTCGCCTTCGCCGGATCCGACTCCTTCGTCAGCGCGCAGCCGATGATCCCGTCCAGGATCCACGGCGTCGTCTGGTGGCCCACCAGCATCGGCATGTAGAAATGGCCGCCCCAGCGCAGCGCGCGCTTTTCGCTGTTGACCAGCGCCAGCGAGTCGCAGCTCGACAGTACCGTCTCGCGGATCCGCTTCGCCGTCTCGGACTTGCCCTTGCCGCCGAGGGCATAGGCCCACGGACCCCATGCCGCATCATGCAGCAGCTCCTGGCCCGGCTTCAACGCCGCGGTGTCCTTCTCGAACTGGGCCTCATACTCCGCGCCGCCCGTCAACCGGAACATCTGCGCCGCGGCGTGGCACCTTGCCTGCTGGACCGCCGGCTCCTCCTTCGGCGTCGAGTGAGACATCGCCCACGCATACGCCGCGGCCCCCTCGGCCTTCCAGTCGATCTTCTCGGGATCGGTCTTGCCGATGAGCTGCAGGCACCACGCCAGATGGGCGGCCGTCGCCGCGTACCGGAACGTCGAGACCGGATCCTCGCCCGAGACGATCCACTGACGATCGACGTCCTCGTAGGAGCCCTTCGACGTGCCGTCCTGGCGCGTGTCGCCGCCGAAGTGGTCGCCGCAGACGCGCAGGCCCACGCCGCCGCTGCCCCAGCCCTTCTTCAGCAGCTCGTGGCGCAGACGGAAACAGAACCGCGGCAGCCATGCTGCCTCATCCAGGATGTCGGGAATCCCGTTCCCGCTCTCCGGCAGGTTCAGCTCGCCGTCGGTGAAGTTGCCCGGCGCGGTCTCGAACGCAAAGCAAAGCGTGGTCGCCACCGTCGTGTGGGACGCGTAGCTGTCCCAGTCGCCGGCGTCCTGGTACCAGCCCCAGACGTCGATCGGCCCCTTGATCCCCGCTTCGATCGCGGGACGGTCCGCGAGGTCGGCGTCGCCGTTCTTCCAGTCGATGAAGCGCGACGTCGTGTACACCAGCTTCCCGGCGAAGCTCGGGGTCAACTTCGGGTTGTGCGGCGCCGGCCGTTCGTACTCGGTGAACGGCTTCACCAGCGCGATGCCGCTCCGGTTGTGATAGAGCCCGCGCGCCGTCACCCGGAAGGCCTCGCGATAGACGTCGGCGTCGATCCGGAACGGGAACGAGCAGCCGACGCCGTCGACCGCGACCACGTAAGTCCCCGGCGTCGAGAACGCGCCGAAGTCGCACTGCCAGACCTCCGCGCAGATGAAGCTGCCGTTCGGCGTGTCGGTCATCTGCCCGGTCTCCTGGCGGTTCGCCGGCGCGCGGAACGTCACCGCGCCGGTGAACGCCGCCTTGCCGCTCTTCTGGTCGATCAGGCGGAACGACTTGTCCTTGAGGAACGAGAAGTCGACCGAACCCTGGTCGCCGGCCCAGTGGTAGACGTACGCGAACTTCGCGGGAGCGTCGGGAGTGTAGCCCATGAGGTTGACGTGAACGGCTTCCGACCGCGACTTCTCGACGGAGTACGTCAGCGTCATCTGGGGCACGCCGGGAATGCCGTTGGGTTTGACCGTGTAGGTGCGGCCGGCGACGAGCGGGTGGGGCAGCGCGAGGTAGAGCCAGTGCTCCTTCGCGTGGTCGGGGTCCTTGTTGACCGCACGATTGTTCTTGGGATCCCACCCCTGGACCATCCACGCGAAGTCGGTGCCTTTGCTCTTGCGGCCGATTTTCTGAGGTTGGAGGCCCGGCGCGTAGTTCGGATCGGACGGGCAGGTGATCGTCCACCCGTCGAGCCGGCTCGCCGCGGCGGCGTCGAGCTCGGTCAGGATCACCCGTTCGCCGGCGTCGCGCCGCTGGCCCTTCTGGTGGTGGACGACGTGCCCCTCCTTGAGGTGGACCATCAGGATGCGGTCGGTCAGCGGCAGCGCGTCGGCCGCCTCCATGTCCGGAGAGAACAGCAGGGTCGCCAGCATCAGAAAGTCCATCTCGTCCCCTTTTGAAGTCCGCTGTCCCAACACGCGAATCTCTCGAAACCTGACCGGAAACGTGTCAGGATTCCGGAAGTCCCCGTGTTGAGGAACTGAATGTCTTTATCACAAGAAATCGTCGTCCGGACGCTGCTGGCGGCGCGGACGAAGATCTCGGCGTCGGCCTGGCTGGTCACCCGCGACGTCCAGGCTGCGGAGGATATCTTCCAGAACCTGTCCGTCAAGGCGCTGGCCGGCGCCACGCCGTTCGAGCTCGAGGCGCAGCTGGTCTCCTGGGCCCACATCACGGCGCGCCATGAGGCGCTCAACTGGATCCGGTCGCGGAAGGGCCGGGTCGTCTGCCTCGACGACGTGGTGCTCAGTCTCGTCGCCGAGGAGTGGGAGGAGACGCCGGAAGGACCGCGCCTGAAAGCCCTACGCGGCTGCCTGGACGGCCTGCCTCGCGATTCCCGTCAGATCCTGGACCTGCGATACTCGGAAGAGCGGCCGTGCGACGAGATCGCAAAGACGCTCGGTCTGGGGCTGGACGCGGTCTATCAGCGGCTCTCCAGACTTCACCGCGCGCTCAAGCAATGCACGGAGCAGAGGCTCGCGACATGAACGACGCCCTGATCCTCCGATACCTCGAGGGCACCGCGACGGCGGAAGACGTCGCGTCCCTCAACGAGCTTCTGAAGAAGGATGCCGACGCGCGGGGGCTCCTTCGCACGGCCGCTTTCCAGGCGCTGACCGTTGCCGACCTGCGCCGCGCCCAGGTCCCGCGCCGCGACGAAACGGCTCGCTGGAACAAATGGCCCCTCGCCGCCGCCGCGGCCGTTCTCCTGGTCGTCGCCGCCGGAGTGATCTGGCTGACGCGGCCGAAGCCGGAGCTGCTGACCGTCGTCCACTCCACCGGCGCGGTCACCTGGAATGGCTCGACGCTGACCGTAGAGGGGGCGAACAGCGCGGCGGAACTCCGTCTGATCGATGGGAGCACGCTGACGCTCGCGGGCGACTCGGAAGCCGCCTTCGGGGGCAAGCGGGGCACGGAAATCAGCCTGCGGCGCGGCTCGATCACGGTCGAGGCGGCGCCTCAGCCGAGAACCCAGCCGATGGTCCTCCGGACGCCGACCGCGGAGGCGGAAGTGGTGGGCACCTGCTTTACGATCTCGGCGCAGACCGGCCAGACGATGGTCACGGTCGGCTCGGGCAAGGTCCGCCTGCGGCGCCTGGTGGACGGCGCATCGGCCGACGTCGCCGAAGGGCGGATGGCCGTGGCATCGCTCGACGCGACGGCGCCGCTGGAAAGCCGCGCCTTCCCGCCGCTCGTGTCGAACTGGTCCCAGACGTTCGATGCCGCGCCGCCGGCGATCTGGCAGGGGCAGTGGGTTGCTCCCGATGCCGCCGGTCCGGGGCGCCTGAAGAACGTGCTCGACGTTTCCTATCGGCGGAAGGACGGAACCGTGGTTCCGGCCTATGTGGTCAGCGCCCGGGATCCCTCGGGAATCACGACGATCCGTCCGGACAGCATCATCCGCGTCAAGTGGCGCCTCCGGACGCCCTCGGTCGGAGGACTGCTCCTGATCAGCGTGCTGCACCCCGACGGAAGATTTGCCGGCAACTTCCAGATCAACCTGAAGGCGGAGGGGGAGGGGTGGACGGTTTTCTCGGCTCCGGTTTCGTCGCTGGCGGGAGCCTATCCGGAAGGGGCACGGCTTCCGACCCTCGGTCGCGTGACCCTCGTCTTCGTCGCCTGCTACTCCCCCAAAGGAGAGCTGGAAGTCGCCGAGGTCCGCTTCGAGTAACAAAACTGCGACGCAGATTTGTTACGTTTCAGTAGGCCAAGGGTTTCCGCAGCTGTCGCAGTCCTCGGGGTAGATCCCGTCGGGCCGGAAGATCTCGAATCCGCACGGGCAGCGCTTCATCAAGCGGGACTTCAACTTCACGACGCGCGGCCGCCGGATTTTCGGCGCCGGCGCTCCCGTCATCAGGAGGACCTGCTTCTGGAGCTCGGGAGGCAGGTCCGACAGTCGGATTCCCATCACGACACCGTCGCCAGCGCCGCCTGGCGCGCGCCCGTGAGGAGCTCGATCAGCTCGTCGCGGTCGAACCGCTTGAAGCTGCCGGCGTCGACGTCGACGATCGAGTTCATCAGGTCGCCCTTGGCGGCGATCATCTTGTCGATCTTCTCCTCGAGCGTGCCGCGGGTGATGAGCTTGAAGACCTGGACGCCGCGGCGCTGGCCCCAGCGGTGGACGCGGTCGGTCGCCTGGTCCTCGCGCGCCGCGTTCCACCAGCGGTCGTAGTGGATGACGACGCTCGCGCTGGTGAGGTCGATGCCGACGCCGCCCGCCATCAGGCTGCAGACGAACACCTTGCAGTTCTCGTTCTCGTTGAAGCGGCGGATCGCCTCGGCCCGCTCGCGCGAATCGCCCCGGATCTCGGAGAAGTCGACCCGGTGCTGGCGCAGGTGGTCCTCGATGATGTTCATCATCTCCAGGTACTGCGTGAAGACGACGACCTTCTGGCCGCTGTCCAGCGCCTCCTGGAGCAGCTCCTTGAAGATCTCGAACTTCCCGGAGTGGAGGTCCCTCGACCGCGGGCCGTTGACGACGAGCGCGGGATGGTCGCAGACGCGCTTCAGCTTCGACAGCGCGGCGAAGACCGTGATGTAGTCGATCTTCTTGCCCGCGTCGCGCAGCTCGTCCGCCAGCCGCTCGCCGTCGCGCTCCACGAGCGCGCGATAGAGCGCCTGCTGGTGCTCGGAGAGGTCGCACATGCGGACGTCCTCGACCTTCGGCGGGAGGTCCTGGAGCACCTCGCTCTTCACGCGGCGCAACTTGAACGGCGCGATGATCTTCTTGAGCTTGTCCTTCGCGAGGAAGTCGTTGTTCCGGATGATCGGGATCTCGAACCGCTCGCGGAAGCTCTGGTGGCTGCCGAGCAGGCCGGGGAGGACGAACTGGAAGATCGACCAGAGCTCGTCGAGCCGGTTCTCGATCGGCGTGCCGGTCAGCGCCATCCGGGTCCGCGCCGACAGCCGCTTCGCCGCCTGGGCGTACTGCGTCGACGACGTCTTGATGTACTGCGCCTCGTCGAGGACCACCGTCTCCCATTCCATGGACGACAGCATGTCGATGTCGCGCGCCAGGACGGTGTAGGTCGTCACGATCGCCCGCTGGCCCGGGAGGCGCAGGATCTCGGGGCGACGCTCGGGCCCGTAGAAGCGGTAGGGACGCAGCGACGGCGCGAAGTCGCGGATCTTCTGCATCCAGTTGTCCATGACGCTGGTCGGCGCGACGATGAGCGACGGCTTCTTCGCGCCTTCCTCGTACGTCGAGAGCAGGAACGCCATCGTCTGGTGAGTCTTGCCGAGGCCCATGTCGTCGGCGAGGACGCCGTGGAGCCCCGCGCGGCGCAGGTAGCGCATCCAGTCGTACCCGGTCTGCTGGTAGGCGCGGAGCTGCGCGGAGAAGCCCTTGGGCGTCGGATCGGTCCGGTGCGGGTCGAAGTCGGGCAGGTCGCCCTCGATCGTCACGTTCGCCGGCTTGTTCAGGATGAACTCCACGCGCCGCATCCGCGTGGGGCCGCTGTAAGCCTTCGCGGGCTCGGCGGGGATCAGCGTGTTGCCCTTGCGGATGTACTTGCGCTTGCCCTGGACCGCGAGGATCTCGCTCATCGCGACGCGGACGTCCCCCGCCATGTAGATCGGGTCGAGCTCCATCCAGTCGCCGGCGTCGTCCTTCACCCGGAGCGCGGAGAGGGTGGGCTTCGGCGCGACCTTCGTCTCCTCGACGTCCTTGCTCGGCTTGAAGGACGACTGGTTCATCAGCGTGCGGAACTCGCTCTCGATGAACTGGGGGATGTCGTCCTCTTCGATGACCCGCTCGCCCTTGAAGTACGACTTCAGGTCGCGCGGGACGGTGTCGAGCGCGTGGTAGGTCGTGCCGTCGAAGTGCCAGCGCGCCTCGGTGCCGGGGGTGATGCCTTCGCCCCAGACGGGACGCAGCACGATGCGTCGCCGCTCGTCATACTCGGCGCGGAGCTCGGGCGCGATCGGCTTCCGCGAGACGCGGATGCCCTTGAGCTTCTCGGACTTCTGGATGTTCTTGGGAAGGTTCCAGAGGAACGCGGGGGCGTCGTCGGCGGGGAGCTCGAACAGCGCGGACCGCTTGCCGGCGGTCAGGCGGATCTGGAGCGAGCCGTCGGTCTTGAGGTCGACCTCGCCGGCCGCGCCCTTGAAGTAGTCGGCGGCGAAGTGGTCGGCGTTCTTCCAGCCGGGCGACGAGAGCAGCCGGTCGATCAGGCCCAGCCGCTTGGGCGCGCGGACGGGGACCCGCTTCTTCACCCACGCGACCATCGCGGCGGAGAAGTGGGGGCAGGGCAGCGTCGGGCACGCCGAGCACTCGCCCTCCTCGAAGTCGGCGCTCACGGTGACCCGCGCGTCCTTCATGCGCGCCAGGAGCGCGGTGGGGCTGCGTCGGATCTCTCGAACGGACGACACGGGGGCGGTCTCCGCGCCGGGGATGTCCGCGACGGTGACGGTCTCTAACGTCCGGTCGGGAATGAGCGCCATGTTCTCCCTCTCTCCATCCTGTGCCTGTGCGTGGGGGTACTGATATTATCGGCCGTTCCGAGGCTCACCTTTGAAAAGAATTCGTCGGGTTCAAACCGTTTTGTCCCTGAACATTTCGCGTGAGATCGCCGCGAAACGGGCCATTTAGCTCCATGAAAATACTTGCCGCAGTCCTGCTGTTGGCCGCGCAGGCAGAGCCGTCGAAGGACGACCTCCTGAAGGCGATGAAGAAGGCGGCGACCTACTACCGCGCCAAAGTGGCGCGCCATGGCGGGTACGTCTACTACACGAGCGTCGACCTTCAGGAACGGTGGGGAGAGGGCAGGGCAGGTGCCGACCAGATCTGGGTCCAGCCGCCCGGGACGCCGACCGTCGGCCTGGCCTATCTGAAGGCGTCTGCGGCGACCAAGGATCCCTGGTACCTCGACGCCGCGCGCGAAGCCGCCGAGGCGCTCGTCTACGGCCAGCTGGAATCCGGCGGATGGACGAACCTCATCGACTTCAATCCGAAGGGCGGCCGTGTCGGCAAGTATCGCAGCGGGAAGGGCGGGAACTGGAACTCGTCGTCGCTCGACGACGGGCAGACGCAGTCCGCGCTCCTGCTGCTGATCCGTGCCGATGAAGCGTTGGAGTTCAAGCACGCCGCGATTCATGACGCCGCGCGATACGGCCTCGACGCCCTGCTGAAGGCGCAGTTCCCGAACGGCGCCTTTCCCCAGGTCTGGAGCGGTCCGGTCGCCGCAAAGCCGGTCGTAAAGGCGTCGTATCCCGAGTACGACTGGAAGACCGAGGGGCGCATCAAGAACTACTGGGATCTCTACACCCTCAACGACGGGCTCGCGGGATCGGTCCTCGATCCGCTCCTCGAGGCGCACCGCGTGTACAAGGACGACCGGTTCCGCGACGCCGTCGAGCGGCTCGGCGACTTCCTGATCCTCGCGCGGATGCCGGAGCCGCAGCCCGCGTGGGCGCAGCAATACACCCCCGAGATGCACCCCTCGTGGGCGCGGAAGTTCGAGCCGCCCGCGATCACGGGATGGGAGTCGCAGGACGTGATGGAGACGCTGATCCGGATCGCGCGAATCACGGGGAAGCAAAAGTACCTCGATCCCGTTCCGCGCGCCCTGGAGTATCTGAGGAAGTCGCTTCTGCCCGACGGCCGGGTCGCGCGGTACTACGAGCTCCGGACGAACAAGCCGCTCTACATGGACACGCGGTATCAGCTGACGTACGACGACTCCGACGCGCCGAGCCACTACGGGTGGAAGCAGGAGTCGCGGCTCGACCGGATCGAGAAGCAGCTGAAGGGCGAGGGGCCCGAGTTGCCCCCGCGCGTCGATCCGGCGAAGATCGTCTCGTCGCTGGACGGGGAGGGCCGCTGGATAAGCACCTACAACGGAGAGGGGCTCGTGGGTCAACCGAAGTTCGCGCGCGGGTTCGCGTATCTCAGCAGCGCCGTCTTCAGCGCCAATCTGGAAGTTTTGGCCGCGAAACTGAAATGACGTATAATGCCGCTCGTGATTACCATCACCGAGGCGGGCCGCAAGTTCCGGTCGCGCGAGCTGTCCCCCGAGACGTTCCTTGAGGGGCTCCTCGACCGCATCCAGCGCGAGAACCCGAAGATCAACGCGTTCTACGAGGTCTTCTGGGACGAGGCGCGCCACGCGGCCGCGCAGGCCGCGGCGGAATTTCGCTCGGGCCTCGACCGCGGACCGCTCCACGGCATCCCGATCGGCGTGAAGGACCTCTACGACGTGAAGGGGTACCGCACGACCGCGGGCGCCCACCCCGGCTTCCATCCCGCGCCGGCGATCGAGGACGCGGTGGCCATCGCTCGGCTCCGCGCGGCGGGAGCGATCCTCGTCGGCAAGACGGCCACCCATGAATGGGCGTTCGGCGTCAGCACCAACAACGCTCACTTCGGCCCGACGCGCAACCCGCACGACGCGACGCGGATGGTGGGCGGATCGTCGGGCGGATCGGGCGCCGCGCTCGCGGCGGAATTCGTCCTCGGCGCGCTCGGCACCGACACGGGCGGATCGGTCCGGATCCCGGCCTCCGTCTGCGGCTGCGTCGGTCTCAAGCCGACCCTCGGCCGCGTCAGCACCCAGGGCGTGACGCCGCTCTCGCGGTCGCTCGACACCATGGGCCCGATGGCCAACAGCGTGGACGACGCCTTCCTGCTCCTCGAGGGGATGTGCGGCTTCCGGCCGCAGGAGACGATCGTTCCGCGCATCGTCGTTCCCAAGGGGTACTTCCTCGAGGAGTGCGATTCGCGGGTCGTGCAGCTGATCACCCGCGTCGCGCCCGTCGATTCGGTCGATCTGGGCGACGTCCAGGCCGTGTGGGAGGCGAACGGCGTCATCCTTCTGAGCGACGCGGCGTCGGTCCACGAGACCCGCCTGCGCGAGCATCCCGAGTGGTTCGGCGAATCGGTCGGCCCCCGGCTGCAGAAAGGCATGGCCCATCGCGGGGTCGATTACGCCCGCGCGCGCGACGTCCAGCGCGAGTGGACGGCGCGCCTCGACCGCGTCCTGGGCAAGGACACCGTCCTCGCCGTGCCAGCCACGCCGGTTCCGGCGACCGTCATCGGCGACCGCGAGGGGCCGGCGCTCTCGCGGGTGATGACGCGGTTCACGTCGCCGTTCAACCTGGCGGGCGTGCCGGTGCTCTGCCTGCCCGCCGGCCGGGTCGACGGCCTGCCCGTGGGGATGCAGCTCGTGGCCGGGACGGGGCAGGAATCGCTGCTCCGCACGGCGGCCGCGAGCCTCCACCTGTAGACGATGCTGCTCAGCCGACTGTGGCAGTTCCTTCCGCTGATCGTGACGATCGGCGCGATCGCGATCGCGGTGCCGACGTCGATCCACGCGATCCTCCACAAGCGCGACCCCCGGGCCGCGGTATCGTGGTCCGGGCTCATCTGGCTCGTGCCGATCGGCGGCGCGCTCCTCTACTGGATGTTCGGCGTCAATCGCGTCGCGCGGCGCGCCGGCAAGCTGCGCCGGCGCCGCAAGAGCATCGAGCGGCGCAAGCCGTCGACGATCTGCACCCAGGAGGAGCTGTGCGAGGCGCTCACGCCCGGCGCGAGCTACCTGGGCGCCGTCGCGAAGGTCGGCGATCGGGTGGCGTTGCGGCCGCTGCTCGAGGGCAACCGCGTCTCGATGCTCGTCAACGGGGAGCAGGCCTATCCCGCGATGCTCGAGGCGATCGACGCCGCGTGCAAGTCGGTCGCGCTCGAGGTCTACATCATGGAGCTCGACGAGACCGGGAAAAAGTTCGTCGACGCCCTGATCCGGGCCCAAAAGCGCGGCTGCAAGGTGCTGGTGCTGATCGACTACGTCGGCAGCCCTCTGTCGGTGGCCCGCGCGCTGCGCGACGGCGGCGTCACGGTCGCCGTGTTCCTGCCGCCGATCCTCGCGCCGTTGCGCAACCGGTACATGAACCTGCGCAACCACCGCAAGATCCTCATCTGCGACGGCCGGGTGGGCTTCACCGGCGGAATCAACATCCGCGACTCCCACCTGATCGAAAAGCCGGGACCCCATCACGAGCAGGACACCCACTTCCGGCTCGAGGGGCCGGTCGCGGATCACCTGGTCGACACGTTCGCCGACGACTGGGCGTTCGTGACCGGCGAAGTGCCGTCGGGCCCCGAATGGCTTCCGTGCGCGGAGGAGGTCGGCAAGGTCAACGCGCGCGGGATCTCGTTCGACCCCGGCGAGAACTTCGACTCGCTCCGTCTCGTCGTGAGCGGGGCCGTGACGGCGGCGCGCAAGTCGGTGCGGATCGTGTCGCCGTATTTCATCCCGGACCAGTCGATCATCGTGGCGCTGAACGTCGCGGCGCTGCGGGGCGTGCAGGTGGACATCCTGATCCCCGCGAAGAACGACAGCCGGCTGGTGCAGTGGGCGTCCACGGCGATGCTATGGCAGGTGTTGATCAACGGGTGCCGCGTGTGGCTCACGTCGGAGCCGTTCGACCACTCGAAGCTGCTGGTCGTCGACGACGCCTGGGTCTTCTTCGGGTCGGCGAACATGGACGTGCGGTCGATGCGGCTGAACTTCGAGTTCAACGTGGAGTGCTTCGACCTCGAGCTGGCGGGCGTCGTGTCGCTCCACATCGAGGGGAAGCTGAAGCGGGCCCGGGAAGTGACGCTGAAGGAAGTGGACGGCCGGTCGCTGCCCGTGAAGCTGCGCGACGGGATCGCTCGACTCTTCTCGCCGTACCTGTAGAATTCCGCCAATCAGGAGCAGAGGATGCGCAATTGGATCGTGATGGCCGGCCTGGCGCTGACGGGCTGCTCCGGCGCGCCGTCGGGCCCGGCCGGCAAGGCCGAGATCCACCAGGTGGTGAGCGGCCTCAACAACCCCGAAAGCGTGGCCTTCAGCGCGGACGGAAAGTGGCTCTTCGTGACGAACTGCGCGTCGGCCGAGTTCGGCGCGGATAAGCACGTCGGCTTCGTCGCGGGCGAGGCGTCGATCAGCAAGCTCTCGGTCGGGCCCGACGGCGCGCTCGACCTGGTGAAGCCCAAGTTCGTCCTGAACCTGACGGGGACGCTCGGGGTGACGGTCGCGCCGCGTCCGTTCGGCCCGTATCCCGCGGGCGCGCTGTTCGTCTGCATGGGCGGCGCGCTGGTCACCGACGAGAAGGGCCTCTATGTCTCGGACGCCAAGAAGCTCGGCACGAGCGTCGGGGTTTTCGATCCGGAAAGCGGCGCCACGCTGGGGAAGATCGAGCTCGGCGTCGGCAGCGCGGTCGCGTTCGGCCTCGGCCATCCGCTGCTGCTCCCGAACGGCATCGCGTTCGACGGGGAGGGCGGGTTGCTGGTCTGCGACACGGGCGTGGGCGGCGACCATCTTGAGCCGAAGATCGCGGCGAAGCCCGGCGTGCTGCGGCTCACGCTCGGCGCGAAAGGCGAGCTGTCCGGCCACAGCTTCACGCCCGTCTCGGGCTGTCCGAACGGGATCGCGTGGAACGAGAAGGACAGGTCGGTCTGGTGGGTGACGTGCGGCGGCCAGGGTCCCGAAGGCGGCGCGGTGTTCCGCAACGGCAAGCCGGTCGCGCTCGGCATCGGCGAGAGCGACGGCATCGCGTTCACGCCGGCCGGGACGGCGATCGTCAGCCGGTTCAAGGGCGACCTCGTCGCCATCGTCAAGGGCGGCGCGCCCCGGGTGATCCCGTTCGAGAAGCCCTTCAATTTCCCGTCCGACATCAAGCTGTGGACGCTGGCGGACGGGTCGTCGATCGTCGTTGTCCCCGAGCAGGAGGCCTGGAACGCCGCGCCGTGGGGTCAGAGCCTCCGCGTCGTGAAACTTCCGGCCGGATACTGACGAATGTTCACCACAAAGGCACAAAGGACACCAAGGGAAGATACTGCCCTTAGTGTCTTTGTGGTGCAGTAGAGGAGAACTTGTGAAGAGACTTCTGATCGCGGCCCTGATCCTGCCGGCGTTCGCCGGCTGCATGAAAGTGCGCGAGGAGTTCGTCGTCATGCCCGACGGCTCCGGTCGGCTCACGCTGATCTTCTCGATCGAGCAGAAAGGCGAAGCCGGAAGGTTCACGGAAGAGGAGCTGATGGCGGGCGACCCCGACGAGATCGAGAGCAAGGTCCGCGGCCTGGTCGCGCTGTCCCGCCCCACGTCCGAGAAGAAGGACGGCGTCGTCCGCCTCCGGATGTCCGCATACTTCGACGACCTCAACGCGGTCAAGTTCATGGACGAGGGGGAGGGCGACAAGTCGAAGCCCAAGCAGGAGTTCTCGTTCCGCCGCGAGGGAGAGACGTTCACGCTCGAGGTGAAGGGCAACCTGCTCTCCGAGGAGACGACCGAGCGGGGCGGCGCCGATCCCGAGCTCGCGAAGCAGCGCGACGAGTTCTTCAAGTCGATGTTCGTCGGGTTCGAATTCCGCCAGGACGTGAAGATGCCGGGGCGGGTGACGGTGATCGACGGCTACCAGAGCAAGGAGGACCGCCTGGCGTCGTACGTGGTCGGCGAGAAGGACCTGCAGAAGGCCGCGGATCAGAAGAAGATCAACGCCGTGTCGAAGTTCAAGGTGTCGTGCGCGAAGAGCGAGATCACCGACGTCGAGGCGGCCGACTTCCGCAAGGAGCTCGAGAAGGCGAAGAAGGACTGGGTCGAGCTCCGCAAGGAGATGAAGAAGGCCTCCGAGCGCCGCAAGTAGCCGTTACTTCAGCAGCTCGGCGAGGGGCTCCTTGATCGCGTCGGCCCAGATCTGGTAGCCCTTTTCCGACAGGTGCAGGAAGTCGGGCATGATCTCCTTCAGGATCGACCCGTCGGGCTGCAGGAATTTCTCGCCGATGTCGAGGAACTTCACCGACTTGCCTTCGTCGTCCAGCTTCGCCGCCGCGTCATTGATCGCCTTTACCTGCGCGCGGAGCGGGTGATCGGACTTCTCGCCGCGCGGGAAGACGCCCAGCAGCAGGATCTTCGCGTGGTCCGACTTCTTGCGGATCTCCTTCACGATCGCCTGGATGCCGGCGATGGCGCTCTCGGGCGGCTCGGGATCCTTCTGGCCGATGTTGTTGGTGCCGATCATCAGGACGACGACCTTCGGGAGCGTCAGCCCCTCGAACTCGCCGTTCTGGAGCCGCCAGAGGACGTGCTGGGTGCGGTCGCCGGAGATGCCGAAGTTCGCCGGCTTGAGCGGGCCGAACGTCGCGTCGAAGATCTTCTTCTGGGGGTTGTTGCGCCAGCCGTCGGTGATCGAGTCGCCGGTGAAGAGGACGTCGAAGCCGCCTTTTTTGGCCTCCTCGACGAACGCCTCATGGCGCTTGGTCCAGCCGCCGGTCTTGGGGGCGGCCTTTTCGCCGGGCTGATCCTGGAGGAGGAGCGCGAACGCCAGAAGCGTGATGGTTTTCATGGCGCGGATGCTACCGCACGGCCGAACGTCGTGTCAATTGTCGAAGGCCGGGTTATATTCCAGTCGGCAGGAGGAACCAACAAGGCATGAATATTCTGATCGCAACCCTCATGGCGCTCCAAGCTCCCGCCGCGGACTATGCCGAGACGATGCGGAAGGTCTCCGCGAAGTTCACCGGCAAAGAAGGCGTGGTGGTCCATCTCGGCGACTCCATCACCTACGCCAACCCCTACGGCGGCTGGGCGCGGTTCGGGAAGGGGAAGACGCCCCAGGAGGACGCGGTCTGCAAGTGGATGCACGTCGGGGCCGACAATGAGACCGACGGCTGGTACCTCGCCCGCGTCGACCGTCCCGGCAACCGCTCGGACACCGCGGCGTCCGGCGTCCGCAGCGACGAGTACCTCGCCGGCGGCAAGGGCGGCCTCCCGCCGCTCGCCGAGATCATCAAGAAGTACAACCCCCAGATGGCCGTGGTCATGCTCGGCACCAACGACGTCAACGGCGGCCGTCCCCCGGCCCAGTACAAGGCGGACATGGCCCGCATCGTCGACGCGCTGATCGCCAACGGGACGATCCCGATCCTGTCGACGATCCCGCCGGTGAAGGGGAAGGACGACGCCGTGAAGGCCTACAACGGCGCGCTCGCGGAGCTGGTGAAGGAGAAGAAGCTCCCGCTCATCGACTACTACGGCGAGATCGTCAAGCGCCGGCCGAACGACTGGATGGGCACGCTGATCAGCGGCGACGGCGTCCATCCCACCGGCGACAACGTCGGCGGCGAGCCGACCGAGGACAACCTCAAGAGCTCCGGCCATCTCCTGCGCGGCGTCCTGTCGGTGCGGAAGATCGCCGAAGTGAAGGCCAAGGTCCTTGACGCCGGACCCATCAAGGCCAAGAAGTAGGGTTAATCGAGCTGGTACCGCTCATAGGGCGGCTCCAATAACGGCTCGCGACCGGTGACCCAGTACTTGATGGCATTTGCGAGCGTGGCTCTCTTCCGGCCGATGCAGAGCGCGCACTTCGACCCCGTTCGTCCCGGGGTGATGCCCCCCATCGTATCCGTGGAGGAGATGGTTATCACGAACTGGCCGGCTCCCTTGCAGTGCGGGCAGGTCAGAACCGGCCAGAGAAAACCGGCGACCGTCAGGGAGACCACGAGCGCCGAGCAGAGCAGAATTCCCGTGGCGGCTGTCCGACGTTCCATCACTTCAGCGCGGGGGAAGTCCCCTCGAAGCCATCCTCGACCGGCTTGTGGAACGTGATCGAGATGCTCTTGATCTGGTCGATCGTGTAGAGCTTTCCGAAATCGACTTCGACGGTGAGTTCGCTGTCCATCGGAGGAGGCTCCGGAGGCTTGGTCGAGGGCTGGTCGGCACATCCGCACCACGCCGACTTTCCTCCGAACCGTCCGCCGAACCGACCGCCCCCTCCGCCGCCCATGCCGACTCCCATCATATCCCGGTCGCGGATCACCTTGGCTTTGAATTGGATGTCCTTGGAGGCCAGGGTCTTTTTGAGCAGCGCCGTCTTCATGGGATTGTCCATATGGACGCGGATGAACGGCCACTCGACCACGACCCGGCACGGGCCCATCGTCCAGGTGTCGCCGCTCTTGGGATCCTGAAACTCGATGGGCGTCGGGCAAAACCAGAGCCGCGTCCCTTTGACGGTCACTCGAGGATCCGCGAGGTCGACCGCGGCGACATAGACCTTCCGGGGGCTATGAATGGCGCAGGTCTCCACGGTCAGCGGCCGGTCGGTGTTCACCGAGGTGATGTTCCACCGAGCTTCGCCGTCGAATGCCGTCTTGATGTCCGTCTCGAAGATGGTTCCCGTCGGTCTACCCCCGGGGCTCCAGGGGCGTCTGCGGAACGAGATCCCGACCCCATCGACGAATAGCTTCGTCCGGTCTGCCTCCCCATCCGTCTTGGCGATCGCCGCCTTGCTTTGGATGGTGTATCTCCATTCCATCCCGATCTGCTCGAGAGCGTCGATCAACGGCGCGTCCTTTGCCTTCAAGGTCACCTTCTCGCCCATCGCCAGGTCGTTGTAAGGATCCCAGATCCAGCCGGTCTGACGGCTCAGCTCGGCCAGCACTTCGCTTCGGGGGCGATCGACGGCCTCCAGCGTCACCCGCGGAAAGACCTTCTTCCGTTCCTTCGCCTCGAGCTCGATCTGGAGCCGTTCCTTTTCAAAAGTCTCGAGGAGGCTGCTCGCGCGAGCCCGCACTTCAGGGTCCGCACCTTTCACGGCCTTCTGCAGGGCTTCGCGGGCGCTCGGCCCGATCTCGTGGATCTTGCGGACCGCCTGATCGCGACGGGCGGGATCGTTTTCGCCGAGCTGCTGGATGAGGCGATCGAGCTCGGCATCCTGGAGGAACAGGAGGGAGGCGAGGAGCAGGGGAATCATCATGCGATCTTCGACTCCGCCTGGGGCTACTTCGTTTCGCCGGAGACTTCAATTAGCCTGCTAAGTCTTTCCTTGTCGTAGGTGGTGTACTCGAGGACGTAGATCTTGCCTTTGTACTGGCACAGGTCGATCGGCCGCTGCAGCTTCTCCAGCACCGTCGTGATCTCCGCCGCCAGCTCGCCGTCCTTCTCCACGAGGCGGACATGCAGCAGGTCGAACCCCACCGACTTCTTGCCCAGGAAGTTGCCGAAGCGCACGGCGAAGAAGCCGCCCTCGTACTTCGCGGGAAGGGTACCCTTGCGGTAGAAGGAAATTCCCGCCGGCGAGCAGTGGGGATCGAACGAGTACTCCGATCCCGGGATGCCCTTCGCGGAGGGGCCCAGGTTGGCGATCGGCTTCTCGAACGTGAGTCCCTCGGGCGCCGGCACGGCGTCGGGATACATCGGCGCGGCCTGGTTTCCGAACCGGTAGGGGAAGCCGAAGTGCTTGCCCTCGCGCAGCCAGTTGAGCTCCTCGGGGTGGTCGGCGTCGGGGCCGTTCTCCGTCGCCACCATCCGCCCCTTGTCGTCCCAGTCGAAGCCGAACGAGTTGCGCAGGCCGCGGCAGAAGACCTCGGGGGTCGGCTTCTCCGCTTTCGGATCGAGCCTCAGCATGCACGCGGTCAGGGGCGTCTCGCCGTTCGGGTCGAGGTCCGGATCGGGCTTTCCCTTTCCCGCCTTCTCGCCATGATCGGTCCGCGAGCCGACGCTGAGGTAGAGCTTGCCGTCGGGTCCCGTGGCGATGTGATTGGCGCCGTGGTTGAAAAGCCCGATGCCCCAGGGGTGGTCGAAGGCGACCCACTCCGCCGGGTTCTGGGGAACGCCGTCGCCGTCGGTCCCCTTGAAGCGGTAGACCGCGACGTGGGCCCGCTTGGGCTTGTCCTGGTCGTGCCGCTCGTTGACGACGATGTAGAACGTGCCGTCCGCGGCGATGTGAAAGCCGAGCGACTGGACGTAGCTCGGGCATTCCTTGCGGAAATAGCCCTCGCGGGTGAGGATCTTCTTCTTCGCGCCGCTCTCCGGATCCACCTGCCACAGATCGCCGTTCAGGTAGAGCACGTAGAACCGGCCGGTCGCCGGATGGACCTGCACCCGGATCGGCTGGATCGACACGTCGGGCAGCCCGAGCTTCGCGACCTCGCGGACGCGGACGCCCTCGGGGGCGGACGGCAGCTGCTGCTGCGCGAGAAGGATCGCCAGGATCAGCGCATTCATGAGCGCTGATTGTACACGCTGCTACTTCGGTGTCAGCGAAATCTTGATGTTCTTGACGGGAGCGCCGTCCTTCACGAACCGCGCGCAGCCCTGCCAGTTGTTCTTCTCGTTGATGACCTTGAGGATGACCACGTTCTGGCCCTTCGCCAGCGTGACCTCGGGCGTCTCCGTGTCCTTCTCGAGCGTCCGGGTCTCGCTGAACTTCGCGACCTCCTTGCCGTTGACGAACGCCTTGCACTGGTCGTTCGAGCCGATCGCGAGCTTGACCTTCATCTCCTCGTCCGCCAGCACGTAGGCGACGGCGTAGGCGCAGACGTCCTCGCCGCGGTCTTTGCCGAAGCCCGCGAGGAAGTCGATGAAGAAATCGGCCGTCTTGTGCGCCGTCCAGGTCCTTTCCAGGCCTTCGACCTTCACCGTGTCGCCGGCCTTGGGCTTGAGCTTCGCCTCGTCTTTCACGAACTCCTTGTCGATCTCCGACGCGCCCGAGCCCTCCTCGACGGGGATCGGCGCCAGCACCAGCCAGTTGCGGATGAACCCTTCGCCGTCGGGGCTGGAGGCCTCCTGGGCGGGCAGGGACAGAAGCAGCGCGAGGGCGATCGTGGCTTTCATGGGATCTCCTTCAGAATTCTTCGGACGCCCCATTAGTAACCGACGGGGGGCTCGATGCAACGGAAACATTTTCTATTCCCGAGAATCGGTCTATCAGGCGGACAATTTTTCCGGAAATCGTGTTTGATTCTCCGTCCTCAACGGAATCTTAGATAGACCATGGCAGTTGAGCGGGACCGTCTGATCCGGGAGTTCCAGCGCGACCGGCTCCGGCTGATCGCGTACATCCGGGCGCTCGCCGGCGACGCGGACCTGACCGAGGACATCTTTCAGGAAGTGTCGGTCATCGTCCTCCAGAAGGCCGAGGAGTTCGCCGAGGGCGGCGACCTTCAAGCGTGGTGCCGCGGCATCGCTCGCAATGTCGTGCTCCGCGAGCGGGAGAAGTCGAAGCGCCTCCGCACGTTCGAGGGCGACCGCATCCTCGAGCTGGTCGACGCCGCGTTCGCCGAGCGGACCGCCGGGGATCCCCTCGAAACCCGCCACTCGCTCCTTCGCGCCTGCCTGCGGATGCTCGCCGCTCCGTCGCGCGAGCTGCTCCAGCTGCGCTACGATTCCGGCCTCTCCCTGCGCGAGGTCGCCCAGAAGCTCCGCCGCACGGAGCCGGCCGTCCAAGTCGCGCTCTCGCGCGTCCGCAAGTGGCTCCAGGACTGCGTCGAGCGGCGCGCCGCCGAGGTGCCGTCATGAGCGCCGCGCGGTTCGAGGAGCTCTACGAGGGCTACTGCGACGGCACGCTCGACGAAGCCGGGCGGGCGGAATTCCTCCGCCTGCTCGAGGATCCCGAGCGCCGCGCCCAGCTCGTCCGCTTCTCGAGCTACGAGGCGGCGATCGGGGAAGAGATCAAGCTGGCCGGAGTCCAGGAGTCGAAGCCGTCGTCGCGCACGAACCCGAAAGTCGGATCCCGCCGGATCCCCATCCAGGCGCCGGCGGAGAGCGACGAATCCCGCGTGCTCGGACGCATCGCGCTCGCCGCCGCCGCGGCCGTGATCCTCATCCTCGTGCTCGTCTTCGTGACGTCGAAGTCCGAGGATCCGCGCCCCGTGGTCGTCCGTCCCAAGCCCGAGCCGTCCGCGCCGAAGGAGATGCCGCTCCCCGAGGCGCCGAAGGCCGCTCCCGAACCCGCGCCGGCGCCCAAGGAGGCACCGCCCGCCGAGGATCCGCTGAAACCCCGCACGTTCGTCCCGGCGCTGCCTCGGAAGGAAGCGCCCGCGGAAAAGCCCGCGCCGCCGGTGCGCCCGGCGTCCAAACCTGCGGAGAAGTCGACGCCGACGAAGGTGGAGGAGCCTCGCGAATCGGCGACGTTCGTCGCGACCGTCGAGCGCACGGCCGGGGAAGCGACGCTCGGGACCGAGCCGGCGGAAGCGGGCAAAGGCATCGCCTCCGGCCGGACCGTGACGACGGGACGGGGAGGGTATGCGTCCTTCAAGTATCCCGACGGCACGCGAGTGGAGCTCGCGGCCGAGACGTCGCTGCGAAATATCGTCGACGGTCCGCTGGGGAAATCCGCGACGCTCGACCAGGGCATGATCCTCGTGGACGCGGCCAAGCAGCCGACGGGGAGACCGCTGGTGATCTCGACGGCGCAGTCGGAGTCGACGGTGATCGGCACCCAGTTCGTGCTGAGCGCCTCGCCGGGGACGACCCGGATCGACGTCCGCGAAGGCCGCGTGAAGTTCACGAGGATGCCCCAGGCGGTCTCGTCGGTCGTCGTCCGCGAAGGGCACTACGCGGTGGCCGGTCCGAGCGGCGATCTCGCGGCGAAGCCGGGCACGGGATTGTGGAAGGCGCCGCCGGCGGGACTCCAGATGTGGCTCCGCGCCGACCAGGGCGTGAAGACCAACGGCGCCACGGTCGCGGCATGGCTCGACCAGTCGGCCGCCGGCAACTCCGCGGTCCAGGAGAAGACGGGCGCGCAGCCGACGCTCGTCGCGAACGCGCTGGCCGGGCGGCCGTCGATCCGCTTCGACGGTTCGGACGACTTCTTCGCGCTGCCGGACGGCTTCAGCGACTTCCGCGCGGGCCTCACCGCGTTCGTCGTGACGCGTCCGGCGCCGGGCGGCGCGTGGTCGCGGTTCATCGACCTCGACGTCGGCCCCGCGTGCGAGAACATCGTGTTCGGCCGGAAGGACGCGCCCGACAAGCTCGGCTTCTGGGTCTACACGAACAGCGCCACGAAGGGCAAGGTCGAAGCCCCGGGCGCCGTGATCGCGAACGAAGTGCAGTCGTTCTGCGCGCTCCTCGCGCCGGGCGGCAAGGTCACGCTCTACAAGAACGGCGCGATGGTCGCGACCGGGGACACATCGACGCCCAAATCGACGAGCCGGAAACCTAATACTCTGGCGAAGAGCAATTCCGGCGGAGGCGATCCGCTGTTCAAGGGCGAGCTCTTCGAGATCATGCTCTACAACCGCGCGCTGACGGAAGCGGAGCGCGCGTACGTCGAGTCGTACCTGAACGCGAAGTACCTCGATCCGACCGTTCCGCCGGCGACGTTCCGTCCGGCGGAGCGATAGATCGGGCGGAAAAAGTCGTAGATACCCCGGGGTTGTGGGACGCAAAGGGGCGAGCCGCATACCCAAGGAGGGTCCCATGCGGACGCTACGGTTTGCCTTTGCGGCGCTGCTGTTGGCGGGCTCCGCCCAGGCGAAATCCTCGAAGCCGCCGTTCTTCTTCGCGCCCCTCGGATTCACCGACGCGCTCTGGGTGGGAAGCATCCCCAATCCGACGGCTCACGCCTGGGCGCCGGACGGCCGCATGTTCGTCTGCGAGAAGGGAACGGACGCGGGGAGCAAGATGGGGCCCGCGAGGCTGCGCGTCATCAAGGAGGGCTCGCTCCTGGCCACGCCGTTCTGCACGGTGACGGTCGACATGGATGGCGAGCGCGGCATGCTGGGCGTCGCCGTCGATCCGAACTTCAACAGCAACCATTTCGTCTACATCTACTACAGCAACAAGTCGCCGTCGGAGAATCGCGTGAGCCGGTTCGTCGCCAACACGGCCGGCGGGAAGCCGGACGAGAGCACCGGCGTCGAAACCATCCTGAAGAAAGTGCCGATCCAGGGCCTCTACCACAACGGCGGAGCGATCCATTTCGGCCCGGACGGAAAGCTGTATGTCGGCGTGGGAGATTCCCACACCAGCGGCGCGCAGTCGCAGGATCCGAACGTGATGGGCGGAAAGATCCTGCGGATCAATTCCGACGGGTCGGTCCCGTCGGACAATCCCACGTCCTTCCAGGGCGGCCTGACGGTCAGCGGCGGCGTCCCCAAGGAAGGCTGGTGCTGCGGCCTCCGCAATCCCTTCACGTTCGCCTTCCAGCCCGGCACCGGCCTGATGTACATCAACGACGTCGGCCAGGACACCTGGGAGGAGATCAACCAGGGCGGCATCGGCAAGAACTACGGATGGCAAGGCGGAACGACCGACGGGATCCGAAACAACGGCAGTTTCACCGATCCGATCCACGCCTACAATCACAGCGGGGCCTGCGCGCTCACGGGCGGCACCTTCTACAACCCGGCCACCGCGACGTTCCCCGCGAGCTATGTCGGGAAGTACTTCTTCGCGGACTATTGCGGCAACTGGATCAAATACCTGACGCCCGGCACCCCCCCTGCGGGCACCAGCCTCGCCTCGACGATGTTCACCACCACCGCGCTCAGCGGCCCGGTCGATCTCTCGATCGGCCCCGACGGGGCGCTCTACTACTCCGCGCAGAACTCCGGCGCGATCGGCAGGATCAGCTACCTGCCGCCGGGGCAGGGGATCGTCCTCTCGACCTCCTCCCTCACGTTCGCCGAAGGCTCCAACGGAACGTTCACGGTCCAACTGGCCGCGCAACCGGTCTCCTCGGTGACGGTCACCGTGGCCCGCAGCGCGGGGGACTCGAACATCACGGCCTCCCCGGGGACCCTGACGTTCACGACGGGGAACTGGAACTCTCCCCAGACGGTCACCGTCTCCTCCGTGGCCGTGCCCAACGGGTCCAATCAGACCGCGACCATCACCTGCTCTTCCGGCGGGCTGACGTCCCAGAACGTCAGCGTAACCGCCACGGACGCCGGGGTTTCCGGAGCGCCGACGGCCAACATCTCGAAGCCCGCCAATGGGGACGTCGTGGGCGGGGCGACCGCCGACTTCTTCGGAAACGGGACGGCGGTGGCGCCGGCGACGCTCGCCAAAGCCGATTTCTACATCGACGGAGCGCTCGCCTCGACCGACAAGTTCGACGCCGGCGTCGGCCACTTCCATTTCGGCGGCGGGCACAACAAGTGGGACACGACGATGCTGGCGGACGGCGTGCACTTCGTGCGCATGGTCGTCACCGACAGCAACGGCATGACCGGCTCGGACGAGCGCGTCGTCGTCGTGGCGAATCACTCCCCCTATGCACAGGAGGCCGCGGGCGATCACCTCGTCGTCATCGAGGGGGACCGGTACAGCCAGCGCGACGGCGGCGTCGGCGCCGCGGCCGGCCATGCATGGACCGGCACCACGGCGTTCGCCGGCCAGTCGGGAAGCTACGCTCTCCAGGCGGCTCCGAACGACAACCTCGCGAACATCAACACCGGATATGCCGCGGCCAGTCCCCGGCTCGACTACATCGTCAACTTTGCCACGACCGGAACGCACTACGTCTGGGTGCGGGGATGGGGTCCGGACGGATCGTCGGACTCCTGCCACGTGGGGCTCGATGGAATCGAGATCGCCACCTCGGACCGGATCACCGGCTTCCCGGCGTCGTGGACCTGGTCGAACCAGACCATGGACGGCGTGGTGGCGTCCTTCAACGTCAGCGTGGCCGGCCTGCACGGCATCAGCGTCTGGATGCGCGAAGACGGATTCGTCTTTGACAAACTTCTGCTCACCACCAACGCGGCCCTGGCTGCTCCGGTGGGCAATGGCCCGGCCGTCAGCGCCGGCGCTCCGCCGGTCGGCGGCGGAGGGGACGGGGGTGGCGGCGGCGGAGCTTGCGGATTCACCGGGATTGAAGGCGTGATCGTCCTCGGTCTGGCTGCGGCCTTCCGACGGCGTCGACGCTGAACGTCGGTCCCCACGGATTTCGACTTTACCGCGGGGATACTTTTTGCCGGAGTGCATTTCACAACCCATATACACAGGGGGATGCCATGCGGAGCTGCTCGTGGATGGTCGTTCTGGGCCTGGCCCTTCTGGCGCCGGCCACGTTTGCCGGGACTCCTCAGGACGTCAACTTCGCGGAGAACGTCTATGCCAGCGGCTTGAGCCAGATCACCGGGATCGCCTGGGCGACCGACGCCTCGAACACGATGTTCGTCTCGCAGAAGACGGGACAGGTGCGCGTCGTCCGCAACGGCACGCTCCAGGCGGCCAACTTCTCGGTGGACACGGTGATCACGCCGAGCGAGTGCGGGCTCGACAACGTCATCGTCGACCCGTCGTATTCGAGCAACAAGTTCGTGTACCTCTTCGCGTCCGTGAACAACACGACGCAGCAGGTGATCCGGTACACGGCGGCGGTCGACGGATCGGGCAACCTGGTCGGCACCGCCCGTACCAAGATCGGCCCCGATCTGCCGTGCATGGCGGTCAACCATGACGGCGGCGGCATGGCGATCGGCGCGGACGGGTTCCTCTACGTCGCGTGCGGCAACCTGGGCAACGGGAACAACGTCGGCGGCGACGGCACGGCGACCGAGTGGACGTCGTACGGCGCGAAGATCCTCCGGATGGACCGCTTCACGGGCGCCGCGCTCAGCAGCAATCCGTGGTTCAACGACACGACGCACACCGATCCGAAGGTCGACTACTTCTTCGCCAAGGGGCTCCGAAATCCGTTCGGCCTCCGCATGCGGCCGGGAACGAACGATCTCTGGCTCTTCGAGGTCGGCGACGGCTGGGAGCAGATCTTCCTCGTCACGCCCGGCAGCCGCCAGGGGTGGCCGACGGAGAACAACACGACGGACAGCACGAAGCTGATGCCCAAGCTCGCGTATCAGACGAACGTCTCCACGTTCGGCGGCTGCCTCACGCGCGGCTGTTTCTACAACGGGTCGGCGTTCCCGTCCCAGTACCAGAACAACATCTTCTTCTGCGACTACAACTCGGGAAAGGTCATGCGGAGCGTGCTGGACTCGACGCTGAAGAACATCAACAGCACGAGCGTCTTCGTCACGGGGAACAGCAGCCTGACGGACATCGCCGTCGGCCCGGACGGCGCCCTGTACTACTCGAGCCACGGCGGGACGATCTACCGGCTCCGCTACACGGGCACGGGCACGCAGAACATCATCACGTCCACGACGTCGATGAACGTCAATGAAGGCGCGACCGCGACGTTCACCGTGCGGCTCGCCATCGCGCCCGCCGCCAACGTGACGGTCAACGTCGCCCGCAGTTCCGGCGATGTCGACGCGTCGCCGTCGCCCACGAGTCTGACGTTCACGCCCGCGAACTGGAACACGCCGCAGACCGTGACGGTCACCGCGGCCCAGGACGCCGATACGACCAACGACGGCGCGACGATCACCTGCTCGTCCGCCGGCCTGACGTCGCAGAACGTCGTCGTCACCATCCTCGACAACGACGTGGCGAACGGCGCGCCGACGGCGCGGATCACCCAACCGAAGAACGGCGACATCGTCTCGGGCGCGAACGCCGAATTCTACGGCGACGGCGTCGACGATGTCGGCACCGTGAAGGCGGAGTTCTACGTCGACAACATCCTGAAGTACACCGATACCCATGCCGGCGGACACTATCACATCAACGGCGATCACGGATTGTGGGACACGACCCAGCTCGCCAACGGAACCCACACCCTCAAGATGACCGTCTACGACGGCGGCGGCCTTTCGGGCAGCATGCAGATCACCGTCACGGTGGACAACTCGGGCCCGACGACGGGCCTGCTGGCTCAGTATTACGATTCGACCGACCTGACGAACCTCAAGCTCACGAAGGTCGATCCGAACATCAACAATGACTGGGGATCGGGAGGCCCCGATCCCACGGTCGGCACGGACACGTTCTCGATCCGCTGGACCGGCCAGGTGCAGCCGCAGTTCACGGAGACGTACACCTTTTACACCCTGACCGACGACGGCGTCCGGCTTTGGGTGAACAACGTGCTCCTGGTGGACAAGTGGATCGACCAGGGTCCGACCGAATGGAGCGGCACGATCGCGCTGACGGCGGGCCAGCGGTATGACCTCAAGATGGAGTTTTACGAGAACGGCGGCGGGGCCGTGGCCAAGCTGTCGTGGTCGAGCCCCAGCACCGCGAAACAGATCGTCCCGCAGGCGAGGCTCTTCCCGGGCGGCTCGCTGCCGTCGCCGTGGCAGAACCGGGACATCGGCAGCGTTGGGATCGCGGGCAGCGCGTCCTATTCGGGCGGCACGTTCACGGTGAAGGCGGCCGGCGCCGACATCTGGAACACGCTCGACGAGTTCCACTACGTCTACCAGACACTCAACGGCGACGGCACGATTGTCGCGCGCGTGGCGAGCGTCCAGAACACCGATCCGTGGGCCAAGGCGGGCGTCATGATCCGTGACGGCCTATCCGACGCCGCCCGCCACGCGATGATGGTGATCACGCCCGGCAACGGCGCGTCGTTCCAACGCCGCACCGCCGTGGGCGGCGCGAGCGCCCATACGCCCGGTCCGGTCGTCGTCGCCCCGTACTGGGTCCGGATGGTGCGGACGGGGTCGACGTTGACGGGATCGGTCTCGTCGGACGGCGCCTCGTGGACCACGGTCGGCTCCGACACCATTGCGCTGGGCGCCAGCGCCATGGTCGGCCTCGCGGTCACGGCCCACAACGACACGGTTCTCTGCACGGCGTCGTTCACGAACGTGAGCGTCTCCGGCGTGGGCTTCCGGCAGGATCCGGGGCCGGACGGCATCGTGTCGATCGAGGCGGAGAGCTTCGACGGCAAGACGGCCATGAACGGGCACAGCTGGGACTCGACGGCTCCCGCGGGAGCGTCGGGTTCGGCGCTCGTCGCCAATCCGAACACGGGCGTGAACCAGGACACGGCCTACGCCGCCAACAGCCCGCGCCTGGACTACAAGGTCAACTTCGTGAAGACCGGCGTCCATCACGTCTGGATCCGCGGGATCGGCGCGACCGGATCGGACGATTCGATCCACGTGGGGCTGGACGGCGCCGAGTCGACGACCAGCGACCGGATCTCCAGCTTCGGGACGACCTGGACCTGGTCGCGCGACACGATGGACGGCGTCTCGGCGACGATCAACGTGACCTCGGCCGGCGTCCACACGCTGAACCTGTGGATGCGCGAGGACGGGTTCGTCGTCGACAAGGTGGTGCTGAGCTCGAACGTCAACTACGTTCCGTCGGGCACGGGCCCGGCGCAGAGCCCACGGTAGCTCTCCGGCGATCTTCGGTCGGGCGGACGTTCGAAAGATCGTCCGCCCGACTGTTTTAGGGCTATACTACAGTCGAGGGTTCGGGATCCGGATGAGAAGGGTGGGCTTATGCCTTTCCATCGGGGTTCCCGCAGCAAGGGGTTGTCGCTCGTCGAAGTGCTGGTGATCGTCGCCGTCATCGGCATCGTCGCACTCATCGCCATTCCCGGTCTGTTTTCGAGCAGTCGCATCAACTGCGAGCGCAATGCCTCGACCTCCCTGAAGACGCTCAGCAGCGCCGAGGCCGACTTCCGCGCGAACGACCGAGACTGGAACCACGTCAACGACTTCTGGACCGCGAACGTCTCCGGGCTCTACACGATGACCTCGGCGGCCGTGAAAGGCGGAGAGGCGAATTCCACGACCGATCCTTCCATCAAGCTGATCGAGCTTTCGGTCGCCTCGGCGGACGCCGACGGCTCGTTCATTTCCGCCGGCGGCGAGAACGTCCCGCTGTCGAGCTTTGCCGTCCCGTCCGCGAAGGCAGGGTACTGGTATGCGGCGCTGACGGCCGACTTCTCGGTCGGGAAGGGGCCGGAAGGGCTGTATATGCAGGACACGAAGGGGACCCCGCTCATGGGCCGGGTCCACCACGAGACGAAGTTCGGATTCGTGGCATTCCCCGACTCGCTGCCCGCCGGCAAGTACGTGTGGATCGTGAACGAGAACAACACGATCTTCCGCTCGGCGGTGACGGCGCCGTGCAAGCAGGGTATGGAGAGCCCTCCCGGCATCCGGAACGTGGCATCGGTCTACCTCAACTGGCCCGACGACGCGAACCTGAAGGCCACCTGGGCGAAGATCGACTGAGGAGGGGCCATGAACACGCAGCAGGGCTCGTCATTTTGGGCGATCCTCCTGGTGGTCCTTGTCGTCGTCGTGCTCGTGATTGCCGTGATGCCCAATCTCCTGACCTCGAGCCGGGGCTTGCCGCAGCCGGGGTGGACGTCGCTGAAGTCGCTCGCGTGCGCCCAGGCCGATTTCCGTGCGAACGACCGCGACTGGAATCACGTCAACGACTTCTGGGCGGGGGACGTCAAGGGGCTCTATACGATGACCAGCGCCGCCGTGAAGGGAGCTGGGGAAGATCAGACCCTTGATCCGTCGATCAAGCTCATCGAGCAAGCCGTCGCCGCGGCGGATGCGGACCCCATCTGGATTTCCGCGGGGGGCGAAAACGCGCCCCTCAGCAGGTTCGCCGTTCCGTCGGCGAAGGCAGGCTACTGGTATGCCGCGATGAGGGCGGACGGAGATGCGGTGTATCGACAGGACACCGGCGGCGACCCTCCGATGGGCCGGTGCCACAATCTCCAGCGCTTCGGTTACGTCGCGTTCCCGGCCCGCGCGGAGGACGGAAGGTACGTCTGCATCATCAACGAGTCGAACGTCATCTACTGCATCGAGGATCGCCGGAATCTGACCCCGGGAGGATCTGCGCCGCCGGGTCTCGGCGTCCTCCCGCCCGAGTACCTGAACTGGCCGAGCATCGAGGAGCGAAACAGGTCGTGGCGCAGGCTAGACTAGGGAAGCAAGCGAATAAGGGAGTCCGATGGCCCTGGGAATACGTTCCGTCAATGTCCTCGTCGTGGTGATCCTGGGCGCCGTCGGCTTCGCCGCCGTGGTTCTCCCAGGCCTATTGACCAGCGGACGAGCCTCCAACGACCGCAGTTCGGAAGCCTTGCTGAAGATTCTCTCCTGCGCAGAGTACGATTTCCGGTCCAACGATCGCGACTGGAATCACGTGAACGACTTCTGGACCGGCGACGTCAAGGGTCTCTACACGATGACCAGCTCCGCCGTCGAAGGCCACGCCGATCCGAAGGCCGACCCGTCGATCCGGCTGATCAGTCGGGAGGCGGCGGCGGCGGACATCGATCCGGACCTCGTGCCGGCCGGAGGGGAGAACCGGCCGCTCGACGCGGATCTGGTGCCGTCCCCGTATCGGGGCTACTGGATGGGCGCGCTCTTAAAAGATTCGTCCGCCTCCGAGCCGTCGTACAAGCAGGACACGGGAGGCACGCCGGAGATGGGAAAGTGCCACCATCTTTCCCGCTTCGGATTTGTCGCCATCCCGGATTCGCTCTCGGCCTCCCGGTTCGTGATGATCGTCAACGAGCAGGACACGATCTATCGTTGCGCGGCGACGTCCAATCCCAAACCCGGAATGTCCGTCCCGCCGGGACTGAAGGGAGTGGATCCCATCTACCTGAACTGGCCGGAAGCCTCGGTCTTGAAAGCCGCGTGGAGCAAAGTGAGGTAGAACAATGCCCGCCGATCGTCGTCGGGGTCTTCGCCTGATCGAATGGCTCATCATTCTTGGGATCATCCTGGCGATCTGCGCGATCGCCATTCCAGGCCTGCTGTCCAGCCAACGAGCCTCCAATGAACGGAACGCGTCGACCTCGCTCAAGACCCTGTCGTCGGCGGAAGCCGACTTCCGGGCGAACGACCGCGACTGGAACCACGTGAACGATTTCTGGACCGGCGACGTGAAGGGCCTCTACACGATGACGAGCGCGGCGGAGAAGGGAGCCGGCACCTCGCCGAAGGATCCGATGATCCGGCTCATCGAGATCGACGTCGCCGGGGCGGATGCGGATCCGACGCTGATCCCGGCGGGCGGCGAGAATATGATGCTGCAGCGGCCGCAGGACGCCTTCGCGGGATACTGGTATGCCGCGTTGATCCTGGATCTGACCCTCAAGGATACCGAAGAAGCCACCTACAAACAGGACACGGGGGGGACGCCGTCGATGGGAAAGTGCCACAACACGTCCAAGTTCGGCTTCTGTGCCGTCCCGGATTCGGACAGGCAGGGGAAGTTCGTCTTCATCGTGAACGAGAACAACACCATCTTTCGGAGTGCCGTGACGACTCCCGCGAGGATGGGGTCGGACGTCCCGCCGGGACTGAAGGGAATCGCGCCGGTCTACCTGAATTGGCCGGACGATGAGATCCTGCTGGGGCCGCGCAGGAAGGACTAGATCGCCAGCACGCCGGTGCTGTCGCCGAGCGAGGCCTGCTTGACGCCGACGCGCTGCAGCATCGCGAGCCACAGGTTGTTGAGCGGCGTCTCCTTGGCGAACTTGACGTGGCGGCCCGTCTTCACGGTGCCGCCGCCCTTGCCGGCCAGCAGGACGGGCAGGTTGTCGTGGTTGTGGGCGTTGCCGTCCGAGTTGCCGCTGCCGTAGGCGATCAGGCAGTTGTCGAGCAGCGATCCGTCGCCTTCCTTCACCGCCTTCAGCTTGCCCAGCGTGTAAGCGAGCATCTGGGTGTGGAACGTGTTGATCTTCGCGATCTTCGACTTCTTGTCCGCCGCGTTGCCGTGGTGCGAGAGGTCGTGGTGACCTTCGGGCACGCCGACGAACGCGTAGGGCTTGTTGCTGCCTTCGTTCGCGACCACGAACGTCACCACGCGGGTGAGG
>Ga0134121_10000517_pt1 | contig 43802 bp, 32 predicted proteins | sample KB301_FD_96463 | JGI IMG/M metagenome (GOLD analysis project Ga0134121, IMG submission 96463) | Terrestrial soil microbial communities without Nitrogen fertilizer from Kellogg Biological Station, Michigan, USA - KB3-0-1 | ecosystem: Environmental > Terrestrial > Soil > Unclassified ...
AAGGAGACGCTGACCTCGCGTCTGATCGATCGCCCCATCCGTCCGCTGTTCCCCAAGGGCTGGTCGTGCGAGACGCAGATCGTCGCGCTGGTCCTGTCGGCGGATCTCGCCAACGACCCGGACATCATGGCGGTGACCGGCGCCTCGACCGCGCTGCATCTGTCGGACATCCCGTTCAACACCCCGGTCGCCGCAGTGCGCGTGGGCCTCGTGAACGGCGAATACCTCATCAATCCGACCTACCAGCAGCTCGATGAGAGCCGTCTCGACCTCGTGGTGGTCGGCAGCGCCACCGAGGTCGTGATGGTCGAAGCAGGCGCCAGCGAGGTCTCCGAGAAGGAAGTCCTCGAGGCGATCTGGTTCGGACAGACCCATTGCCGCGCCCTTGTCGCCCTCCAGGACGAGATGCGCGCCGCGATCGGCAAGCCGAAGCGTGCGCCGAAGCCGAAGGTCCTGGACGAAGCGCAGTACCGCGAGATCGAGACCGCATGGGCGGATCGCCTGTACGCGGCCCTGAAAATGCCGGTCAAGATCGAGTCCTACAAGGCGGTGGCGGCGCTTCAGGACGAGGTGGTGAAGAGTTTCCCCGAGGACCAGCCGGAGCGCCGCGCCATGGCGGCGTCGATCTTCCACGACCTGCACAAGAAGATCGCCCGCCGCGAGCTCCTGCAGAACCGCCGCCGGTTCGATGACCGGGCACCCGACCAGGTGCGTCCGGTGAGCGCCGAGGTCGGCGTGCTCCCGAGAACCCACGGCTCCGCCCTGTTCACGCGCGGCGAGACCCAGGCGCTCGTGACCTGCACGCTCGGCACTTCCGAGGACGCGCAGACGCTCGACTGGCTCGAGGGCGAATCCGAGAAGCGGTTCATGCTGCACTACAACTTCCCCCCCTTCTCGGTCGGAGAGGTGAAGTTCCTCCGCGGCCCCGGGCGACGCGAGATCGGCCACGGCGCCCTCGCGGAGCGGGCGCTCCTGCCGCTGATGCCCCAGGAGGAGCAGTTCCCCTACACCATCCGCCTGGTCTCCGACATCCTCGAGTCCAACGGCTCTTCCTCGATGGCCTCCATCTGCGGCGGATCGTTGTCGCTGATGGACGCCGGAGTGCCGCTGCGGTCTCCGGTCGCCGGCGCCGCGATGGGACTGGTGAAGGAGGGCGACAATTACCTGATCCTGACCGACATCGCCGGCGTCGAGGACCACTACGGCGACATGGACTTCAAGGTCGCCGGGACGCGGGAAGGGATCACCGCCCTGCAGATGGACATCAAGATCCAGGGAATCAGCAAGTCGATCATGTCGCTGGCCCTGGAGCAGGCTCTGCGCGCCAGGCTGCACATCCTCGACATCATGACCGGGACCCTGGCGCAGCCGCGCGAGAACATCTCGTCGTTCGCGCCGCGTATCTTCACCATCCGCATCAACAAGGACAAAATCCGTGAGGTGATCGGACCGGGCGGCAAGATGATCCGGTCGATCGTCGAGCGCACGGGGTGCAAGATCGACGTCGAGGACGACGGTCGCATCAACATCGCGTCGGTCGACGAAGTCTCGGCCCAAAAGGCGATCGACATCATCCGCGAGATCACGGCGGAGGCGGAGATCGGCAAGACCTACCTCGGCAAGGTGACTCGCATCGCCAATTTCGGGGCGTTCGTGGAGATCCTGCCCGGCATGGAAGGCCTGCTGCACATCTCCGAGCTGGCCGAGCACCGGGTGAAGGAGGTCCAGGACGAGATCAAAGAGGGCGAGGAGATCCTGGTCAAGGTCCTCGAAGTGGACGGGGATCGGGTCCGGCTGAGCCGCAAGGCCGTGCTGCGAGAGAAGCGACTCGAGCGCGGCGAGGAGCTGCCGGAAGCAGATCGCGCGCACGAGGCGGCGCAGGGCCACCAGCCTTCGCAACACCAACGGCGTCGCCCCTTCGGGCGCGGTCCATCGAGTCATTCCTCCCGTCACCGGCAATAAGGGGGACCGCGGAGAAGCGCGTGAGACTTGGCGCCTGGCTACTGAGCAAGGGGAAGATCACCGAGGACCAGCTGCAGCGTGCGCTGCAGCATCAGCAATTCTTCGGCGGGCGCGTCGGCACCAGCCTCATCAAGCTCGGATATGTCGATGAGGACACGCTGGGAGAGTATCTCTCCGACGTCTCAGGAGCCCCCTACGCTTCGCCCTCGCGCCTGGACAGCCTGACGGCCGAGGTTCTGGCGCTCGTCCCGGCGCGACTGGCGGCGCAGTATCGCGTCATCCCGATCGGGGCCGAGGGGCGGAGGCTGCGTCTCGCCATGCGCGACCCCAAGGATCTGATCGCGCTCGACGAAATCGCCTTCCTGACCGGCATGTCGATCGAGCCGAACGTGGCCACCGAATTCCGGATCCAGCAGGCCCTCGAGCGCTACTACCAGGTCGCCTCCACCCCGGTGGTTCCGTTGACCGGCGCCGCACCGGTGCCCCGGGCGGCGGCGACCGAAAGCGTCCCGCCGGCTCCGGCGAAGCAGGCCACTCGTTCCGAGGTGGGGCTCGACGGCCTCCCGCTCGACGCCGAGCCGGACGCGAGCCTGCTCGGAGGCACTCTCCGCGGCCTGCCTCAGGAGTCGGACGGGCCCGATGGCGCCGCTCCTCCGACCTCCCTGCAGCAGTGGAGGATCGCGCAGCGCGAGATCCCCGACGAGATCCCCGAGCCGCCCGGCCCTTCGCAGCGCACGGTCTACGCCACGGGGCCGGCGGCGGTCGCGGCCCTGGCCTCGCCCGTCGAGCAGGTCGACCCCCCTCCTCCTCCCCCCGCGGTCGCGACGGCTCCGGAGACCTCGCTCGAGGCCAGCTCGCGCAGGCTGCAGCGGGCGGAGACCCGGGACGAGATCTTCGAGGTGCTGCTCGATTTCGCTTCGGCGCACTTCCGGCGCTCCGCGCTGTTCGTGGTGCACGCCGACCGGGTGAGCGGGTGGGGTGGCCGCGGCCCGGGGATCGACTCGGCCCGGATACGCCAGGTTCAGGTGGCGCTCGACAGGCCGTCTCTGTTCGCCCTGCTGCGCAGCGGCGCGGATCACTACTACGGCCCGGTCAACGATCAGCCGGCGAACACCCGGCTCTTCCTCGATCTCGGGTTCCCCGCGCCGGAACGCGCGCTCCTGGTGCCGCTGCTCATCAAGGAGCGGCCCACGGTGGTGCTCTACGCCGACAACGCCGCCGATCTCGCGACCACCCCCGACATCCCGACACTGCGGCGCCTCCTCGCCAAGGCCTCTCTCGCGCTCGAAATCCTGATCCTCAAGAACAAGATCGCCAGCCGGTGAGCGTGATGGCCGGTCCCGCTCCTCTCACCGAGGACGAGGGTGCCGTTCTGATCGGGCTCGCGCGGGCGGCCCTGGCGGCGCGGCTGGCCGGGCTTCCCGCTCCCGGGCCGGCGCGACTCACGCCGCGTCTCGATGAGCCGCAGGGCGCTTTCGTCACCGTTCTCCTGGAGGGAAGACTCCGCGGGTGCATCGGCATCGTCCGGCCCGACGAGGCTTTGTGGCGCGTCATCCTCCACTGCGCTCTGGCGGCCGGCTTCGAGGACCCGCGATTCCCCCCGCTTGAGCCGATGGAGGCGCCCAGACTGTCCCTGGAGATCTCGGTGTTGTCTGCGCCGAGAGTGGTGCGGGATGCGTCGGAAATCCGGATCGGCCGGGACGGCCTCATCGTGACGCAGGGGCGGCGTCAGGGGCTGCTGCTGCCCCAGGTCGCCCTGGAGCATGGCTGGGACGCGCCGGGATTCCTGAGGGAGACCTGCCGCAAGGCCGGTCTGGAGGACGACGCATGGACGCGGGGCGCTCGGATGGAGGCGTTCGAGGCCCAGGTGTTCGCGGAGGGGCGACGGCGCCCGGTCCCCGCGCGGCCTTAGTTGACTTCCACCATCATCCCCACCGGCACCTCGCGCGTGGCGTAGACGATCTTGGCCGTCGCGGTGTGGCCCTCGGTGGTCACCACGATCAGGGTCGCCACCGGTATCGAGGGGTATTCGTTCTTCTCCTGGTCGTAACGCTGCGAAGAGCTGGCGAAGATCTCGTTCCCGAACTGGTAGTCGAACGCGGGCATCAGTCCCTTGTGGTTCGACACCACGCTGTCGAACGCGGTCAGGAAATCGCCCGGGGTCAGCCCGTCCTCCTGCCCCAGATCGATCTGCACCATATCGCCCGTCGCCACCGCCACGGACGTATCGCGCGTGTGGATCACGTAGCCCAGCGGCTTGCCGTTGCGCTCGACCTGCAGGCGATCGAGTTTCGGCATCTGGCGCGCGGGAACGGCCTGGTATTCGGCCGGCGCGAGCTCGTCACCGACGCGGATTTCATCACACGCGAACACGATGGTGGCGAGCGCGGTGTCGGGCAGCACCTTCAGGATCCGCACCTCGCCGTTGCGCTTGTAGAAGCTGCCGAGAGTCTTGTTGGTCCTGGGATGGAGAATCGTCCCTTCGCGCTCCACGATGCTGAACGTGGCGCCCGGCACCACATGAGGGTCCTTCTGCCCCTTGTTGATATAGATGAGGCTTCCGGTCGTGATGCGCTGGTAACGCGGCTCCTCGTTCTCCGCGATGAACAGCGTGGGGCGATCGCTCTTCTCGGTGATGTATCCGCTGCAGCGGATCTCGTCCCGGTCGACCATGGCCCAGCGCGTGCGCTCCGCGCCGTCGTTCGGCCCCGGCTCCGGGCTGGCGGGTGTCTCCTGCCGGGCGGCCGGCGCTTCCGCGGCCAGCGGCTCGGCGATCGGCTCTCCGTCGGCCGGGGCCTGAATCGGCTGCAGGTCCGTCGCCGGGGCGCCCTCCTGGCCCTGCGCGACGATTTCCGGGGCGACGCCGGGGCGCGCTTCCGGACCTGCCTGCGTCACGACCACGGGCCGCGGCGGAACGAGGAGCGGATCACCCGGGTAGATCCAGTGTGAATCGGTGATGTACCGGTTCTCGTTCCAAAGCTGCGGCCAGAGCCACGGGTTGTTGTAGGTCAGGTCGGCGAGCCCCCAGAGCGTCTCCCCCGGGGAGATGATGTGCAGCGTGGCGCCGGCCGGGAACGATTCCGGATCGGGCGGGCTGTAGGGCGTCCAGTGATCGCCCACCTTCTTCAGATTCTTCGGGGGCGCCGTGGGAGCCGTATCCGGCTGCGGCATGGCCGCGCCTGCAGGCGCGGGCGCCACCGCCTTACGGGGCGCGTGATGGGGCTTCGCCTCCGGCTGGGGCGCCGTCTGGTGATCCGGCGCAGCCTGGTCGGCCGCGTTCCCGGTCGCCGGCTCGTTCGCGGCGGGCTTGCCCGCCTCGGCGCTCCGCTCGTCCTGGGCGGCCGCGGGTCGCAGGCCGAAAATGCCCCAGGCGAGGATCAGCGCGGCGGCGGTTGCCAGGAATGCTTTCTTGGAGGTCGGCATCATCGTCGTCTCCTTGCGGCCGGCCGCGACAGCACGCGGCAGATCGTGGCACGGTCCCAAAAATAGGTTCGGGGCGCGTGAAGTCAAGGAATCGGACGGAGCGTCCGGAGGGAGTGACGGAAGTGTGATCAGGGCTCTTGGAGGAGCCGTTCGAGCTCACGTCTCGCGTCCGCGCACTCCGGGTCGGCTGCGGCCGCGCGCCGCGCCGCCGCCAGGGCGCCGTCCCGATCGCCCTGGGCCCGGTGCAGCCGAGCGTCCGCCACGAGCGCCGCGCAGTCCGTGGGGTCGAGCGCGGTCGCGCGGGTGATCTCGACGCGGCTGAGCTCGAAAAGACCCCGCGCGGCATAGAGACTCGCCAGCTCTCCGTGCCACGCGGCCTGGCTGGAATCGGCTCCGACGGCCGCCCGGTAGTCCTCGATGGCCTCATCGATGCGGCCTCGCCCCGCTAGGAGGCCGCCGCGAATCCGACGCGCCGACGCAGGCAGGCCGCCGCTCCGTTCGGCCCGCTCCCAGGCGGCGAGCGCGCCGTCCAGATCGCCGGCGCGCGCCGCCACCAGCCCGAGCCCGGCCGCCGCCGGGCCGAAACCTGGGTCGAGTCGGAGCGACTCCTGGAACGCCGCCACGGCCTCCTGGACGCGCCCCGACTGCAGGAGTCCGAGCCCGAGGTCGTAGCGCAAAGGCGCGCTCCAGGGCGCCCGCCGGACGGCATCTCCCAGGATGGCGACCGCCTCGTCCGGCTTGCCGACGACCGCCAGAAAAAGACCGCAGCCGACCTCCGCCACGGGCACCTCCAGGAGCGGCCATGGACGGCGCGCCCAGCCGGGCAGCGGATCCGAGGCGCGCGTGGCGCCCGCCGCCTCCTCCGCCTCCGCCAGCAGCCTGTCGACCAGCGGCTGCCCGCTCACGGGCTCGATGACGACAGGCGCCGAATCGGCTGGTGGAAAGGCCTCCCCCGGGGCAGGCGAAGGATCGTGAACGAAGACCGACGCGGCCAGATCGACGTGCGCCAGGCGCCAGCCACCGCCACCGGCGAGACGCCGCAGAAGCGGCACGGCGTCGAGAGCCTGGCGATGGCTCCAGACCACCGTGCCGATGCCGCGGCGGCTCGCGTCGGCGTCGAAGCGGCGCGGGTCCTGCTGCATCGCCAGGTAGTCGGCATAGAGACCCGGATCCTGAAGCTCGAGACGGCCGTCGATGAAGATCCGGCGGCCCGGATACCACCGCCAGGCCAGATAGCCGCCCATGGTCATATCGTTCAGCGTCTCGCGCCGGGGATCGTGCTCCAGGACCCATCCGGCCGACTCCTCGGGGTAGAAGCCCGGAGCGGGGCCGGTCCCGAAGTAGCGTTGCGTGCCGTCGCGCGCGAAGAACCGGTTGGAGACCACGTCGCCGATCAGGAGCACGCAGAGGATCGGAAGCCCGACGCGGGCTGCGACCGGGAGGGCCGCGGCGGTCCGGGCTCCCGCGGCGCCCAGCCGCGCCGTCGCTCGCGCGATCCCCTCCCACGCCGTCGCCGCGGACGGCGCCACGGAGGGCAAGGCCGCCAGTACGAACAGCGGGATGTTCCGTCGCGCCAGAAGCGCCAGGACGAGGAACGCGGCCGTCACGAGCGTGTCGGCCGTGGTGCGCGCGCCGCGGCCGAGAGCCAGCGAGGCGAGCACCAGGATCCCGAACAGCGCGAACGCGCTGATCGCCGCAGTCGGCCCGAACCCGCCAAAGGGAGCCTGGAATTCGGCGATGGTCCGCCCGTAGAGGTTGGCGGCGGCGACCCGCTCGAAGAGCAGACGGCCCGCCAGCCTCCAGCCCTCCAGACCGTATGGGGTCAGAAGGCTGGCCGGGATGGCCGCGAGCGCCGCGAGGATGATCGGCCTGGTCGACGACATCGACGGGGAGCCGGCCCGCCGCCGGATCGCGGCGTCCACCCAGTCACCGGTCGCGGTCAGAAGCAGCGCTGCGAGACCCACGGCGAACAGCGCGTGCACGTTGGCCCAGAGAGCGATGATGACGGGCGCGGTGGCGAGCAGGCGCGGCCGCCGACCGCGCTCGACGAGCACCAGGACGAGCAGGCCGAGCAGGAGGAACGAGACGGCTTCCGGCCGCAGCGTGAAGCGCTCCTGGGACGCCACGACGCCGGGGACGAGGAGGAGCGGCACCGAAAACGAGGGGCGACGCCGTTGCGCGGCGAGGGCCGCCAGCGCGAACCCGGCGACGATCGCCGTGACCTTGATCAGCTCGAGGCCCACCCACCCCGCGAGGCGGTAGGTCTCCGCCACCGCCACCTGGAAGAGCCAGTGCAGATCGACCCACGGACGGCCCACCGAGGTCCAGGTGAACTCATCGGCCCGCGGCACCTGTCCGGTGGCAAGAATCCGGTTCCCTGCCAGAAGGTGCCAGTAGAAATCGACCTCGGCGAGTTGGGTGAGGCAGAAAGCCGCGCACAGGAGCAGGCCGAGAGCCAGGGCCGCGCGCGTCGCGCTCACGCAGGGAGCGGCAGGCCGTCGTGGTGGATGACGGTCAGGGTGGAGTCGCCGTGCACGTAACGGCGGCCCTGGCGCATTCCCCGTACCTGGGGCATCGCGATCTCGCGCCGCGTGGCGTGCTCCACGACCATCACGGCACCGGGAAGCAGAAGCCCGGCGGCGGCCTGAAGCGCGCCGTCGAGCGAGACGGCGGCATAGGGCGGGTCGAGGACGATGACGTCGAACCGTTCGCCGGCGCGCTGGAGGTCGCGCAGCGCCTCCTCCGCCGGCCGCTCGATGATGCGCGCCGCTCCCTCGATATCGGCGAGCGCCAGGTTCTCTTCGATGGCCCGGGCGGCCCGGGAATTCGACTCGATGAAGACCGCGCTGGTCGCTCCCCGGCTCAGGGCATCGAGACCGATCGCACCGGTGCCGGCGAAGACGTCCAGGAACGCGGCGCCGTCGATCCGGCTTCCGAGGATGTCGAACAGGGCCTCGCGCAAGCGCTCCGAGGTCGGCCGCAATCCCGCGATTCGGGGCACCCGCAGGCGGCGACCCCGCGCCCGGCCACCGGTCAGCTTCACGCGCTCTCCCCGAAGCGGCCGCCGGCCTGGGAACGAAGCCGCGAGGCGCGATCCGGCGTTGAAGGGGCTGGATTATACACCGCGCTCCGGATGCTCCATTTCTTGACTTCCCCCCGGGTGGCCGGTACGCTTTCGCGGCCGCGGCGGGATCCCGCGTGCTATCCCGTATCCACGCCGTGAGCGTCCTCCGGAGATCGATGCACCCAGCCAAGAAACGTGCTGTCGGCTCCGGATGGGCTCTTCTGATCATCGCCGCCGGCGCTCTCTTCATTCCCGGAAGCGCCGCTCGGGCGGCGGTCGTCCCGCATCCGGCGTTCGCGTTCCGGCCCGGGCCGATCGAGCGGCCGCTCGCGATCGCGACCGCCGACTTCAATCGCGACGGCCGGGACGACATCGTCGTCGCCAATTTCGCCGCCGGCACCCTCCAGATTCTCCTGGCGCAGGGGAACGGCGTCTACGCGAGCCCGATCGGGCCGTTCGGGGTCGGCTCGGCGTCGATCGGGCAGCCGACTTCGGGACCGGTCGGCCTCTTCGTGACCGACCTGAACCCCGGCGACGTCGACGGTGACAGCGTTCCGAACGCCGTCGACGACTGTCCCAACTTCTACAATCCGATCGATCCTTCGTCCAACCTTCAGATCGACGCCGACGGCAACGGCGTCGGGGACGCCTGCGAGGTCGGCACCGACACCGACGGAGACGGGATCATCGACCAGCCGATCGACACGGACGGGGACGGGGTGCCCGATTACGACCTGACGACGCACAAGCTGGACAACTGCCCCAACTTCCCCAATCCGGGGCAGGAGGACGCCGATCACGACGGGGTCGGCGACGCCTGTCCCGTCAGCCCCGACATCGCCGTGCTCACGACCTCGGCCGGGGTCGGGACGCCCTTTGGCGCGGTGCGCTTCAGGATTGGCGATGGGGTGGGAGGCCTGTCGGGCCGGCCTTCCCTGCTGACCGGCGCGGCTCCCGGCGGGGTCCTGCTCGCCGATTTCACCGGCGACCAGTTGAAGGACCTCATCATCACCAACTCCCCCAACAACCTGATGCAGTATTTCCCGGGCGTGGGTGACGGCCAGTTCGGCGCCCAGGCCATCCTGGTTACGGGTCATGGACCCCAGGGGCTGGTCGCCGCCGACATCGACGGGGACGGCCATCTCGATCTGATCGTCGGCGATCGGGGCGACAAGGACCCCGTCACCAACACCTGGAGAGACAGCGACCTCTCCATCTTCCGGAACGGCGGCTCCGGACTGTCACCCAGCGTGACCGCGACCGTCGCCGTGGCCGGGCAGGCTCCGACGGTGGTTCTGGCGGGCAGGCTCAACGCCGACGCCAGGGACGATGTCGTGGTCCTCGATCAGGGCGGTCTGGCCACCGACGGCCTCATCGAGGTCTTCCTCGGCTCGGCCTCCGGCACGCTGGTGGCGGGACAGACGATCGCGCTGGGCCCGGGGCACGCGGCGCGCAGCGGCCTGCTCCGCGATCTCAACGGGGATGGCAACCTCGATCTGGTGGTGCCGGACTTCTTTGGTGGACAGGTGCTGGTCTTCGCGGGACAGGGTGACGGGACCTTCCTGCCCGCCTCCACCATCGTGACCGGCGGCCAGCCCGCCGACGTGGCCGCGCTCGACATCGACGCGCCCGGCCCCTCGGGGACCGACCTGGCGATTCTCGACTACCAGAACAACCGTATCCTCCTTTACCTGAACGCCGGCGGGTTTTCGTTCACCCTCGCCCCGACCTCCCCCGCCTCGCTCTGGAGCCAGACCTCGGCCATGGAGACCTTCGGGGCCGATACCGAGGCCGGAAACGACATCGTTCTGCTCGAACGGAACACCGCGCGCCTTGACCTGATCACCGGCATCGGCAACGGCTTCTTCAGCCCCATCCAGACCCTGGACATCAAGGGGCTCGATGCGGGGGTGGCCACCAACGCGGCCGCCATGGCCGTCGACGACTTCCGTTTCGATAACCGGCTCGACCTCGCCCTGGTCGACCCGTCGCAAGGCAAGCTGACTCTGGTCACCAACGACATCACCGATATCCTGACGGAGCATGCGACCATCGACGTGCCCACGGGGATCGGCCAGCTCGGCACCGGTCCCCTGAACGGCTCGCTCGACGACTTCGACCACGACGGCATCCCGAACCGGCTCGACAATTGCCCCGCGCTCTACAACCCGGCCAATTGCAAGGCCACCGACCCGGCCTGCTCGGTGCCGATCGCCTGCACCGACACCAGCCTGCTGCTCCTGGACTGCGTGATCAAAGACCCCATCACCTCGCAATGCGACAGCGACGGGAACGGGATCGGCGACCAGTGCCAGGCCCTCTCGACGACCTGCTCGGTGGTGGACAACGATTTCGATCTCCGGCTGGACTATGACCCGTCCGCGCTCCAGCTGATCAGCGGAGGGTACGATTTCGACCGGGACACCGTCCCCAACGTCCTCGACAACTGTCCCACGGTGGCCAACGTCGATCAGGCCGACAACGACGGGAACGGCATCGGGGACGCGTGCCAGGTCGGCATCGACTCCGACGGTGACGGCCTCATCGACACGCCGATCGACACGGACGGGGACGGGATCTTCGATTACGACCTGATCAATCACACGCTCGACGACTGTCCCAAGATCCCCGATCACGATCAGGAGGACAACGACGGCGACGGGGTGGGCAACGCCTGCGTCAAGGCGGCAGCGCTCGACAACTGCCCATTCACCAGCAACCTGGATCAGCTCGATACCGACGGTGACGGAATCGGGGACGCCTGCGCAACACCGAGCGTCGGACTGCTCGCGACGCGGCCCGCGGCCGGGGAGGTTGCGTTGTTCAATACCGACTCCTCGGGGGCGTTCCGGCCCGAGACCGCCTCGCCGCTCACCGGCCTGGCGACTCCGACGGCGGCGCTGAGCGGGCAATTCAGCCTCAACTGCTCCCTGCCGGTGGTCTGCTTCAGCAAGACCAGCTACGACGTCGCGGTCGCCGAGGAGGGGATCGCGGGGAACAATTCGGACGACGGGGTCCGGGTCTTCATCGGCGACGACAGCGGGGCGAGCGCAACGTTCGCGGCAACGCCACCCGCGGCGGCCACCGGGGATCCGGACTCGCTGCTGCTCGCCCTCGAGCAGCCGATATGCGGCATCGGGGGCGATCCCTCGAACCCTTCCCTGCGCTTCGATTCGGACGGCAAGAGCAGCATCCTCGCGGTGGTCGAGCCCGGCACGTCGACCATCGGCATCTATCTGGTCAGCAACGAGAACATCCTCGACGCCAGCCGCTCCCCGCTCGTTCATCCGGTCGCCCACGCGGCGGACCTGCAGGTGCCGGCGCCCCTGCGAGCGGCCGTCATGGCCGACGTCAACAACGATCGACGCCAGGATCTGGTCACTCTCTCCTCACAACCCGGCGGTCCCTCCGCGATCACCGTCTTCATCGGCATCGGCAACGGGCTCTTCTTCACGGACCCGACCCTCAATCCGGCGCCGTTTCCGGACGAGATCAAGTTCATGAACCAGGGGAACGCCTTCCTGCAGGAGAAGCTCTTCTACCCGGACCTCGAGCTGTTCGACGTCCAGGACCAGGCTCCGATCGTGATGCGCAACGTCTTCCTGGAGCGCGCCGACATCGACGGCTCCGGAAGGGTGGACGGGTACGATCTCGCCCTGCTCGCTGCGGCCTTCGGGGCCACGCGCGGCGAGGATTTCACGATCCAGTCAGACGCCACGCTCCTGCAGACCGGCACCGGCCCCACCAGACAGCTGACGGGGACCGGAAGCGCGGTGCCCGGACAGGACCTGGCGGGCACCGAATCGACCTGCAACAACCTGTTCGAGCCGATGACCGGTCCGTACGGGCTGCCGGTCGACATCAACCTCGACGGGGTGGTCGACGGAACCGATCTGGCCATCCTGGCCAGTCAGTTCGGACAGTCCAACCCGCCGTGAGGTCCCGCGGCGGCGCCTAGGCTCCTAGTCCGACTCGCCGGGATACATGTTGTAGTAGAAACAGAAGGTCACGCCTTCCTGCGGGTCCGGGAACTCCGACGGCAGGGGCGGGAGCGGGCTGCTGGCGTGGATGGCGTCCGAGGCGGCCTTGTTGAAGGGCGGCACCGACGAGGTGCGCGTGACGTCGAGGCTCGAGATGATGCCGCTCCTGGCGATCACGAAATGCTGGCAGGTGTACCCGGCGATCCCCTCGCGCGCCGCCAGCGGTATGCGCTCCAGCCAGTTGTTGCGGATGATGACGTACAACTGGCGCGCGTAGTCGCCCCAGGGGAACCCCTGGGTATCGAACGAGAGAGTGCCGTAGGCGCCGCCCTTCAGCCAGCCCTGGTTGCTGAAGTTGAACTTGTACTCCGTCTGCTGCTTGAGGTCGGTGGGCGAGCGGGCGGGCGCACCGGGCGCGCCGCCGGCGGCGGAGCTCGAGCCGCCGCTGGACTCGCGCGGAGATGCGCCGGCGGAGGCTCCCTGGCCGGGACGCGGCATGAGTCCGTTCGGCGAGGCCGGGGTGATCTCCCCCGGCGGTCCCTGGTCCCGGGCGATATGCGCTTCCTCGCTCTCCGCCTTGTCGGCGGCGCTCCCTTCCTTTCCCGTACTGCTCCCCGTGGTCGGCGTGTCGGGACCCTTGGGAGCCGCCGGCGCGGGCGGCTTCGGCATGTCGGGCCCCTCGGCAAGACGCGGATCCGGCTTCACCCGATCGATGCTCTTCCCCTCGGAGTGCGGATCGCTCGAGAATTTGCGGACGTCCGGAGGCGTGGGCATCTCCTGGCGTGCCCGGCGATCCTTGTCCGACAGCAGGCGCGCGTCGGGATTCTTCGGCGAGGCGGTGTCGTTGGGGACCTTCACGTAAGTGAACTTGAGCGGCATGCGCTGCGGCGGCTTCTGGACGGGGTGCGGCTGGGTGAGAGTCTCCTTTCGTGAATCGGGAGACGCCGCCTCGGCCACCACGACCGGCTTCGGCTCCAGGAACGCGCGCAGCGGCTCGGGCAGGTGCGACGGGAGCCAGAGGAAAAGGAGCAGGGTCAGGACATGGATGACGAGTGAGGCGACGATCGCCTCCGTCGTCCCGAACCGCGGAGGGCGGGGCTCGGGCTCCTTTTCGAGCGAGAGGAATTCCATGTCGCGGCGGCTCCTGACACGCTCTCCGGGGCGGCGCCTTTAGAGAGCCGCGGCCAGCGCGTGGAATTCACGGCGCACCGCGTTCATGTCGAGCTCCCGGTAGCGAGGGTGCACCCGGTTCGTCAAGAGGGTGATCACCCGGCGCGCCTCCGGATCGATCCAGAGCGACGTGCCGGTGAATCCGGTGTGGCCGAACCCCCGCGAACCGATTCCCGGGCCCGCCGAGCATCCGGGAGTGGTCGCCAGCTGGAACCCCACGGCGCGATCCTGCTCCAGCCCACTCGTGAAGTTGTGCCCGAACAGCGACCTCTCCTCATCTCCCAGCAGCGCGCCGCCGGGCAGGAACATCCCCTCCACCCCGGCGACCGCGCGCGCCGCCCCGAACAGACCTTCAATGCCCCCGCCACCACCGAGAGTATGCGCATTGTTGTCGTGGACCTCCCCGCGGATGACGCCGGTGCGCCACGCATTGTAGCCGTCGCCCGCGGGGCCGGCGAGCTGGCGCTCGTGCGCGTTTCCGGTCTCGGTGGCGGCGATCCCCGGCACGAGCGGCGCAGGGGGGCGGAACAGGATCCCGTCGAGACCCAGGGGCCCCGCCACGTGCGCGCGGAACAGCGCGTCGAGGCGGTCGCCGCCGGCGCGCTCGACGACGAATCCCGCCAGGAGGTAGTTGGGGCACGAGTACGCCACGCTGAGGAGAGCGGCCCCCGTCCTCGGCATCGCCGCCAGATGCTTGATGCGTCCGGGAATGTCGCGCGCGTAAAGATAGAGCGGCACCCAGGCCGGCAGCCCCGAGCGGTGCGTCAGGAGATCGAGCAGCGTGAGACGCTCCCGGTCGTCTCCCGTCCGCCATTCCGTAAGGTGGCTCCCGATCGAGTCGTCGAGCCGGAGACGCCCGGCCGACTGCAGCCGCACCGCCATCAGGGCGGTCACCAATGGCTTGGTCAGGGAGGCCAGGTCGTAGTAGGTCCCGGGAGTCGCGGCGACGCGCTCCGGGACCAGGACCGCGTCGCCGACGGCGCCCTCGTCCACCACACGCCCGTCCGTGGCGACGACCCATGCGGCCCCGGGGAACGACCCGGCGGACACCTGCCCGCGCAGGAAGTCGGCGAGCCGGCCCCTCACGCGGTCCGGCCCGTCGGCGGCGTCTGCTCGGCGATCTGCCGGAGGATCCGGTCGGCCGCGCGCAGCGCCGCAAGACCCTCGGCGCCGTCGACCACTTCGGCCTCCTCCCCGCGCGCCCGTCTCACGAAGGCGCGCAGCTCGCACAGGAGCGGCTCCTCCGTCTCGGCGACCAGCGACTCGCGGACGATCTCACGGCCCGCGCCCGCGTCGTGACGCAGCGAGAAACGCTGACCCTCCTGCCGCGCGTAATCGATGGACACATAGGCGTCGGGCTCGAAGATCCGCAGCTTGCGCACCTTGTCGGTGCTGATGCGGCTGGCCGTCAGGTTGGCCACGCACCCGTTGGCGAACCGCAGTCTCGCGTTGGCGATGTCGACCTTGTCGGTGAGGGCGTGCACGCCGACCGCGTCGAGCGCGGCGATGGGCTGGCGCACCAGGCTCAGGACCAGGTCCAGGTCGTGGATCATGAGATCGAGAACCACATCGACGTCGGTGCTGCGCGAGCTGAAGACCCCGAGACGGTGGGCCTCGATGAAGCGGGGGTCGCGCACCCGTCCGGCGACGGCGCGCACGATCGGATTGAATCGTTCGGTGTGCCCGACGGCGAGGAGGTGGCCACCCGCCGTCGCAAGGTCGACGAGCGTCTCGGCCTCGGCGACACTGGCCGTGATCGGTTTCTCCACCAGGACCGCCAGACCGCGCCGGAGGCAATCTCCCGCGACGCGCGCGTGCTCGACGGTCGGCACCGCCACGGTGACGGCTTCGACGTCCTTCCCCAGCTCGCGGTGGTCGCGGAGCGCGAGGATCCCGTGACGGGCGGCGATCTCTGCGGCGCGCGCCGCGTCGCGGTCGACCACGGCCACGAGCCGGGCCTCCGGAAGCGTGGCGAGCAGGCGGGCGTGGTGCTGACCGAGGCTTCCCACGCCGATCACGGCGACCTGAAGCGGCGGTCGCGCCGCCGGGGCGCCCGCCGCGGTCCGGCTCAGCGAATCACCCCGCGCTTGCTCGCGGCCATGAACTCGACCAGCTCCATGACGTCCGGCTGGCCCCCCATCTCGGCGCGCACGCGTCGCGTCGACTCCTCGAGCGTCAGCCCGGACCGGAACAGCGTCCTGTACGCGGCGCGCAGCGACTGGATCGACTCGGCCCCGAAATTCTTGCGCTCCAGCCCGATGACGTTGACCCCGTGGGTGGCCGCGTCCCGCCCGCCGACCGTGAGCAGGAACGGCGGAGCGTCCTGCGTGACCACGGTGTATCCGCCGATGTAGGCGTGGCGACCGATGCGGCAGAACTGGTGGACGCCCGTGAAGGCGCCGATGGTGGCGCCGTCCCCCACCGTGACGTGCCCGGCGAGGGTGGCGCCGTTGGCGAAGATGATCCGGTCCCCCACAACGCAGTCGTGGGCCACGTGCGTCCCCGCCATCAGGAGGTTGTCGGAGCCGATGCGCGTCTCGCCCCCGCCCCCCGAAGTGCCCCGGTGGACGGTCACGTTCTCGCGGAAGACATTGCGGTCCCCGATCACGAGCGTCGTCCGCTCGCCCGCGTACTTCAGATCCTGCGGCTCCATTCCGAGACAGGCGAAGGGGAAGACCCGGTTTCCCTCCCCCATGGTCGTGGGGCCTTCGACGACCGAGTGCGCGTGAAGGCGGCATCCCGTGCCGATACGAACGTCGGCGCCGACCACAGCGAAGGCGTCGACGCGCGTGCCGGGACCGAGGACCGCCTGCGGATCGACCTGCGCGGTGGGATGGATCAGGGCCGGCGCGCTCATGGCGTCACCGCTGAGGACGGCTGGCCGCGGTCGACCATGGTCGAGAGAATCTCGGCCTCGGCGACGCGCGCCCCGTCCACCGAAGCCTCGCCCCGGAGCCGCGCCGAGCGGGAGCGTAACTGCAGCACCTCCACCTCGAACCGGACCTGATCCCCCGGCACCACCGGGCGTCGGAAGCGAGCCTGATCGATCCCGGTGAAGTAGATGAGCTTGGAGGCCCGATCCGGCACGCCGCGGAGCAGCAGGACCGCTCCCACCTGGGCCATGGCCTCGACGATCAGCACCCCCGGCATCACCGGGGCGCCCGGGAAATGGCCCTGGAAGAATGGCTCGTTGTAGGTGACGCTCTTGATGCCGACCGCTCTGCGTCCCTCCTCGACCGCGACGATTCGGTCGATCAGCAGGAATGGATAACGGTGCGGCAGGATTGCCAGGATCCCGTTGATGTCCAGAATGGCCGCGTTCTCCCCCATCGAGACCTCCCCTTCCTGAATCAGTTCGTGCGCCTGCGACCGCGGCGCGCACGTGACGCGGACGAACCGGCGCGGCGCGCCCGGGGGCGCCGCCGCGCTGCGCCGCTCTTCGGCGCGCGTTTCGCCCCGGCCGTTGGACCTTCACCGGCGGCGCCGAGCGCCGCCTCGATTCGCCCCACGCGGTGCAGGAGGTCGGGAAGCCGGGCGAGCGCCACCTGGGTCTTCTTCCAGGCGCGATGATCGGTCGCCGGATATCCCAGCACGAAGGCGCCAGGCTCCACGTCCTGGAGGACGGCCGCCCTGGCTCCGATGACCGCGCGGTCGCCGATGCTCAGATGCCCGCCGGCGCCCGACTGGCCGGCCATGATGACGGAGCGCCCGAGCCGGGTGCTGCCGGCGATGCCGGTTTGCGCCACCAGGACCGATCCCGCGCCGATCGCGACGTTGTGCGCGATCTGCACCAGGTTGTCGATGCGGCTGCCGCGCGCGATGACGGTGGCCCCGAAGGTGGCCCGGTCGATCGTGGTGCAGGCGCCGATCTCGACGTCATCCTCGATCCGCACGATTCCCACCTGCGGGATCTTGGCGCGTCCCCCCTCCTCCTCGCCAAACCCGAATCCATCGCTGCCGACGACCGAGCCGGCGTGGATCACGACCCGCGCCCCGATCACGCAGCGGGCGTAGACGACGACCCCGGGGTGGAGGACGGTGTCACGCCCCACTTCGACCTGGTCGCCGAGGACCACCCCGGGCATCAGGACGACGCCTTCGCCGACGACGCTGCCGCCGCCGACGACCACGAACGGGCCGATGGAGACATCCGGGCCGAGGCTCGCCGACTCGGCGACCACCGCGTGCGGGCTGATACCGGGTTGCGGCCGCCCGGGCGGGTGGAACAGACCGAGCGCCGCGGCCAGGGCCGTGTACGGGTTGTCCACGACGATGAGGTCGCGGTCCGGCACCCGATCGGCGGCACGGACCAGGATGGCCCCGGCCCGGCTCGATACAGCCGCCGAACGGTATCTCGGGTGGGCGAGGAAGCTGAGATGCTCGGGGCCGGCGAGGTCCAGCGGCTGGACGCCGTCGACCTTGCGGCCCGCGTCGCCCGCCACCGTGCCGCCGACCCGCGACGCGATCTCACCCAGCGTGTAGGAGTGCCCCATGCGAAGGCTCGGAGAGGCTCCTAGTTCTTCGGCGGCTCCTTGGCGGCGTCCCCCGGCTTCTTGGCCCCGGCCGCGGGAGGCACCTTGTTCATCTCGTTGAACTTCGCCATCAGGTCCTGGCTGATGTCGACGCCCGCGGCGCTGAAGCTCACGACGTCCTTCATCATGATGAGCGTATAGCCCTTGTCCTTGCCGAACGACTCGATGGTCTTGGCCAGCAATTCCTGGAACCGGCCCTGCACCTCTCCGAGCTGGTACTTCATTTCCTTGGTCGCGTCCTCGTTGAGCCGATCGAACTCCGTCTGCTTGGCGAGGATGTCTTTCTTCATGTCGTTGATCTTGTCGTCGTTGAGGCTGGCCGACTGCTGGCGGAGACGGGCCTTGAGGCCTTCGATCTCCTCCGACTTCTTGTCGATCTGCGACTGCAGCCGGTCACGCGCGGCCGACAGGTCCTGGTTGTATTTCTTGCCGAGCTCCGTCTGCTTCCAGAGAATCTCGGGGTCGAAGACGCCGATCTTCATCGCTTCCATCTGCGCCGGGGCCGCGGCGGGCGCGAGGAGCAGTGCGGGAACGACGAGCGCGGCGATCATCCACTGGTGCATCGAGTGTCTCCTTGACGTATTTGAAGGGCGCAAGACTATAGCACAGCGGAAACGGGGCCCGCCGGCCGCCCGCTAGAAGGTGGTCCCGATGCTGAAGATGAAGTTCGAGTTGTCCTCTCCGGGCTGCGGGTCCTCGATGAACCCGTAGATCAGCCGCAACGGCGCCTGGAAGATCGGCAGGAAGAAGCGCAGCTCGAGACCGTAGTCCACGCGCATTTCGTTCAGCCGGATCGGCTGGTTGTCGTCGAACGCGTTGCCGGCGTCGTAGAAGAAGACGAACTCCACCGTGTCGGAGACCGGCACGGAATACTCCGCATTGAACTGGAGATACTTGTTGCCGCCGGGGAAAACCGTCCCATAGACGCCGTCGCCGTTGGTGTCCTCGCCGGCGTCCAGCCGGCAGTTTCCGAAGTCCCCCTCGCCCGCATCCCGAACGCCGTTCATGTTCGGATCGTCCGGCGGGCAGAAGGGGGTCCAGACCCCGTCGGGGCGGTCCTCGGAGGCATCCAGGAGACCGTTGCCGTTCCGATCCTCGCTGTCGAGACGGCCGTTCCCGTTGAGGTCCTCTCCGGGGTCGAGGATGCCGTTGTGGTTCAGGTCCTCGGTGTCGAGGACACCGTTGTGGTTGAGGTCCTCTCCCGGATCCAGCCGGCAGTTCCCCCGGTCGGGCTCGTTCGCATCCTGCTTGCCATTCCCGTTCAGGTCCTCGCACGGCTCGAAGATGCCGTCCGGGTTGCGGTCTTCGGGGAAATCGATGGCGCCGTTGTGGTTCAGATCCTCGTCGGAGCGCACCGGACCGACACTGCGGACCCGGAACATCCGCAGGCTGCGCTCGCCGCCGAGGAAGAAGCGGTCGTAGGGGGGGACGGTCAGGCTCGCGCCGAACGGCTGGATGTAGCCGTACGACCCGTTCAAAGCCACGTAGTGCCGGCGCATCAGGCCCGGGAGGTAGACGGTGGCGTCCTGGCGGAAGCGATAGAAGTTGTTGTCGCCGCCGAGAAACCCTCCGGCGTACTCGACGCTCGACTGCGATCGGAATCCGCGCGTGGGCCGGAAGTAGTTGTTGCGCGTGTCGAAGCTGTAGACCGCCAGCAGGCTGCTCGTGGTCGTGGTGCTGTTCTGGGTCCCGTAGGCGACCGACGTGGGGACGAAGGTGATGTCCTCCAGCGAGTAGGCGACATCGAAGCGGGAGAAAACCCCCAGCAGGCGGCCGAAGTTCAGTGCGCTGCCCTGCCCCAGCTGGTTGAAACCGGTGTAGTTGGTCTGGCGCCGGAAGACCGAGAACCCGAGCGACCAGGGGCGGCCGAGGAACCACGGCTCCGTGAAGTTCACCGCGTACCGGCTGCCGCGGGCGCCGGTCTGCAGGAAAGCGGAGAGCACCTCGCCCTTTCCCAGGAAATTGCGGGTCGAGTAGGAGCCCTGGAAGAAACCGCCGTCGATACCGGACACGCCGCCGCCGACCTGTATCTCGTTCTTGCTGGCCTCGGTGCCCTGGATCTGCAGGTCGACCTTGCCGGTCTCCTCCTCGGGGCTGACCGCCGGATCCCCGCCGACCTGCCAGTAGCCCAGCTGGGCGATTTTCCTCAGGCCCAGACGCATCAACTTGACGTTGAACAGCTGCTGCTCCTGCAGTCGCATCTCACGGCGCAGGACGTTGTCACGGGTGCTGGTGTTGCCGCTGAACTCGATCCGATCGACGTAGTACTTCCGGTCCTCGGTTACGTCGATGCGGAGATCGACGACCTTCTCGTGCTTCTGGAGCTGCGGGTCGATGGAGACGTAGAAATACCCGCGCTCGCCGTAGTCGTCCTCCATCTTCTTGATGGCGGACTTGGCCAGCGAGTCGTTGTAGACCGAACCCGCGCGCAGGGGGAAACGCGCCATGATCTCCCGATCGCTGAACACGTTGTTGCCGTCGACGTCGATGCTCCCCAGACGGTACTGCGCGCCCTCCTCGAGCGGCACGGTCAGGTAGACCCACCTCTTCTTCGCGTGGGCGCCCTGCTCGCGCGCCTGCTGCTCCTGTTTCAACCGTTTCTTGCGCTGCTTCTCGGTCTCCCCTTCGGGGGCGGGCGCCGTCGCGGCGGGCGCCGTCTGGCCCTCGGCCTCCTCATCGAGGTCGCCGATGGACAGCGGATCGAACGCCTCGAATCGGGGCTTCGCGGCGCCGGTCGCCGGCTCCTGGCCGCCGCGCTCCTTGTGGGTCGATTGCGACTCGACCTGGACGACCTCGGGCTGCACGTTGATGTCGAGGTACCCGCGGGTCTTGTACGCGGTGCGGATGCTCTCCACGTCCTGATCGAACTTGGCGGGATGATAGAGCGGCTTGCTGCTGGCCCAGGAGGTCAGCCAGTTCGCCTGCTTGGTCAGCTTGAGGGTCTTGCGGAGCTGGTGATCCGAATAGACCGTGTTTCCGACGAAATCGATCCTCTTGATCTTGGTTTTGCCGCCTTCCCGGATGTCGAACACGACGTCGCGCTGCCCCTGCGCCACCGGCCCCAGACGCGCCCGCACTCGCGCATCGAGGTAACCCTTCTCGGCCAGCATGTGGCCGATGAGCGCCTCGGCGTGCCGCAGGACGGTGAAATCCACGGGCTGTCCACGCCGGACCTCCGCCTTCCCCTGCTGCAGTCGCTCCTGGATATTGGCCTCGGTCACGGCCTTCATCCCGACGTACGAGACATTCCCGACCAGCGGCCGATCGCGGACATGGAAGATGAGGTCGACAGTCCCGTTGCCCCTCCTCCGCGCCTCCACGGCGATGTCATCGAACAGGTCGAGGTCCCACAGGCGGCGGAACTCCTGCCGGACCGTTTTCTCGTCGTAGGGATCGCCCTTGCGGAGGTGCAGGTTGCTGAAGAAGGCGCTGTCCGAAACGCGGATGTTGCCGTCGACCACGATCTGCCCGATCACCAGCGGAGCCGGGGCCCCCGACCCGGCCTCCGGCGCGGCGGCACCCGGTGCCTCGGGTCCCTGAGGGCCCTCGGTCCCTGCCGTGGGCGGCGGAGCGGGCTCCGGTGCGGGGGACTCTGGCGCCGCCGGGGCGGGACCTGGAGGCTGCGGCGCGGCGGGCGGCGGCGACGAGGGAGGCTGCGCCGGAGGGTTCGCGGGCTCCTGCGCCGCGGACGGCGCCGCATGGAGCACCGCGGCCGCTATTGCTAGGGCGAGCAGGAGCGCCGACGCCGGACGTGCCGGCCGCACGGATGCGCCCGCACCCGTTCCCCGGTCGGCTCCGGACGCCAGCATCGGGTGGGGGTGCCGTTCCCGCTCAGTGGGGGATGCCAATCGGCTCCCGGAAAGCCAGCCTCTCCTGATCGACGAAGATCTCGATCTCCCCGCGGGCGGGGAGTTTTCCGAGGATGAGGCTTTCCGACAAAACGTCTTCAATATGCTTCTGGATGGCACGGCGGAGCGGGCGCGCGCCGTAGGAACGGTCCCCGCAGGTCTTGTCAATCAACCAGCGGTAGGCATCATCTGTGACCGAGATCTGAATCCCCTTTTCGACCAGGCTGGCGTTCAACTGGCGGATCATGAGCCGGGAGATCGCCAGCAGGTTGTCGTCCGACAGGGCGTCGAAGACGATGATCTCGTCCACCCTGTTGATGAACTCCGGATTGAGCGCCGATTTGAGCTCCCGCAGGACCAGGTCCTTGCGGCTCTGGTAGTCGGCGTCGCGCGCCTCGGGCGTGCGGAAGCCGAGCGTGCCCTGCTTCTGCAGCAGGTGCGCGCCGATGTTCGAGGTCATGACCAGGAGCGCGTTCTTGAAGTCGATCGTGTCGCCGAAGGCGTCGGTGATCTGCCCGTCCTCCATCACCTGGAGCAGGATGTTGAGCACCTCGGGATGGGCCTTCTCGATCTCGTCGAGCAGGAGGACGCTGTAGGGCTTGCGCTTGATCCTCTCGGTGAGCTGGCCGCCCTCCTCGTAGCCGACGTAGCCCGGGGGCGAGCCGATCATCTTGGCGATGGCGTGCTTCTCCATGTACTCCGACATGTCGAAGCGGACGAGCGCCCTCTCGTCGCCGAACAGGAACTCGGCCAGACCCTTGGCCACTTCTGTCTTCCCCACGCCGGTCGGTCCCATGAAGATGAACGAGCCGACCGGGCGGGCCGGGCTCTTGAGGCCGGCGCGCAACCGGCGCACGGCGCGCGCCAGGACCACGACGGCCGCGTCCTGGCCGACAATGCGCTGATGGAGGTACTCCTCCATGTTGAGGAGCCGTTCGGCCTCCTCTTTCTTGGCCGAGGAGATGGGGATGCCGGTCCACTTCGACACGACCTCTTCGATATCCTCGATCCCCACCTCGACGACCGCGCGGCGCTCCTCCTCCTCGCGACGCCGGAACTCGTCGTACTTGCGCCGCAAAGCGATCTCCTCGTCGTGCTGGCGCACCGCCTTCTCGAAGTCCTTCCGGAACAGGTAGCTCTTCATGCTGGTGACGGCGCGCTCGATATCCCGCTCGAGATCGCGGATCTCGCGGAAGTTCATCCGGCGGCGGAGCTTCACCCGCGCCCCCGCCTCGTCGATGACGTCGATCGCCTTGTCGGGCAGGAAGCGGTCGGTGATGTAGCGGTGCGACAGGGTGACGGCGGCGCGCAGCGCCGTCTCGCCATAGGTGACCTGGTGAAATTTCTCGTAGCGATCCTTGATGCCGTGGAGGATCGCCAGGGTCTCCTCCTCCGTGGGCGGGTGCAGGCGGATCGGCTGGAAGCGCCGGACCAGCGCGCGATCCTTTTCGATGTAGCGGTGGTAGTCCTTGGGCGTGGTGGCGCCGACACACTGTACCTCTCCGCGCGACAGCGCCGGCTTGATGATGCTGGCGGCGTCGAGCGAGCCTTCCGCAGAACCGGCCCCGATGAGCGAGTGGATCTCGTCGATGAAGATGATGATGTCCTCGTTGCCGACGATCTCGGAGAGGATCCCCTTCAGACGCTCCTCGAACTGGCCGCGATATTTCGTGCCCGCGACCACGAGCGACAGGTCGAGGGCCAGGATCCGCTTGCGCGCCAGCGAGACCGGCACCGATCCTTCGGCGATCCGCTGCGCCAGACCCTCGACCAGCGCTGTTTTGCCGACACCCGGCTCGCCCAGGAGGACGATGTTGTTCTTCCGGCGGCGGGACAGGACCTGGACCATCCGTTCGAGCTCCGCCTCGCGGCCGACCAGCGGATCGAACGCCTGGCGCGTGGCGAGCTCGGAGAGATCACGCGCGAACTCGTTCAGGAACGGCGTCTCCTTGGCCTTCCGGGGAAGCGCGCGCTGTTTCCAGGCCGCGACCGTGTCCTCCCGCAGGGCGTAGAGGCGCATTCCCTTCTCGGCGAGGAGACGGCCGGCCGACGAGTCCTCCACACGCAGAAGCCCGAGCAGGATGTGCTCGTCGCTCACGTGCGGGTGCAGCAGGCGCTCTGCTTCTTCCTCGGCGCAGGCCAGCACCTTCTTGGCCTCTTCGCTGAACGGGATCTCGATCGGCGTGACCTGCTTCTCGCCGCTCGGGCCGCGGGCCTCCATCTCGGCGCGCAGCAGCTCCAGGTTGACGTTCGACTTGAGAAACAGCTCCTGGACCAGCTCGTCGCCTTCCTTGATGAGACCAAGGAGGAGGTGATCCGATCCAATCACCTTGCTGCCCATCTGGCTGGCTTCGTACCGCGCGAGGAAGAGGACCTTCTTCGCCTTCTCGGTATACTTCTCGAACATGCTGTCTCCGCGGAGGATGACTCCGGGGGGCGGCCGGACCTGCATTCGGTTCGGCGGCGGATCCTACGGCGCGGCGCGGATCGGTTCGATCCCAGCCGCGCTATTCTAACGGGCGCCGCTCGAAGGCGTCAAGGAACCGTGCTCCATGCGCAGGACACGCGTGCAGCGCGCCGCCAGCCGCTCGCTGTGCGTCACGAGGAGAGTCGTCATCCCGCCGGTGCGGTGAAGCTCCAGCAGAAGATCGAAGACGGCCCCGGCATTGCGTTCGTCCAGGTTCCCGGTCGGCTCGTCCGCCAGGAGAAGGGCCGGACCGGCGACCACGGCGCGGGCGATCGCCACCCGCTGCTGTTCCCCTCCCGAGAGCTCCGTCGGCCTGCGGAGCAGCGCCCCGCCGAGCCCCAGGTCCCGGAGCACACGGGCGGCCGCGGCGCGCGCCACGGTCGGCGTGCGGCCGGCGATCAGCAAGGGCATCATGACGTTCTCGACCGCGTCGAACTCCGGCAGAAGGTGATGGAACTGAAAGACGAAACCGATGTCCCGGTTGCGGTAGACGGCGCGTTCGGACGCCGGCGCGGATGCGATGTCGCGCCCGCGGAAGCGGATCCGCCCCGCGTCGGGGCGATCCAGGCCACCGACGAGGTGCAGCAGCGTCGTCTTCCCCGCGCCCGACTCGCCGAGAACGGCGACCATCTCCCCACGGGCAAGGCTCAAGTCGAGGTCGTGCAGGACCGCCACCTTGGCGCGCGGCGGCCCGAATGCCCTCGCCAGCCCCTCGCAAAGGAGGAGCGCGCCGGCGTCACTCATAACGGAGCGCTTCGGACGGGTCGAGCTGTGACGCTCTCCAGGCCGGGTAGAGCGCCGCGACGAACGACACCAGGAAGGTGACCAGAACGACCGTCGCGACGTCCAGCGGACGGACGCGGAACGGCACGTAGGGGATGAAATAGACGTCGGCCGGCAGAGACACGAGGTGCCAGCGATCGAGACTCCAGGCGAGCACCACCCCCAGACTCGCCCCCGTGAGAGTGCCGACGCCCGCGATGATCAACCCCTGCAGCGCGAAAATGCGCCGGATTTCCCGGCCGCTTGCACCCATCGCCGCCAGGACGCCGATGTCGCGCACCTTCTCCATGACCATGAGCACCAGGATCGACACGATGTTCAGCGCCACCACCAGAATGATCAGGCCGATGCTGATGCTCATCGCGAGTTTTTCGAGACGAAGCGCTGAGAAGAAGGTCCGGTTCATGCGTACCAGGTCGTTGACGTAGAACTCCTGCCCGAGCCGCCCCTGGATCGCCGCCGCGACCTGGGACAGGCGCCGCGGGTCGCGGATGCGCGCCTCGATCGCGGTGGCCTCGTCCTGGTCGAGCCCCACGAAGTTCCGAAGCGATTGGAGACCCACGTAGACCCGCGTGGTGTCGTACTCATAAAACCCGGTCTCGAAGGTGCCGAGCACCTCGAACTCGCGGCTGCGGGGAACCGTCAGAAGCGGCGAGACGTTCGGCCGGGCGATGATGAGCCGCACGGTCTCCCCCGGCTGGACGCCCAGGGAGGCGGCCAAGTCGCGACCGAGGACGGCGCCATCGCGCCCGGATGGGGCGGGTCGCGTCAGCGCCGAGAGGTCCACGGTCACCTGCGAGGCGATCGACGTCATGCGGGCCTCGGCCCCCGGGTCGATCCCCTTGATCAGGACCGCCGCGCCCGCGGCATTGAGCGCGCTCGAGGCCATCCCCTTCTCGTAAACCACCGGAGCCGCGTCGGCGATCTCCGGGAAGGCCGCCACGCGAGCCGCCGCCGCGGCTCCGTCGCGCAGCGGTCGTCCCGACCACCCCGACAGAATCGTGAGGTGGGCGTTGGCGCCCAGAATCTTCCCCTGGATCTGCTCCTGGAACCCCGTCATCAGGGCCAGGACCACGACGAGCGCGGCGACACCCACGATGACCCCGATGATGGAGATGAGCGAGATGACGAAGACCACCGCCTGCTTTCGGCTGGCCAGCAGGTAGCGCCGGGCGACGAACAGCGGGAAGCCCATCGATCAGGACTCGCCGCGTTCCTTCTTCTGTGCCACCCAGTTCCCGGAAGTGGGAGCCCCGCCCGAGAGGATGAAATTCTGCCAGGTCCCCCGGATCGTCTTTCCATCCGGCGACAACTGGCCTTCGAGGTTCTGCGACTGGCCGAGCTTCGAATCGATGCGATGCAGGAGGATCTTGCTGTTGACGATGGTCCCCTGCAGGCTGCCCGCCCAGCCGCCCTCGAGCGTGTACTCGCCCACCAGGAGGGTCCCCGATTGCCGCAGCGACAGCGTACCCTTGTCACCGCTCGGGAGGTAGGTAATCTCCCAGGTGCCGGTGAGCGATTCCGAGTCGGAGGGCAGGGCCTTGCGAAGTTTGCCGAGGCGATCCTGCAGGAGGTCGATGCGCTCCCGCCAGTCATGAATCCGTTCCCGCAGGTCGCGCGCCCGGCGGGTGGTGACCTCGAGCTCCAGCTCGGCGCGGGCCACCTCCAGCTCGCGCGCCGCGACATCCTCCGCCTTGGCGTCCTGCTTGCCCTGGACCATGTCGTCCAGATCGCCGTACAGACGTCGGACGCGCGACCGGGCGTCCTCACGGGCCTCGGCGACCTGGCCGTATTGGAGCACCGCCTCGTCGAGCTGCTTCTGCTCGATCTCGAGCTGCACCTTGAGGGCATAGATGGCGGCGAGCTGCTCCTCGGGCCGCTTGAGATCCTGGGCCACGGTGGCCCGCTGCGCGGCCTGGAGGACCATCAGGGAGATGACGGCCGAAACGAGCAACCTGTTCACGCCTCCCCCTTCCGCGGCGCCGCACGTTTCCAGAGCGCTTCGGCGATCCGCACGGCGTTGAGAGCGCTTCCCGATTGCAGGTTGTCGCTCACGGTCCAGAGCCAGAAGGCCTCGGGCGCGCCTGCCTGACGGATTCCCGTAACCAGGATTCCCGGTTCGCCGGCACAATCCACCGGGGTGGCCCGTCCGTCGCGCGCCCCGGTACGGATCTCGTCGGTACCGCGCAGCGCCGCCAGCAGATCCTCACGCCCCTTTCCCTTGGGCAGGACGACGCGCATCATCGTGGCGTGACAGTGGAAAACCGGCGCGAGGACGACCGCGACGGAGAGCGCGAAACCGCCACCCGCCACCTGGAGAATGTCCCTCTCGATTTCCGCCGCGCTCGCTCCGCCGGGCGGCGCGGTTCCGGCGTCGAGATCGCCGGGCACCAGATTGAAGGCCACTTGACGACCGAAGACTTCGCGCGGCAGATCCTGGAAATTCAGAAGCCCGAGCGTCTGCTGGTAGAGCTCGCTGATCCCCGCTTCGCCCGACTCGGAGGCCGGCTGCATCACCACCGCGGATGCCTCGCGCACCCCACAGCCGCGCTTCACGACGGCCAGCACGGTGGAAAGAACGAGGGCGATCGGGTGCGGCGTGCCGACCAGGCCGGATGCGGCCGGCAACGCCTCGGGATTCACGATCGCGTTCACCACCGGAACCCCAGCCGCCCCACGCGAGGCGGTGGTGAGATCGATCGCCACGAAGCCGCGACGCGCCGGCCAGTCGAGGTAGCGGGCGCCTTCCGGACGCGCGCCGCAGTAGAAGGCGATGTCGAGCGGGCCGAGCGCCTCGATGTCCGGGCGGCTCACGAGCATCGCCTCACCGGCGTACTCGGAGAGGTTGGCGTCCGGATCCTCGCTCGAGGTATAGAGGTGCACGGACGCCACCGGGAACCGGCGATCGACCAGCCGCTCCTTGACTCCCTTTCCGAGGAGGGTGTTGGCATCGAACAGGGCGACATGCGCCCCGCGCTCGGCGGCCGCCCGCTCCCTAGCGGTCGGCATGCGCTTCCTCCGTCACTGCGGCCCGCGGATCGACTCGCGACCCGGCCGCCCGGCGCGGCACCAGTCCTGAGAGAAGGTAGGCGAAGCTGAGCGCCACGGCGATCACCTGGGGCGAGGCGGCCACGACGAAATAAGCCACCGCCATCACGCTCACCATCATCCAGGAGACCCGGCTGCGGACCCCGATCTCCTTGAACGACCTGTACCGCAGCCGGCTGACCATCAGGATCCCGAGGATGACAACGAGGAGCGACACCAGGATCGACGTGAGCGGATCCACGACCCTCGCGGGGCTGTAGAACACGATGGCGGCCAGGACGCACGCGGCGGCCGGGATCGGCAGCCCGACGAACCAGCGCCGATCCTGGACCTGTGTCTGGATGTTGAACCGGGCCAGCCGGGCGGCGCCGGCCGCAAGGTAAAGGAACGGCGCGAGCGACCACGGCTTCGGAATCTGCGCCAGGGCCCACATGTAGACCATCAGGGCCGGGGCCATGCCGAACGAGATCACGTCGGCCAGCGAATCGAGCTGGACTCCGAACTCGGTCGAGGTGCGCGTCAGCCGGGCCACCCAGCCGTCGACCCGATCGAGCAGGGCGGCGATGAACACGGCCAGCGCCGCCCATTCGTAGTCCCCCTGCAGGCTGCGGACCACGGCGATGTAGCCGCACAGGAGGTTTCCGGTCGTGAACAGGCTGGGAATGATGTAGACACCACGGCGGAGCCGCGCTCGTGTCCTCATCGGACCGCCTCCGCCAGGGGTGCGTCGCCGCGCGCCGGCACCGCAGCGGCGATGCGGCGCGCGAGGATCGTGCGCGCCCCGCGCACGCTCTCCCCGGCCCGCACCGTCGGCTCCACGCCGGGGGGCAGATGAAGATCGGTGCGCGAGCCGAACTGGATGAGGCCAATCCGCTCCCCGCGCCGGACCCGATCCCCGGGATGTTTCGAGCAGACGATGCGTCTGGCGAGGATTCCCGCGATCTGGGTCACGCCGTAGTCGCCATCCGCCGCCCGGATCACGGTGTGCTGACGCTCGTTCTCCGACGCGCCCCTCGGATCCCAGGCGGGATGGAACCGGCCGGCCGTGTGCTCCGAGGAGATCACCACTCCGGCGACCGGGGAGCGATTGATATGGCAGTTGAAAACCGAAAGAAAGATGGAGACCCGCGCGCCCTGGTCACCGCGATCGACCGCCATGACCCGGCCATCGGCCGGCGACACCACGAGATCGTCCCCCGCTGGAGTCTCGCGCTCGGGGTCGCGGAAGAAGAACAGGACGAAGGCGAAGGCCAGCCCGCACGGGAGCACTCCCCACGGTCCGTAGGCCCACCCCAGCACGGACGCCCCGGCTGCGAGGACGAACAGGAACGGTACGGCCTGGCCTGCCACCGGCATCGTTGGCTCACGAAAAAAAAGGGGTGCGGCGGACACACCCCTTGGAATACGGATGAACCCGCGGCGTTGTTCCGCGCCGGCTCAGTGTCTGACGACGGAGCCGGTCACGCGGTCGATATGCGCCCGCAGAATCCTCTCCATCCTGTCCTTCACCTGAAGCTTCTGCTTCTTGAGGTTGACCGACTCCACCCTCTCGGCGTCCTCCAGAGACGCCTTGCCCTGCAACTCCTCGAGACGCGATTCGTAGCTCGCGTGCTCGGCCATGAGTTCGCGGAATTCGGGGTTGCTCTCCGCGAGTTCCCGCCTGAGATCCTCATGGTTCTGCACCATGGTTCTGACCTCCTGCTTGGGTAGGGTTTGCGGCGCGGTGTGATTCAGCTCGAAGGCCCACATCTGCGGCAAGTCTAGCATCCCCGATCCTGTCCTGCAAGGGTTCAGGGGCGCGTTTCGGGAGGGAGCGGGCAGGACATGACGAGGGCGTCCTCGTGGGTGTCGCTGTAGTAGCCGCGCCGCCGGCCGACGACCTGGAACCCGGCCCGGCTGTACATACCGAGGGCAGGCGCGTTGCTGGGACGGACCTCCAGGGTGGCCTCGATGCAACCCTGGCGCGCGCCAATCTCGAGCACGCTCTCGAGCATCCTCCCGCCGATGCCGCGCCCGCGCCAGCGGGGGTGCACCGCCAGGTTGTTGATCTTCAGCTCCTGGTCGATGACCCAGACGCAGGCGAAGGCCACCAGCGGACCATGCTCCAGGCGTGCCCCGTAAAGCCCTGCGTAGGGGTTTTCGACCAGCTCGTAGCGGAAGGACGAAAGGCTCCAGGGGATCGGGAACGAGAGCGCTTCGATCTCGACGACGGCGGGAAGGTCGCTCAACTGGAGGGGGATCACCTCGAGATCCGGCAGCTCCTCTCCGGGCACGCGCTTCACGCCTGCCGTCGTGAGGCCTCCACGTCCGAAGGACGGACGTAGTTCGGCCCCAGACCTCCGGCGCGGTACCGGCCGCCGCTCGGGATCGCCTGCGCAGCCCATTCGGCGAGCGCGGCGCCCAGCAAGGGTGGGTCGACCGCCGCGTGGCTGTTCCTCGTTCCGGCCGGAAGCTGCGCCGCGCCGGCGCCGGCGAGAATCGCGCCGGCCGGGAGGGCCGCCGCCAGGTCCGCCGGCTTCCAGGCGCGATCCGCATCGCGGCGCTCGACGACGCCGGCTCGCACCTCGAACAGGGCCGCGTAGATCTCGCCGCGTCCCGCCTCCAGAATGGCGTAGAGGGGGCCCGCACGCGCGCCCGCCTTCACGGCAGCGCGCGCCAGAGCTTCGAGCGTGGAGAGCCCGGCCACCGGGATGTCGAGCGCGAACCCGATCCCCTTGGCGGTGGCCATGCCGACCCGGACACCGGTGAACGATCCAGGGCCCACCGCAACCCCGATCCCCCCGAGGCGCTCCCGACTGATGGCGGCACGGTCGAGAACCCCTTCGATCGTGGTCAGGAGATCGCTCGCGTGCCGGCCGCTTGCGGACAGCGCCTCCTGGATTCGAATCGTGCCGGCCAGGAGCCCGACGCTGCCGGGCCGCGTGGCCGCGTCAATCCCCAGCCAGGCCACCGGCACCTCGCTCAGGCGGCGGCCCCTGCGCGCCGCAAGAATTCGGCGATCTCGGACTCCTGGTGCTCCCACTCCACCAGGAACGCGACACCGACCTCGTAGTGGCCCGGGCGGTCCTCGAGCTCCTCCACCCGGACGACCCTCGCCGGCAGGGTCATGCGCGCCCCATGACGCGCGTCCTCGCACGCAATCGACACGTCGACCCCGATGGCATATGGGATGTCGCTCTCGAACAGCATGCCGCCGCGGCTCATGTTCCGGGCGTTGCGCTCCTCATGGGACGCGCCTTCGGCCGGCGCCTGCGCGGGCGTGACGCGGATGGTTACCGGCCCCCGCCCGAGGTCGAAGCGGATGAAGTTGCGCCGTTCGCGGTAGTAGACGCTCACGGAGTTGCCGCCACGCGACTTGGCCAGATGCAGGGCCTCCTCGGCCCGCTGCACCAGGCGGTCGGCCGTGGTCGCGTCGTCCGGATAGCGGGCCAGGCCGACGCTCACCGTCAGTCCGATCGGCCGTCCGTCGACGCTGCGCTTGAAGCCATGACGCTCGACCTCCCGGCGGATCCTCTCCGCCACCAGGAAGGCCCCCATCCGCTCGGTCTCCGGGAGGATGACTCCGAATTCCTCACCCGCCAGGCGGGCCGCGGCGTCGATGTCGCGGATCTTGTTGGTGATCAGGATCGCCGTCTCGCGCAGGAGGATGCCGCCGACCAGCTCGCCGTGCCGCTCGTTGATCTCCCGGAAATTGTCCAGATCGACGTAGAGCACGCAGAGCCCGAGGTCATACCGCTTCGCGCGCCGTGTCTCGTTCTGCAGCGTGGCGAGGAACGAGGCTGCGGTCGCGAGTCCGGTCACCCGGTCCACCGACGATCCCGGCTCCTGACGCTCGGCGAACGAGAGGTCGATGACCCTCGGACCCGTCAGCTGGCGATTCAGATTCAGGAAATAATCGAGGACCGCGACGCGCAGGGCGACCTCCCGCTGCAGCGAGGAGGCGAGGGCGCGCCGGTGCTCGAGGATCGCCTCCCAATGGCGTCTGGCCTCGGACTCCTCGAACGGCATCCGGGTCAGGATCAGGAGAAGCGCGGAATAGGCCTTGATCCCTTCTTCGGCACGGATCTGATCGAGACGCCTGAGGATCCGGTCCTCGTTGTGGGCATCCTCCTGCAGAACCGCGAGCAGTTCGTCGCGGTAGCGGGAGGCCTCCTCCGGGCCGATCATCGACCCGCCTCGGCCACCGGTTCGGCCGCCAAGCCGGCGAGGATGTGGGTCACGGACGGAAGTGCGCCGCCGGCCGGATCGAAAACCAGAGCCGCGCGCCACCTTGGCCGGTTCGGCGCCGTCGCCGTCTCGCTCCGAAGCACCCGCGCCGCGACCCGGACGCTCCGGCCGCGCGGCGTCTTTTCCTCGATCTCCAGGACAACGGCGTCGCCGATCGTCATATCGCCTCCCGCCTGGATCAGGGCGCCATGCAGCGAGAGGTCGACCACCTCCACCTCGAGGGCTCGATCTCCGGATCGGATTCGACCGCTCAACGCTCCCGCCGCCCGCCGCAGGTGGCGTCGTCGTTCCCGGCGGGACAGGCGGACGCGACCGGGACCGTCGCGCAGCGCCTGGTCGAGCGCCTCGCGCACCTCCTCGCCGAACCGCTCGGCCTCCGGCGCGGAGTCCGGGACCGCCGCCACGCCGCAGCACCAGGCGGCTCCGCTGGCGCGCTCGGCGAGCCGCACGAGGCGGCCCGCGGCGGCGACGCCATCCACTCCCTCGGTGCACGGCAGCAGGACGACCATGCCCTCGGGGAGGACGCGCGCCGGCTGGTCGACGTCCCGAACCGCGGAGGCCACCGCCACCGCGGCGCCCGCCACCGCATCCGGCGCCAACGGGGACCAGGGTGTCATCAGAAGGAGCGACAGCGGCCGGCCATGACGCTGATTCCGGCGCAGCTCCACCTGAAGCAGGTGGTCGAAGGGCCGGTCGCCTGCGCGGCCAATCCGGCCGGCGTCGGGCGGCGCTTCGCCGCGATGCCAGCCGAGCCCTTCGACCAGCAGGAGATAGTCGGCGGCGGCGACTGCGAACCCGGGATCCCGTTGCAGGCGGGTCCTCACGGCATCGCGGTGCGCCTCGATTTCTTCGAAGGTGATGCGCGCGTCCGGCTCGGTTCGCGTGACCCGGGAGAAGAGGCCGAGGCAGGCTCCGAACGGCTCGATCCCAAGCTGCCGGCCGGCGTCCTCGATGGCATTGACCAAGACGGCGCCGCGCAAGTCCGAACTCGCCAGAATCTGCCTGAACAATTCCGGAACGGCACGGCTCGACGCCAGCGGCTGCAATGGAACCCCTCGCCGATGCTCGGCGGATGGTATCCATCCCCGGTCGGTGGTGTCAACAAACCCGCCGTCGTCCGCTCCGACGGTTGGCGCCACGGTCCGGCCCGACGCGATTGCCAAATCGTTTTGACAATTCCTTGACTGGGACCTATATTTGGTGCGGACTTCTTGGACTGCGAGGAAATCATGTCTTATCAGAAAGATACGGCGGAGTCCCCAGCCAAAGCCCCCACCAGCGACGCCCGATCGACCGACGCTCCTGCGTCCGGCGCGGGCCACGACATCGTGCAGACGATTGCGAAGCTGCAAGATCTGCGCGGCTTCCGCGATCAGCACTGGGAAGGCTCGTTCCAGGACTATCTCGAAATCGTCCGCCAGAACCCCAAGGTCACACGCAGCGCGTATCAGCGCGTCTACGACATGATCCTCGGGCAGGGAACGCGCGACTACTTCGAGTACAAGAAGAAAATCGTTCACTACAACTTCTTCGACGACAAGGAGCACGGCGGGACCGAGGCGGTGTTCGGTCTCGACGTGCCGATGATGAAGCTGGTGAACGTCTTCAAGTCGGCCGCCCAGCGCTACGGAACGGAGAAACGCGTCCTGCTATTGCATGGTCCGGTCGGGTCGGCCAAGTCGACGATCGTCAGACGCCTGAAGCGCGGCCTCGAGGACTACTCCAAAACCCCCGAGGGGGCCGTCTACTCCTACTTCTGGGTGATGGATGGCGGCACCGGCCGCCGGCGCCCCGACCAGACTCCCGAGATCCTGCCCTGCCCGATGCACGAGGAGCCGCTCCACCTGATCCCCGACGACCTGCGTCCCGAAGTCCTGCGCATGCTGAACCAGGGGCGGCGCGAGAACGAGCGGGTGGTGATCGAAGGTGACCTCTGCCCCTTCTGCCGCCAGAACTACAAAGAGCTGACGCTGCGCTACGGCGGCGACTGGACCAAGATCATCTCCCACATTCGCGTGCGCAGGATGATCCTGTCCGAGAAGGACCGGGTCGGCATCGGCACCTTCCAGCCGAAGGATGAGAAGAACCAGGACTCCACCGAGCTGACCGGGGACATCAACTACCGGAAGATCGCCGAGTACGGATCCGATTCCGATCCCAGGGCGTTCAACTTCGACGGTGAATTCAACATCGCCAATCGGGGCGTCATCGAGTTCATCGAGGTTCTCAAGCTCGACGTGGCGTTCCTCTACGATCTCCTGGGCGCGTCGCAGGAGCACAAGATCAAGCCGAAGAAGTTCGCCCAGACCGACATTGACGAAGTGATCATCGGGCACACGAACGAGCCGGAGTACCGCAAGCTCCAGCACAACGAGTTCATGGAGGCGCTGCGGGACCGGACCGTGAAGATCGACATCCCCTACATCACCAAGCTGTCCGAGGAGATCAAGATCTACGAGAAGGACTACAACCCGGCGCGCATCAAGGGGAAGCACATCGCGCCGCACACCCTCGAGATGGCGAGCATGTGGGCCATCCTCACGCGTCTCGAGGAGCCGAAGAAAGCCGACCTCACCCTGATGCAGAAGCTCCGCCTCTACAACGGCAAGACGCTGCCCGGGTTCACCGAGGACAACGTCAAGGAGCTGCGCAAGGAGGCGATGCGCGAGGGGATGGACGGCATCTCGCCGCGCTACGTGCAGGACAAGATCAGCAACGCCCTGGTCTCCGACAAGGGCGAAGGCTGCATCAACCCCTTCATGGTGCTCAACGAGATGGAGTCGGGGATCCGACACCACTCCCTGCTCACCTCGGAGGAGCTGCGAAAACGGTACCGCGATCTCCTGGGCGTCGTGAAGCAGGAGTACGAGGACATCGCCAAGAACGAGGTGCAGCGGGCGATCTCGGCCGATGAGGAAGCCATCGCGCGCCTGTGCAGCAACTACATCGACAACGTCAAGGCCTACACCCAGAAGGAGCGGGTCCGCAACAAGTACACCGGTCAGGACGAGGAGCCCGACGAGCGGCTGATGCGGTCGATCGAGGAGAAGATCGACATCCCCGACAACCGCAAGGACGATTTCCGCCGCGAGATCATGAACTACATCGGCGCCCTGGCGGTCGAAGGCAAGACCTTCAACTACAAGACCAACGAACGTCTCCACAAGGCCCTCGAGCTGAAACTGTTCGAGGACCAGAAGGATTCGATCAAGCTGACCTCGCTCGTCTCGTCGGTGGTGGACAAGGACACGCAGGAGAAGATCGACGTGGTCAAGAGCCGGCTGAAGAAGGATTACAGCTACTGCGACATCTGCGCCACCGACGTGCTGAACTACGTCGCCAGCATCTTCGCCCGTGGGGACGCTCGCGACTGACACGTCGTGCGGCGCCCGTCCTGAGGCCGTGCGCGGCGCTCATGAGGGGACGACGACGGTGAGGGCGGGGACGCTCCCATGATCCTGAGGATCGACCAGGACCACAACCGATTCCGGCAGATCGTCCGCGGACGCATCAAGAAGGATCTGCGCCGCTACATCAGCAGCGGCGAGCTGATCGGCCGGCGCGGCAAGGACCTGATCTCCATCCCCCTCCCCCAGATCAACATCCCGCAGTTCGTCTTCGGGAAGAAGCAGGCCGGCGGCGTCGGACAGGGCGACGGCGATGTCGGCACCGTCCTGGGACCCGGCGAGAGCGAAGGAGGGAAGAAGGGGGCGGGCGATCAGCCGGCCGAGCACCTGCTCGAGGTCGACGTGTCGCTCGACGAGCTCGCCGAGATGCTGGGCGAGGAGCTCGAGCTCCCCGCGATCGAGCCGAAGGGACGGAAGAACATCATCTCCTCGCGCGATCGCTATGTCGGGATCTCGCGCTATGGCCCCGAGAGCCTGCGCCACTTCCGGAGAACCTACAAGGAGACCCTCAAACGCAGCATCCGGACGGGAACCTACCGGCCGGACAACCCGTTGCTCGTCCCGATCCGGGCCGACCGGCGCTACCGCTCCTGGAAGGCGGCCAGCATGCCGCAGGCCAACGCCGCGATTCTCTACATGATGGACGTTTCGGGGAGCATGGGAGAGGAGCAGAAGGAAATCGTCCGCATCGAATCGTTCTGGATCGACACCTGGCTGCGGCATTACTACAAGGGCGTCGACATCCGTTACATCGTCCACGATGCCGAGGCGCGCGAAGTCGACCGCGACACCTTCTATCACACGCGGGAGTCGGGTGGCACGGTGATCTCCGCGGCGTACAAGCTCGCCGCGCGGCTGATGGAGCAGGAGTATCCCCAGGACGAGTGGAACGTCTACGCGCTGCATTTCTCGGACGGGGACAACTGGTCCCAGGGCGACACCGAGGAGTGCATCACGCTCCTGCGCAAGCAGCTCCTCCCCCGCGTGAACCTGTTCTGCTACGGACAGGTCGAAAGCCCGTACGGCACCGGGCAGTTCCTCGTCGACCTGAAGGAGGCGCTGCAGGACGACGAGCGGGTGGCGCTCTCGAAGATCGAGAACAAGGACGGCATCTACCAGTCGATCAAGGATTTCCTGGGGCGGGGACGCTGACGTGGCCAGCCTGCCGCACGATCTCGCCCAGCTGCAGGAGGAGATGGAAGGTCACGCCCGCTCCTACGGGCTCGACTTCTTCCCGGTCATCTTCGAGATCCTCGACTATCGCATGCTCAATCAGGTCGCCGCCTACAGCGGCTTCCCCACCCGCTACCCGCACTGGCGGCACGGCATGGAGTACGAGTACCTCTCCAAGTCGTACTCCTACGGCCTGTCGAAGATCTACGAGATGGTCATCAACAACGACCCCTGCTACGCCTATCTGCTGGAGTGCAATGCGCGGGTCGATCAGAAGCTCGTGATGGGCCACGTCTATGCGCACTGTGACTTCTTCAAGAACAACCTGTCGTTCAGCCGCACCAACCGGAAGATGATGGACGACATGGCGAACCACGCCACGCGCGTGCGCCGCCATATGGACCGTTATGGCGTGGAAACGGTCGAGAACTTCATTGACGCGGCCCTGTCGCTGGAGAACCTGATCGACCCGCACGCCCCGTTCATCGTCCGCGACCGGCCGCCGGACGAGCCCGCCCGCCCGCGCCAGGTCGCGCAGCGGCTGAAGAGCAAGTCCTACATGAACGACTTCATCAATCCCCCGAAGGTGATGGAGGCCGAGCAGAAGAAGCTCGACGACGTGGCCGCGAGCCGCAAGAATCGCTTCCCGGCCAGCCCCGTCCGGGACGTCCTGCGATTCCTCAGCGAGCACGCGCCGCTGGAGAACTGGCAGCGCGACGTCCTGTCGATCGTACGCGAAGAGGCCTACTACTTCGCGCCCCAGGCCCAGACCAAGATCATGAACGAAGGCTGGGCCACGTACTGGCACTCGAAGATCATGACCGAGCGGGCGCTGCTGGACAGCGAGCTGATCGACTATGCCGATCACCACTCCGGCACGCTGGGCGGACGCGGCCGGCTGAACCCCTACAAGCTCGGCGTGGAGCTGTACCGCGACATCGAGGACCGCTGGAACAAGGGGCGGTTCGGCAAGGAATACGACGAATGCGACGACATCGCGGGACGCGCACGCTGGGATCGGGGTCTCGGCCAGGGACGGGAGAAGATCTTCGAGGTGCGCCGGGTCTGCACCGACGTGACTTTCATCGACAACTACCTGACCGAGGAGTTCTGTCATGCCCAGAAGCTGTTCATCTACGACTACAACCCGAAAACCGGCATGTACCAGATCAGCGATCGGGACTTCCAGAAGGTGAAGCAGCGTCTGCTCCTGCAGCTCACCAACCTCGGCCAGCCCCTGATCGAGGTGATCGACGCGAACTATCGCAATCGCGGGGAGCTGCTGCTGCTGCACCGGTTCGACGGCATCGAGCTCAAGCAGGACTACGCGCGCCACACGCTCCAGAACCTCCAGCGTCTGTGGGCCCGGCCCGTGGCCCTGCAGACGGTGGTTGACGAGAAGTCGCGCATCCTCTCATTCGACGGCGAGGACTTCGAAGAGAAGGACACCGCCGACAGGGTCGCCTGATGACGAATCGCTCGATATGGGCCCTGGCCGGCGGTCGCGGCGGCGCGGGCAGAACGCTCCTGACCGCGAACCTCGGGATCCAGCTGGCGCGCGCCGGGCGCACCGTGGTGCTGGTGGATATCGATCCGCAGGGAGGCAGCCTGCACTCCGCTCTCGGGTTCGCCCGCGTGCGCCGCGGCCTGGCGGAGTTCGCCGCCGGCGGCGGGGCGCGACTGGCCGACCTAGTGATCGACACGTCGATCAACCACCTGCGGCTCCTCGGCGGGCTGTCGGCGGGTTCGCCTCCCGCGGATCCGACGGAGTTCGTGACGCGCATCGGCGATGGACTCGCCGATCTGGGCGCCGAGTTCGTCATCCTCGATTGCGGCTCGGGGCGCTCTCCCGCCACCCTTGCGGCGTTCGGGCTCGCCTCGCTGGGCATCCTCGTGACCACGCCGGAGCCGCAGGCGCTGGAATCGGCCGGAGTCTTCGTCGAGGCGCATCTGCGCCGCTGCCTCGAGCGCGCCCTCCCCGCCGACACCCGCCGGGCGCTGGACGAGCTCCTGGCGGCCGACGGGCTGTCGCCGGAGCGGCTGACCTTCCGGACGATGATGATCCGGCTCGGGTCGCTCGACACCGCGGCCCGGGACGCCGTGGCGGAGGTCATCCGGCGCACCCGCCTCGAGCTCCTCCTCAATCAGGTGAGGGAGGAGTCCGACGAAGAAGCCGGCGCAACGCTCGCGAGCGGGGTCCGCAAGGTCTTCGGCCTGGAGCTGCCGATCGCCGGGCTCGTCGAGCACGACCCGTCGGTCCTTCAGGCGATCCACAAGCGCCGGCCGCTGTCGCAGCAGTTTCCGAACACACCGGCCACCAAGGGGATCGCACGCGCCGCGGATCGGCTCCTGGCCGCGTCCGGCGCGAACGCGCCACCGCCGGCCGAGGAGTGGGAGGATCTGTCGGGCATCGACTACTACCGCGTCCTCGAGATCGTCCCCAAGGCCTCGTCGCGCGAGATTCAATCCGCCTATCACGTCCTCAAGCGCGCGTACGACCCCGAGGCCTCGCCACTGGCCCCGCTCCTGGACGCCGAGCGGCTGCGCGCGCTGCAGGGGCGCGTCGAGGAGGCGTACCGGACCCTGATCTTCCTGGAGAGCCGGGTCGCCTACGATCGCCACCTGCTTGATTCCGGGCTGCTCAAGCCGGATCAAATCCGCGGGCTGCACGCGGAGCTGGCGCACGCCGGCTCCGGCGCCGCGCCCGGCACCATCGCCGAGCCCGTTGCGCCGACCATCCAGGGCGCCTCGACGACGGCTGAGGCCCCATCCCCGGGCGAGGAGGGCCCGCACGAGGCCACCGGGCAGGAGGCCACCGCGCGTGAAACCACGACTGCGGCGCCGTCGGCCCAGGCCTCCGACCCGGAGCCCGCAGCCCTGCAGGCGGCGGGGCCCGCTCCCGCCGCTTCAGCACCCGCCGCCGATTCCACACAGACGCCGCGGCCCCTCCCGACGACGGGCGAGGCCCTGCGCGCCGAGCGGCTGCGTCTCGGACAGACCCTGGAAGCCATCGTGTCGCGCACCAAGATCCGCCAGACCTACCTCCAGGCGATCGAGGAGGAGCGCTACGAGGCGCTGCCTCCCCCCGTCTTCCTGCGTGGATTCGTGCGCGAATTCGCCGCCTGCCTGGGGCTCCCGGCCGAGGATGTCGCGCGCGCGTTCCTGAAGCGCCGCGAGCAGGCTCTCGCCCCGGCGGAGCCCGCCCCGGATCCGGCCCGCCGCTCCGCCTGAGACGCCCGACCGCAGTCCGGCGCGGCGCATCGGCCGCCCGCCGGCGCGCCGCTGCGCGGATGATAGAATGCGCCCATCCGAACATGATCGATCGCGACGCCGTCATCCGGAAGGAAAAGGACCTCGACGGATACTTCGAGGCCGGCGCGAAGCCGCGCGACCTCTGGGGTGTCGGCCTTGAGTACGAGCGTTTCGGGGTTCTCAGGGGAAGCAGCCTCCCGGTCCCCTTCGAGGGCCCGGCGTCCGTCGAAGCCCTGATCGGCCGGCTGGTGCGCGAACGCGGCTGGACCCCGACCGAGGAGGCGGGCCGCCTTTTGGGAGCCCGTCTCGGCGACACGCGCCTGACGCTCGAGCCCGGATGCCAGCTCGAGCTCTCGGGAGGGGTGCACCGCGATCTGGAGAGCATGCGCGCAGAGCTCGCCGCGTTCCTCGATGCGGTCGAGTCGTTCTCCCGTCCCGCGGGTATCGCATGGCTGGGGGTCGGAATGCAGCCCTTCGCGCCGCTGGAGACGATCCCCTGGATCCCCAAGCGGCGTTACGCGATCATGCGCGACTACCTGCCGACCCGCGGCGCCCGCGGCCACATCATGATGAAGCAGACCGCGTGCATCCAGGCGAACCTGGACTACTCGTCCGAGAACGACGCGATGGACAAGCTGCGCACGGCGCTCGGGATCTCGCCGCTGGTCACGGCGATCTTCGCCAACTCGCCCCTGACCGAGGGCCGGCCGAACGGAAGCCTGAGCCGGCGCGCCTGGGCCTGGCGTGACACCGATCCGGATCGCTGCGGCCTCCTGCCGTTCGCCTACCGCGATGGTGCGGGATTCGCCGATTACCTGGCCTGGTCGCTCGACGTGCCGATGTTCTTCGTGGCGCGCGGCGACGGCTATCACCCCGCGCGCGGCGTCACGTTCAGGCAATTCATCCGGCAGGGATTCGAAGGGACGCGCCCGACGCTCGACGACTTCGAGCTGCACCTGACCACGCTGTTCCCCGAGGTCCGGCTCAAGCGCTATCTCGAGATGCGCGGGGCCGACTCCTGCGACCCGGCCGCCGCGATGGCGCTGGCGGCGCTCTGGAAGGGGGTGCTGTATGACGACGCGGCCCGGCGCCAGGCCTGGACGCTCGTCCGGGACTGGTCGTTCGAGGAGCGCGTCGCCCTCCTCGACGCGGTCTGCTCGCTCGGGCCCGACGCTCCGCTGCCGCGCGGTCGAACGTCCCGCGGCCCCGCCCCGCGCGCCGGGGAGATGGCCGGGGAAATCCTCGGACTGGCCAGGGCGGGCCTCGCCGCGCTGGGCGCGGCGGAGGAATCGATCTGGATCGAGAGGTTCGAGCGCCGGCTGCGGCGCGACGGCGGCTGTCCGGCACGCCGGATTCTGGCCTCATGGGAGAAGCCGGCCGGGCGGGACCGGGACCGCCTCGTCGAGGACCTGTCGCGTGACACCCTTCCGGCAAACGACTGACGGATCACGGTCCAACCCACCATGGTGAGAGCATGCCCCTGATCGAAAGCGTCCCGAATTTCAGCGAGGGCCGGCGCCAGGACGTCATCGAAGCGATCGTCGGCGCGGTCCGTTCGAGCGGTCCGGTCCGGGTCCTCGACCTGTCCTCCGACGCCGACCACAACCGGAGCGTCCTGACCCTCGCGGGCGAGCCCTCGGCGGTGGTGGGCGGACTGCTGGCCCTCGTGGCGGCCTGCGTCGAGCGGATCGATCTGCGCCAGCACAAGGGCCATCACCCCCGTATGGGCGCCGTCGACGTCATCCCGCTGGTCCCGGTTCGCGAAGTCACGATGGAGGAGTGCGTCCGGCTGGCCCGCGGCCTGGCCGAGTCGATCGCGGCACGGCACGCGCTCCCGGTCTATCTGTACGAGGAGGCGGCCGCGACGCCCCAGCGTCGCGATCTCGCCGCCATTCGCAAAGGAGAGTTCGAGGGGTTCCCGGCGAAGATGAAGGACCCCGCCTGGCGGCCCGATTTCGGCCCCGAGCGCGTCCACCCGTCGGCCGGCTGTGTCGCGGTCGGCGCGCGTGAGTTCCTGATCGCGTTCAACATCAACCTCACGACGCCCGATCTCGAGGTGGCCCGAAAGGTGGCGCAGGCGATCCGCCACAGCAGCGGCGGCCTGCGGCACGTCAAGGCGATGGGCGTGATGCTCGAGGATCGGCGGCAGGCGCAGGTGTCGATCAACATGACCGACTTCCGCCGCACGCCGCTGCACCGCGTCTTCGAGATGGTCCGCAGCGAGGCGGCGCGCTGGGGGGCCGGGGTGGCCGGGAGTGAGATCGTCGGACTCGTCCCGCAGGAGGCGCTCCTGCAGGCGGCGGAGTTCTACCTCCGCATCGAGGGTTTCGACGCCAGCCGGGTGCTCGAACGCCGGATCGAGGAGTCGACCTAGGCCCGCGCCACCCTCAGCTGCAGCCGCAACCGCTGCCGCACGAGGCGCCGCTGGCCGTGGCTCCCGCCATGGCCATCGCGGGCTCCTGACCCGGCCGGCCGATCGCGGCCGCCGGGATCGGGGCGGGCGACGAGATGGCCGCCGGCACCGTCGGGGCCGCCGCCTGATCCGTGAGCGGAACGCTCTTGCCCGCGGCGAAGATCGGGTGCCTCCCCTTCTCCTTGAACCACTGGGCCGTGGAGTGCGTCGAGAACATCTTCTCGACGATCTGGCGCCAGCCGATCCCCGTGTTATAGGCGCAGAACGACACCTCGCCGACCTGGGTCCCGTACGGGATGATGCACATCTCGGTGCGGCGGAAGTCGTAGTTGAACAGATCCTGGAACCACATCCCGGCGATCATCATGATGCGCCAGTTGTAGCGCGACTTGTCGGCGATGCCGAGCCTCGCGCCGTTATGCCCGTCGATGACCGTGATGACATCCGACATCCCGAGCCCCGGCGGCAGCTCGCTGGGACGCAGGTTGCGCACCACCGACAGAGCGAACTGCAGGACGGTGAGCGGCTTGGCCCGGCAGCTGTCGTTGATCAGCTTCAGGTCCTCGAGCAGCCGGTCGGTGTCCAGGATCTTCGGGAACGGCACGGCCTGCTTGGTGGTCTGGTTGACCAGGAGCATCGTGCCGATGCCGCAGTTCGGATGGCAGCCGCACTTGAGGGAGCCCCACTCGGCCTCGATGCCGTCGAGCTGGTCCCGGAGATCGGAGAAGGGCCCCGACGCCGACAACGGATACCAGTCACGGAGCGGCTCCGTGAAGTTCAGCTGGTTCTTGACGTCGTGCGCCAGGTGCGACAGCGTGTAACGCTGCTTGCGTCGCGTCTCGTCGTCGATGTCCTCGTCACGGCCCGTGAACGACACCGGCTGGAACGAGACGGCGTTGATCTTGTCGATGTTGTCGACGGCGAAGCGCACGATCGGCCCCACCTGATCGTTGTTGACCGTGTTGACGATGGTCACCACGAGCGTGACGTCGATTCCGGCGGTCTTGAGGTTCTCGAGAGCCCGCTTCTTCACGTCGAACAGATTGCCGACGC
>Ga0134121_10000519_pt1 | contig 43709 bp, 37 predicted proteins | sample KB301_FD_96463 | JGI IMG/M metagenome (GOLD analysis project Ga0134121, IMG submission 96463) | Terrestrial soil microbial communities without Nitrogen fertilizer from Kellogg Biological Station, Michigan, USA - KB3-0-1 | ecosystem: Environmental > Terrestrial > Soil > Unclassified ...
GCGCGTGAACGCGGACGGCGGCCTCCTGGTGGTGATCTTCGCGATGGTCCTGCTCGGCACCGGCCTCGGCCTCACGGTCGCGCCGCTCCTGATCGCCGCCCAGAACGCCGTCTCGAAGGACCGCCTCGGCACCGCGACCTCGCTCACGCAGTTCACGCGCTCGATGGGCTCGGCGGTCGGCCTGGCGATCATGGGGACGCTGCTCCTGGCGCCGTTCGGCGGCCACGAGCCGGCGGGCCTCATGGACTTCCGCTCGAAGTTCGACCCGGCGCAGCTCAAGACGATGGTCGCTCCGCTCCTCGACGGCCTGCACCACGTGTTCCTGGCGACGAGCGTCTTCGCCGCGCTGGGCATCCTGCTCGCCCTCTCGATCCCCGCCGGAAAGGCGACCGAGCTGAAGGTCCCCGCGCCCGTCGAGGGATAGCATGTCCGCGCCGTACACGATCCGGATCGAACAGAAGAAGGGCTATCTTCACGCGCGGATCGTCGGAGAGAACACGCCCGAGGTCACCCGCTCCTACGTCGTCGAGCTGATCGACGCCTGCCGCAGGGCGCAATGTTCCGCCGTCCTCGTCGAGGAGAACCTCGAGGGCCCCCGGATGGGCGCCGGCGAGCTCTACGGGATCATCCACGAGCTCCACGCGGAGTTCCGGTCGGCGATCCACATCGCCGCCTTCGTCGACGCGAATCCGCTGAGGAGCGACGCGAACATGCAGTTCGTCGAGAACGCGTCCGCGAACCGGGGGGCGTCGGTGGCGGGATTCCGGACGGTCGCCGAGGCGGAAGCCTGGCTCCGGCAGCGCGTTACAGCGAGTTGAGCGCCGCGCGGCAGGCGGCCAGCGCGAGCGTCGGGGCGGTGCCGCGGGAAACGGACCGCTTGGCCGTCGTGGAGAGCGTCACCAGGTAGTGCGCGCGGCCCTCGCCGTCGGCCGTCCGCTCGATCCGGTAAACGTAGTGGTTGTAGCCGGCGAGGTGCTCCAGCAGCGACAGGGCGCGGTCGGACTGCGTGCTGAAGAACTTGCCTCGGGGCTTGTCGCAGTCCGCGCAGACGCCGTTCGGGCCCGTGTCACGGCAGAACTTGCAGGTGCACACGGGCGTTCCCATGAGCTTCTCGGAGATCAGCGCGTCGAGCTCGCGACCGGCGTGCATCTTGTCGCTCTTGGCCATGCGTCAGGATCTTAGCACACGTTACTTCTTTTCGCGCTTTTCGAACTTCTCGCGGCTCTTCTTCACCGTCGCGTTGAGCGGGTCGATCTCGAACGCCTTTCCGTACGCCTCGCCCGCCTCGTCCCACTTCTTCAGGCATTCGAGCGCCGAGCCCAGCCCCTCCCACACGGTCGCCGACCGGGGGTGGACCTCGAGGATCCGACGGTACACCTCGACGGCCTGGTCGTACTTCGACGTGCGGTAAAGCTCCTGCCCGATCTTGAGCGCCTCGTCCGGCGCCCGCTCGTGGATCGCGGTCGCGACCTTCACCAGATCCTGGTCCTTCGCCCAGAGGGCCCGGTCGGCGGCGAGACCCGGATCGGCCGGGTCGATCACCAGCGCCAGGTCGAGCACGTCGGCCGCCACCTGGGTCACCCCTTGTTTCTGGAGCGTCCCCGCGAGCGAGCGCATCGCCGGCGTCTGGGCCTGCGTGCAGCCCCACCCCTCGATCATCGACCGCAGCCAGGGCGTCTCCACGACGCCCACGATGGAGGGATCGACGTCGCGTTCGGGATTGAGCTCGGAACTGAAGAGGCGCAGCGGGGCGTCGAACTCGAGGCGCAGGTTGAGGTCGGTGTTGATCGACGCGGACACGGTCCGCGCGGCGAGCCGCTTGAGGCCCGCCTCGTCGAGGAGCAGGCGGGGCAGCAGGACGGAGCGGACGTTGTCGCCCTCGAGGTGGCGCTGGAGGTCGGACTTCACCTCAGGCAGCCCGTCGAGGAGCTTCTGGCTCGCGTCGATGGTCGCCCGGTCGGGCAGGATCGGCGCGTCGGAGGCGAGGAGGACGGTGTCGCTGGAGCTGATCCGGATCAGCGCCGCGTGCTTGAACGACTTCGTCACGGTGCGGATCACGAGCGCGTACTCCGCCTCGGAGAAGGAGTAGAGCTGGATCCACTGGCCCAGGAGCCCGCGCTCGCCGAGCTTCTTCCGGCAGATCTCGTAGAACTCCCGGGTAAAGAGGCTCGCGACGCCGGCGAGCCACGGGTTGGACGGTTCCGAGAGGATGAGGTCGTACTTCTCGTCCGTCCCCTGGAGATGGCTGCGGCCGTCGTCGAAGACGATCCGGAAGTTAGGGTTCCGGTCGGGCTGATGGTTGACGCCCGAGAAGTACTCCGACGCGGCGAAGACCGCGGGCTCGATCTCGCAGCAGGTGAGCCGCGTGCCGGGGAAGAGGAGGCTTGCGCCCGAGGTCGTGCCGCTGCCGTAGCCGATGACGAGGACGTTCTTCGCCTCGGGGCGCAGGAAGCGGGGCAGGTAGGCGATGCCGAGCTGCATGTCCATGTCGCCCTGGCTCGTGGCGTCGACCTTGCCGTTGACGGCGAGGGCTCGGTCGATGAAGTGCTCGGTCACGATGACGTTGCAGGCGGCGCCTTCCTTGTAGTAGAGGACGTTGCGCCCTTCGGGGTTGCGGTAGCCGTAGAGGTACATCCCCTGGTCGGTGATGCGCGGGTCGAGCTTGGTGGCGCCGAAATAGATGCCGCCGAGGCAGATCGCCGACAGGAGGGCGAGCGCCACGAAGTTGCGGCCGCCGCGCGTGGGATGGAGGAGCCACAGGGCGATGAAGTAGAGGCTCAGGCCCGCGCCCATCGTGTTGGCGGAACCGAGCAGCGCGAGCCCGACCGGGGCGGTGGCGGCGGCGCCGACGATCGAGCCCGCGGTGTTCCACGCGTAGACGGTGCCGACGGCGCGGCCGGCGTCGGCGGCGCCCCGGCGGGTCAGGTGGACCAGGAGCGGGAAGTTGAAGCCCATGCAGATCGACGGAATCAGCTCGAGGGCGGCGCTCGCGCCGAGGCAGACGGCCGCGTTGCCGAACGGGAGCGAGCGGAGCTCCTTGGAGAGGCCGACGGCGATCGTGAGCGACGGGGCGAGGAGCCGGGTGAGGCCCGCGGTGAGGATGAGCACGGCGAGCGACGCCGCGGCGGCGCGGTCGGGATGGGCGATGTGGGGGATCGAGGCGCGGAAGATCAGGCTGCCGACGCCGATGCCCAGGAGGATGACGAAGAGCGTCGAGGTGAGCGCGTAGGTGGAGCCGCCCAGCATGACGCAGAGCTGGCGCGTCCAGACCATCTGGAGGAGCAGGGCGGCGAATCCGGTGAGCGCGGCCGCGGCATAGAGCGTGACGGGCCGGGTCGCGGCCGGATCCGCGGGGGCGGCCGGCGCCTCCGCGGCGGTGGCGATCGGGTCGAGCCGTCGAGCGAGGAGGAACGCGCCCGCAGCGACGGCGACGTTGAGCGACGCCGCGAGGAAGTTCGTGCCGGACAGGCCGAGCCCCGGGAGCAGGTGGAATCCCGCGAGGTAGCAGCCGATCGCGGCGCCGCCGGTGTTGACCGCGTAGAGCCATCCCGCGGTGGGGCCGACCTCGCCGGGTCCGGTGAACTGCTTCACCAGCAGCGGGAACGTGCCGCCCATCAGGATGCACGGCGGGCCGATGACGAGGAACGTCAGCAGGAACCGGACGACGGTGTAGAGGAACGGGATGCCGCTCAGCGCCGGGTAGAGCGCGCCGGTGGTGGCGGCGAGCAGGCTGCATTCCAGCGGGATGAGGAGCGCAAGCAGGCCGATGGCGAGCTCGCACCATCCGTAGCCGCGGAGGGGCGCCGACATCCGATCGGCGCGGCGGCCGAGGAAATGGGCGCCGATGCCGAGTCCGAGGAGGAAGGACGAGACGACGGCGGCCATGGCGAGCGTGGACGCGCCCCAGATGTGGGAGAACCGCCGGAACCAGATGACTTCGTAGGCGAGCCCGGTCGCTCCGGACACGAAGAAGAGCGCCGTCGCCGCCGCAAGTCCCCGGACCTTACCCAATCCCCGCCTCCATCTCGATCAAGATAGGATGACGGGGAGATTGTACTTATTCCCGCAGAATCAACAGCACCCAGCACACGGCAGGGGCTGTCGTCCCGGGGTCCGGAGTCCTGATCCTACGGGCAGACCCAGAGGAAAAGGCCGTGGGTCGGGGTGGCGAGGGCCGTCGAGGCGAGCTTGGTGATAGCGGCGAGCATGTCGACCAGTTCGCGCTGGTCGCCGGCGCGACGGCCGAACCGGCCCCACTCGCCGGTCTCCAGCCATTTCTTGCCCTGCTCCACGGGGCTCGTGCCGGCGAGCGCCGCCAGCGCCTTCACGAGGTCGTCGCCGAGCCGGAAGACCTCGATGCCCGATACGTCGTGCGTGTAGACCGGAGACGCCACGGCCTTCATGCATTCCTTCGGGTCCTTGGCCGTCAGCACATGATCCAGGATGGCGACCTTCACCTCATCCAGGTAGCCGCAGAGCACGGACGGGAAGGCGGCGGGGACGCCTTCGTTGAGCTTGTTGTTCGGGAGCTCCGCCGCGGGAGCGACGAAGAAACTGGTCATCATGCTCATTCGGCGATCTCCGTCCGATACGTTACTATTACATCGACCAGGGAGGATAGGCGGGTTCATGCCTATTTGAATCTGATGATCAGGGCTCTTCTTCTCTCGACGCTCATTGGGGCCTGGGGATGCGCGGGAGCGGGCACTGCCTCGCTCGAAGATAACGGCTTCGTCCTCATCCCGGCGGGGACGTTTCTCATGGGGTCGCCGGTCGATGAGCCGGGACGCAAGCCCGACGAGCTCCAGCATCAGGTTACGATCACCCGCGCCTTCTACCTCGGACGGTGCGAGGTGACCGTCGCCGAGTTCCGTCGCTTCGTCGCCGCCACGGGATACGTCACCGAAGTCGAGAAGGCCGGCGGCGGAAACGCTCACGACGCGAAGGCGGTGTGGAAGCACACGCCGGGAACCAGCTGGAAGAAGCCGGGCTACGCGGGTCCGTTCGCCCAGACCGACCTCCATCCCGTGGTCCACGTGAGCCATCTCGACGCGCTCGCGTATTGCGACTGGCTGAACAAGGCGACGCCCGAGTCCGGGTGGATCTACGGACTTCCGACCGAGGCCGAGTGGGAGTACGCGTGCCGCGCGGGCACCACGACGCGCTACTGGTGGGGCAACGACCCCGACACGACCGGCAAGGTCGTCAACGCGGGCGACCAGGCGCTCAAGGCCGTCCATCCCGACTGGCCGCGGCCGATCCTGCCGATGAACGACCGCCACGCCTACCCCGCGCCGGTCGGCAGCTACCGGCAGAACGCGTTCGGGCTCCACGACATGCTGGGCAACGTCTGGGAACTCTGCGCGACGCGTCACGGCGCCTATCCGAAGGGGCCGTCGAGCGATCCGGGCGACCTCGGGTCCCAGGAGAGCTACGACGTGCGCGGAGGAGGGTGGAGCAACGAGCCGGCCGATCTCCGCTGCGCCGCGCGCAACGCCGATCCGCCGAAGTTCGGCCACAGCAATCTCGGCTTCCGCGTCGCGCTCCACCGCGCGAATTAGGGATGTCGACGGTCCGGAGGGATGATCAGTCTCGGCTGGCCTGAGCGGGCGATGGCGAAGACCAGGGTTGCCGGAAAGAGTGCCGTATCCATCGCGAACGAGCAGGGAAAGTCGCACACGCCCATCATGACCTCGATGAAACCGACGTGGGTGACCACCATTTCCCCGTTGATCATCGAGACGTTTCTTTGTGTGCCTCCATACAGCCGCTGGCCGTCTTCGCCGTTCGCCATGTCCATGATCGACGAACATCCGGCGACCGGCAGGCACAGGCACGCCGCAAGTAGGATGCGCATGCCTTAGTCTAGCCCATTGATTGCCGGATGAGCTTGGTCCATCGGCCCTCCGGTGCTAGGATGGCCTCCATGAAGGGATGGATCGCCGGCCTTCTCCTTCTCGTTCCGCAGGAGAAGCCGGCCGAAGAGAAGAACATGCAGCACAAATTCACCAACCGGCTCGCCAAGGAGAAGAGCCCGTACCTCCTCCAGCACGCCCATAACCCGGTCGACTGGTATCCGTGGGGCAAGGAAGCGTTCGAGAAATCGAAGAAGGAAGACAAGCCCATCTTCCTCTCGATCGGCTACTCCACGTGCCACTGGTGCCACGTCATGGAGCACGAGTCCTTCGAGGACGAGGAAGTGGCGAAGTTCCTCAACGAGAACTACGTCCCGATCAAGGTCGACCGAGAGGAGCGGCCGGACGTCGACCAGATCTACATGGCCGCGGTCCAGGCGATGACGTCGCACGGCGGCTGGCCGCTCTCGGCGTGGCTCACGCCCGACCTGAAGCCGTTCATGGGCGGCACCTACTTCCCGAAAGAGGACCGGTTCGGCCGACCCGGGTTCATGTCGATCCTCAAGCGCATCGCCGAGCTGTGGAAGGAGAAGCGCAAGGAGCTCGACGAGTCGGGCGACCAGCTCGCCGAGCACCTGAAGAAGCTGTCCGAGGCGGAAGCGCCGGGCGAGGTGAAGATCGACGCGGTCCTCGACCGCGGCATGCTGCTCATCGAGAAGAGCTTCGAGCGCCAGTTCGGCGGCTTCTCGCAGCAGCCGAAGTTCCCCCACTCGACGACGATCCAGTACCTCCTCCGGGTCCACGCCCGGACCGGGAACAAGGACGCGCTGTCGATGGCCGAGAAGTCGCTCACCGAGATGGCGCGCGGCGGCATCTACGACCAGCTGGGCGGCGGCTTCCACCGCTATTCGACCGACACGATGTGGCTCGTCCCGCACTTCGAGAAGATGCTCTACGACAACGCGCTCCTCGCGGTCGCGTACCTCGAGGTGTGGCAGCTGACGAAGAAGGACCTCTACGCGCGCATCGTCCGGGAGACGCTCGACTACGTCCTGCGCGACATGACGTCGAAGGAGGGCGGCTTCTATTCGGCGGAGGACGCCGACAGCGAGAAGATCGAGGGGAAGTTCTACGTCTGGAACCCGCAGCAGGTCGCCGAGGTGCTGGGCAAGGACGCCGACCGGTTCATGAAGGCGTTCGACGTCACCCCGCGCGGCAATTGGGATCCGTTCGAGGAATCGATCCCGAAGAAGCAGAGCGTGCTCCACGTGGCCGAGGACGGCGACTTCGCCGACCTGAAGAAGAAGCTGTTCGACGCCCGGTCCAAGCGGGTCCGGCCCCACCTCGACGACAAGGTGCTCACGTCCTGGAACGCGCTCATGATCGGCGCGATGGCCCAGGCGGGCCAGGTGCTGGGCGAACCGCGCTACCGCGACGCGGCCGTCAAGGCTGCGCAGTTCCTCCTCACCGCCCACAAGAAGGACGGGAAGCTGCTCCGGACGTCGCGCCTGGGGGAGGCGAAGCTCGACGCCTACCTCGAGGACTACGCGTTCCTCTCGGCCGCGATGCTCGATCTCTACGAGGCGACGTTCGACCCCGCGTACTACGAGGAGGCCCGATCGCTGGTCGCGACCGCGGTCGAGCTGTTCTGGGACGACAAGGCGGGCGGGTTCTATACCACCGCGAAGGGCCACGAGGCGCTCATCGCCCGGATGCGCGAGGAGTACGAAGGGCCGGTGCCGACGGGCAACTCGGTGCTCGCCCTCACGATGCTCAAACTCCACGACTACACGGGCGACGCCGCGCACCAGGATCGCGCCGACAAGGTGATCCGCGCGTACAAGTCCCATCTGGACCGCTATCCCGCCGGCCACGCGTCCCTGATGTGCGCGCTCGACTACATCAAGGGGCCGTCGCGGGAGATCGTCGTCACGGGACCCGATCCCGAGCCGCTCCTCAAGGTCGTGCGCGGCCGCTTCCTGCCCAACAAGGTGGTCGGGCTGGCCGACGGAAAGTCGAAGATTCCACTCCTGGCGGACCGCACGCCGGTGAATGGAAAGGCCGCGGCGTACGTCTGTGAGAATATGACCTGCAAGAAGCCGGTGACGGATCCCGCGGAGCTCGAGGCCCTGCTGAAATGAGCGACGAAGCCCCCGCGACCCGATTCACCTCGGCCGCCGCGTGGATCGGCCTGGTCTTCTTCCTGGGCTGGCAGGAGTTCTACGTCGAGACCCGGTACGAGTGGCCCACGCCGTGGTGGATCCGGGTGCCGGTGGTCGCGATGGTCGGGCTGGTCATCCTGGTCCTCGCCCTCGAGTGTCTGATGCAGGAGATGACCGTCCGCCGCTGGGCGACCAGCGCGCTCGTCTTCGCGGTCTTCGGCGTCGTCTTCCTGATCGCCGGCATCTTCGATCCCGACAAACTCCGCGCCTCCAGCTGGGCGCTGATTCCTGCCGGAGTCTTCTATCTCGCGGCCGCCGGCGCCGCCGGCGTCGGCGCGAAAGACTCCATGTAGCCCCTCAGGCGACACAATTCTCGACCTTCTCCGTCGGAGAGAGCGGACGGAGGTATCTCATGATCGCTCTCGTCGCCGCCCTTCTCGCGCTGCAGGATCGGATCGACCTCAACCCGCCGATCGACACCTGGTACAAGGTCGTCCAGGGAAGCAAGCAGGTCGGGTACTTCCATGAGACCTGGCGGCGGTCGCCGTCCCGCTGGCGGTACGAATACGGCTACGAAGGGGAATTCGAGCTGACGGTCCGGGGCAAGCCCCACGCGGAGGACCTCACCGTCGCCGCGTTCCTGGACGAGGCGTTCATGCCCCTGGAATACTCATCGGAGGGGCACGTGAACGAGACTGCGACGAGCCTCCTGATGTTCACCCACGGCGACGAGCGACGGGTGGAGCTTGGGAAGGGCTCCTGGACCCTTCCGGCCCGGGACGACGTGTTCGTGCTGCCGACCCTGACGCTCTATGCGCTGCGCCAGAACGAGACGATCTCGAAGCCCGGACGCGTGACGCTGCGCGGGGTCGGGAAGGACAAGGACGGCGTGGAGGTCACGCTTGAAGTCGGCGAGCCGGTGAAGCGCGAGTTCCTCAAGAAGGAATCGACCCTGCTCCCGGTGACGTTCCTCAAGCCGTTCCCGTCGTCGATCCGCGAGACGGAGGTCCGTTCGGCGCTCGTCGACCGGTACGGCCGGATCGTCGAAGCGGTCCTGGCGAACGGGACGAAGATCGTCATCGCCGCGAACCGGGCGGAGGCGATGGAGCAGATCGGCATTCTCCACCGCCACGGGCGGCGCGATCCGATGGACAAGGCGACGGCGCTGCGCAACGCGGCCCTCGAACGGGCCCGCGAGGCGCGGGGCGAGGTCGACGCGCCGGTGCTCTGGCCCACGGTCGACTCCCTGGATTCCGATCTCGCGACCGTGAAGAAGATCATCGAGGAGGTGAAGGCGCTCAAGGCGGCGGGCGACCTCGACGACGCCCGCAAGACGTATCTCAAGGCGATCCTCACGCTCAAGTCGATCCGCGACCTGGCGGGCCGGCGCCGTCCGGCGATGCTCGCCGACATCGAGCAGGTGCGCGACGAGGCCGAGCTCGCGTTCGACGGCGCGGCGCAGGTCCAGCGCCTGGCGGGCGAGCTGTTCGTCGGGATCAAGGACCTGGTCGATCGCCTCGACGTCGACGGGATCGAACGAACCCAGCGGGAGCTCCAGGCGCTGCGGGACCGCATCGAGGTCGAGCGGCGCCCCGAGCGCGAGCAGATCGCCGCCTGGGCGGCCGACGTCGGGATCGTCGTCGCGAAGGTCCGGACGCGCCGCGAGCTGGCGAACGCGCGGATCGACGTCACCGGCATCACGCTGGCCGATCAGGTGACCACCGAGACGGTCGACACGCGGATTCACGTCGTGGGCGGGATGCTGGGAACGCTGGAAGAGGTGAAGTTCGTCCGGCCGGTCGCGATGGCGGACATCAACGGCCACCTCACCACGCCCGGCCAGACCCTCCCGGGCACCCAGATCCGCGTGGAGAAGATCTCCCGCTTCAGCGTGCTCGTCGGCCTTCGGGACGAGGTCCGCGAGGTTCCCCTCCGCCGCTGACCATCGCCAAGGAGGCACGGGGCGACGGAGAAGTCTCCGCTCCGTGCCTCCATGTTTTCCCGTGGAACAAAAACGACGGTCGTTTTTGTTCCGGGGCAATAAAAAACCCCGGGACGGGTCTCCCCGGCCCGGGGTTTTCGGGATCGGTGATTTCTAGCGCAGGATGCCGCGGCGGAGGAGCTCCAGCTCCTGCCGGTTCGTCACGACTTCCGTCAGCGCCTTGCGGGCGGCCGCGAGATCCTTCTCGAGCTCGTGGTGGCCCTTCATGATCTCGGTGATCTTCTCGCCGACCGCGTCGTCGGACAGGTCCTTGTTCTTCGACGCCTCGTCGATCTTGGTCCGCGTCTCGCGGTTGTAGGCGTCGAGCTTGTCCATCTGCTCCATCACCTTCTTGACCAGGCTCTTGACGGCGTCCGCTTCCTTGGCTTCCTCGATCTTGAGGTTCTCCATGATGCGGCCGACGCGCTCGTCGAGCGTGCCGCCGCGGTTTCCCCCGAATCCCTGGCCCGGAGCGGGCTGGTTCGCGGCGAAGGCCTTGAGCGCCTCCTCGAACTTCGGCTTCTGCTCGTCCGTGAGGATCGCGACGATCTTCTTGTGGGTCTCTTCCTTGCTCTTCTCCTGGAAGGCCTGGTATTCCTGGGCAAGGTTCTGGCCGCCCTGGTTGCCCTGGCCCCGCCGGCCGCGGTTCTGGAAGAAGTTCCGGCCCTCCTGGCGGACGGCGTCGCGAATCTCGTTGATCTTCGTCACCTGGTCGTCCGTGAGGCCGACCGACGTCTTCAGGTCGTTCGTGGCGGGCAGCCAGCCGCCGCGGTTGCCGAAGGCGTTGCCCTGGTTGTTCCCCTGGCCGTTGTTCCCGCCCCGACCGCCCTGGCCGCCGCCGTCGAGCTTGGTCTTCTGCTCGTCGGTGAGGACGGCCTTCATGTCCTCGATCTGCTTCTTGACGATCTCGCGGATCTTGGGGACCTGTTCGTCTGTGAGGTTGAGCTGCTGCTTGTAGCGATCGACTCTCGACTCGACTGGATCCTGCTGCTGCTGCGCGAAAAGAATCGCGGCTGCCCAAATCAACATGGTCCCCTCCTATCGCTCGTACCGTTCCAGTTCCGAAACATCGAGGTAGCGGTTGAACTGCTCCTCGGTCAGTGCCTTCTTGATGGCGACATTCTGCGACTCGCGGGCGTTCTTGCGGATGTCCTTCCAGTCGGCGCCGGGCTTATAGCCCTTGCGGCGCTGCTCGCGGCCGTCGACGAGCGCCGCGCGGAATCCCTTGGCCTGGTCGTCGTTGAGCTTGAGGACCTTGGCATAGGTCGCGACTGTGCGGTCGATCTCGGCGTCGCCGCGCTTCTGGCGCTCGCTGGCCATCAGCGAGTCGAGCTTGCTCTTCTGCTCGGGGGTGAGGATGGCGACGATGCGGTCGCGCGACTTGTCCTGGGCGGAGCGCGTGGCGCGGCCGAGGGCCTGCATCTCTTCGTGGGTTTCGCTGAGGATGGCGTCGAGCTCGCGGTCCTGCTCGGCCGTGAGTTCCAGCTCCGAGGCGAACCGGTGGATGGAGAACTCGGGGCGATGGCGGTCGACGACGGGCTGGGCGACCGGCGGCGGGTCGATTTTTACGGCCGGCTGCGCGGGCGCGATCTTCGGCTGAAGGGCGACGCCGAGGCAGGTGCCGCCGGCGAAGAGCGCGGCGGAGAAGATCAGGATCCAGAACTTCATTCCTGGCCCTCCCCGAGGAAGAGCGCGCCGAGGAGCTCGCGGTCGGTCTGTTCGGCCGTCGCGCGCGGCTCGAGGACGGAGGCGACGTCGTAGTTGGGCCGGGTGGACCAGACCGAGGCGGCGGCCCAGCCGGCGAGCGGGATGACGAGGAGCGAGGCGGCGATCGCGAGCCGGCGCCACGGGGCGATCGGCAGGGCGACGCGGAACGAGGGCGAGGGGACCCACTTCACGCGGGCGAGGGCGAAGGCCGAGTTCATCTGGGCGAGGTCGTCCGAGAGGTGACGGCACTCGTCGCAGGCGGAGAGATGAAGCTCGAGATCGGACGGATTCTCTCCCGCGTACAGGGCGCGGGCCGCGTCGTCACAGTGCATTCTTCGCCTCCTTCGACTTTCTCCACAGCATGCGCAGTTCCTGGCGGGCGCGGAAGAGCCTCGATTCGACCGTGCCGATCGGGATCTCCAACGTTTCGGCGATGTCCGAGTAGGACATTCCCTCGATGTCGCGGAGCACCACGATCGACCGGAACTCGTCCGAGAGCTTCCGGAGGAGTTTCTCCAGCGTGGCGAGGGTGGGGGCGTCTTCTTCGGCCGGGGGCGGCGGCGGCGCTTCGACCTCCGGGAGGTCGTCGGCGTTGGCAAACGCCCGACGCTTGCGGGCCCGGAGGGCCTCGTTCACCGCGATCCGGTACAGCCAGGTGAAGAACCCCGATTCTCCGCGGAACTTCGCCAGGTTCGCGTACGCTTTGAGAAAGACCTCTTGAGCGACGTCCTCGCTCTCCGAGGGGCTCCCAAGGATCCCTCGGACCACCCGATAGACGGGGACCTGGTAGCGGGACACCAGCTGGCCGAAGGCCTCGCGGCTTCCGCCTTTGGACCTGCGGATCAGTTCGGGTTCCGTCACCGTCTTCCCGTCAGAAATTGGATCTTTGGAACTATCCATTATTCCTATTATTCGGCGAAATATAGTTCCCTCTCCATGACAGCTCGAAGGCAGGGAAAGTTCAATAGGAGAGGAGAAGGGGCCCCCTGCCCTCGAGGGGAGGGCAGGGGGCGAAAGACTAAGCGCGGGGGGCGCGGGCGTGCAGGGCCGACTGGAGGCGCTTCAGCGCGACGTTGAGGCTCCGTTCGGTCGACGCGCGGAGCGTCTGCTCCACCTCGGACAGCTGCGCGGCCAGCCGCTCGGACTCCTGGCGCCGGACGATCGGGGCCGCCGCCTCGCCGGACTTGCTGGGCCGCTGGATGAGGACGCACTCCTCCTGGGTCAGGCCCGAGCTCAGGATCCAGTCGAGGACCGGCCCGTCGTGGAGGTCGACGATCTTCACGTTGTTGTTCGTGCGGGCCGCTGCATCCACGAGGTCGCGTCGGCCGGACTCGATGATGATCGACGCGAGGGGACAGGGCTTGCCGCGGTCGTCGAGGATGAAGTTGCCGGGGCCGCCCTTGGGATCGGGGTTCTGCACGAAGTCGCCCCGGGTCCAGTACGCGTGCAGCCGGTCGATCATCTGCTCCCGCTGCTCGCTCAGCACCGCGCGCAGCCGTCCGTCGGGGGCTGCCGCCGGCCGGTCGGAGGCCGACGCGCCCCGGGCCGACCCGGCGAGCGCGACCGCCGCGCAGCCGAGGATGAAGAAGATCGAGGCCGCCGACGGGCGCCGCGCGGGCGCCGCGAGCCTCATTCGAACCATGGCGGAATACCGCCGCGCCACGGAGTGATGCATGGACACCTCCTTTCCAACTTCCGCCCTGAACGGCCGCGGCGGGAAAAGGTTCGATCAGGGACCGGTTTGTGTTTGAATTGGCGTCATGTCGGAGGACCTTCCGCGGCGGATCGGCTTCTGGGGCGGATCCGCCATCATGGTCGGCATCATCATCGGGAGCGGCATCTTCGCGACGCCGCCGGTGATCGCCAAGTACATGGGGAGCCCGGCCCTCATCCTGGGCCTCTGGGTCGTGGGCGGCGTTCTCTCTCTCTTCGGGGCGCTCGTCTATGCCGAGCTCGCCACGATGTTCCCCCGCTCGGGAGGCATGTACGTCTATCTGAACGAGGGCCTGGGCAGCCGGGTGGCCTTCACGTTCGGCTGGACCTACCTCCTGCTGTCGAAGCCGTTCGCCGCCGCCGCGATTTCCGACATTCTCGCGACCCACATCAACGAGCTTTTCAATATCTCGATGAGCCGGCAGATGATTTCGGCCGTCGTCATCGTCGTCCTCACGGTCATCAACGTCGTGACCGTGAAGGGCAGCTCGATCATGGCGATGGTCCTCACGTCGCTCAAGGTCCTGGCGCTCGCCGCCATCGTGGGGCTCGGCGTGCTGCTCGCGAAGGGAAGCTCCACGAACTTCTCGACGGCTCCCCGCCAGCTTTCGGCGTGGGTCGCCATCGCGCCGGTGATGTACGGGATCCTGTGGACCTACGACGGCTGGGCCGATGTCTCCGCGATCTCGGGCGAGGTGAACGAGCCGGCACGGCAGCTCCCGCGCATCCTTCTGGTGGGCATCTCGGCGACGATCCTCCTCTACGTCGCCGTCAACGCCATCTACTTCTCCCTGGTTCCGATCGACGAGATGGGCAATCTCAAGACGGTCGCGCCGCTGGTGATGGAACGGCTGATCGGCCCGAAGGGCGCCAAAGTGGTCACCGCCATCATCGTCATTTCAACCCTGGGCGCGGGCCATGCGGCGATCCTGACCGGCGCCCGCGTGACGTTCGCGCAGGCGCGCGACGGCCTGCTCTTCCGGTTCCTCGGCCGCGTCCATCCGCAGTTCCAGACTCCCGACGTCTCCCTGTGGGCCCAGGCCGCGCTGTCGATGATCGCGATCTTCTTCTGGGGCAAGTTCGAGGACCTGGCGGAGGGGTACGGCTTCACCCTCTGGATCTTTCACGCGCTGGTGGCGGCGTCCGTCCTGGTGCTCCGCCGACGCCGGCCGGACGTCGAACGTCCGTACAAATGTTGGGGATATCCCTGGGTTCCGATCGTATTCATCGTGATCTGCGTCGGGATGACCGTGGCCTATATCGCGAACGATCCGAAGAAGACCCTTCCCTGGCTGGGCGTGCTCTTCCTCGGCCTTCCGGCCCATGCGCTCTGGAAATGGCGAACGAAGTCCTCGGAACGTAACATGTCCCCATGACGACATCCGAACAACAGGCTCCTGCTCCCGCACCGGCTCCCGCCGCCAGGCCCCGGATGAAGCGATGGAAGAAGGTCCTCTTCATCTCCGGCGGCGTCGTGCTCGGATTGATCCTGATCGTCCTCGCCGTCGGTCCGACCCTCATCGGCTCGATCGCGAAGTCGCAGATCGAATCGACCCTGCGCGATCAGCTCCAGGCCGCGGTCACGGTCGGAAACGTCTCCTTCAGCTGGTCGGGGCACCTCCAGATCGACGACTTCCGGCTCGTCCCGAAGAACTTCACCGAGCCGCTGGTCGACGTGAAGAAGGTCGACGTCCACGTCTCCCTGGGCTCCGCGATCGGCGGCAGCTACATCGCCGACGTCGAGGTCGTGGCGCCGAAGATCCTCGTCGAGAAGGGCGCGGACGGGAAGTTCAACTACGAGTTTCCTCCCGGCCCGTCGAAGGAACCGAAGGAGAAGAAGAAGCCCGGCGAAAAGGACGGGGCGAAGCCGTTCGTCCAGGCCAACCTCAAGGTCCGCGACGGCGAAGTGAAGATCCGCGGCCGCGGGCGCGAGACGGTTTACCCCAACGTGTCGGTGACCGCCCAGGTCGACACCCTGGACAAGCCCGTCTCGTACGACGTCGCGCTCGACTCCGCCCTCAAGGTCAAGGGCGCGATCGACCTCAACACGATCTCGGGTCCCGCGACCCTGACCTTCGACCGGTTCTCGCTGAAGAACACCACCGGCGCCGCCCGCGCGTACAGCGACGTCGCCGAGCTCGACGGCACGTTGAGCGGCTCGCTCGACTATCTGATCCAGGGGGCCCCGCGCTTCGTCGGGCGGGGAACGCTGGAGATCCGCGACTTCGCGCTCGCGATGCCCGGCCAGACGGTGAAGCACGACCGGATCGTCTTTACCCATGACGGCGGCATCGACGAGAAGGGGAGCGGCCGCCATCTCATCGGCCTGGTCGTGGACAAGGCGCTGAACGCCAAGATCGCCGTCGACGTCGTCGACGCGTTCAACACCCGCGTCGCGAAGACCGACCTCGAGATCGACGCCGATCTGGCGGGGCTGCAGAAGGACATGGCCGGGACGATCCAGGTCCGCGGCTCGTGCGAGTCGAAGGGTCCGACCCAGGCGGACCTCGATGCGAAGAAGCTTCGCGTCGCCGCCAAGGCGGACCTGATCCTGAGGGGGAAGAACCTCGACATCCGCTCGATGAAGCTCGACAGCGTCTCGGTTCATCACGTCGGGACGCTGGACGAGAACGGGACCGGGAAGAATACGGTCGTGGTCGAGTCGGGGAAGGCGCTGCAGGCGAAGCTGCAGGTCGACGTGACGGACGCGCTCGGTCCGGCTCCCGCGGTCTCGGCCGACGTCCGCGCGACCAGCGACCTCGGCGACCTCGGGAAGCTCCTGGAGAAGATGCTCGGCCTCAAGCCGGACCTGACGTTCGAAGGGGCGGCCACGCTGGAGGGAAAGGTCGAGGCGAAGGGCGCGGAATCCGCCCGCGCGAACCTGACGCTGCGGACCACGAATCTCGAGGCGATCGATTCGGCGAAGAAGCGGATCGAGATCGAGAGAGCGCTCCAGCTGGAGCTGGTCGGCGGCTGGGACCAGAAGACGAGGACCGCGACGGCCGACACGCTGAAGCTGACCTCCTCTTTCGCCACGATGGACGGCAGGGGCGGAGCGACCCTGTCGGGAGCGAGCCCCAACCTGAAGGAAACGCGGATCACCGTGGAGGCCGATCTCGAGAAGGTGGCCGGGAAGCTTCGAAGCTTCCTGGAGAAGCCGCCGGTGCTGGGCGGGAAGCTCAAGCTGGAAGCCGTGGGGAGCGGCGAAAAGATGGCCGTGAAGGGGGGACTGACGGGAATCCGGTACGAAAAGTACGGACCCGTCGATGCGGACCTCCGCCACCACGGCACGCTCGACGCCAACGGGAACGGCGAGCATACGCTCGTGCTGCTATCGGGGACGGCGATCGAGCTGACGGTCAACGCCGCTCTTCGAAAGATTTACGAGGAATCCCGGTCCACCGAACTGACGCTGGTGCTGCAATCCGACCTCGGGGCGCTGTCCGCGATGCTTCCCGGGCTCATCGAGCTGAAGCCCGGGACGACGCTGGCCGGGAAGGCGTCGGCGACGGTCAATGCGGAAACGAAGGGGTCGACGTGGGCGAAGTTCGACGTCGCGCTGAACGTCGACAACCTCGAGGCGGTCGAAAAAGGAAAGCGGCAGGAGGTCGATAAGGCGATCCGGCTCAAGTCGGCCGGCCTCTGGGACGGCACGAAGAAGTCGGTCGCGATCGACACGCTGACGCTCACCTCGGCGTTCGCGACGGCGGAAGGGAAGGGCGGCGTCTCGCTGGCGACGCCGATGGCGGTCGAGAAGACGTCGGCCCTCAAGCTGCAGGCGGACCTCGAGAAGCTGGGCGGCAAGCTGGGACTGTTCCTTGCCGAGCCGCCGATCCTGGCGGGCGCGGTTTCCGCCAACGTCACCCCGGCCGGGGAGAAGATCAACTTCGATGCGCTCGCGAAAGGCATCAAGGTCGTGATGAAGGAGAAGAAACTCGCCTTGCCCGATGCGACGGTGGCGGGCGTGGCGATCGTCCAGCCGAAGCTCGAGGTCACCGCGTCGGCCAAGGCGCCGGCGTTCGAATGGGTCGATCAGGGATATGCCGCGAAGGGCAGCCTCGATTCCCAGGTCTCGGTCACCGAGAAGGGGATCACCGGAACGACGAAGGTGGGCAACATCGAGGTCGTCGACGAGAAGAAGAACGTGATCAAGGATCCGGGGCTGACGCTGGTCCACGACATCGGGCTCGCCGACGAGAACCGGACGATCGATCTTCGCAAGGTGGAGGTGGCCTCCGCGTTCCTCAAGGGGACGATCACCGGAAAAGTCCTGCGGCGCGACCCGGGGATGGAGTTCCAGAAGGTCCGGTGCGCTTTCAAGTACATCCCCGAAAAGCTCGGCGCCATCGCCAAACCGTGGCTGCCCGGCAAGCTGGAGGGGACGGAGGAGAAGGTCCTCGACGTGACGCTGGACGGGAAGGCCGCCTCGACCCAGCCCCTCGCGGTGCTCCGCGGGACGACCGGGGCGATCGATCTCGACCTGGCCCGCTTCACGAGGGACGGCCTCAGCGTCTCGGGAAAGACCGAGTTCAGACTCCAGGACGGAAAGCTGACGTCGGGAACGCCGCTCAGCGTGAACAAGGGGCGCAGCGACCTCCAGATGTCCCTCGATTTCAGCCCCAAGGAGAAGAATCCGAGGAGCACGCTGAATTTCAACGCGAAAGACATCGACGCCAACGGCGAAATGGGCCCGATCCTCGAGCAGATCAATCCGATCTTCCGGACGCAGGGCATCGATGCCAAGGTGGACGGCCGGATCCAGTCGGACTTCAAGCTGGAGTGGAGTGGGCCGATCGATCCCGACGAGAAGGACTGGGTGACGGCGGCGTCGAAGGCGCTTCGCGGAGGCGGGACGTTCGGCGCCCAGGACCTGAGCATTCTGGGCTCGCCCGCGGTGGGCGAGATCATGAAGGCGCTCGGTCAGGGGAATTCGCTCCAGGGGGAGCTGATCGCGACGCAGGTGCGGATCGAGAACGGGAAGTGCCTCTACGAGAACATGCTGCTCCGAGGGAGCAGGAAGGACGCCGCGGCGCTCCAGCGCGACCAGGCCCAGCTCGAGGCCGACCGGAAGGACCTCGAGGAGGACAAGCCCGACCTGCAGCCCAAGGAGTACGCGAAGCGTCTCGAGGAGCTCAAGCAGCGGGAAATCGACCTGCCCTACCGGTACACGCTGAAGTTCTCGGGCTGGGTCGGCTTCGACAAGAAGATGCAGCTGCGGGTCCTGATGCCGATGACGCCGCACATGATCAACGCCCATCCGAACCTGCAACGCTACATCGGGACGAGCTTCTGGGTCGACCTGACCGGCACCACCAGCAGCCCGAACCTCGACCTCCAGAAGATGCTCACCGAAGCGGCGAAGCGGGCGGCCGAAGGCATCCTGGCCGAAAAAGCCAACGACCTCCTCGGCCGGCTGCTCAAGGACAAGAAGCGGGAGTCCGAGGCGGAGAAGCTCTACAACGAAGCGGTCAAGGCGGAGAAGGAGCTGAACAATCCGCGTGCCGTGGAACTGTACAAAAAGACCCTGAACGATTACCGTGATACCGAGTTCGTGAGGAAGAAGAAGGCCGCCATCCAGGACAAGGTGTCGAAGCTCGGGGGCAAATAGAATCGGATGCTGAAAGCGATCTATTCGCGGCCGGGAGCGAAGCCGGTCGAGACCACCTCGGAAGCGGAGATCGCGACGTACTTCAAGGAGAAGCAGGGCGTCCTCTGGGTCGACCTGGAATCCCCGAGCGACGAGGAGCGCGGCGTCCTGGACCGGATCTTCGCCTTCCACAAGCTGGCGATCGAGAACTGCTTCGCCCAGAGCAACCACCCCCGCATCGACGACTACGGCGACTACTACTACCTCGTCGTCCACGGCGTCGGGGCCATGCGCGGCTCGACGGTGCCGGGCGAGCCGCGGCTGCGGCTGAAGGAGATCGACGTCTTCCTCGGCGAAAACATCCTGGTCACCTATCACGCCGGGGTAGAGGCGGCGATCGAGGCGGTCCGCAAGAAGTGCGCCGAGGTCGGTCAGCTGATGGCGAAGGGTCCCGACCGGGTCCTGGCGGAGATCCTGGACCACGTCGCCGAGGAGTACGTGGGGATCATGGAGCGGCTCGACGCCGAGATCGACACGCTCGAAGACCGCCTGTTCAAGCACGCGTCCCGGCCGGCGCTGCGGGAGATCTTCTCGCTCAAGAAGGACGTCCTCCACCTCCGCCGCGTCGTGAACCCGCAGCGCGAGGTGCTCAATCGCCTGGCGCGGGCGGAGCACAAGGCCGTGTCGAAGGAGGAGACCATCTACTTCCGCGACGTCTACGATCACATCTACCGGGTGTCGGAAATGCTGGAGTCGTTCCGCGACGTCCTGGCGAGCGCGCTCGAGGTGTACCTGACGGTCGTCGCCAACCGCACCAACGAGGTCATGAAGGTGCTGACGACCTTCTCGATCGTGCTGATGACGGGAGCCCTGATCGCGGGCCTCTACGGGATGAACGTCGACCTGCCGGGCGGGAAATCGCCGCTGATGTTCTACGTCCTGCTCGGCGTGATGGTCGCCCTCTCCGCGGGCCTGCTCATCTTCTTCCGCAAGCGCCGCTGGATCTAGCAGGGCCGCAACAACAGCGCCTCCCTGCGGCCCTGCTATCCTGAGCGAGCCACGAGGCGAGTCGAAGGATTGCTATTCCTCCGTGGGCTGATAGAGCGGCATCCTGTCGGAGGGAAGCTGGGGGGCGTCGGCCAGATCGGGGATCTCCTCCAGGACCGGCACGACGGAGAGGTCGAGGCGTTCGGACGGCATCTCGAGCGGATGCCAGTCCGCCGAACGGTCCACGACGACGGGCGCTTCGCTGATGGTGACGAACGGGACGCCAGGCTTGGCCTTGTGGAGCTCGCCGCGAAGCTTGTCGTTCTCGATCTGCAGCCGGACGACTTCGTTCTGGGCGATCCGGAGCTGGCGGTCGCGGGTGCGGAGCTCGTCGCGCAGCGCCTTTTTCTGTTCCTTGACGATTTCGGGGTCGGGGGTGGGGGTGCCGAGGACGCGGAGGACGCCGCCGCAGCCGCGGCAGGCGTTGCCGAGAGCCGGGGTGTCGTCGGGAGCCTTGAAGCGCTTGCCGCAGTCGCAGACGAAGATCATGGGCAACCCTCCCGCCCTCAACCCATGAGGCCCCCATATGGGGTCGGTATGGGGGATTTTATGCCATATTGACCGCCCGTGCAAGCCCTCCCCGAAAGAGAGTTCTTGCCTTCCGCGGGGCTTTCGGACATCCTACTTCCGACCTCGCATGACGCGCGACCAGATCACCGAAAACCTGAAAAGCCTCCTGCGCCAGCAGAAGCAGCTGAAGATCGAGGTCGACAAGATCTCGCCGGAGAGCCGCATCGATGCGATCGGGTTCGACTCCATCACGATCCTGGATTTCGTATACGACCTCGAAGAGCGCTTCAAGATCCGCATCGAGATGGCCGACCTCGTCTCCATCCGCCACGTCAAGGACCTCGTCGGCTATCTGGAAGGCAAGCTCGCCGGGTGAGCCCGCTCCTGAAGCTGGGGTACCTGATCCAGCTCGTGGTGGTCCAGACGCTGCTCGTCTTCATCGGGCTGGCCCCGCTGCCCCTGGTGCTGGCGGCGGCCGACCTGGGGGCCGTCCTGAGCTTCACCCTCTGGCGCAGCCGGCGCCGGACCACGATCGACAACATCCTCAAGGCCGGGATCTGCGCGGACGAGCGGGGGGCGCGCCGGATGGCGCTGGCGTCGTTCCGGTCGTTCACCACGCTGATCGCCGAATCGATCGTCGGCCGCCGGCGCCTGACCGCGTCCAACTGGGCGCACCACGTGGAGATGCGCCTCTCCCCGGAGGCCGAGGCGCTGCTGCGCGACCCGCGGCGGGGGCTGCTCGTGGCGAGCGCCCACATCGGCAACTGGGAAGTGGCGGCCCACGCGGTCTCGATGCTCAAGCCGATCACGGTCGCCTTCCGCCCGTTCCACAATCCGTACCTCGAGAAAGCCGCGCGGAAACGGCGGACGGGCGAGAATCTCCGGTACGTCTCTCGCGAGGAGCCCAACCCGATGCGGTTCGTGGAATCGCTCACGAAGGGCGAGATCGTCGCGCTGATGATCGACCAGCACGTCGCCCGGGGCCACGTCGCCGTCCAGTTCTTCGGCCGGCCGGCCTGGACGACGCAGATCCTGGCGATGCTCCACCTGACGACCCGCGCCCCGCTGCTGCTGGCGTTCGCGCTCCGCACGGGGCCGCTCCGGTACGAGGTCCGCACGGTGGGGCCGATCGAGCGGGCCCGGACCGGCGACCGGGAGAAGGACGTCCTGGCGCTGACGCAGGCGCTGACGGACGAAATTGAGAAGGTGGCGCGCGCGTATCCCGAGCAATACATGTGGGGGCACCGGCGATGGAAAGGGTTCCCGGGCCAGTGACCTGGCCGACGTTCAGCCTGCTCTTCTTCGCCAGCCAGCCGGCTGAAGCCGAGCGGGGGAAGTTCGACCTCTTCCGGCAGAGCACGAAGTTCGCGGACGAGCACGGCTTCGAAGGGGTCTGGATCCCCGAGCGCCACTTCCACGAGTTCGGCGGCATCTTCCCGAATCCGTCGCTCCTGGCCGTGCTCCTCTCCGAAACCACGAAGAACCTCCGGCTGCGCGCCGGCAGCGTCGTGATGCCGCTTCACCATCCGATCCGCGTCGCCGAGGAATGGGCGGTGGTGGACAACCTCTCCAACGGCCGGGTCGACATCTCCTTCGCCGTCGGCTGGAACGCCAACGACTTCGTCTTCGCCCCGAAGAGCTACGCGGACCGGAAGCAGATCACCTTCGACGGCATCGAGGCGGTCCGGCGGCTCTGGGAGGGCGGCGCGTACGAGTCGCCCAACGGCAAGGGCGAGGCGATGAAGATCCAGATCCATCCGATGCCGCTCCAGAAGCGGCTGAACATCTGGCTGACCTGCTCGGGCGGGAAGGAGCGGTTCGCCGAGGCGGGCGCGAAGGGATACAACGTCCTCACGGCGCTGCTGTTCCAGAGCGTCGAGGACCTCGCCGAGAAGGTCGCGAGCTACCGCGAGGCCCGCGCCGCGAACGGACACGCGGGCCCCGGGGTCGTGACGCTGATGCTTCACACGTTCGTGGGGACGGACGAGAAGGCGGTCAAGGAGTCCGTCCGGCAGCCCTTCAAGGACTACCTGGAGAGCTCCTCCGATCTCTGGCAGGCGGGCGACGCCCGGCTCAAGGACCTGCCGGCCCGGAAGAAGGCCGACATGCTCGAATACGCGTTCGAGCGCTACTACCAGAAGACGGCGCTCCTGGGCGCCCACGACAGCTGCGCGAAGATGGTGGAGTCGGTGGCGGGCGCGGGCGTGAACGAGATCGCCTGCCTCATCGACTTCGGCCTGAAGCGCGACGTCATCCTGGGCGGGCTCGAGGAGCTGGACGTGCTCCGGAGACGCCGATGACTCCCCGCCGCGTCGTCGTCACCGGCATGAGCGTCGCCTGCGCCCTCGGCTTCGAGGTCGACGAGTTCTGGCGCAACCTGCTCGACGGACGCTGCGGCATCTCGCGGCTGCCGGGCGTGCCCGACGACAGCCCGATCCCCGTCAAGATCGCCGGCTGCATCCCCGACGACCGGCTCGCCGCGGCACTCGCCCGGCTGAAGATCGACGACGAGCCCGACCGGAGCAGCCGGCTCGGGCTCTACGTCGCGGGGCGCGCGCTGGAGGACGCCGGCCTGCAGGGTCCGCGGGAGATGGACGTCATTCTCGGCACGGGCCACGGCAACGTGGCCGTGAGCAACGAGCAGACGCGGGTCTTCTACGCCGACGGATTCCGGAAGCTTCGGCCCACCACGGTGCTTCGGGTGATGTTCAACCGCACGGCGAACCTGATCTCGATCCGCCACCAGCTGACGGGCATCAGCTACGTCGTCAGCTGCGCCTGCGCGACGGGGGCGATCGCGTTCAGCGAGGCTTATCATCGGATCCGGTTCGGGCTGGCGGAGTCGGCGCTGGCCGCTTGCTGCGACACGGGGCTCGACGTGCCGACGTTCGCCGCCTGGAGCCGGCTCGGCGTCCTGTCGAAGATTCCCGATCCGGCCACGGCGTCGCGGCCGTTCGACCGCGACCGGCAGGGGCTGGTGATGGGCGAGGGCGGCGCTGCGTTCGTGCTGGAGCCGCTCGAGGCGGCGAAGGCCCGGGGCGCGCGCATCCTGGCCGAGGTGGGGGGCGTCGGCGGGACGTCGGACGGCAAGCATCTGGTCCATCCGGAGGTTCCGCAGCAGGTCCGCGCGGTCCGGATGGCGCTCGAGGCCGCGGGGCTCGCGCCGAACGAGATCGGCTACGTCAACGCCCACGGGACCGCGACGGAGGTCGCCGACCTGGTCGAAGCCCAGACGATCCGCGAGGTGTTCGGAGCCCACGCCGATCGGGTGCCGGTCTCGAACACGAAGGCGCAGCTGGGCCACCTGATGGGCGCGACCGCCGGCGTCGAGCTGGTGACCACGATCCAGGTGCTCCGCGAGGGGTTGATCCCGCCGAACCGCAATCTCGAGAATCCGGACCCGCGCTGCCCGCTGGCGTTCGTGCGGAACGAGCCGCTTCGCGTTCCCGTCGCCGCCGCCGTGAAGAACAGCTTCGCGTTCGGCGGAACGAATAGCGCCATCGTTCTCCGCACTGTTACTATGTAGAGATGAACGCGGAAGAGCGGCAAGTCCGGATCGACCTCGCGGCGGCGTACCGGCTGGTCGCGCTGATGGGCTGGGACGACCTGGTCTTCACGCACATTTCCGCACGCGTGCCCGGCCCCGAGCGCCACTTCCTGGTCAACCCCTACGGCATGCTGTTCGACGAGATCACGGCGTCGAGCCTGGTGAAGGTCGACCTGGCGGGCGCGATCGTCGAGCCGTCGCCCTATCCGATCAATCCGGCCGGGTTCACGATCCACGGCGCGGTCCACGGCGCGCGCGAGGACGCCCACTTCGTGATGCACCTCCACACAAAGCACGGGATCGCGGTCTCGGCCCAGAAGAAGGGGCTGCTGCCGGTGTCGCAGCAGTCGCTCTTCGCGCTCGCCTCGCTGGGCTATCACGAGTACGAGGGCGTGGCGCTGAACGACGACGAGAAGCCGCGCCTCGTCGCGGACCTGGGCGACAAGAAGCACCTGATCCTGCGGAATCACGGCCTCCTCACGGCGGGCCGTACCGCGGCCGAGGCATTCCTGCTGATGTACAACCTGGAGCGCGCGTGCGAGATCCAGATCCTGGCCCAGTCGGGCGGCAGCGAGCTGGTGTCGGTGAATCCGCGGATCGTCGGCGGGATGGAGAAGCAGGCGCAGCTGGTGCTGAAGGGATTGGGCGCGGAGCTCGTCTGGCCGGGATTGCTGCGCAAGCTCGACCGGATCGACAAGTCCTACCGCGACTAGCGGACGGCGGCGACCTCCGGGATCTCGGTGAGAATCTTCTCGAGGATCGCGTCGGCGCGGATCCCCTCGGCCTCGGCCTCGAAGTTGAGGATCATGCGGTGGCGGAGGGCGGGAAAGGCCGCTTCCTTGAGGTCGCTGAACGCCACGTTGTAGCGTCCCTTCATGAGGGCGAGAATCTTCGACGCCCGGACGATCGACTGCGCGCCGCGCGGGCTGGAACCGTAGCGCAGGTACTTCTTCGCGATCGCGCTTCCCTCGGCCGGATGGGTCGCGAGCACCAGCCGCGCCGCGAACTCCTTCACGTGCGACGCGATGGGCACCTCCTTCGCGAGCGCCCGCATCTCGAGGATATCCTTGCCCGTGAGGATTGCCTGCGGCCCGGGCCCCTCCTTGCCGGTGGTCCGGTCGATGACCTCGATCAGCTCGTCGAGCTTCGACGCGGGCACCTGGACCTTGAAGAGGAACCGGTCGACCTGCGCCTCGGGCAGGGGATAGGTCCCTTCCATCTCGATCGGATTCTGGGTGGCCAGCACGAAGAACGGCTCCTCGAGCGGGTACCGCTTGCCGCTCACGGTGACCGCGTGCTCCTGCATCGCCTCGAGGAGCGCGGACTGCGTCTTCGGCGTCGCGCGGTTGATCTCGTCGGCGAGGATCAGGTTGCCGAAGATCGCGCCCCGCTGGAACTCGAACTGCTTCCGCCCCTGCGCGTCCTCGACGACGATGTTGGTCCCGAGGATGTCCGCGGGCATGAGGTCGGGCGTGAACTGGATGCGCGAGAACTTCAGGTTCACGCACTGCGAGATCGTCCGGACGAGCAGCGTCTTGCCGATGCCGGGGACGCCCTCGAGCAGCGCGTGCTCGCCCGCGATGATGGCGACGATGACCTGCTTGACGACTTCCTGGTGGCCGACGATGGCCTTCCCGATCTCGCGGGTGAGGGCCTCGACGTTGTCGCGGAATTTCTTCGCCTGCTCTTCGATAGTCATGAACAAGAAGACTACCGAGTCCCCGAGACTCCGTACATAGAAAAAGTGACGGGAGCAGGCTAGAACTGCCCGAACCGGTCGGCGGCGTTCACCGCGCCCGAGCCGACCGCGCCGACGTCGTTGCCCGCGCCGCCGGCGGGGTCGCCCGTGTCGGTGGCGGCGCTTCCGGGCTTCGGCTGGTACCGCGTCCGGTAGAGGCTCAGCGCGTCCCGGACCGTGATCGTTCGCCTCCAGAGCCCGGCCTCGTCGAGATCGAACGGGACGGCGGGAGGGGCGGTCAGCATCGGATTCCCGGCGACGTCGTGCGCCGGCGCGCGGCCGTCCGAGTATTTGGGCGCGGCGCAGTTGTGGAACAGGTTGTAGTCCGCGGTCAGCGTTCCGCCGGTGATCGAGACCGCCGACGGGTTCGGATCGTTCATGAACAGGTTCGAGGCGAGGGTGACGGTTCCGCCGGTCATCTTGAGGATCGCCGAGATGCTCGACCTCCCCTGGCCGTCGAACGTGTTGTTGAGGATCCGCACGTTCTGGGGGTCGTAGAGCGCGTAGACGCCGCCCACGTCGGAGTCGCCCCCCGCGAAGACGTTGTGATGGATGTAGCCGCCGCTGGTGTCGGCCCAGAGCCACTGGTGGCCGGCGTCGAGCACGAGGTTGTACCGGAACTCGCAGCCGACGCCGCGGACCGGCCAGGAGCTGCCGTAGACGATGTTGTGCTCGACGGTCATGTTCGGCGAGCCCTGGAGCTCGAAGTTGGCGCCCTGGCTCCAGCCGCCGGTGTAGACGTGGTGGCTGTAGTTGCGCCGCACCTGGATTCCGGTCGAGTTCTGGACCGAGATGCCCACGCGCGGGCCGATGAGGATGTTGCTGTCGCCGTCCGCGTCGCCACCGACCCGCCAGTTCTTCGCGGCGTCGATCTGAACCCAGCCGGCGCCCACGTTGTTCCCGGCGAAGACCTTGATGCCCGTCGTCGACCCTCCGACCTGGACCGCCGGGTGGGAACTGGGCGGGCCGGGATACTGCCCGATCGGCTGGCGCATGTTCGACCGGAAGACGTTCCGGCGGATCGACGCGGTCTCGGGCGTCGCCCGCACCGGGTTGCTGGTGTCGAACGCCGAGTCCTCGATCGTGACGGCGCCCGTGGTGGTGACGTTGATCGAGGGACTGCCGGTGTCGGCGCGGTCGCCGAGATCGAACACGTCGACGAACTTGAGCGTCAGCGGACCGCTCGTCGTCCCGGCGATCTTGTGGCCGTTCCCGTTGAGCCGGATGCGCGCCCCGGCCGATCCGACCAGCTCGTACCCCGTGCTTCCGGAGAGCGTCACGTCGGCGCTCAGCGTCACCGTCTGCGCGTACGCCGGAGGGCCGACGACGTCGACGATCATCGGCGCGCTGTCGAGCACGTCGGCCGGACTGACGTAGATGCCGCGCACCCAGACGCGGTGGCGTCCGGCCGGGATCGCGGAGACGAAGCCCTTGAAGATCCAGTACTCGGCGTTGGAGCCGAGGACTTCGAGGACCAGGGTGTCGTCGATGAAGAACTGCGCCTTGGAGGCGTTGCCGCCCAGGCCGGGCGACGGGGAATTGGTGTAGACGTTGGGATCGCGCGCGGAGCCGACCAGGCGGAGCGTCGTGGGCGCCAGGAACAGCTCCCCGCTGCTCGGCGCGATCATCGTGACCGAGCGGCCGCCGCGGGAGGACGGACTCTGACCCACGACGACCGCGGCGACGGCCGTCACGGCGCCGGACCCGTTCGACGCGATCATCGTGAAGATCGTCGTCGTCGTGACGGTGATGGTCTTGGACGTGCCGGTGACGGCCCCGATGCCCTGGTCGATCGTGAGGCTGGTCGCGTTCTGGACCTGCCACGACAGCGTGACGGATCCTCCTCCGGCCGGCAGATTGACCGGCGTCGCCGTGAACCAGAGGATCACCGGGGCGTTCGCGGAGGGGGCGACGGTGGCGATGGCGCTCTGCGTCACCGTGCCGGCGGCGTTGGAGGCCGTCAGCGTGAAGACCGTGGTGGACGAGATGTCGGACTGGACCTGCGTCCCGGCGACCGCCCCGACGCCCTGGTCGATGGTGATCTGGTCGGCGCCGGTGACGGACCAGGCGAGCGTGACGGATCCGCCTCCCGCGGGCAGGCTCGCGGGCGACGCGGTGAAGGAGGCGATGACCGGGGGTCCGCCGCCGATCTCGTCGCCGCTGCCGGATTTCCCTCCGAGACAGGAGGGTGCAAGCCCGAGGAGCGCCAGAAGCAGGAACGTCCTCATCTCGATCCCCTCCAACGATGCCCTGCCTACCCATGGAGGGGGAGAGAGGAAGGTAACGCAAAATCGGGAGTTCCCGGGATCCGTAAGGTAGCATGAGCCCCCGATAAGGAGACCTCCGTGAAAACGATCGCCGCTCTTCTCGCGCTCCTCGCCGCCGCTCCGTCCGCGTTCGCCGACGTGAAGGTCCCGACGATCATCGGAGATCGCATGGTCCTGCAGCGGGACAAGCAGGTCCCGGTCTGGGGCTGGGCCGACGCCGGCGAAGCGGTCGTGGTGGAATTCGCGGGGCAGAAGAAGACCGCCACCGCGGGAGCGGACGGCGCCTGGAAGGTCATGCTCGACCCGTTGGCCGTCTCGGCCGAAGGCCGGTCGCTGACGATCACCGGCAAGAACACGATCGTGCTCAAGGACATCCTCGTCGGCGAGGTCTGGCTCTGCTCCGGCCAGTCGAACATGCAGTGGGATCTCAAGCAGTGCACCGAGGCCGATCTGGAAGTCCTCACCGCGAAGTATCCCCACCTTCGGCTGATCTCGGTGCCGCAGGTGGCCTCGCAGAAGCCGCTGACGACCTTCAAGGGGCAGTGGGACGCCTGCACGCCGGAGACGGCGGCGACGTTCTCCGGGGTCGGGTTCTTCTTCGGCCGGCAGCTGCACCTGACGCTCGGCGTTCCCGTGGGGCTGATCGACAACTCGTGGGGCGGCTCGGCCGCGGAGGCCTGGGTGCGCCGCGACGTGCTGGAGCAGAACGAGCGCTATCTGCCGTTGATCAAGTCGTGGGACGAGCGGGTGGCGACGTTCGATGCCGAGAAGGCGAAGGCGGATTACCAGAAGACGCTCGAGGGGTGGGAAAAGTCCGTGGCCAAGGCGAAGGCCGAGGGGCAGGAACCGCCCCGGCGTCCCAATCCCCCGGCCGCGCCCGAAGGGAGCAACCACCGCCCGGCCAACCTCTACAACGGCGTCCTCAATCCGGTCGTCGGCTACGGCCTCCGCGGGACGGTCTGGTACCAGGGGGAAAGCAACGCGGGGCGGGCCTATCAGTACCGGCACCTGTTCCCGCTGATGATCAAGAACTGGCGGGACGTGTGGGGCCAGGGCGACTTCTCCTTCTACTGGGTCCAGCTCGCCGACTTCATGGCGGAAACGCCGGAGCCGGTGGAGAGCGCCTGGGCGGAGTTGCGCGAAGCGCAGACCCTGACGATGTCGGCGCTGCCGAACACGGGAGAGGCGGTCATCATCGACATCGGCGAGGGGAGGGACATTCATCCCCGCAACAAACTGACGGTGGGAATGCGCCTCGCGCGCTGGGCCCTGGCGAAGGACTACGGCATCGCGGTGGCGCACCGCTCGCCGACCTACAAGTCGATGGAGAAGAAGGACGGGAAGATCGTGGTGACGTTCGACTTCGTGGGCGCAGGCCTGTACGCCTTTGACGTGCAGGAAGTCCGGGGCTGCTTCATCGCGGGCGAGGACAAGAAGTGGAGGATCGCGAAGGCCCGGATCCTCGGGAAGGACAAGCTCGAAGTGTGGCACGACGAGGTGAAGGACCCCGTCGCGGTCCGCTACGGCTGGGCGAACAATCCGGTGATCAACCTCTACAGCAAGGAAGGGCTGCCCGCGACGCCGTTCCGCACCGACGACTGGCCGGGGACCACGGCGGGCAAGGAGCAATAAGGGTCAGCGTTCCCCGATGCAGTAGAGGTGGCCCGCCGTCCGGTAATAGAGCCGCGTCCCCTCGAAGAAGGGCGAGGCGAGGTTCTGGACCTGGGTCTGGCCGTCCTGCGACTCGGCGATCCGGTTGACCGCGAGCTCCTTGTACTGCCGCCCAGGCGCGATCACGACCGTCGTCCCCTGGTTGTCCATCAGATAGATTTTCTTGCCCGCGAGAGCGGGGCTTGCCGACGCGCCGCCCCAGGCCCAGTACTCCGTCCGCGCCTTCATCGGCAGCACCTTTCGATACACCACGTCGCCCGTGGCGGCGTCGTGCACCGCCAGGCCGCCGCCGCAGTAGAGCTGGTAGATCAGGCCGTCGACGTAGAGCGGCGAGGCGTTCAAGTCCCCCTTTTCGAATTTTCCGGCCAGCTCGTCGGCGCCCCACTCGGGCTTCTTGAACGTGAGCCGGGGCTGGACCTGGCCGCCGTCCCCGGCGGGAAACTTGTAGGCCTTGAACTCCTTGTTGGGGCCCGGCGCCCACGCGAAGAGCGTGTCCCCCTCGACGATCGAGGTGGTGAACTGGTAGTTCAGGTCGCTCCCCTTCCAGATCGGCCGCCCGTCGCGCAGCCGCACGAAGCAGCTCGTCTGGACGCCCGCCACCCAGTCGCCGCCCGCGCGCAGCCGGACCACCGACCCGCAGTTGCTGCCCTTGGCCGGGTTGGTCCAGAGCACCTTGCCCGTCTCGACGTCGTAGGCGCGGATTTCGGGATCTCCCCACACCACGAACTGCCGGCCCGCGATCGCCGGGCTGGAATAGTGTCCCTTCTCCTCGCCGCCGATCGCCCCGCGCGCGATCCACTTGCGGTTGCCGTCCAGGTCGTAACAGGCCGAAATTCCCGTCGCGAAGAGCGCGCAGACGTGCTTACCGTCGCTCGCCGGCGTCTCCGTGCAGTACCCGTAGATCGCCTGCGCCCAGTTCAGGCCGAACTTCTTCCGGTCGATCGACATCAGGAGATCGTGCATCTCCTTCTCGATCGCCTTCTTCTTGTTGATCGCCTCCGGCATGCGACCGGCGGACGTGAGGGCCGTCCCGGCCTGCGCGTTCAGCGCCTCCACGACTTCCGCGTTCGCCTGCAGCAGCTTGGGAAGCAGGGGATCGATCTTCGCGGCGTAGGCGGGCTCGGCCTTGCGCTCGTCCGGCGTCAGCCCTTCGACCTCGGGATGGGAGCGCAGCCAGAGGATCCTGCCGGTCGCCTTGTCCAGGCAAAGGAGGTCCGTGAAGCCGGCCGTCACGAAGACGCGGCCGCCCACGACGATGGGGCTCGAGATCCCGACCGGCGGCAGCGGCGTCGCCCAGACCAGGTTCCGGACGGCATACCCGTTCCCCTGTTTGGTGCGCTCCCAGGTGAGCGGCGGGGTCGCGCCGGGAAAGCGCCCCGAGCCGTCGCCGCGCCAGCCCAGCGGCTGGTCGGGCGAGACCTTGTACTTCGTGGAGCCGAGTTCCGTGCCTTCGTCGGCCCCCAGCATCGCCAGCGCCAGGCAGAGGATGAGTCTCATGAGCGCCTCCCGCTCCTCTTTGCGCGGCAGGCGGAAATCTCTCAGGCAATTGCTGATGTGGGCTGGGTGCTGTCTAGTATTGCTTGCGCAGCCGCGAGCTGGGGACGCCCATCTCCTCGCGGTACTTGGCGATGGTGCGGCGGGCGGCGGTGATGCGGTACTTGTCCTTGAGGATGCGGACGATCTCGAGGTCGGAGAGCGGGTTCTTCTTGTCCTCGGTTTCGAGGATCTCGCGGATCTTCTCCATGAGGGCAAGGCGCGTCTGCTCGTCGGGCGCGGGGGCGCCGCCGTAGTCTCCGCCGTTGAGCGCGTGCGGCAGTCCGAACGTCGCGGGAGCCGACTCCGACTTGGGCGCCGCCGAGGCGAAGAAGAACTTCAGCGGGAAGATGCCGCGCGGCGTCTCCACCCACTTCTCGGAGATCGCGCGGGACACCGTCGACAGGTGGATCCCGAGCGCGTCGGCCACTTCCTGCATCTTGAGCGGCCGGAGGTGCTCGATGCCCTGCTCGAAGAAATCCATCTGGTGCTTGAGGATCTCGTTCGTGATGCGGTAGATCGTGCCGCGCCGCTGCTCGATCGCGGTGATGAGCTTGCGGCCGGCGTCCATCTTCCGCTTGATGAATTCGCGGTCGTCCTTCGAGAAGGTCGGATCCTTCGAGAGCTCGGTGATCAGCTTCGTTTCGTCGTCCGTCAGCTTCCCGCCCTTGATCATCTCCGTGAACTTGATGCGGTCGTTGGGCAGGATCCGCTTCCCGCGGGCGATCTCGGCCAGGAAGTCGCGCTCCGCCTTGGCGAACTTCTCCTCCTTGAGCATGCGGCCGACGAATTCGCGCTCCTCGGCGGTGAGCTTCCTCTCCTTGAGCAGATCCTCGTAGTTGCGGTTGACCGAGATCGAGGGGAGCCAGCCGTCCTGGAGGATGATCTCGTACTTCCCGTCGACCTGCTTGATCTCCACCTCGGGATAGACCTTGGGGACCTTGTCGGCCGAATAGCTCGCGCCCGGCTTGGGGTTGAGCTTCGAGATCTCGGCGATCAGCACCTTCACGTCCTCGAGCACGAGGTTCGGGTCGGGCTCGCCGCTATACCCGAGGTCCTTCATCATCTCCGGGTCGGCGATGAACGCCTTGACGATGCGGGGCAGACGGTTGGCGGTGACGTCCTCGAAGTTGTTCTCGACGAGCTTCCGGAGGATCGGGTATCGCGGATCCCCCACGTCGAGCTGGAGGATCAGGCACTCCTTGATCGACCGGGCGCCGACGCCGCGCGGCTCGAGGGACTGGAGGATCGAGATCGCGTGCTCGATCTTCTTCGCCAGCACCTCGGGCGGCTCGCCCCGCAGCGGCTCCGGGAGGGAGCCGACCATGTCCTCGATCGACACCCGGATGTAGCCCGAGTCGTCGGTGTTCTCGATCACGTGCTCGCAGAAGGCCTTGTCGTCCTCCGGGAGCTCGAGGCCGACCAGCTGTCCCGCGAGATGCTCCCTCAGCGAGGTGGAGTTCTCGCAGAGGTTGTTCATCATCTCCATCCGCCGCTCGTTGTCCTCGGTCGAATCGCTGCGGCGGGTGCGACGCTCGCTGTCGATCCACTGGTCCTCGACCGTCTCGAGCATCTCGCGCTTGGCGGTCTCCTCGATGGTCTCCTCGACCGTGTCGGTGGAGGCCGGCTCGGCCTCCGCGACGTCCGCCTGCTCCTCGACGGTGGGATTCTCGTCGAGCTCCTGCTGGATGCGGTCGCGGAGCTCCATGATCGGCAGCTGCAGGAGCTCGAGGTTCTGCAGCATCTGCTGGGACAGATGCATGCGCTGCTCCATGCGCTGCTGGAGATGAACTTCCATGCGCATGGCTAGAACTCCCGCCTTCCGGACAGGGCGTCGCCGACGACCGTCCGGTCGGAGTATTCGAGGGTCGACCCCGCGGCGATGCCGCGGGCGATGCGGGTGACCTTGATGCCGGGCCCGATCGCCTTCTGGATATAGAAGGCCGTGGCGTCGCCCTCGGTGGTCGGATTGGTGGCCAGGATCACTTCGCGGATACCTCCCTTGCGGACGCGGTCGAGCAGGCCCGGGATCGTCAGGTTCTCCGGCCCCACTCCGTCCAGGGGGGAGAGGTGGCCGTGGAGCACGTGGTACGCGCCCCGGAATTCCCCCGTCCGTTCGATCGCCCACAGATCCCGCGTCTGCTCGACGACGCAGATCAGGCCCGCGTCGCGCTTCGAGTCGGCGCAGACATCGCAGAAATCCGTCTCCGAGACATTATAGCATTTGGTGCAGGATTTCACCTGCTCTTTGAGGTCGCGCACCGCATTGGAGAGGAGCATCGCTTCGCTCTTCGGCTGCGCGAGCAGGTGGAACGCCAGACGCTCCGCCGTCTTTTCCCCGATGCCGGGGAGTTTCGACAGCTCCTGAATCAGTCGGACGATGGGTTCATTCGTTGCCATGGGTCGGCGGCGACCCGGGATTTCTACATCAGCCCGGGCATCACCATTCCCGTTATCTTCGCCAGCTCCGCCTCGCGGAGCTTCTTCGCCTTCTTGATGCCCTCGTTCACCGCGGCGAGCACCAGGTCCTCGAGCATCCCCTTGTCGTCGGGGTTGATGACGTCCTTCTCGATCTTGATGTCGACGACTTCCTCGCCGCCGTTCACCTTGACCTTGACCATGCCGCCGCCCGCGGCGGCCTCGACGACGCGCTCCTTGAGGTCCACGTCGAGCTTCTGCAGCTTCTTCTGCATGTCTTCAAACGTCTTGCCGTATTTGCCCATTCCGCCGGCTGGGAACATAGCGTCATCCTCGTTTATTCGATGCCTACGACCTTCGATCCGCCGAACGCCTCCAGGATCTTCTTCACGCCGGGGTCCGCCGCCGTGTCCGCCGGCCGGGCCGCGGGAGGCCGCGGCGCGGGAGCGGAGCCGCCGGACTCCAGCGACGCGCGCAGGACGATCTTGCGGCCGAAGACGGACTGCAGGGCCGCCTCGATGGCCGACTTGTTCTTGGGATTGTCGAGCTGCTTCAGGTGCGAGTCGTTGAACTTCGCCGGGAGGGAGAACGAGATCTCGTCCCCGCCCAGCTTGAGGACGCGGCCCTCCTTGAGGATCGTGGCGCTGAGCAGGCTCTTCTCGCGGATCGCGGCGACCACGCGCGGCCACGCGCCCTGGGCCTCGTCGGTCGTCGTCGGCGTGCCGGCGAAGGCCGGCGCCGGAGCGGGCGGGGCGGCTGCGGCGAGCGGGACCGGCTCCTCCGCGTCGGCGACGGGCTCGGGCTCCGCCGGGGCGGCCGCGGGACGGGCGGCCGCCGGCGCGGCCACGGGGGCCGCGACCGCGATCGACCCCTTCAGCGCCTCGGTCAGCGTCACCAGGTCGCCGCTCCGCGACATCTTCACGAGCGTGACTTCGAGCACGATGCGCGGGTTGGCGCCTTCCTTGATGCGCCGCTTGGCTTCGAGCGTGAGCTGGATGAAGTAGAGCAGCGCCTCGAGCGTGAGCCCCGCGGCCTGCTTCTCCGCCTCGTCCAGGTCGCTCTCGGGGAGGTCGACGATGTCCGGGTTCTTGCCGACGGCCTTCACCGCGAGCAGCGCGCGGAACCGTTCGAGCAGCTGGTCGGTGAACGCGGCCACGTCGACGCCGCTCGCGAAGATCGCGGAGAGCGTCGTGAAGACCTTCGCCGCATCGCCCCCGCGGATCGCGCCCAGGAGGTCGGCCAGGTGGGAGCCGCGCGCCTCGCCGATCACCGCCGCGACGTCGCCCTCGGACAGGCCCTTCGCCTTGAACGAGATGAGCTGGTCGAGCAGGCTCTCCGCGTCCCGCATCCCGCCGTGGGCCGAGCGGGCGACCGCGGCGAGGACCGCGTCGTCGACCTGGAGCTTCTCGCCGTCGACGACCTGGCGGAGGCGGCGGACGATGTCGGCGGTCGTGATGCGGCGGAAGTCGAACCGCTGGCAGCGGGAGACGATGGTGTCGGGAAGCTTGTGGACCTCGGTCGTGGCGAAAATGAACTTCACGTGGGGCGGCGGCTCCTCGAGGGTCTTGAGCAGCGTGTTGAACGCTTCCCGCGTGAGCATGTGGGCTTCGTCGATGATGTAGACCTTGGAGCGGGCGCGGAGGGGCGCGTAACGGATGCCCTCGCGCAGGTTCCGGGCGTCGTCGACGGAGCGGTTGGAGGCCGCGTCCATCTCGATGATGTCGGTGTCGGTCCCCTCGTGGACGGCGGCGCAGATCTCGCAGGTGTTGCACGGCGCGTCCGTGGGGCCGTTCACGCAGTTGAGCGCCTTGGCGAAGAGCCGCGCCATCGAGGTCTTGCCCACGCCGCGGGGGCCGCAGAAGAGGTAGGCGTGGCCGACGCGCTTGGCCGCGATCGCCCCCTTCAGGCTGGTGGAGACGTGCTCCTGCCCGACCACCTCGTCGAAGGTCAGCGGGCGGTAGCGTCGCGCGAGGACGGTGTAGCTCGAGTCTCCCGACATCCGGCTCGATTATAGTCCTCGCCCGAAACGAATCAACCCATTACCGGGCCGCCAGCGCGGAGGTCATTTCGCCGAGCTCGTCGGCCGTCAGCTCCACGGAGCCCGCTTTGGCGTTCTCGACCGCCTGCTGCGGCGTGCGCGCGCCGACGAGGGCGTGGGTCACGCCGGGCTGGGCCGTCGTCCACGCGATCACCAGCTGCCCGATCGTCAACCCGCGCCGGTCGGCGATCGGCTTGATCCGGTCCAGGAACGCGCCGGTCCGCCGGAGGTTCTCCGGCGTGAACGAGGGATGGCCCCGCCGGAGGTCGCCTTCCTTGAACTCGCGGTCCGCGGGGATCTTCCCGGTCAGCAGCCCGTGATGGAGCGGGGAGTAGGCGAGCACCGCGACGTTGCTCTTCCGGCACCAGGGCAACTGGGTCTTCTCCAGGTCGCGGTCGAACATGCTGTACCGTTCCTGGTCGGCGTCGAACGGCCCCTTCGACCGGTATCGCTCCAGGTCCTCGATCTTCGCGTTGCACGCGCCGATCGCGCGGATCTTTCCCTGCTTCTTGAAGTCGAGCAGCAGCGCCATCGTGTCCTCGATGGGCACCGTGACGTCCTGCCAGTGGGTGAGGTAGAGGTCGACGTACTCCGTCCGCAACCGCCGGAGGCTGGCCTCAAGGTCGGCCCGGACGAGATCGGGATCGAGGCACTTGTGGATGCGATACTCCCCGGCCTCGTTCTTGCCCTTGTCGTCGGAGACGAAGAAGAGCGTCCCCTTCGTCGTGTTCCACGAGAGGCCGCACTTGGTGGCGATCACGATCTGGTCGCGCCGCCCTTCGATCGCCTTTCCGACCACCTCCTCGCCGTGGCCGAAGCCGTAGGCAGGCGCGGTGTCGATGAAGTTGATGCCGGCGTCGATGCCGGCGCGGAGCGCGTCGATCGACGTCCGGTCGTCGCTGCCGCCCCAGCGCCATCCGCCCAGCGCCCACGCGCCGAATGCGACGACGGAGGCGTCGATGCCGCTGCTGCCCAGGGGTCGCTTCTTCATGTCGGCTCCTCTTCAGCTGAACACTACCCGAAGCCGCGGCGTCTCGTAAATGACGACATTGATGGGGAGCATTCGATGCTGATCGCCGCCGCGCTTGCCTTCGGCCTCCTCGCGAACGACGACCACGACCTCGACCTCGCCGCCGCGCTGGCGCGGCGCGGGTGGGTGGAACTCGCCGAGGAGCTGTGCGCCCGCATCGAGAAGAACCCCGGCGCGAGCGCGTCGGCGAAGGCGGGCGTCCCGCTCGTCCTCGCGGAGGTCGCCATCGCGAAGGCGCGCGTGGAGATGGACGTCCTCAAGGCCGCGAAGGAGCTCGACCTCGCCGTCGGCCGCCTGATCCGTCCGGGCGCGGCGCTGACGCTCGACGAGCGGGGCATGATCGGATGGCTCCACGTCCAGAAATCGAGGATCCTTTCGGCGGCGGTCGAGGACGAGCCCGCGCGCCGGCCCGATGCCGTCAAGGCGTGGGAGGCGACCGAAGCGTTCTACCGCAGCTCGGTCGCGGAGCTCGGCGCCATGGCCACCAGCCGTCCGGTGGACGAAGCGCTGCTCGAGGCGAAGCTGGAGCTGCCGAAGGCGCTCTCGGCGCTCGCGAGGGTCCTGAGCGGCGACGACCCTCGCCGTATGAAGCTGCTCCAGGAATCGATCAGCCTGCTCGCCGACTTCGGATTATGCGAGCTGCAGCCCATCGCGCTCGAAGCGATGCTTGAGGAGGCGCGCAGCCGGGCCGACGCCGGGGATCTCGCGCGTGCCGAGCTCCGGTTCCGCAGCCTGCCCGGGATGGCCCGCGACCTCCGGAAGCGAAAATACCCGCCGAGCGAGTACGTGACGTCGCTCCTCCAGAGCGGCGTGCTCGGCCTCGTGAAGACCCTGACGCTGGCGAAGAAGACGAAGGACGCGGTCGCGACCTGCGACGAGTTCTTCAAGGAAAACCCCAGGATGGCGAACTCCCCGTTCGGCTTCGCCGTCATGCTCGCGAAGGCCGACGCGCTCTTCGCCGGAGGCAACGTCGCCGGCGCGATCGACCTCGCGCAGACTCTGATCTCGAAGGATTCGAACGGGGCCGCGGGACGTACCGCGAGAGAACGGGTCCTGATCTGGACCAAGGACCGCGCCGTGTCGCCCGATCTGCTGATGGCGATGGCCGACGGGCTGATCGACCGCGGACTCCCTCGCGAGGCGCTGGTCCAGCTCCGCCGTTGCGTGGAGGTCTGCGCGACCGCGGCGGACCGGGCGAAGCACGAGCCGGTCGCCGCGTACAAGCGGGGCGAATGTTTCCGGGCGCTGAAGCAGGACGCCGAAGCGGTCGCGGCCTTCAAGGACGTGTTCCGAAAATATCCGGCCCATGCGCTGGCGAAGAAGGCCGCCCTCGAAGCGGTCCGCGCGCTGCGGCGGATCGCCGCGACGTCCGGCGACAGGCGGGACGAGGAGCAGATGGAGAAGCTGCTCGACGAGATCGAGAAGCTCGGGCAGGAAGGCGAGACGAAGACCTACCTGCTGGTGCTCCGGGCCGAGCTCCTCGAGAACAAGAAGCAGTACAAGGCCGCCGCCGACCTCCTCAGCCAGGTGGATGAGGGCTGCGAGGTCTTCGACGACGCCATGGTCTCCGCGGGCCACTGCTACCGGCTGGACGCCGAGCAGCGGCCCCGCGAGGACGTGGCGAAGCAGCTGGAACTGGCCGGAACGCTCCTCCAGAAGGTGCTCGCCCGGAAGGAGGCCCATCGCGTCGAGGCGCGCCTGCTCTTCACGGCGCGGTACGAGCTCGCGATGATCCTCCTCCACGAGCAGGTGAACCGTCCGAAGGAGGCGCTCGATCATCTGCGGACGTGCCGGAGCCAGCTGCCGGCGGAGAACACGCTGACGGCCCGCCTCCGCGAATCGGAGATCCAGGCGCTGCTGCAGGCGAAGGATCCGGTGGGCGCCGCCGCGGTACTCGACCAGCTGATCGGACAATTCCCCGACGCTCCCCAGACGCTCCGCGCGTGCCGCAGGGTCGCGGTGCGGCTCGAGTCCGCCGATCTCGTGAAGGCGGCCCAGTACCATCGGTTCTGGCTCGGCCACTCGGCGGGCCTGCAGTTCTCGGCGGCCGAGATCCAGACCGTCGCCGAAGGCCTCTACCGCGCCGCGCGGTCGGCGAACGGGATGGACGAGAAGACCCAGTCCGTCCTGGATCTGCGGGGCAAGCCGGTGGCGGATCGGACGCTCTGGCAGGACGCCGCCCGGGCCCACGAGATGCTAATCCGGGCGGGCGTGGCGGAGAAGGACATCCCGATCGCCGAGACGCGGCTGGCGTGGTGCCGGGGCCTGTCCGCCCAGACGGCGGCCGACTGGGACCAGGTGAAGCTCCTGTGCGAGAAGCTCTTCGACGAGCACGCCCTGCTGCAGAAGAACGGCCTTCTCAATCGCGGCGCGCTGGCGCAGAAGCCGTGGCTCGCGGACGTCTATCTCGAGTACGGCCACGCGCTCTTCCAGCTCGGAAAGGCGGGGCAGAAGTTCCAGTTCGGGAACAGCCATTCCGTGTTCGGCCAGATGCTCGAGGTGACCGCGCGAGGCAAGGGGGCGTGGTGGCTGTCACGGTACTACACCATCCGGATCTACTACGAACGCGGGGTCGGGCGGGACCTCGTGACCGCCGACGGCGTCCTCGACAACCTCGTCGGCGAGTGGCCGAACTACGACGAAGGGAAGTACGGCCTGAAGGATCTGTTCGTCGAGCTGCGGAGCCAGGTCAAGGCGGCGGTCGGGACACAGCGCTAGAGACTCCCAGGCGTAGTCCCGACCCTGCTTTCCTACGGGACGGTATCTTCTCTCTCCGACTCTAGCGCACCAGAAGGAGAGCGCCTCTGGCACGGCGCTTGCATTCCTCCTCCAGCGGCACGGAGCAAACTTGAACTCAAGCCGGCGATCCGGGAGGACCGCCGGCTTTTTTATTTGGGGGATGGAGACACGATGAGCAGACGTGGCGCAGTGAGCCGGAGGAAGTTTCTGTCGTCGTCCCTGACGGCCGCGGCGGGTGCGGCGATCCTCGGAGGATGCGATTCGAAGGCGGAGCCGGCGAAGACGTCCTCCGGCGCGATGCCGGGACCGGTGTCCCCCAACGACGGTCCGGAAGTGACGGAGCTGAAGTTCGGCATCATCGCGCTGACCGATTGCTCGCCGATCGTCATCGCCCACGAGAAGGGCTTTTTCAAGAAGTACGGCATCAACTCGGTCGTGAGCAAGGGGGCGAGCTGGGCGGCGATCCGCGACGCGCTCTCCAACGGCGACATCCAGGCCACCCACATGCTGATCGGGATGCCGATCGCGTCGACGATGGGCCTGCTCGGATCGCCGAAGAAGCCGATGGTCATCCCCTGGCTCCTGAACCGCAACGGCCAGTCGATCACGCTCGCGAAGGCGTATCGCGGCAAGGTTCAGGACGATCCCAAGCTGCTCAAGTCGTTCGTCGACGAGGCGAAGGCCAAGGGGACGCCTCGGACGTTCGCCATGACCTACCCGCCGGGCACCCATGCCATGTGGATGCGCTATTACCTCGCCGCGGGAGGAATCCACCCGGACAAGGACGTGGCCTTGATCACGATCCCTCCCGCCCAGATGGTTTCGAACATGAAGATCGGCAAGATGGACGGGTTCTGCGTCGGAGAGCCATGGAACGCGAGGGCCATCGCGGACGATATCGGATTCACCTCGCTCAATACGCAGGATATCTGGAAGGACCATCCCGAGAAGGTGTGCGCGTTCACCGCCGAGTTCGCGGAAAAGAACCCCAAGACGGTGAAAGCGGTGCTCAAAGCTCTCCACGAGGCGAGCATCTGGCTCGACAAGCTGGAGAACCGGCCGGAGCAGGCGGAAATCGTGTCGCGGCCCACCTACATCAATTGCCCCAAGGAGTTGATCCTGGGGCGGATGCTCGGCGAGTACGACTTCGGCGACGACCGGAAGAGGAAAGATCCGAACTACATGATCTTCCACGATCGGAACTGCAACTATCCGCAGGCGAAGTACGCCGTGTGGTTCCTCTCCCAATACCGGCGGTGGGGCATGATCGACGACGTTCCCGACTATGCCGGCATCGCCAAGCAGGTCATGCGGGCCGACCTCTACGAGGAGGCGATGAAGGAGATCGGATACGCCCACGGCGGACCCAGCACGGAGCCGGAGAAATTTTTCGACGGCGCCGTTTTCGACCCGGCGAAGCCCGAGGAGTTCGCGAGAAGCTTCGCGGTCGGCAGCGTGAAAGGGTAGAGGGGAACGATGGACAGGATCCGGAAGCGGTTCCGCTGGGACGTGCTCCTGCTGCCGCTGGTCGGCATCGGCGTCGTGTTCGCCCTGTGGGCGCTGACGAGCGCGACCCTGTCGAAGAACCTGCCGTCCCCGGTGAAGACGTGGGACGCCAGCCGCCCCTACATCCTCTCGCCGTTCGAGAAGCGCGGCGAGCTGGACCAGGGCATTCTCCGGTTCACCTGGTATTCGCTGGTGCTGGTGGCCAAGGGCTATGCGCTCGCGATCCTGATCGGCACACCGCTCGGCTTCTGGCTCGGTCTCTCCAAGCTGTTCACCAAGGCGTTCGATCCGATCATCCAGATCCTGCGGCCCGTCTCGCCGCTCGCCTGGCTCCCGCTGGGTCTCGTCCTCTTCGAGAAATCCCATCCGGCCGCGGTCTTCACGATCGCGATCTGCGCGATGTGGCCCACCGTCCTCAACACGGCCCTCGGCGTTCGCGCGATTCCGCAGGACTACCTCAACGTTGCCCGCGTGCTCAAGCTGTCGCGGATGAAGACGCTGTTCAAGGTCCTGCTGCCCGCGACGCTGCCGTACATGTTCACCGGATTCCGGCTGAGCCTCGGCATCGCGTGGCTGGTGATCGTCGCAGTCGAGATGCTGACCGGCACGCCCGGCGTCGGCGGGTTCCTCTGGCAGGAATACAACAGCCTGATCTACGAGCACATCATCCTGTGCATCGGGACGATCGGCGTGGTGGGATTCATTCTCGACCGGATGATGAGCCTGGCGGAAGCCCGGTTCAAGGTGGCGTGATGGCGCTCCTCGAGCTGAAGGGCGTGCGGAAGTCGTTCGGGACCACCGACGTGCTCGGCGGCATCGACCTGTCGATCGAGCGGGGAGAGTTCGTCTCGATCGTCGGCTTCTCCGGCTCGGGGAAGACGACGCTCCTGTCGATCCTCGCGGGGCTGCTCCAACCCGACTCCGGCTCGGTCCTGCTGAACGGCGTGCCGGTCCGCGAACCCGGCCGGGAGCGGGCCGTGGTGTTCCAGAACTACTCTCTTCTGCCGTGGATGACGGTCCATGAAAACATCGCGCTGGGCGTCGATCAGGCCTTTTCCGACTGGCCGGCCGACCGGAGAAGGGCCCACGTGGAGAAATACGTGGCCCTGGTCAAGCTCACGCCCGCGAAGAACAAGAGGCCGCACGAGCTCTCCGGCGGCATGCGCCAGCGCGTCGCCGTGGCGCGGGCCCTGGCGATGGATCCGGAGATCCTCCTGATGGACGAGCCGCTCGGGGCGCTCGACGCCCTGACGCGCGCCACGCTCCAGGACGAGATCGAGAAGATCTGGGAGGAAGACCGGAAAACCGTGGTCCTCATCACCAACGACGTGGACGAGGGCGTGCTTCTGGCGGACCGCATCATTGCGATGACCCCAGGGCCCGGGGCCGTGCTCGGCCCGTCGGTGACGGTCGACATCCCCCGGCCACGCAACCGCAAGGCCCTGAACCACGATCCCCGCTTCAAGGAGATCCGCAACGGCATCCTCGAGTTCCTCCTCGAGCGGGGCCGGCGCCGCCGCGCCGCGCTCGCGGAGAGCGTGCGGTGAGGGCGACCGGAGAGAGCGCATGGAAACGATGAAGAGCTACCTGGAGATCTGGAACCTCACCAAGACGTACCGGACTCCGACGGGCGACGCCGTCATCGTCCGCGACTTCAACCTCAAGATCCAGGAGGGGGAGTTCGTCTGCCTGATCGGCCACTCCGGGTGCGGCAAGTCGACCGTGCTGTCGATGGTCGCCGGCCTCAACGAGAAGACGTCGGGCGGCATCATCCTCGCGGGGCGCGAGATCGACGGCCCGGGTCCCGACCGCGGCGTCGTCTTCCAGTCGCCGTGCCTTTTCCCCTGGATGACCGCGCTGGAGAACGTCCTCCTCGGCGTCGACGAGGTGCAGCCGAACGAACCCCCGCTTCAGCGGCAGCGGATCGCGGAACGGTATCTGACCCTCGTCGGGCTCGGCGACGCGGTCCACAAGCGGCCGGCCGAGCTTTCGGCCGGGATGCGGCAGCGCGTCGGTCTCGCGCGCGCGTTCGCGCTCGATCCCAAGATGCTGCTGCTCGACGAGCCGTTCGGGATGCTCGACTCGCTCACGCGCCTCGAACTGCAGGAGTCGCTCCTGGAGCTCTGGCGCCGGGACAGGAAGACCGCGCTCATGGTCACGCACGACGTCGATGAAGCGCTCTTTCTTTCGGACCGGGTGGCCATGATGACCAGCGGTCCGGCCGCGACGCTCGGCGCGGTGCTCCACGTCCCGTTCCCGCGGCCGCGCGACCGCAAGGCGGTGCTGGAGCATCCCGAGTACTACCGGCTCCGGGAATCGATGATCGGATTCCTGGAGAGCCAGGACCATCGCGGGTCGCCGGCGGCGCCGCCGGCGGAACCCCACGAGGAGCCCGCCGACGCCGTTCCCACGCTGGAAGCCGAGCCGTGAAGTCCCTGACATAGTCCCGGCGCGGATCTTGAACCTGATCGAAAAAGGGAGAGGAGATACTCTATGCATACTCTGCTGCTGTTGGGCGTGACGCTGTTCTCGTGCCTGGACGAGGGCCAGGACAAGTCCTCCGCCCCGGAAGTCGTCACCGCGTCCCAGGACAAGCCCCCCGGTGCGGCGCCTCCGCCGCCGCCCCCGGAGGATTCCCTCTTCAAGACGCTGGTGAAGCA
>Ga0134121_10000520_pt1 | contig 43577 bp, 36 predicted proteins | sample KB301_FD_96463 | JGI IMG/M metagenome (GOLD analysis project Ga0134121, IMG submission 96463) | Terrestrial soil microbial communities without Nitrogen fertilizer from Kellogg Biological Station, Michigan, USA - KB3-0-1 | ecosystem: Environmental > Terrestrial > Soil > Unclassified ...
ATTGGGGAATTCGGGGCCGTGCTACTCGAACCCCGATCTCTGAACTACAAGAGATCGGGGTTCGAGTAGCACGGCCCCGAATTCCCCAATTGCACGGCCCCGAATTCCCCAATTCTCATTTGTCATCCGAGTAGAGGTCTAGTCTTCGTCGTCATCATCGGATTTGCCGGCCATCACGGGACGCGAAGACATCCCTTCCTTCTCGGCTTCTTCCTGACACTGGATGCAGAGAGTCGCCCACGGCACCGCCATCAGGCGCTTTTCGTTAATGTCTTCATTGCAACGAAGACACTCGCCATACTCGCCGCGATCCATTCTCTTCAGCGCTTCCTGGATCGACTTCAGTCGCTGAAAGTCGCTCTCATGTAAGTTATAGAGAAGTTCTTTGTTGTGGCTGATTGTGGCGAGATCCCCTTCGTCTTCGGTATTCTCCAGCGTGATTTCTTCTTCAGCCAGCCGGTTCCGATTGATGGAGCGGATCAGCTTCTGGTATTCCTCAGTCAGCCGCTGCTTGAATTTCTGTACTTTCTTATCGTCCATCTAAGGCCCTCTTTCTGCAGGGCCGTCATGACCCTGCCACAAAAAACTTAGGTTCTTTGACGTAGCAACTGCATTTCCATCTCAAAAAGTACAACTGTTTTCCGGGCGCGGGATTATAGCCCTGAGTGCGCTACAATCACAATCGAATTTGGAGGAAAGACAAAGACATGGATGAACCAGTAGATATTATCTGCAACCCCAACGGCCCTCTACGGGTTACGGGGAATTTCGTAATCAAAGATTCCAACGGTAAGGACTTCGATCTCTCCGGACGGACAACGATTTCTCTCTGCCGCTGTGGCATGTCCCAGAACAAACCGTTCTGCGATGGAAGCCACCGCAACGGCTTCAGCTCTGTTATCGAAGCGCGGGTGCTCCCGCCACCGGCTCCAAAGCCGTAACCAGGCATCGCTTTTCCGTGATGTGGTACTCGAACTCCTCACGGAACTTATTGATCATGGACTCAACAGGCATTGCGCAGGCGTCACTCAAGACGCAGATCGTGACGCCTTTCATGTTCGTGCACATGTCGAGGATCATATTCAGGTCCTGCATCTTGCCGTGCCCGTGCTCGATGCGGTGCAGGACCTGATCCATCCACCACGTTCCTTCACGGCATTGCGTGCATTGCCCGCAGGTTTCTTCGGCGTAAAAGCGGGCCGTCCGCCAGGCAAGTTTGACGATGCAGGCGGAATCGTCGAACACCATGCAGCCGGCGGAACCGAGCATGCTGCCCTTCTTCGCCAGCGAGTCGAAGTCCATGCGAACGTCAACCTCGTCTGCCTTGAGAACCGGCGAGGAAGATCCACCGGGGAAAACGCCCTTCAATTTGCGACCCGGTCGAATGCCGCCGCAAACGTCGTTAATGAGCTCGGGTAGTGGAATACCCACCTCGCGCTCGACGACTGCAGGCTTCATCACATGTCCGCTTACACAATAAAGCTTGGGCCCGGTGTTCTTCTCATCGGACCCGAGGCTCTTGAACCAATCGACGCCGCGATTGAAGATGTGCGGAAGATTCGCCAGAGTTTCGACGTTGTTGACCACTGTGGGACACGCATAAAGTCCACTCACGGCGGGAAATGGCGGTTTCTGCCTCGGATGCCCTCGCTTCCCTTCGAGCGATTCCAGCAAGCCTGTCTCTTCTCCGCAGATGTAGGCGCCGGCGCCCGAATGCAGAATGATCTCGAGGTCGAAATTGGAGCCGAAAATCTTCTCGCCGAGGAACCCTTTCGCCCGCGCATCTTTTAGCGCCTTATCGACAACGCGATATCCCAGCGTGAACTCGCCACGAATGTAGATGAACGCCAAATGACAGTCGACTGCATATGCCGCGATGATCATGCCTTCGATCAGCTGGTGGGGATCGCGTTCGAGAATGACGCGATCCTTGCAAGTCCCCGGTTCGCTTTCGTCGGCGTTGCAGCAAAGGTAGGTCGGCTTTCCTGTATTCTTCGGAATGAAACTCCATTTCAGTCCCGTTGGAAAGCCTGCGCCACCGCGGCCGCGCAACCCGGTCGCTTTCGTCGTTTCGATGACGTCCGCAGGTGTCACCTCCTTCACCACTCTGCGTGAAGCCGCGTAACCGCCGAGCTCGATGTAATGGTCGATCTCCTTGGTGCGGGGATCGTTCACGTTCTTCAGGAGGATGAGTTCGTAGTTAGCCATAAGCGGTCTATTGTAAGACAGAATTAGCCACGGATTACACGGACAGGGAACGGACAGACAGGGAATTAGGGACAGAGAGCAATTAGCATCGATCCTTCTCGATATTCGCCAACCGCACGGCTAATTGCTCCCTGTCCCTAATTCCCTGTCCCTAATTCCCTGTCCGTGTAATCCGTCGCCTAATTCAATTTTGTAAGTGGGGATACGCCGGTTTCGGCATTCGACACATGATCGAGGGCCTGGCGAAGGGAAGGCAGGAGATCGAGGCGCCGTTTTTCCAAATCCCGAATGCGTTTCTGGCGGTCGGGCCGATTCAAGAGATCCTTTGCAGAGAGCACCCGGAATCCCTTGTGGCGGCCGAGTTCGCGGACAACATGAAGCTCGCCACGCGCAAGGTCGAGGTGAAGCCAATCGCCGGTTCGGATGGAACTGAGGGCGCCGCCGTCGAGCGCTTCCGGAACCACGTGCCCGATGGAAACGCCGTCGTGGCCAAACGATACGCGGCCGTCTGTCACAAGAACGGCCATGGATCCCAGTGGCGTAGGCACGGCCGTGGACAGATCGAGTTCCGGCATACCGGCGGCGTGGGGGCCAACCCCGGCAACAACCACAGCAATGCGCAGCAGTTGCTCCCGAATCAAATACTCCCAGAGTCTGGGCTTGTTCCATTGATGGATGTCCCTGGCAGCGCCATTCGATGCCGCCGGACCATTCTGCCCTTGATTCGCGAGCCAGGTGTAATACAGGTCATCACGCGTAACCTTGTGCCGGAGGTGTTCCAGAATCCCGTCGGGCGAGGCCAGATCGGTATAGAGTTCGCGCGCCCCGAGACAAAACACGGCGAGAAAAAGCTTTTTGTCGAAACATTCGAATGGGCTGCGCCCTCGGCCGCCCAGTCGTGCTATCCCGCCGGAGCAGACATTGCCATGAATTGGAGCCATCCCACAGGACGATGCGAACGGCGTCATCGTGGAGTAGAGGAAGTTGCCGTTGGCCGAACGCGCTTCCGTGATGCGCTGCATCCATGAGCCGGCTAGGGTTGGAGCACGATCTTCGATCAGGCGCTTTTCCGCCAGCGTGCGCATGATCGTGTCAATCCCCGAGTTGCCGCCGTTCTCGGTCTCGACAGCCATGGTGTAAACGGAGTTTCCGGCTCTTTCCTGGATCCCCAGGATCTGGGGAACGATTCGGGCCTTTCGAGCGATGTCGGCAATCGTCAACTTCTTTCCGACAGCATCGGCGAGGTAGGTCAGGTGAAGAATCCATGCCGGATGCCCCCCCGTAGCGCTCCAGACCGACGCCGCATTCCCGAGATTGGATCGCACGAGCCCCGCAACGCTGACACGGCGCTCACGCTTCTGAATTGCGGTAATCAGGCGTTTCACCGCATCGTCAAGTTCGCCATCGGCCGGAGGCTTGAGCAGAATATCGAGACCGCGAGGCACAATCCCGAAAGCCGCCAGCATCAGGCGATGCACCATCGAAGCTTCCGACGCGGCGCAATTGGCGCCTGGCACGGCTGTACATCGTGCCATCGTGCGAGCAAGATCGTCTTTTTCGTTTTCGGTCACGAGACGCTCGTGCGCGCTACGGTCGAGGATGCATTTGAGACCGGCATAGACGTTAGCCTTCAGCGGACGATGCAGCAATTCGTCAAGCTCGCGACGCTGTCCGCTGGACATCCGTCCCCGCAAGGGCTCGAAACCCAGCCGATCTTCTTCGGTCGCGAACGTCTCCCTGGCGATCAATGAAGGCAGCACCATTGCAAAAATGGGTCTCGCCTTTCGGCGCTGCCGGGCGATATCGGTTTCAGCGAGCGCACGCAAATTGCCGACCAGCATCTTGTCGCAGGCGCTGAACACGATCGCCGCGTCGTAGCTGTGAGCCTCCATGTGCGCGGCAAGACTTCCCGCGCAGAAATTCCGGGAGAGCAAGCCATAACTGGCGCCCTCTGTACCGCGGGCAAGTTCTTCGCAAGGGATATCCTGCGAAATCTCGAAAGGCAGAGCTCCATTGGTCCAGATATGACGAATGACACGCCGGATGGTCTCCTTCATTCCGAGATTCGGAGGATGATCGTCTCCGCCATGGACGACCGCGACGCGCGGATGCGCGTTCATGAAGAGATCGAGGATGTGATCGCGATTTGGAGCAACTCCCGCGCTCCGTAGAGTTTCTTCGACGAGCGGAGAAATGATGGTTACAGGCTGCGCCCGGCTAATCAAAGGATCTTTGAACTTGCTCGAGTGCATCTTCATTATTAGGTTTTTCCAGCCGGATTTCGAGTGCGGCTGTTATACCAATAACTGCGATTCAATGGAAGATCGTTAATTCACGCGGTTCCACAAACGGCGGGCCATTAGAAGAAGTTTCTTGCTTTCCATCGGAGACAGGGAGTCGGTCGCGTCCCGGACTCGTTTCTCCCAAGCCCCGAGAGCGCCTCTATCTTCAATCCCTGCACCTTCAGCTTTGAAAGCGTAGAACGTCTCCGAGTACTGTCCGCAGAGTTCACGGATGTAATCAAACGAGCGGCGATGGATGGGACATGGGCCGAGCCTTCGGATCGCTTCCTGATGAAATGGCGTGGCATAGCCTTTGTGCCCCGCAAATCCGTAACCTGGAAAGGTTCCGTCCAGATCCGTCATCAGCCGGTCGCGATAAACCTTGGCGACGATTGAAGCTGCGGCGATGGAAAAATTGAGTCCATCGCCCTTATCGAAACTGTTCTGGGGCTGGGAAAGATCGGGAATAGTCCGGCTGTCCACAAGAATGTGCTGCGGCTGAACCGGCAACGCCGCGACGGCGGCATGCATGGCTCTCAACCCTGCGTGATAAATGTTCACCCGGTCGATCTCCTCCACTTCGACGACGCCTATGCCGACCGCGAAAGCACTCGCACGAATCCGGCCATCCAGAGCCTCCCGGGTCTCCGCGTCGAGAGCTTTGGAATCGTCAACACCATCGATCTCTGTACCCGGTGGAAAAACCACGGCAGCGGCCACGACAGGACCCGCGAGAGGTCCTATTCCCACCTCGTCCACTCCCGCAATGTGAACAATCCCCGCTTTCCAAAGCAGCCGTTCGAAATGCAGCATGGCATCGAGACGGCGGCGCTCGCGGCCCTGGTCCTCGAAACGCTTTGCCAGCGTTTTATACAGCTTTCGGGCGCCGGTTCGTGAATCCCGCTGTAATCGGCGAAGGATTTGAGGTGAAATGGGGGCTTCAGGAGAAACGTATTTCTCCTGAATTTCCTTCAACGAAAGTTGTACAAGGCTGCGCGACATATGGGTTCGATTCGAACGTTCAATCCGGTGAAACTCTTTGTTGGCATCCTCGTCTCGGAGGAAGGACGGCTCGCTGAAATCGAATCTCGTCTAGCAGCCGAGTACGGCGCGATCGAACTTCGATCGTCCATAATTCCATTTACATTTACCGACTACTATCGACGCGAAACAGGCGACCGGATACTCCGGGCGTTCCTGTCATTCGAACGCCTGATAGATGCCGATCGGCTTCCCGAGATCAAGCACTGGACCAACACTCTCGAGGCCGAATTCGCGGCCGCAGGCAGTCCCTCCGGCGATATCCGACGTCCCGTCAATCTCGATCCCGGGTACATCGAGCACTCCAAGGTCATCCTCGCATCGACAAAGAATTTTTATCACAGAATGTACCTGGGCAGGGGGATCTTCGGAGAGGTGACAATGCATTTTCGAAACAATGCGTGGGAGTTCTTCCCGTGGACCTATCCGGATTATCAGTCGGAGGACTACCGGAAGTTTTTTCTGGAACTGCGGCGGAGCTATCGCTCCCAGTTACGGAAGATGTGTCTGCTCAAGCAAAACGACCCGCCCTGAAAATAATGCTGCGAGACGACAGGTTGTGAGGAGACCATGGGGAATTGAGACCGCCACAACCGCACCGAAATCGAAACTCAATCTGCCGGTAAGCAGATCGTAAAGGTCGTCCCGTTGTTTCCCGTCTGCAACGCGATGGAGCCGCCGTGATCTTCGATCGTATTGCGGGCAATGAACAAGCCAAGGCCGTTACCCTGCTCGCCTTTTGTCGTGAAGAATGCGCTGAACACGCGCCCTGCGTCCTGAGGGGCTATTCCTGATCCGGTATCCGCCACGGAGATCCGGACCATCCTCTGTGCCTCGCGCTGAGCAGTGATCGTAATGAGACGTTGCCGGCTCTTGGCCATGGCGTCGGCGGCATTGTTTAGAAGATTGACGAGAACGTGGATCATGGACCAGTAATCCACGGCAACATTGGGACATCCACTCTTCACATCGATCTGGATCACGATCGGAGGCGGCTGAAAAGCCTGGAAGTATGGACCAACAAGGCGTACAGCTTCGTGAATCAACTGCTCCGGCGTGCAACGATCTTTCGTTTTCTCGCGCTTGCGCCCGAAATTGAGCATGCTGTCAGTCATGCCTTTCATGCGCATGCTGTTGCGGGTAATGCTGTCGAGTTGGGTCCGGATGGGGTCGCCTTCGGGCAGCGCCTGCTGCATGTTGTAGGCACAGCCGATTACGGCGGTCAGGGGGTTGTTTACCTCGTGAGAGAAGCACAGCGCCAATTCGCCGATCGTGACCAGACGCGAGATGTGCCGCAGTCCTTCTTCGGACATCAACGCCTCTCTCAACTCCGGTAAGCGGGAACCGGGATCCGGCGCAGAATCATCCATGATCATTCGCGTCATCGTCCCATCCTCTTTCTCAGGTGCTCGCGCATGTTCTGGATCACGGTTCCAATGGCGGACCGGTTCAAACCGAAGACCGGAAACTCCGCGATCTCGCTGACGGTAAGCTGATCGACGTAATGTAATTTGCAGATCAGCACATTGCGCGCGGCATTGCGGTGGTCGGACTCGGATTCCATCAGGCGTTCGACGTCGATCCACGAAAGGATGGACGCGATGTCGAAGTCTGAGGCTTCGTCGGGAAGATTCCTGTTTTGCTGGCGGACGTCCTCGATGGAAATGATTTCTGCAGGTTGTTTCTTTTCGGCTCGCTGGGATCTAAAGTGATTGGATACGACACTCACGGCAACCATCGAGAGAAAGGCCCTGGCCGAAAGATCGGTCTCGCCCTTGAAAGAGCGCAACAAGCGCCCATTGTTTTTCACCAGTCGCAGGTAGACGTCCTGCGCGATATCACATGCTTCCTCAAGGCAATCCTTGCGGTAACGGTTCCACATGATCCGGGTGATGGATCTCAGGATCAACTGGTGGAACTGCGCCTGAAACTCCTTCCATATCGAGGGATCGGTCATCCGCCGTCCGCATTCGCGCACGAGATCCGGCGGGCTTGGCGTTCCTCCCGCGCCTGCGCGAGGGAACCGCAGAGTTTCCGTCATTGCTCAGCAGATTCCTTCCCTGAAAGCTTTTTCTCTATCTCTTTGGCCCACCCCGAGTCGGGATCCAATTCGAGGTATTGCTGCCATTGGTGCCTGGCTTCGTCAACACGGCCCTGACGTTCATAAAGAATCGACAAATTAAAGATCGCAGGCTTGTGAACATGATTAAGGTTCAAGGCTTCCTTGAACTCCGCCTCGGCCTCCACGAGGTGCTCTCGTCCGCTTTCGAGATACGCAACTCCGAGATCATTGTGGACATTGGCCGGAACGCCGTTGGGGTCGGCAACCGCGGTTTTCAAATGCTTGATGGCCTTTGCATATTCCCGTTTCAAAAGGAAATAGCGTCCGACTTCATAAGATTCCGCGGACTTTTCAGTCATCTCCTCAGCGAGAAGGTCGGGTACGATGTCCTTCGGACTGCGGGTCGTTTCCTCGATTTCGAGATAACGTTGCCCGACGATGCGCGGTTCAAACGGGCGGACGCTGTCGGCCAGCTTTTTCGTGAACTCGGCAACCTTCGATGGGGCAGGCGCAAGGGGGTGCCAGCCGAGCCCGAAGGCCAGTAGCAAAGCCGCAGCGATTCCGGCGGGATAGATCAGGTACTTGAGAGAAAGGCGCGAGCGCCGCTGCAGCGGAACGGGCTTCAGGTTCCGCTGTTCCCAAATCGCGGACAACTGCCTCAGGGTGACCTCTTCTTCCGGGGTCACGTCCTCACGTAAGACCCTCATAAATAAGGCCAGATTCTGCCTGCATGGGTCGCAGGCTATGAGGTGGACATCGCAGGCGCTCTTGACCACAGGATCGAGAGTGCCTTCGAGATAGTCTGTAAGAACTTCCTCTCCAAGACACTGGCCCAGGTTTTCTGCAGGTTCACGGTTCACGGAAAGGCCTCCTCTATATACAAGACGTAAAATGATCCACTCTCATCCGAAAGTATTTCTGCAAATCGCAACTTTCTCTCCGAGGCGCTATGCACGGTGAAATCTTTTCGGATGAGCAACTCTAGAATACCGCTCACTATTACAGAAGACGTAATCCCGCGAACTCTTATCCGAAAAAACTTATGCTTTGAAACAATTCCTTTTCGGACAAGAGACAGTCGAATTACGTCTTCTGTAACAGTGGCCCCGATGCGGACCCCAAACGAGGGGGGTCAAACAGACAAATTCAAAAGGAGATCGAAATGAATCGACGACACTTCATGACGGCCATGGGCGGCGCAACCGCCGCAGCAGCATCTCTGATCCACGTCAACCGGGCCTTCGCGGCCGAAACCACGACGTCTTTTTATGTCAAAGGATTGATCATGGTTTCATTCGAGGATTCGAAAGTATTGCGTCTCGGTCTGCCAAAGGCTCCGGGTCACAAGGCCACGCTGGCCCTGGTTCCCCGGTCGGGCAGCCAGCGATCCCTGGCGCTGAAGGGCGCCTGCTCGGTCGAGACAGCCGCGCAATCATCGGGCAGGCCGGAATACAAGATTCCGGAACTGGTGCGCATGCAGGAACTCTACGGAACCAACATCCATTCGCGCGTGAATGAGTGTCCCACTGTCATCAGCATCCCCTACGCCGCGATCAAGTCGATCGCTGCAGCCGACCTCAGCCCGGATCGCTATACGTTCGTCCGCAGCGACAATGGCGAAGAAATCGCCTCTTTCCGCCCTCGCAAGGTTGCCGATACCCTCCGGATCGAACTATCATCGGATGCTGTGATGAAGATGGAAGGCGGAAAGTCTGTCATTGCCATGAATACCATGAAGGAAGTCCACACCGAGTACTCACCCGACGCCCCGGCCACCCAGGCCGAAATCGACGCGTTCTCGACGCACTTCAGCCATTATTACGCGTACCTGGATCGTCCGGCGGGCGCGAACTTCCAGGCAATCCCGAAGAACCTGAGCGGCAGTTCATCCGCGACGTCAAAGCTGGGAAACCACTTCGCGACGTTTTTTCCGTACTATGCCTGTTACGTCATTGCCGTCTGAGACTATGAATGACTAACCCCACCTCCGGCCGCTTCCATCTAGCGCTGGCTTTGCTTTTTGGATTGGGGGCGGCGGCGGTGGGACTGGCCCTATTCTCGACCAGCGACGGTTCCCAATGGAGACTGGTCACCTCCCTTTCGCAAACACAAGCGGGGGATGGCAGGCTTTTTCGCTCTTCCGAAAGTTTCCCTCATCAGGATGAATACCGAAAAGCGTTGGTCGCCGCCAGTCTCGAACTCCTCGATGATCCCGACTCTGCCCTTCATTTAAGAATGAAATCCCTCGTCGATATAAGCGCCGGGGAAGTTCGTGCCGCCGGCGAGTTACTTCATCGCCTCCTGGAAATCCATCCTGACGACCCTGAAGTTCTCAATGACCTTGGTGTGGTGTACATGGCTCTCGGAAAAGAGAACGTGTCGAACTATTTCAGGGCTGCGCAACTCTTTGAACGCTCGCGCAGACTTAAACCGCATGCGTTCGCACCAAGTTTCAACGCCGCATTCGTGTACCAGAAATTGGAACTCGATGAACTGGCGGATCAGCGCCGCCACGAATACCTGGGCTTCGATACCAGTCGGAGGGCTCCCGGCAATGCCGAATCAGAATCGAGTCTATTGAACTCGATGCAGCGCGCGCTTGCCGGCAGCGACCCAAATCTCGCCAATCGGTTCCTGCGCGGGAATCCTTCGGCATACCGGCATGCCGCGCTTCACTATGTATTGAATCCGGACGATGACCAGACGCTTTACGATGCGAGCCAGTTCATCCTTGATAACTTCGAGAAGGCCGATCCCACTGTTACGGCGATACTCACTCCACTTCATGGACCAAGTCGCGGGCTCGTGATCAAAGCCCGAAAGCTAGTCTCGAGTGGAATGGAGTCCTATCGGCGAGGCAAGCTCGAAGAAGCCTCTCATACGTATGACCTTGCAGAGGAGGCCTTGGCAGGGGCCAACTCTCCATTTGACAACCTCTGGGTCAAACTGAATCAGGCGGACGCCGACACCCGCATGTTAAAATCAGAGGACGCACAGAATCTTATCGCCGAAGTGATCTCGGAATCCCGTAGCCGTCAGTACAGGTGGCTTCTCGGGATGGCCCTCACCGCGAGGAACGCGGATCCTACGCTTGCCCACGACTCCGAAGACGTGTTGCAAACGCTGAATGAGGCCATCGACATGTTCGTGTCGATTGACGCCACGGAAGATGCGGCTCGAGCGCTGAATTACCTCGCAGCAACATATTTCCTTGCCGGAGACTTCGAGAAAAGCCTGGATATCGCCTATCGCACACTATCGTTTACTCCGAAAAGCGATCATCTCCGGCGCGCACAACTCTTTCTAATGGTTGCAACAGAGGTTTACCGGCTGGGACTTCAGGAGTACGCAGGGCCTCTTGGAGAGAAGGGCCTGATTGAAGCCAATATGGCGAATAACCCAGGGCTGGTGTCGTTTGCCTCCTCAAATCTGGCGATGTTCCACGCGTTAAACAAAAACATCCCCGCTGCCGACGCTTACTTTACCATCGCCAAGACTGCGAGTAGTCAAGTGGAGTCACCTGTAGATCGCGAACTCAGCGAGGTCAACATCAATCTCCTCTGCGCGCGCATCCGGACGAACAGCGGCAATCTCTCGAACGCGGAAAAATGCTTGCGTCAAAACATGGAAATCTTCCGTGACCTGAAGAAGAGAATTCCGTACCTGGTGGTACAAACTCTTCTCCAATTGGGAGAGACGCACGCTCTTGGACAACAATTCCATCAGGCTCACCAGGACTTCCAGGAAGCTGCCGACTTCCTGGAAACCGACGACGTCTATCTCGCCGCGGGCGTACTGCGCATGGCCTTCGAGAACGAGCGAAGGAATTTCTACGAAAAAGCCATCGCGTTTGAATACGCCCACGGCAACAAAGACAAGGCGTGGGAATATGTGCAGCGGTACCGATCCAAACTCTTCCTGGAGTTTCTGGGGCAGTTGAATCCAGACGTCGACACAATTCGCAGTGCAGCTATCGACCGCAACAAGATCCAGCAACAGATTCCTCCAGGAGTCCAGGTCCTCGAGTACGTGATATTGCCGGATCGCGTGCTGATCTGGCTCGTGTCGAATAAGAGGTTTGTCTCGACCTCGGTTCCCGTCACCCGGACACAACTCGAACGCAAGGTCAGCGGGCTACTTGAGGGGGTAGAAGCCAAGAGCCAATCCCAACACCAGGCGCAGGATCTGCACCGGCTCTTGATCGAACCGATAGAGGATCAGCTCGATCCCGCCAGCGTACTGGTCATCGTTCCGGATCAGGCGCTTCACCGCCTGAACTTTCCAGCGCTCTATTCAGAGACAAAAAAGTCTTTCCTGATCGAACGATATACTATTCTGGAAAATCCCAGCCTGACTTCCCTGTTGTCGGCAGCTCCGGGCACGCCGGCGCGGACAAAAGTCGTCGGGTTCGGCGCTCAGAGCGACGACACGAATGCCACGGCCGAGTTGAAGGCACTCCGAAACGATTACAGCGACATTCAAAGCTTCAATGGCCCGGGGGCGGTAAAGCAGGAGTTCCTCGCGTCCCTCGTAAGTTCCAGCGTCTTTCACTATGCCGGGCATTCGCAGGACGCCTCCGATCCCCTGCGGTCGGCGATCCTTCTTGACGGGAATAAGGAAGGTCCGAACAGCGTGACGGCAGTGGATATCACGAAGCACCGGATGCCGGCGAATTCCGTTGTCGTCCTGGCTTCGTGCGATTCTTCAGTCGGAAATTCGCGAGACGGCGTTGGTATCCGTGGCCTCACTTCCGCTTTCCTGATCAGCGGAGCAGGATCGGTTGTAGGTTCACTCTGGCTCGTGGAATCGGTGAGCACTTCGCGGCTGGTTCTTGCATTCCATAAACACTTCGCCCAGGACAAACTTCCCGTCGCGGAAGCGCTGCGTAAGGCTCAGATCGAGTTCATCGCCAAAGGCGTCCATCCTTATTACTGGTCGGGATTCGTTGTGACAGGCAACGTCAGCGCGCTGAGGTAACAACCGCCTTACGGCCAGCTTAATCTGCGGCCGCCGATAACGTGAAGATGCAGATGAAATACGGTCTGCCCCGCTTCAGCATTTACGTTGAACACGGTCCGGTAACCCGTCTGATCCACACCAAACTCTTCAGCGAGTTGCCGGGCAACCTTAAACATGTGTGCAAGCAGCTCTGCATCCGCCATCCCGACGTCGTTCAGGGTCGCGATGTGTTTGTACGGGACAATCAGGACATGAACGGGCGCCTGCGGCGCAATGTCGTGAAAGGCGACAACCTTGTCATCCTCGTACGCCATCTTCGATGGCAACTCCTTCTTTGCGATCCGGCAAAAAAGACAAGACTCCATACGGCTCCTAAAAACCGAGTTTTATTCCAAACTGGATTTGCCGCTCCGGACTGGACGTCGATGTAATGGCCCCAAACGCCGGCCCGGTGAAAACGCTGTTGGGCAATCCAAAATTCGTGTGATCCAGGATATTAAAGAACTCCGCACGAAACTGCATTTGAGCGTCGGAGCCAAGACGCTGTTTCTTGCTTACGGACAGATCGAGATTATTTAGCCCGGGGCCCGTGAGTGTATTTCTGCCCAGCGTGCCGATTCCCAGGTTCGGCACGACGAATCCGAAGGCCGCCGGATTGAACCATTGGGCAGGACCCTGGGTTACGGGCTTCCAGTTCACTCCTGGAACAACATTCGGACGCGTTCCAACCTGAAATAAAGGAGGCAGCATAGTCACTGTAAAAGGACGGCCGCTCTGGACTGTCGAAATGGCATTCAGGCTCCAACCTCCCCAGCCTTTTCCCTGCCTGAACGGAAGGTTATAACTACCGCTTACGACCCAGTTGTGACGAATGTCAAAGTCGGCATTCCCCCGTTCGGCGCGTAAATTGTAGTAGTTCTGGCTTGCTCCGCCTCCCTGACCTGGACGATCGTCGATCGCGTGTCCCCACGTGTACGACGAAAGAAAGCCGAAACCGTCAGAAAACCGCCGTTCCACGCGTACCTGAAGAGCGTTGTAATTCGAACTTCCTGCTTGCTCGAAAAGACTTATCGACGCGTAACCGGGATAAGGGAGTACACCCCCAAGAGGCTGATCGAGGTTTCTCAGACGCCGCGCCTTGACCGTATGATTACCCACGTAGGCAACCTCGGCGAAAATCCCCGCGACGACTTCTCGTTGAACATTTAGGTTCCATTGCTCGGCATACGTGTCGCGAAATTTCTTTTCCAACGTATTCGGACGAGATGTCGAAGCGACCGAGGACGTATTGAAAGGATCGCTCAACGAGACCGGCGAGTTGTATTCCTGCGTAAAAAAGAACGGAGGATTTGCGAAGAACTCTGTATTGTGACGCATGTCGTTGTCATAGAAGATTCCCGAAGACGCACGGATGACTGTGCGTTCGCCAAAGGGCCGCCATGCAAAGCCCAGCCGCGGAGCAAAGTTATTGAAATCCCCATCCACCAACCCTGGCGGCAAGCCCTCACGTGCAGTGCGCATACAGTTACACTCCGCAACCCACAGAGACTGCTTGTTGGTCTTCTCGGTTATCCTGCCGTAGTACTCCCATCGCAGGCCGTAGTTCACAGTAAACCGCGAAGTCATCTTCCAATCGTCTTCGGCGTACGAGGCAAACTCCAACTTCCGGGTGTTGCCACCGGGATCGCCATCAAAAGTAATGAACTGTGCAGGCAACCCGAGGAGAAAATCCGCCATTGGATATCCGAGATTTCCCCCACCACTTGTTCTCGCGCCTGTGAAACGGAGCTGGTTCGGGTTGACGTTGTATGCATTGAACAGATAACGGCGAACGTCCGCTCCAAAGCGGAACTGGTGCTTGCCTTGGATATAAGTAACGCTGTCGGTGTAGTTATAGACATTAACCGCGCGCTTGAACTCGGCGCTGCTGCCAAACTGGTCAAACCCACCGATGTCGAACACAAGGAATGCCTTAACGAATCCCATCAACGGGCGCTGGCCAGGAGTTCCGGGATTGGTCGGCAGCTGGGGTTGTCGGAATCGGTTGTACCCGGCACGAAACTCATTAACGATGTTCTGGCCCTTGATAGAGCTCACAGCAAGAGAGATGTTTGTACGAAAACGATCGGCAGTCTGACCGAACTCGGAAAGATTCGAAGCGTTCGTCGTCTCGGTACGAAACGGATCGAGAACATGCGCCACGCTCGTGCTGTAGCGTCCCATGAGACGCGTCGCTGCGGTCCATTGATGATCGACACGACCGGAAAAATCATAGGCATTTTCTATTCGATTCGCGGTTTCTGTCTTATTGCCGGACAGACCGGGCTTGTCGGGATGCGGAATCGCAGCAAGAACCTCTCGGGCGAGCGGATTAATGCGGAAATCCGGGATCACGTTGCCCGGGAAGGGCTGGTTCGTCGTCGGATCAATGAAACGCGCAGCGACCTCCGTGAAATTGCCTTGCCTCATCAGTTCTGTCGGAACGGTGGCCAATCGGCTTAACCCTGTTTTTTGCCTCAAAATCTCAAAGCCAGCGAAGAAGAATGTTTTGTCCGTCTTTATCGGCCCACCCAGCGTGCCTCCAAATTGATTCCGAATGAGCGGAGGTTTTGAGGAATCAGCCGGTGCAAAATAATTTCGCGCATCCAGGTTATCGTTACGAAAATATTCCCACGCCCCACCGTGCAGGACATTCGTGCCACTCCTGGTCGTTACATTGACAACAGCGCCCGCATTACGCCCAAACTCGGCGGGGTAGCCACTCTGTTCGAGCCGTATCCCCTCAACAAACTCCAGCGGGGGTTTGTAGGAAAAATTCCGGATAACGGGATCGATGTCGTCGATTCCGTCCACCAGAACGGATAAGTAGTGTTCGTCGACGCCGCCTCCATTAACGCCTCCGCGATTGCTCAGGTGTGAGTTTGGCGCGGACTGTACGATCCCGGGAAGCAGTTTCAGGAAATTCTCCAACTGCCTTCCGCCAATCGGGTACTCCTGAATCTCCCTTTCGCCGATAACGTAACCCAACGCAGAGGTGTCCTTCTGAAGCAGGGGGAATATGCCCTGGACCTCGACCGACTCTGAGATTTCTCCCACAGTCATCGGAACATTCACACGATGGGTTTCGTTCGCGCCAAGTTCGATTTCCGCTTGCGCCTTCTTGAACCGTTCCTTCCTAAACTCGACCCGGTACTTTCCGGCTGGCAGGCTGGGAATGGAATAGGTGCCACTCTCGTTCGTGGTGGCGGGACGCGAATAGTTGGTACGAACGTCAGTAGCCACAATCGAAACACCGGGCACCAGGGCACCGCTTGAATCGGTAACTGTACCCACGACCGTGCCCGTCGTCGATTGCGCACACACAGTAATGTTGAAAAGGAGAACCAGAATTATAACAGCTGACAATCTCATAGGGTCCGGCTGCCGATTTTAGCCCGGATTTGTGCGGACGCACGCTGGAATTCTTGTTACGATGTCTCGCGATGCGCCGAGGGATCTTTCTTCTTCTCCTGTTGGCAGCGGGGTGCTCCAGCGGGGCAGTCGGCAAGACTACTCTTATCGTCTACTCGCCTCATGGGAAAGAACTTCTCAGCGAATTTGAGAAGAGATTCGAAGCGCAAAACCCCAATATCGACGTCCGCTGGCTCGACATGGGATCGCAAAATGCTCTCGACCGCGTTCGCTCCGAAAAGGCCAATCCGCAGGCCGATATCTGGTGGGGAGCTCCTTCGACAATGTTCTCACAGGCGGAACGCGAGGGGTTGCTCGACGCCTACAAACCGACCTGGTCCAGTCATATCGATGCAGCAGCGCACAGCGCAAGTGACGCATGGTACGGCACTTTTCAAACCCCCGAAGTCATTGCGTACAACAGCGAAGCGCTGAAGCCCGAAGCCGCGCCGCACGACTGGGACGAGATGCTCGATCCCAAGTGGAAAGGCAAGATCATCATGCGCGACCCGATTGCTTCCGGCACCGTGCGCACGATCTTCGCCGCGATGATCCTGCGTAAAATGGGCCCCGACAAAAGTCCTGAGCCCGGCTACACATGGCTAAGGAAGCTCGAGGCCAACACTAAGGAGTACGCTGCCGACCAGACCTTCATGCTCCAGAAGCTCGGGCATCAGGAAGCGATCCTTACGCTGTGGAACATGCCAGACATTGAACTGCAACATGCGAAGTACAACTTTCCGCTGGCGTACGTCATTCCGAAAAGCGGGACCCCTGTTCTCACGGATGCGATCGCAATCGTCAAAGGCACCAGGAATCGAAAGGAAGCCGAATCGTTCTACGAGTTCGTCAATACGCCGGAAAGCCTGGCCTTCGCGGCGAAAGAGTTTTACCGCATTCCCAGCCGTGACGACATCCCGAAGGAAAGCCTGCCGGAGTGGATGCAGAAACTGAACATCCCTAAAATGGATATGGATTGGTCCATGGTCGAAGCCAAATCACAGGAGTGGATGGAATACTGGGACAGCCATATTAGAGGATCCAAAGGTCACTAACTGGACCTCGCTCACATCGTGGCTCACCTCGAACTTTTGCACCTGACAAAATCTTTCGGCCAGACTGCCGCCGTCCGCGATTTGAGTCTTACAATCGAGCGTGGCGAGATCCTTTCAATCCTCGGACCCAGCGGTTGCGGTAAAACGACGACGCTGCGTATGATTGCCGGGCTCGAGATTCCGACCTCCGGCGAGATTCATTTCAGCGGTAAGGACGTCACGGCACTCCCGGCGCGCTCACGCAACATTGGCTTGGTTTTTCAGAACTACGCGCTGTTCCCTCACCTTGACGTCTTCGAGAACGTGGCATTCGGCCTGCGAACGCGCCGTGTCAAGCCGGAGGCCACGGTGGAACAACGCGTCCGCACGGCTCTTGCCGGCGTCCGCATGGACGCCTACGAACGTCGCGCTGTGTACCAACTCAGCGGCGGACAGCAACAACGCATCGCGCTTGCCCGCGCGCTGGCGATTGAGCCCGATCTGCTGCTGCTCGACGAACCGCTCAGTAATCTCGATCCGGCATTGCGCGAAGACTTGCGCGATCAAATGCGAACTATCATCCGCGAACTGAACATGACTACCGTCTTTGTCACCCACGATCAACAGGAGGCTCTGTCTCTGGCAGACCGAATCGCGATTATGGAAAGCGGCGTGTGCCGCCAGATCGGTACGCCCGACGAGGTTTACAGCAGACCCGCCGATACTTTCGTTGCGAAGTTCCTCGGAAAGGCGAATGTTGTGCCTGGAGAATTCGTGGGTTTGCGTGGCTCAGAGCTGGCCGTCATCCGGCCGGAGAATATCCGTCTTGGCGAAGGGGCGCGATCGGGAACAGTCGCGAAGTCCGCGTTCGAAGGCGCCGTGGTGAATTATGTCGTTGAGGCCGACGGGCAACAGCTCAACGTACGGCAGTTCCATCGCGGCGGTCCGATATACCGGGTTGGCGAGACCGTGGTGTTCGAGATTCCGCCGGACGGGATACATAGAATCGCGAAGTAGCCTGGTCCGCCTCCCGTGGGATCACAAAGTGCAATTTGGCGCAGTTTGGAAATAAGAACTTTGTGATTGGTGATTGACGAATTGTGATTTGTGATCGCAGACAGGTGGTCGATCAAGTGATCCTGCTATAACATTCCTACCCATGCTCATCGGCATACTCGTCTTCGCCGTGCTCCTGATCGCCGTTCTCTACCCGAACGTGTTCACGTTCGTCGGAAGCTTCTTCCCCAGTGGAACGTTCTCGGTCGCAACCTATGTTCGTTTTTTCGAGACACCTTCCGCCCGCGAAGCGCTCTTCAACAGTCTCTTCATTTCGGTGGCTACCGTCGTACTCTCCGCCGCAATCGGCATCCCGCTGGCATTTCTTCTTCACCGCTATGACTTCCGCGGACGCCGTATCCTTCGCGCGATGGCCTCCGCTCCCGTACTGCTTCCGCCGCTCGTGGGCGTGATCTCGTTTCTATTCCTCTACGGCGAAAGCGGCATTATCAGCCGAGGTCTCCAGGTCGTACTCGGGCTCGACCGCCCATGGCCGCAAATGACCGGTGTGCCGGCTATCCTGTTTGTCCATGCCTACAGCATGTACGTCTACTTTTTCATGTTCACCAGCGCGGGACTCGAACGCCTGGATGCCGCCATGGAAGAGGCTGCGGAAACACTCGGCGCATCGGGTTTCGAGAAACTTCGGCGTGTGACACTCCCCTTGCTGGCGCCATCCTTTGTAGGCGCCGCGCTGGTCACCTTCATGTCGTCGATGGCGAGTTTCAGCGCGCCTCTGATCTTTGGTGGCGGCGTTCGCGTTCTCGCCGTCGAGATTTTCAACTCTAAGCTCAACGGAAATATTCCGATGGCCCTCGTCGAAACGGTGATCCTCGCGGCGTCGTCACTGGCCGTGCTGTTTCTTCTGCGATGGTACGAAGGACGTCGCAAGTACAGCCTCACAGGCAAAGGCGTCTCCGTGCAGCGCAGGCCCATCAACTCCGGCTTCGCGAAGGCTGCGGCCGCGCTGGGCGGAACGGTCGCCGTGATCTTTCTGATCCTGCCGCATCTCATGGTATTGGTGATGAGCTTCGTTCAGGAAGGCACCTGGACTACGCAAATCGTGCCCCCTGCTTACACGACCGCGAATTACGTGCGGCTTTTCCGCGATCCCTCATTCTTTGAACCGATCCGCAACAGCCTGTGGATGTCGGTGCTGGCGACTGGCGCGAATCTTGCGTGGGGACTGATGGCGACATTCTGGCTCCGACGGCGAACGGGCTGGGTACGCCGCGTTGCCGATATCCTGATCGTGCTTCCCTGGGCGTTGCCCGGCACGGTGGTCGCGATCGCCATGGTGGAATCGTTTTCCCGCTTCGCAGGGACCGTCATGCTGCTGCCGTTTCTCTACTTCGTTCGCAACATCCCGATCGTGGTCAGGGCAATCGACGCAAGCTTTCAGCAGGTGGATCCAAGCATTGAAGAAGCGGCGATCAGTCTTGGCGCCACCTCAACCTACACCATTCGACGCGTGGTTCTCCCGCTGGTGCTTCCCGGCGCTATCGCCGGAAGCCTGTTGGCCTTCATCACGGCTCTTGGAGAGTTTGTTTCGTCGATCATGGTGTATGTGTATTCGAACCGCCCGATCTCCATCGAGATCCTGTCGCAACTCCGCCAGTTCAACTTCGGGACAGCCTCGGCTTACGGCTTCCTGTTGATCGTTCTGATTGCTGTCACGCTACTGGTAGGAGAGCGATTGCACGGACCGGTGATTGAATCCCGCAGAGCGCTTCTCAGAGATCCTCTGGTCCCGTAGGCTATCCCTTTTTCGCCAGTTTCGAGAAGCCTACCATGTGGTCCCCGACAGGAAATTCATAGCTTTCTTCGATGCGGACATGATCCCTCAGCCAGGCCGCAAATTCGGGATCGCGTCGACGAAAGTCCGCAAGAGCCCCACTGTCGAACCATAAGCCCTTGGAATGGGCGAAGCTATCTTCCAGCAGATTGATGTAGGCTCGGCCCCATAACTCCTTCCACTCGAGCTCCGGGCTGAAGTAGCGGATTGTCCGGTTGTCGGCCGCATAGACATTCCAGTACACGACATCCCCCGGCTTCCAGATCCCGCGCATCTCCTGTGCGATGACCACGCTCGGATTTGTGCCCGGTCGCGACTGAGGATAGATGTAGAAACCGAAGTTCGCCAGAAACACCGCGGCAACACACAATGCGAGACGGTTGTAGGCTGTCTTGGGGCCATTCACGAATCCAGCGGCGATCAAGAACAGAGCAGGAAGATAGAACAGTCGATAGAACGTATTGTGCGGAAGCCAGACGAGAAGAAACAAAACATACACTCCCCACCATGCTGCGAACGCCGGCAATAAGCGGCGAACATTTTCCTGAAGCGGAACGATCTTTGGTGGCTTCTGCAGGAACCGCCGGACCAAGATCAACACGGTTGCCGCGAGAGCCACTGCTGCAACAGCAGTCACCGGGGACCGTTGCTCCTTCACTAAACGCAGGCTTCCACCGAACACCAGGCGGACGTGCCCGACTATGGAAGTGATCAGGTTCTTCCCCAGCGCAAACGAAAACGCAGCGTCGGGCGCGTAGGACGCGACCCATTTCATGAACCCTTGCGGTGTCCAGCGATCATTCCTGACCGCGAAGGCAAGAGCATAAGTGACCGCCGTCGGTACTGCAGCCGCCAGCGAGTACGCGGCTATTCCCTTCACGCGATCCCGGAGCGGACGGTCGGCGGTTCGCGACCAAAGCGCCAAAACCGCAGCCGGATAAAAAAATATCGCAAGCTGATGCAGCAGCATGGCGGCGGAATGAATCAATCCCGTGAGCACATACTGGGGACGGTCTCTCTTCACGAGCAGCCGCACGCACAAGATCAGCAGGAAGGTCGCGGGAATATAGCTGTTCGCATCCGTCGCAAACTTCCACCACGTTGCGGAGAACGCGAAGGCCAGGGATAGACACAAGGCGGTGTAGCGTGACATCTCGAGCAGCCTCAGCACGCAGAACAATACGGCAACGGCAGCAGCGCCGGTCAGGCTGCTCAGCACCTGAAGCACGGTCAGCGAGCGCAGATGCATTCCCAGGGCATTCGATGCAAGCCACAGCGAGCGGCCAAGCGGGTTGTACAGGAGATGATTGGGATGCAGATACCAGACGCTGCCGGGATCCTCTTCTATAATCTGGGCGAAGAAAATGCCATCCCAATAATAGTTCTGCGTGGGAAAGCTTAAATAGAGCAGCGAGAGCGATGCAAAGAGGAGTAAGGCGGAGCGCCGCACACTATCGTGCTGGAGCCCTCAATGCGTAAGCATATTGGCCGTTAGGAGACTGCCCGCCCGGAGCCTCGATGAGGCGCGCTTTGACAAGTTGAGCGGCCACGCCATTCGCCATCTGGTCGTAATACCAGGCAAATGCTTCGGAGACGCTGACATAGTGCCCGGCATCAAGAAGATCCAGGGCTTTGAGAAAATCAGAACGGTTCTTCTTGAAAAAAGGCAGAAGCTTTTCGCGCGAGAAAATTGCAATGAAGCTCCGGAAACGGCGGGCCTCAGCCTCATCCAGCACCATACCCTTTGCTGCCCGCACCTGGTCCAACGTCGTACGCTCCTTGGGTAAACCGAAACCCACCGACACCATTGTGTAGCCGCCGGACTCCCACTGTTCACGCTTCAAGAGCCCTGCGAGAGCCGGGTCACTCTCCACGAGCCATGCATAATAGCGCTGGCTTCCGGTGCGGCGCGGAAGGTTGACCATCAGCGTCTGATCCTCGAAAAACGAATCGTTCATTCCGCCAAAGAGGATCCCGCCAACCACAATCTGATACAACAACTGCGGTTTCGGGACGTTTTGTGCCCCAGTAAATGAAGCCGCAGCTGTCTCGATTTCCGCCCAGTGGGATTGAAAAACATTCGCGAAATCCTGAGTGTCTGTTAGAAGTTTCCGTTGAACCTTCTCTATGTCCTTGTCTCTGATGACGGCTAACATAGGCCGCTTCGTATACTGATCGATTTCGGAGGCCAGCCTCGCGTCGTCGAGGTCGGCAAAGACCTTATCCATATCCTCCGGAGTAGCCTTCGCTTCCTTCGCAATCTTCTCGATGTCCCAGCCCTGGTGAAAACCCACCAGCAGCATCCGCGCGTTTTCTTTTGCCAGCAATGCCGCAGCATCTCGTGAAACGGGATAGGTGCCGAGATAAAAGTCTGCGTGCAGTTTCGGTTTTTCCGGTTTCTTCTGAGCGACAAGGCTTGAAGCCAAAAGAAGGAGGGTGGTCAGGACGATCAGTTTCGATTTCATTTAAAAGTCACCAAAGCAATTTTAGACCAAACTGCAAGATTCTTGGAGATCGCGCGATAAACAAGGCGCCGAAATCCTGGGCATCCGCCAGATTTTGAAGCGAAGGCGGCGCGACAAAATTGGGATGATTGAACGCATTATACGCATCGAGCCGAAATTGCACGCGCGACACATCCGACGCTCGAAACGATCGAACGAGGGCCAAATCGACGTTTTGCGTTCCCGGTCCTGTGATCACATTTCGGCCGCTCGTCCCGAAACGCCCTGCTTCCGGAATGCCGAACGCTGCAGGATTGAAAAACCGGGACGGCGTTGGATTGGCGATCCGGGGATCGCCAATCAGATCCGGACGGTTCATGATCGGGCTTCCCGTTCCTGACCTGTCCGTCCCGAGGATGGCGGAGAGCGGCATTCCCGATTGCAGCGTGCCCGACGCCTGCAGTTGCCATCGCTCGGTGAGTTTGAATCGCGGCCATCCCGGCACATTCCAGTTTGCCGAAAACACCAGTCGATGCCGGACGTCGAAGTCCGCGAGTCCGCGTTCGCCCCGCAGATCGTGCGAATCCTGAGGAAGCGTGCTGATCAGGGTTGCATCGTCGATAATCTTCGAAAAGCGATACGCAGCCACAAACCCAAACCCCGAACGGAAGCTCCGCGCCACGCGAAGTTCGCCGGCGTGCGCAATGGACGACGCGCTGGTCTCGAACTGAAAAATGTTTCGGTAAACCGGATATGGACGGCGATCATCCAGAGAGAATGTTGAACCCGGCGTCGGTTGATTCAGATTGACCTGCCGTCTCAGCCGCGTTCCCTTCTGACCGAAATACGAAGCCGTCACGACAAGACCCCGCGAAATCTCCTTCTCCAGAGAAGCATCCCAATGTTGGACGTACGGATTTGGAAGTTGGCGCGATGCGGAAAAAATACTGGGCGGAGTGGCCGCCGCCGTAGCGCTGAACGCCGTCGCCAGATTGAACTGCGGCAACCTGTCCCCGTTGTCTCTGATGACAAATTGAACGAACGGCGGATTCAATCCCAGCAGAAACAGACTGTCGCCAACCGCAAGAGTGTCGTAAAACAACCCGTAACCGGCCCGGGCAACGATGCCCAGTGGCGCCTCCACGGAAAGGCCGACCCGGGGCGCGAAGTTGTTCCGGTCCGCGTCGTACAGCGCTCCGGCGGTGACCTCCAGAGTTCCCGTTTCGGGATTGAAATTGGCGGCGCGGCCGTCGCGCTCGCGGAACGGAGTCTGATAGTCGTAGCGCAGGCCCGCGCTCATCGACGCCCGGGGCGCCAATTGCCAGCTATGCTCTGCGAACGCGCTCAAAGTCGAAGTCGTAAATCTCCGGGACGTGTCGCCTTCGAGCCGAAGTGCATTCGAAGGAAACCCTAGCAGCAGATTTGCAAAGGGGTGCCCGGAGATGCCATTCGTAAACTGAAACTGTCCCCGCGTGTAAAGGTCCAGCGACGCGTGAAAGGGAAAGTAGCGGACCGCTCCGCCAATCTTCGTCATGGATCCGCGATGTTGCCAGGAAAGGCTTCCGGACCATTCGAAGGAGCGATCGCGTCGCTGCTGCGGAGTGTTGGCAGCGTACCCCAGATTGGATAGCCCGGTGATCAGAATGGCGGGCCCCGCAGCGGCGGACAGTCCCGACTGCAGGAGCGTGCGGGGCTGATTCAGAGCAGTCATCGAGAATCGGAGTTCCGCAATCTTCGTCGCTGAAAAGACGTGGGTGTCCGCCAGGCGCAATGCGTGGTTCTGAAGCGCATCGCGCACGCCAAAGAACGGCAGATTCGTGATGCCGCTCAAGAGATTGAACGGGTCGTCGGTCGTGTCGCGGTCAAACTGATACTCGAGTGATGCCTCATCGGACGCCGCAATCCGGCGATCCAGGCGCATTCCGGCCGAGTCCGCCGCAGTCGCAATCTTACCGACAGCGCGGTAGTTCTGCGCGACGGCCCCCGAAATACCGGGAGCAGGATAGATGTTCGCAAGAGCGACCCCGAGCGGACTAAATCGGTTCGTGGGAATCTGGTTGTTCGGAAACGGAAGAGTGGTTTCCGGATCCACGATGACGGTGGAAGGCAAAAGCATTGAGAAGTCGCCGGTTAGCCATCGAGGATCCGGAACCGTCGCGGCACGCGTTATCGACTGCCGGATTCGGAGTCCCCAGTACTGGCCGTAAACGTATGTGCGTTCGCTGATTTTCCCTCCCGCATCTCCTCCGAAAAAGTAGTACTTGAATGGCGGTATCGGCGCCTCGGGCGGATCGAAAAAGTTTCGCGCATTGAAAATGTCGTTGCGGTGGAACCCGTACAAGCTGCCATGAAAGGAATCCTGGCCGGGGGGGAGGTTTTCTTCCAGTGCGTTTGCATCTCCGAGTTCCGCGGAAAAATCCGTGTTTTCCGCAACGGAAGTACCCAGAGAAGAACTGGTGAACACGTTGCCTGAAGCTGCGACCCATTGCTGGCCTTGCCCTTCAGCAATACCGGTCAGATTGATGCCGCCTCGCGAGCCAAAAAGCCTGTCGACCCGCGGAAGTCCCTCCACGACACCGGGCTGATCGCGCGCAGCGAGGTCGTCGGGGTTTTCCACTTCCAGATTCACATTTTCGATTTGCCCCGGATCGCCCGGAATCAACGGAACCTCGACCTGGTAAACGCCGTCGCCTGAAAGTTCCACAAAAGCGGAGCGCAGAGAGCGATAACCGGAGTGGCGGACTTCGATCTGGAAGCGGCCGGTGATTTCAAGACGGAAGTGTCCGTGAGCATCCGTGAGAGAGTCCACGGGAGCTCGGCCTTCAACCAGCAAGCGGACTGTTGCGCCCGGCACAGGCTTTCCCTGCCGATCCGTGACACGTCCGGAAAGTGTGGGATTAGCGAGAAGAAGAAGCAGTACAAGCCACATGGTTAAGGGGACGACCGTCCGGCAAGGGTGTCCCCTCCTAAGTTAGGAGGGGTGGCCGCAACCAAAGAAATATCGCGAAGCATCCTTGGCGGAGCGGACGGCGTGGTCCGCTTGCCGAAACGTTTCAAGAATGCATTCCGAAGCGTTTCGGCTCAGGAACCACCCCGTCTGCGGCTTTAAGGAGCTATCGCGCCATTTTTTTACTGCCGCAGCCACCCCTCCTAACTTAGGAGGGGACACCCTCCGCGAAACTCTACGCTCACGGACACGCCACTATCTTTCTTTCTACACTTTGACAGCCTTCGCCGTCAGGATGTTTTCAATCTTCAGAAGGCGATCGATCACATCGATGCCAACCGGGTTATCCACCAGCAGCAGGGCCAAAGCTTTTCCGCCCTCCTGATCGCGCCCGAGCTGCATACCGCCGATGTTGACGTTGCATTGGCCCAGTATCGTCCCAATGTTGCCGATTACGCCAGGCTTGTCGTTATTGCTGAAGTAGATCATATTGCCGCGAGGGATGACTTCCAGTGAAAACCCATCGATGTTGACGATGCGGGGCAGCTTATCGGTGAATACCGTGCCGGACACACGATGCGCCTCGACATCCGTGCGCAATTCGAGGGTGATCAGGTTCGTGTAGTTTTCCGGGACCTCCACACGCGTCTGCTGCACCTTGATGCCGCGGAGCCGCGCGACGTGCATGGCATTGATCAGATTCACGCCTTCTCGAAGAGTCCGCGAGAGAAGCCGCTGCACGACAACGGACGTGAGATAACTCAGGTTCATGTCGCCGACTTCCCCCGAATACCACAGCGCGACCGACTGAATGCGGCCATCCGTGATCTGGCCGATAAATGCCGCAATGCGTGCCGCGAGGTTGACGAAGTGCTGATTCTGCTCCATCTGACTCGCATCCAGCTGCGGGAAGTTCAACGCGCCGAAAACCGACTTCTTGATCAGGAAATCTGAAACCTGCCGGCAAATATCCTCGGAAACTTTGCGCTGAGCCTCGACGGTCGATGCACCAAGGTGCGGCGTCGCAATAAAATTTTCTTCATCGAGGAGCGGTGTCTGAGTATTGGGTTCCGTTTCGAAAACATCCAACGCCGCTCCCGCAACCTTGCCCGACTTGAGCGCTTCCTTGAGATCGTTCTCGTTGATGATGCCGCCCCTGGCGCAGTTGATGAGGCGAACGCCATCTTTCATTCGGGCAATCGTATCCTGGTTCACCAGGTTCCGCGTTTCGTCCGACAGCGGAACGTGAAACGTGATGAAGTCGGCATACTCCCAAATCTGTTCCAGACGCACGAGGGTGAGTCCGCTGGAGAGCGGGGTATCCGGGTTGATAAACGGATCGTAGGCCAGAACATTCATGCCCATTGCCTGGCATTTGCGCGCCACTTCACTGCCGATCCGTCCAAGCCCGACGACTCCAAGCGTCTTGCCGGTGATCTCCGTCCCCTTGAATCGGCTCTTGTCCCATTTACCGCTCTTCATCGCGAGATAGGCTTGAGGAATGCTTCGGGCCAATGCGAAGAGCATGGCGATGGCGTGTTCTGCAGTTGTCGTAGTGGAGCCGCCTGGAGAATTCATCACGAGGACGCCGCGCTCGGTAGCGGTGTCGATGTCAACGTTATCCACACCGACGCCCGCACGTCCGACAACCTTCAGACGGGGAGCGTGCTGGATCAGTTCGCGATCAACGGCGGTCGCACTGCGTACGACAATGCCGTCAACGTCGGAGACCAGCTCCAGCAGCCTTTCGCGGGCAATCTTATTGTGGACGAGTGGGGTAATCTCGCCGGTCTTCTCGATGACATCCACCCCCGCGGGATCGATCCCATCCAGGAGAAGTACTTTGAATGAGGACATGAATCAAAAACGCCCGGCGAAGCCGCGAATTCTTTCCAGCGCCGTCTCGATATTGGGCAGCGAGTTGGCGAACGAGAACCGCAGGTAACCTTCGCCCTGGGCTCCGAACGCCGTGCCTGGCAGGCCCGCGACGCCGGCTTCATCGAGCAGTCCATCGGCGATCTCGCGACTGGAACGTCCAAGGCCGGAGATATTCGGGAACAAGTAGAAGGCGCCGTGCGGCCTGAGACATCGAATTCCCGGGATGGAGTTCAAACCATCGACGAAGACGTCGCGCCGCCGGCGAAATTCCTGCACCATCAAAGAAACGGTTTTCTCGGTTTCCTCGGTGAACGCCTCAATGGCAGCCAGTTGGCAGAATGTTGCAGTGCTCGACACGCTGCTGTTCATGAACAAATTCACAGTGGGCACGAGTTCGTCCGGGACGACGGCGTAACCTACACGCCATCCCGTCATCGCGAAGGTCTTGGAGAATCCGTTCACTACCAGGAGGCGGTCCATGATGTCGGGAACGTCCAGCATGCCCGCGGTGGGTTCGTCGTAATAGATCTCGGAATAGATTTCGTCCGAGAGAATGAGGAGATCGTGTTCTCGTGCCAGCTTCGCGACACCTTTGAGATCGTCGAGCGTAAGCACACCGCCGGTCGGATTCTGCGGTGTGTTGATGACGATCATCTTCGTGCGCGGTGTGATGCGGCGCGCCATTTCATCGAGGCTGAAGCGAAATTCAAGGGATTCGTCGAGCACGATCTGTACTGGAACGGCGCCGGCCATACGAACTGCAGCCTCGTATGCCGGATATACCGGCGCGGCGTAAATCACTTCATCCCCTGGGTCGACGAGCGAATGGATGATCGCAAAAATCATCACCTTTGCCCCGGGACTGACCAGGATGTTGGACGGATCGACCGTTGTCTTATGTTTTTCCGACAAACGGCGGGCGATCGCTTCGCGGAGCTCCCGCACGCCGTTGACAGGCGCGTAATGCGTTTTCCCTTTCTTCAGCCACTCAATCCCGGCGCGCACGATGGGGCTGGGAGTGTCGAAGTCGGGCTCCCCGATTTCGAGGTGAACGATGTTCCGACCCTGACGTTCAAGTTCGGTGGCCCGGGCGAGCATCTCGAACGCTGCTTCGCCGTGGACACCCTGCATCCTTCTCGCAATTCTGTTTTTCAATTCGGTTCTCAAGATCGATCCTGACTGCGGGTTCTCATGGAGGGCCACGCAAATTTCAGCCGCAGCAGTATATCATCACGGGCCATGAGCGGAGCGAATGCAAGCCCGGCAGGGCGAAGCGAGTAATCAATGGATGAATGGATACGCGTCGCAGCCATCGGAGACCTTCCCCCCGATGGTTTCGGGTTTGCCGTAAAGGCTGATGGGATTGGGATTGCGCTGTTTCAATGGGAGGGCCGCGTTCATGCCATCGAGGATCTCTGCCCCCATCTGGGCTTTCCCCTAAGCGAAGGCATTGTGCAAGACGGCGAAATCATCTGCGGCTGGCACGGCTGGCGCATCTGCATGGACGACGGGTCATGCCGCCGGGAAAAACAGCGCGCCAAAGTATTCCCCTGCGAAGTCCGGGACGAGGACGTGTTCGTCAAAGTGTAAGATAGAGGTCAATGGAGGTCACCGATGCGTAGACAGTTCACTATTCCAATGTTCGCGATGCTCGTTATGGCCGCGCTGTCGCTGCCTGGATGCGGTGGCAACAAAACGGCCGCCCCAACCGAGGTACATGTAAAGCTGACCGAGTATAAAGTGGAAATGGATAAGACCACGATTCCCGCAGGCCCGGTGAAATTCATTATTGATAATGCCGGCACGGTCCTCCACGAAGTCGTTCTGGAGCCCGCGGGTGCCGCAGACAAACCTTTCGAAGCGGGTGGCAAGGAATCGGAAGTCGAAAACATCGAACCGGGCAAGTCCGCCACACTCGAGTGGACGATCGACAAGGCGGGTCCCTATCAGCTGGCCTGCCACATTACCGAGGGTGGGGATCACTACGCCCACGGCATGGTCACTGCATTTACAGTTTCCGCACCCTGATCGAGACCGAAGACCAGTCCGTCATCCTACCGAACAAGTTCGTACACAAGCTTGTCGCCGGAGGCTTTAGCGGCTGCCGGAAATGCGGACTCGACTCCCCCGGCGTTCGCATAGATCCGGGCTTGCACGAAAATGTCGAAGTAATCGCCATCGAGTTTACCGGACTTCACGTATGACGCCAGGACGTCGAGCGCTTTGTCCGTAGTCAGCGCGGGCTTGTAGGGCCGGTCATCGGCACGCAGCGCATCATAGACGTCGCAAATGGCCATCATTCGGGCTTGTGCGGGAATGGATGCCGCCGTCATGCGGCCTGGATAACCCGAACCATCGAGGCTTTCGTGATGCATCGACGCGATACACGGAACCTGCTCCAGTCCTCTGCTCCACGGTATGCGTTTCAGAATCTCGAACGTTTTTTGAACGTGGGTTTCCACCTCGATCCGTTCCGACTTCGAGAGCGACCCCTGGCATAGAGAGAGCTTGTTCAGTTCCTCATCCGTGAGAGCCGCGAGGAACTCGCCTGGCCCGATGCGAACCTGCAGTGAGCGAAGAGCTCCAAGGACTTGCGAAGTGGACTTCGCCAACACGGACGGCTCATTCGCTTCCAGAATCTCCTTCCATGCGCACTCGAGTCTCCGGATTGGACGGCTGTAGTCCTCTGCCTCGGTCTCCTGAAGGAGCATCATTTGCGCTCGCATGAGCTTAAAGCGCATGGAGATGATTTCGAGCTCCTCGGGGCGAAGCTTCTTTTGCTTTTGAAGAATTTCTTCACGAATTCCAATTTTTCCGATGTCATGAAGCATCGAAGCGAAACGCAATTCGCGGAGTTGCGCGGTCGTGAACTCGATGCCTCTCAGGGCGCCTGCATCGGTTCTGTTTACGGCTTCTGCGAGTCCCACAGTGTAGGCAGCGACCCGCATGCTGTGGCCGGAAGTGACGGGATCTCGTGCTTCGATCGCCGTGACACACGCATCGACGAAGCCCTCCATCAAACGTTCCTGCTCATCCAGCAGGAGGCTGTTCTCAACGGCGAGCGCGGACTGCCCTACAATGATCGAAAACAGCGTCTGGTCTCTCTCGTTGAACGGGGGGAGTGGAGAGGTGTCTTCCGGATTGAAGGGCGTACCGTCCGTCGGCAGCTTGTTCAGGAGTTGCACAACACCGACAAGATCGCCCCGAGGAGTAACCAGGGGAGCGGAGAAGATGTTTCGGGTTTCGTAATTCAATATCCGGGCACCACATGCGGAGGATTGCTTCTGCTCTGGATTCAGGCTCAGAACGGTCGCTTTCCGATGGACCGCGGTGCGCCCGACGATTGTGGACTCGTCGAGCCTAAACTGAAGACTTCTAAGGTGTTCCGGAACGCCACGCACCCCGAGACTTCGTGTGATCATGGCCTCCAGTTTGAGTATCTCGCCGCCCTTTCCATCTTTCCGGACCGTAAACACAGACCCGGCATCGCACTGCACCAGGTCCAGAAAAGCCGCAAGGGTCGTATCGAGAACCTTCTTGAGATTGTCGTTCGTTTCGACGTCCATCCTTGGGGTTATCGGCAAACGGTGGGAAAAGTTGAGGGTTAAATTGCAAAAAACGCGGCTAACGCGCGGTCACGGCGGCGGCGCTTTCGGCGCGGCCGGCGATGTTGGTGGCGAGAACGGTGTAGCGGCCTGCGTCGGCGCGGGCGAAGCCAGAGATCGTCAACTCGCGGGTCCGCGCTCCGGTCACGCGGCCGTCGTCCGCGATCACCTTCCCGTCACGCCGCCATTCAATGGTGACATCCGGAATCGCGGCCACTGCCACCGCCAACGTAACAGGGCTGCCAACCGTCGCGGTTGCAGACTTCGGCGAAGCGAGGATGATCGGTGCCATCTCTGGCACCCAGCCGCCAAGGACAAACGCCGGATCGCGATAGGGCGAAATGACGGAGGCATCGCGATCGAGTTGTCGCGACGCGGTGTGCCGGCCGCTGGTGTCCGCCGGCCGGCCCGTCATCAGATCGGTGCTGCCGCTCTCCCAATAACGTATCCGGCCTGGGTTCTCGGGCAACGACCAGGCCGCAGGGTTGATACGACCCAGCGAGGAATCGATCAGGACAATTTCGCTGTCGGGATATTGCGCTGTGTTACGCGCGAGAAACGGACCGGCCCCGGTGCTGCCAGGCGTCTCGAAACGAGACCCCACGAACACGAACCCGTGACTCGCTGACGTGCTGCGCACCCACATGTAGGGGCTGTTCGATACCTCCCGCAGTGTCGTACGTTCGAAGAATGCCGGTCCTCTCCCCCAGAGAAAGTCGGTTTCGCCCTCGATCAGACTGTCGACGACGTAGACCGAGTCGTTGAATTGCACCGTGTCCTGATAACTAAGCGCAGTCACCTGGCTGACGATGTTCCGCCCCCCCATCAAAAGCAGCGCTTCAGCCTGGCTGCCACCCTGCGGTGTGAAATTATGCAGGATCAGGTTGACGAAGTGTATGCCTGTCGAGGCGTCTGCCATGAAGGACGCGCGCCGGTATGGAAAAGTCCCCGCCAGCTCATTTGTTCCCACACCTGTTGGCGGACCGTTGAAGTTTTCGTTGTTGGCGTACCCGATGACCACCGTGTCACGGTCTTCGCCGAGAAATGTGATGTCGTGCTTGTTTCGGAAATAGACAATCTCTTCATACCGGCCGGGCCGGATGAAGATGGTAACCCTCTGGCGCGGGACGTTGGGAACGAAGTCCACGGCGCCTTGTACGGTCACGAAGTCGCCTGAGCCGTCTGCGGCCACGACGATGCGGGTCGTGTTTGACGGCGGTGGAGCGGAGCGCGTGCGAAAAGTCCATCCCCGCGGGCCGCTGAATCCTGTGAACCCTTCAGTACTGAGGACGGTGGAATCGATCTCGACATAATAACCGTGGCCGTACTTCAACACGCCCGGGTGAAGCGCGATCGTCGCCGTGCGGTCGTGGACGATGATGGGATAGAAATGAAAGCCCTCGGTGAATCCGCCGATCACGGCTTTCTGATAGGCCGGCGTCGGCGTTCCCGGTGGCGCAGCTCCGCGCGCAGGACGGCCCGCCGGCCCTGGAGGGATTGACAGGTCGAGGCGATCGACGAGTGCGCCGCCGGCCAGGTCATACACCCGGATCTCGCCCATCTTTCCAACGGTCGGCGGCTGCGGGAATGTGAGCACCAGATGCGTGTCGGGACTCACATTCGTCGCCTGGTTCACCGGCAATCGAATGACAGGGGCCGTCGGCCGCACCTGAGCCGCAGGGATCCAGAGACTTGACGTCGAGACCGTCAGCACCAGCAGGCTGAGAAAACGTCGGAGTCGCATATTTGGTTCTGCTCTTCGTAATTACAACAATGCATTCGGGCGGACGTCCCCTCCTGAGTCAGGAGGGGACGCCCGCACGAATGCGTTATATCGTAATTACCAGCCACGATGCTTAGATTCCCCGGTCCAACACGTTCGGCAAAATCAACGACCGTGTATTGGGGTGAAGACGAACCCACAATCCGGGGTTCTCATCCAGTTGACGCGCCCGAACTTCGGGATCGGCAGAAATCTCCGTCTCAATCAACCGCCGGAAGCTGGCGCGTTTGGCCGGCGCAGTGTCCGCGTCAACGATCGATTGAACGATTCGCTTCGCCCCAAGAACCGCGCCTGGGCCGAGCGTCAGAATATGCGTAGCCCGGCGGCATTCCTGCTCGTCGGCTTCGTTGAAACTCACGCCACCGGCTTTGAACTTGGCCATGTGATGTTCAAGGATGCGCGATGAAATCGGTATGACTCCAGCCAGGTCTCCCGCCTTCGCGCGCGATCCCGGCTTTATGTACGCGATGTGCGATGCGGCGCCTTCTTCGGGTCCGAGCCCGAGAAAAAAAATATCGATTCCGCCCCGCAACTCGATAGCTTCCACATAACTCATTAGTTCGCCTTCGAGATCGGCGACATCGGAGCGCATGGACGTAAAGCTTTGTACTTTCCCGAAAAAGTCCTCCCCCAACAATCGCTCGAAGTCTCGAACGAAGCTGAAGACGTTGTTCTGACGCATCGGGGCCAGCGCGTCCTGGGTGAACACGTGAAGACGGCTCAGCAATCGGTCGGCTTCTCCGGTTTTTGCCATCTGTCCAAGCAACCGATGCATCGCCTGGGCGCCGCGCCCACCGAGCAGCATGATCGTCAGGGCGCCATTTTTTCCGCGTGCTGCGGCCTGGATTTCCTCGAGCATCGCGCGGCCTACGCTCTCTTCCGAGTCGAACTCTTCGTAACTCAGCGGCCGAGGTGAGTATTCCGGAATCGCGATTGGGCCGGCGCTATCGGCCAGGCTGATCCAGACGTTATCTCCTTCGTGTCGCGCGAGGAGGTTTGAGTTTCTGGACGATCTTGAGCGCGTCGGCATCTTGTAAATCTTGTCACTGTTTAGGACGATCTGCGCCATTCTCTTTGAGTTCTTGCGCGAAGTAAGGTTTGATACGCAAATGACTGGCATGGTGACCCGATTCCTCTTAGGCATGCTTGTTGGTGCGGCCGCAATGACCTTGCCTCAAACCGCCAGCGCGCAGGTGAGCACAGGCAAGACCTTCGAGGAAACGATTCCTCCAGACGTCAACTTCGACAAGGCGCAGTTTCGCCTCTGGATTCCGAACGACGTTGGATCGCTTCGAGCAGTCGTCGTTCTGTCGACGGGCTCCAACGGTGACGGCCGCCCCATGGTCGACGATCCGATGTGGCAAAGTCTGGCGACTCGTCACAATCTGGCGCTTGTAGGTTGTCAACTTACGGACAAGCCGCATGAGCAGAACTTCATCGAAGAATATGCCAACGCTTCCCAGGGAAGCGGCCAGGCTCTCCTAACTGCACTCAGGGGACTGGCCGCGCGCTCCACGCATCCCGAATTGGCTGACGCCCCGCTTCTTCTCTGGGGCATGTCGGCGGGAGGCGAGTTCAACTACGAATTCGTCGCCTGGAAACCGGAACGTGTTCTTGCCTTCGTCGCCAACAAGGGTGGCATCTATTACACAGCGCTGGCGTCTCAAGCGGCGCGAAGCGTTCCGGGGATCCTGTTTACCGGAGGCAACGACCTCGAATTCCGAACCAACACAATCAACGGACTGTTTGCCGTAAACCGCCGCGCGGGTGCGCTCTGGGCCCTTGCCGAAGAGCCCGGCGTGGCTCACGTAGTCGGCAGGTCGAAGGAAATGGCGGCGATTTTCTTTGAAGATTTGCTCGCATTGCGTCTAGACGATCGGGGCTTGCTCAAGACGATTTCCGAGAAGACAGGCTTCATTGGAGACCCCAAAACGAAAACATTTCAGCCCATGGGAAATGCAAACGCTCCCAATTACCCGACTGCCTGGCTGCCGACACTCCGAGTCGCTCGGGCCTGGCAGGCGCTTGTCACGGCGAAACCGTTCGATCCGTAGAAGGACTTTGTGGAATGCTTCATTACTGAAATCGACTCGGAGAATTGATCATGACAAGACGTCTTGCCCTCATCACGTTGGTACTTGCAGTTCCTATTGCGTTCATCGGCCGTCCTGCTGTTGTGCAGTCACCGGTCACATTCAGCGATAACGTAGCGCCCATCATCTTTACGAAATGTGCGGGCTGCCATCGTCCTGGCGAGGCCGCACCGTTTTCGCTCCTCAGCTATGAGGATGTACGAAAACGAGGGGAGCTCATTCAAGAGGCGGTGCTCGGGCGTGTGATCACAGGGCTACGGGGACTACGCGGCAGACAATAGGGGTGGCGCGATAGCCGGAACCACTGTCCGCAGTCCCACAGCCGAACAGGGCAACCCGGAACCAGCAGCGAAGTCCTTCATTCCTATGGATTGCTGTCGGTTTCCGCTGATGAGCCCGTAAGAACCTTTCGGCCATCGCTGAGTGTCACCGTCGTGGCATTCGCGAGATTGGAGCCGTCCTTGGCGAGAAATCCATCCACCGTGACCATGTCGCCAATCTTGAGCGAGGTTCTCGACCAGCCGCGCCGCAGCAAGCCCGCAAGCGAACCGAGCTCAACTTCCCAATTGGCGGCCTTGTTATTGGCATCCTTCACGTCCATATAGAAGCGCGCGTGAGGATTGATCCACTCTATTCTGCTTACCGGACCGGTTATCTTCGTGGGTTTGGCCCGATCATACTGGGCCGCGAAGGAATGGTGGGCGAGGACAGGAATGGCACCCAGAACCAGGCTGAAACCGGCTGCAAAAACGAAGAGATGTCGAGTCTTCATAGTAAGCGTTCGCCTCACTACGGATTCGCCGGTGCTCCGCCGGCGGTACTCCTGTCTACTTTTGTTGCGTTGCCCTGCTTTTCCAGCAGGCGGGCTCCCTCGAGAGCGTCCGACATCATGTAGTTCCCCTCGTGACAGGCGTACTCATAGACGACGTATTTGGGATCCAGTTTGTAGGGCATGTGGATGGTCCAGGGTTTCGTCCACGTCTTGGGGTCATTGACGGTGAGGTCGTAGTTGAGTTCGTCGGCGGAAACGCGCGTGAAACGTTCCGTCAACTTCGCGACGTCACTGAAAAGGCCGCCGCCGGTTCCTGTCTGACTGTTGAAATTGGTTGTCTCGACGACCAGAGTATTGCCTTCCCAATGACCGCGGGAGTCTCCCATATAGGTGCGGACACCTGATCCGACGTGCGGCCGCCCGTCCAATGGGATCACGCGTGCTTCGTGGATCATTTCATTGCGGATCACCACCACTCCGGGCGCCTGCAGGATCTGATTCCCGAAGTTGTACAGAGTAAACAGCATACTGAACACCAGACCACGGATGATGCAGCGACTGTAGATATCAAAGTCCTCCCACGAATCGACTTTATCTGGAAAGTGACTGCCCGGTCCAAGTCCACCCCGCTGGCTCTGGACGGCCTTTTGGCCTTCGGGGGTCAGCGGCGGAATTCTGCCGTCCTCCGGATCCACGACAAGAGACGCCTGTCGGTTCGGCTTTCCGTGCTCGACCCAATATGATGGAGGATTAATCGTGACGCCCTGACTTCCCTTGGCGAACTCTTCGCTGTCCGCCTCCGTTTGTCTTGCGGCTTGACGCTCTCTTTGGACGAGCTCTTCGTCTGTAAGCGTCGATCGATTTCCAAGATTCGCAGGCCGCTGCATGGGGATGTTGGCGGTGGCCGGCCATTGTCCCTGAATATCGGGATCGCCCCATGGTGTCTTGGGCGGAATCCAGGCTTTGCTTGCGGCAGGAGCCGCAACCTTCGGTTTCGTCTGGGCCGATGGTGTTTGTCCCACCAGCGGGAATGCCGCCAACAGTGTCATCGCAACGAGGGATTTTAAAAAACAAGGGTTCATTGTTTTTGATCCTCAGGAATATCGGGGTTCGATCCGCCCACAAACAGTCGTTTGCCATCCGCGAAGGTTACGCTGCTCCCGTTAGCCTTATTTGCACCATTCTTGGCCTGATACCCTTCGACCGAAAGCTCCGTTCCCGCCAGCAGCGATTGTTTTGTAAAACCGCGCCGGAGCATGATGTTCGGGCTGCCACATTCGACCATCCAGTTGGTTATCTTGCCATCCGGACTCTTGACGTCGATGTGGATCCAGGAATGCGGGTTGATCCATTCCATCGTCGTGACCGTCCCCTTCAAATGGACGGGCTTCTTCTGGTCAAATTCCGCTTCAAACGCATGATGCGCCAGCATCGGCACTACAGGCAGGAGCAGAGCCGCCAGGACGCCTACGATTGAAAGTTTTGTTCGCATCTTTGTCATCTCCTGTACTGGTGATTCACTTATCCTCGCCGGCGCGAGCGCCGCTAAGAATATCGCTCATGGCGTAGTTCCCTTCATGGCACGCGTATTCGAGAAGCTGATACTTTTCGTTCCTCTCCAGTTGGATGAGGATGGTCCACGGGTTGGTCCACGTCTTCGGATCGATAATCGTGGCTTCGTAATTGAGCGCGTTCTCGCTGACGCGCGTGAACTTTTCGATGACCTTCAACTGATCGCTGTGGTAACCGGGATCGCCGGGGTATCCGGCGCCGTTGGAGCCGATCGCGTCCTTGTCGGTGAAATTGGTGGTTTCGACCACGAGCGTGTTCCCCTCCCAATGACCGCGGGAGTCCCCCATATACATGCGGATGTTGGGACTCACGTGCGGACGCCCATCCAGAGGGATCACGCGGCTTTCATGGATCATCTCATTGCGGAATACCACGTATCCCGGTCCCTGAAGAATCTGGTTGCCGTTGTTGTAGACGACGGGAATGATCGAGCCCAGCAAGCCGCGCGTGATGCACCGGTAATAGATGTTCAGGTCCGCATAGGAGTCGGCTTGGCCGCGCCATTCGCCGGGCAGCCCCTTGCCTCCATTGGCTTCCTTGCGATATTTCTCTGCTTCCGGCGTCAATGCCGGCAATCTGCCGTTGGGCGGATCGACAATAAGCGAAGTCTGGCGCGACGGCTTGCCACGTTCGGTCCAGTACGAGGGCGGACCTATTCCAGGTCGCGTGTCGCTTGCGGCGACGGACTGATTGTCGGCCTCGGCCTGCCTTTTCGCCTGCGCTTCTTTTTGCGCGAATTCCTGATCCGTGAGCGTTGTTCTCTCCCCGAGATTGGCGGCTCTCTGCATGGGGACGCCGGTGTTGCCGGGCCACATTCCCTGCAGGTCGGGATCACCCCATGGCGTCCTGGGAGGCGTCCACGCCTTGGACGGCGCCTGACCGGTCGTCGGAACCGATAAGGCGATCAGAACAGTCAGCGTGCTAAGCAAAACAAAAAGGCGATGATTCATTTCTCACTTCTTCTTGAATTGACCGTAGAGCAGCTCTTCGGCAAACTCCACGCACTTGAATTCCAGCAACTGCGCATTCTTTTCCGCCCGGCGATACAGAGGCAGGCTGATTTTCCACGGGCGCGTGAACGTCTTGGGATCATCGATCGTCGCTTCGTAGTTGATACGGTCGGGGCCGGCCAGCGTGTAGCGTTCCACGACGTGCAATTGATCGCCGGCGAAGTTGCCTGCTCGATCGAACCAGGCGAGTCCGTTCAAACCGGTAACGTCGACGACCAGTGTCTGTCCTTCCCAGCGTCCGTTCGATGTACCCATCCAGGTATCCGATCCCGCCTCGATGGGTTTCCCCATGTTGATCACGCGATTGGCGGTCGCATACTCATAGACCATCACGATATCGGTCGCGGTTTGAACGATCTGAAATGGAAACGGCATGTAGGTGGCCCGCGGGATACCCGGCATGTAGCATTTGGCTTCAGGATCCTGCGTCCGACGGTTCTTGAAGTTTTCCTGCTTCTTCGCTAACGCCTCGGGCCGGTAAGGGATCTCGCTTCCTTCCACGATGCCCTGCCCGGCAGGAGCAGCACCGATCGCGCCCAGCTCCCACATCGGGCCCGCATAGGCCGGATGGTCCTGGATATCCCAATTGGCCGTGCCGATCGTCTGCCAGATTCCGTTAAGGTTGGGCTTGCCGGCCGCTGGCCGCGGCGTCTGCGCGGAAGCCGTCGATAGAAACGCTCCAGCACATGCGGTGAGGAACAGCAAAGCCAACGCAAGGCGCTGCTTCGATCGGCCGTCGTGTGCATTTCTCATGGGTGCCTCGTTGTTGCGGGCAGATCATATCCGGAATCGAAGCTCAGCGCGAGATTGTTAGGCCTGCGGCCGGATACGAAGGGGGAGGCTGGGTTCGGGCATGCTACACTCGGCGCGTGGAATCCGATCCGTCAAGAGAATCTCAGGTACCACACGGCGAACTATCCCCTGCGCTGGAGAACGATTCCAACGGAGTCGATCTCTCGCCTATCCGCCGACAACTCGAGCGTACGTCCAGCGAGCGGCTTCGGGCGCTGGAGTCCGCACTTTCCTCGATCATTCGGATACGCGCCGGCATCGGACAATCCCCAGGTGCAGGTGCACATCAACATCCTGACCAGACGCTCTGACGTTCCCGACAACGTTACCTGGATCTGATCTCTACTCGTCGGTCACGCACCCGAGGCTTGCACTCTTCACCAGGCGGATGTACTTGGCGAGAGTGCCGCGATCCGACTTGTAGGGCGGCATTTTCCAGGCCGCGCGGCGGGCGGCGAGTTCGTCGCCGGAGAGGTCTACGCTCAGCACGTTCTTCTCGGCATCGATCGTGATGAGATCTCCGGTTCGGATCAATGCAATCGGTCCACCGTCCTGCGCTTCGGGCGTGATATGGCCCACGAGGAAGCCATGGGAGCCACCCGAGAACCGCCCATCGGTGATCAGCGCGACGTCTTTCCCCATGCCCGCACCCATGACGGCCGATGTTGGCGTGAGCATCTCAGGCATGCCGGGGCCGCCTTTCGGGCCCTCGTAGCGAATGACGACGACATCGCCCTTCACAATTTCCTTTCGTTCCAGGGCGTGGAGCATGTCTTCCTCAGAGTCGTAGACTTTTGCGGGACCCGAAAAGAGTAGCCCTTCCTTGCCCGTGATCTTTGCGACGGATCCGTCGGGCGCCAGATTGCCTTTCAGAATCTGGATGTGCCCCGTCACCTTCAAAGGATTCGACACCGGGCGCACGATGGGCTGCCCCTCCGACAATCCCGGAAGATTCTTCACGTTTTCCCTGAGCGTCTTTCCCGTCACTGTGACGCAATCGCCGTTGAGAAGGTTTTCGTCGAGCAGCATCTTTACGACCGCCGGAATTCCTCCAACGCGATGAAGATCTTCCAGGACATAAATTCCGCTCGGCTTGAAATCCGCCAGAAGCGGCACGCGGTCGCTCACGCGCTGGAAGTCATCGATCGTCAATTCAACCCCGACGGAACGCGCCATCGCGATGAGGTGAAGGACCGCGTTGGTCGATCCACCCATCGTGATCATCAGGACCATCGCGTTCTCGAATGCGGGCCGCGTCATGATGTCGCGAGGCTTCAAATCCAGTTCCAGGAGGTTGCGGATGGCAGCTCCGGCGCGAAAACATTCGTCGAGCTTCAGCGGATCTTCCGCGGGTGTCGAGGAGCTGTAAGGCAAAGACATCCCCAACACTTCGATCGCTGAGGCCATGGTGTTGGCCGTATACATGCCGCCGCAGGCGCCCGCGCCGGGGCACGCGTAGCGAATGATTTCGCGGCGGCGTTTCTCGTCAATCTTTCCCGCAAGGAATTCGCCGTAACTCTGGAAGGCGGAGATCACGTCCAGCTTCTGTCCGTCGCTGTGGCCCGCCCGAATCGTCCCGCCGTATACCATCAGAGAGGGGCGATTAAGCCTTCCCATGGCCATCACGCAGCCAGGCATGTTCTTGTCGCAGCCGGGAAGCGAAATATTGGCGTCGTACCACTGCCCGCCCATCACAGTTTCGATCGAGTCTGCAATGAGATCGCGAGACTGGAGCGAGAAGCTCATGCCATCGGTCCCCATCGAGATGCCGTCGCTGACACCGATCGTATTGAAGCGCATGCCGACCAGTCCCGCCGCCGTCACGCCTTCCTTCACTTTCTCAGCAAGCTGAAGCAGGTGCATGTTGCAGGAGTTTCCCTCAAACCAAACACTGGAAATACCGACCTGCGCTTTTAGAAGGTCCTCATCCGTAAGCCCTGTGGCATAGAGCATTGCCTGCGAAGCACCCTGGGACTTCGGAGCAGTAATACGAGAGCTGTATTTATTGAGCGGTGTTGTCATAGGGTTAAAGATGATATTCGGTGTCCGCCCCAAAAGGCGACGGGATTTGCTCGCGGGCAGCTACCCCGCTACAATGACGTCCACATGAAACACATCCTGTGGGGCGTTCTGCTCCTTCAGGCCTTAGCGCAACAGCCACCGCAGCCTGGCATCAACCTATTCTCGCTTCAACAGGATATCGACATCGGGGCGGAGTCTGCCAGGGAAGCCGACCGCTCGTTGCCGCTGGTTCGGGATCCCGCCCTCAGCGGATACCTGAACGCCATCGGCGTCGTGCTCGCGGGCTCCAGTCCACTGCAGTCGCTTCATTACAGCTTTCACATCGTCAACCAGCCCGAAGCCAACGCGGAAACATTTCCTGGCGGACGGATTTATGTCGATCGCGGCCTCATCGAAATGACGGCAAACGAACACGAACTGGCGGCCCTGGTCGCGCACGAAATCGCTCATGCCGCCGCGCGTCACGGCACACGTCAACTTTCGGGACAACTGCTGGTTCAGGCGCCCGCGTCGTTTCTTGGAGGCTTGAGCACGCAGGGTGGGTTAAAGGAGCAACTCGGCAAACTCGGCATCAATCTCGGCGCCAGGCCCATGTTTCTCCGCTACAGCCGGGAACAGGAAATCGAAGCCAACCGGATCGCCGTCGATATTCTCGTGAAGTCTCAGTACTCCCCCTACGCCTTGGTATCGATCCTGAAAGAGATCAACAAGCCCGCCGATTCTGCTAAGGCAGCTCTGCCGGGATACGCGTTCAACCATCCTCAAGTCGAAGAGGCGGCAACGCAACTGGACGCGGAAGTCACATCGAGACGAGTTCCCCAGCGGGTCTTGAAGCCCAGCCCGGAATACACAGAGTTCCGGGCCGCCCTGGCGAAACTGCCATTCCCTGCTCCACGCGGCGATAGCAATGGACGCACCAGACCGGAATTACCGAATGAGCACGTCCACCCACAGTCGTACTACCGGCTTCGCTATCCGGAAGGATGGCAGATTTATCCGACCACCAGTAACGGCGCCATGATCGCGGGCCCGGGCGGCGTGGTCTCGACCAGTGCGGGGAATGACCTTAAAACTGGAATCATGTTCGATCTGTTTTCTGTCCCGGAGAAGCAGACGCTCGAACAAGCCACGAATCGCCTGCTTGTGTATTTGCGCCAGAGAAACCAGAGTTTGCGGCCGATTGCCGGCGCGCAATCGCAGATGCTGATCGGTTCAGAGCCCGCGCTGCGCACGGTCATGATCGCGAATTCGCGGCCGAACCAGGTGGTGTGGGTCGCGACCCGCCAGTATTACGATAGCCTGTTCTACCTGGTGTGTGTGGCTCCGGAGGACGACTTCTCCGCACTACAACCCGTGTTCGAAGAAATCCTGCGCAGCGTGGAACTGCGGTAGCGAGGGGAGACGGGGGCAATTTAATTTGGGGTCAGACTACTCGAACCCCAAACTCTGTAATACGAGTTTGGGGTTCGAGTAGTCTGACCCCAAATTAAATTGCCCCCGTCTCCCCTCGCTCCAACTTTCTTATTCCGGCCGAAGTAGCGACAATGACCAGGCTGGCAACATTCGCAAAAATTCCGCAGTCCACGACGCCGGTAAGAGCCTTGAGCTGCTTCTCGCACACCGCAGGCTGATCGACCGGCCCATAATGCCAGTCCAGAATCAAATTCCCATTATCGGAAAAGAACGCCTTGCCATGCCGCTCGCGTTGCAGAATATGTCCGCCCCAGCGCTGCAGCTGCGCCTGGACCAGGACGGCGGAAAACGGAATAACCTCCACGGGAATCGGGCACTTGCGGCCAAGTTTATCGACCAGTTTGCTTTCATCCACGACGATGATCACCCGGTTCGACGCATGCGCCACGATCTTCTCGCGCACCAGCGCCCCGCCGAGTCCCTTGGTCAGGTCCAGAGACTCGGACACTTCGTCGGCACCATCCACCGTGACATCGATATGCGAATGCTCGAGGAAGGTCGTCAGCGGCACGCCTACCTCTTCCGCCAGCCTTCGCGATTCTTCGGAACTGGGAATCCCCTTCACCCGCAAGCCGCTCCGCACGCGGGTACCCAACTCCCGAATGAAGAGAGATGCCGTCGAGCCGCTTCCCAATCCCACGATCATACCGTCCTTGATTGTCTCGACCGCGGCGATCGCCGCCTGTCGTTTGAGTTCGTCCATCATGTCGCCATCACGTGTTCTCCAGGAACTCCAGCGTTCGGAGCAGGTCGTCCTCCTCTTGCACGTGAAGATGAAAGCCGCAATCGCTCAGCGCTTCGAGATCGCGTAATGCGTCTGAGACAACGAGCGTCTTCTTCGGATCGACGTCTGCGCGGAGCAAGGCAGCGCTGCCAAGGGCTCTTTTGGAAAGCGGGCTGGCAGGGTCGGCCGAAACCTGAATCCGGACGTCCGGGCCATCCACAAGTTCATTTGCATAAACGATCAGCGGTTCCCACCGGTTCTCGGTCTGAACTCTGCGCGCCACATACTGAAATCCAGAAGAGATGATGATCGACGGAATTCCCTTCGCCACCAGCGCGCCTGTCACGGCAGGCACGTGACGATTAATCTCGATCCGGTCGAGAAACCGGTGAATATCTTCCAGCGCTTTGCCATACCAGAGTCCGGTATCCTTCCGACAGAATTCGTCGTAGTCGATCCACCCCGACACCCACTCGTCAAAATGACCACAAGCCCGTTCCCAAACCCCAAACGACTCGTGAATATGCCGCCAGGGATTCGAAATCTTCGTGAACGTCCCGTCGAGATCGAAAATC
>Ga0134121_10000521_pt1 | contig 43456 bp, 38 predicted proteins | sample KB301_FD_96463 | JGI IMG/M metagenome (GOLD analysis project Ga0134121, IMG submission 96463) | Terrestrial soil microbial communities without Nitrogen fertilizer from Kellogg Biological Station, Michigan, USA - KB3-0-1 | ecosystem: Environmental > Terrestrial > Soil > Unclassified ...
GTGCCGGCGCGGGCGGCGGCACCTGCACGGCGTCCGGCTCGGGCAACATCAACGACACCGTCAACCTGCCGACCGGCGGCAGCGTGACCTATACCGCGAGCTGCACTCTCTCGAACGCGGCTAGCGGCACCCTGACCAACACGGCAACGGTGGCGGCTCCTGCCGGAGTCACCGATCCGAACCCCGGCAACAACTCGGCGACCGACAGCGACACGATCGTCGCTGCGGCAGTCGGCGCGTCGGTCTCGGGGACCAAGACGGCGGCCGGCACCTTCACCGTCGGTAGCACCATCACCTACACGGTGATACTGACCAACGCCGGCCCTGGAGCTCAGGCAGACAATCCCGGCAACGAGTTCACCGACGTCCTGCCTGCGACGTTGGCGCTGGTATCCGCCACGGCCACGAGCGGCACCGCAAGCACCAGCACCAACACCGTCACCTGGAACGGCGCGATCCCAGCCAGCGGCTCGGTGACCATCACCATTACAGCCACGATTCTGCCCGCCGCTGCCGGCACGACGGTCTCGAACCAGGGGACCATCTCCTACGACGCCGACGGCAATGGCACCAATGAGGCGACGGCCCAAACGGATGATCCTGGGGTGGCCGGCGCTGCCAATCCCACGAGCGTGCCGGTCGCCGGAGGGCCCGGGCCCAACACGATTCCGACTCTCTCGACTCTCGGATTGGTGCTGCTGGCCCTGGTCTTGGCCGGCTTGGCCTTCGCGGTGCTGAGGCGCCGCCGGTCCGCCTGATCGGGCAGCTCAAACCCATAGGGGCGGCCGGCTACGGCCGCCCCTCACCCCTTCCCACCTCAGCGATCACAGACCCGGAGTGATGACGACGAGCTCGACGCTGCCGTTGTTCTCGACCGAGGCTCCGCCCTTGGGAACGATGAATGCCTGGTGCCCATGAGGAAGGATGTGATGCTGAATCGAAAGCGGCATCAGGTTGAAGGACAGCACGTACTGCCCTTCCTTGGTGTTGGGATTGGTCACGGCGTCGTGATCGCCTTCATGCAGCGGAAGTGACTTGCCCTTCGGGAGGAGGACGAGAGGCATTGGCTTTTCCTTTCTTTGGGCGCAAGGCCCGGATTAATGGTTGCGATCCGGATCGTTGCGAAAGGAAATAGCAAGGGGAGTGCCAGGAAAAAGCCCCGGTTTGCGGCCCGTTGAGAGCCCCCAGGGCCGAGCTGACACGTCAGCGACGTGTCAGCGCAAGCGAGGCCCTGATTTAGTTCTACTTCGCAGCAGCGCGGGGCGCTGCGTCCTGGTCCTTGTAGTGGAAAGCTTTGGAAACCTTTGAATATTGCTGGCCGTCGACCTCGACGTAGGGATAGATGAAGTAGTTGAGGGGATCGCCGGCTTGCTTGGGCTCGAGGACGATGTCCCGTCCGAGCGTGAACTGCACCCGGTTCTCGTCGTGGGCGCCGAAGAAGTAATCCCGCTTCTCCGGATGCTTGCGCGCCTCGGAAGCGTCGACCGGTACCCAGCCATAGCCGTCCAGATAGAACTCCGCCCAGCAGTGGTAACCCGGGATCTCGCCGCCGCCGTGCTCCGGCGGGAGAGGGAAACCGATGGCGAACTTGGCGGGGATTCCCACCGCACGATTGAGCCCGATGAAAAGCGCGTGGAAGTCGGTGCAGTTGCCCCGCTTCGAGTCGCAGGCCCAGTGGATGTCGCCGTTGCCCCAACCGGTGCCGGTCTTGTCGTAGGCCATCGTGTTGACCACGTAATCGTAGATGGCCCGGGCCTTGGCGAGGTCGCCCTGCTTGCCTTGGGTCACTTCGCGGGCGAGATCGCGAACGCTGTCGTCCAGCGGCACCAGCCGGTCCGGCTTCAGCCACATCGCGACGGCAGCCAGCCGCCCGGCCTTCGCGTCCGTCTTCAGGGACGCGAAAGCGTTGTGGGAGTATTCCTGCCGCCGCACGTGGATCTTCATCTCGACGTCGAATTCGTGCACCTTGGGATCGGTGACCGAAAGATGCAGGATCGAATTGCCGTACTTGGATTCCTTGACCACCTCGTGCTTGAAGGGCGCGGAGACTGCCGTCACCGTCACCTCCTGGTTCGCGTCGCTCGTGGGGTAAGGCAGCCAGACGTCCACCCGGTGGGCCTCCGCCGGCAGCTCCGCGACGTGGGCGGTGTAGGTGAAGTCGAAGTCCCGGATGCGCGGAGCGTCGGCGGAGGCCGTGGCGAGGGCCGCCGAGACCCCCAGGAGTGCGAAGCAGAGAAGCGATCTCTTGTTCATGGGGTTTTCTCCTCCAGTTCCGGGCGCGACTTTACGCCAGCTCTGAAGTCCGGCTCAAGCCTTGCGCTCATCGCGAATCAGCCACGCCGTGCTCAAGGACGCCAGCAGCGCGAGTCCGGCAGCTACCAGCATCACCCGCCGAAAACCGTCCACGAAGGCGCCGTTGACCGCGGCGCGAATCGTCACCCGCTCTTCGGGAGACGCGGACTCCGGAGCTTTAAGATTGGCCAGCCGCGTGCGTTCCGCGGTCAAAGCCTGTCGCGTTTGCGGGGGCAGGTTGAGATTCGCGAGGCGGCGGTCGAGGCTGTTGCTGAAAACGCCCAGGAGAACGAGGCCCAGCACTGCGATCGCCAGCAGACCGGCGCAGCGAGACACCGCATTGTTGATGCCGGAAGCCACTCCGGCATGGCTCTCCCCCACCGCTCCCATCACCGTGGTGGTAAGCGGCGCGACGCTGATCGTCATGCCCAGTCCGAGGACGAGAATGGCGGGAAAAAACGCCGTCCAATAGCTGCCGCCAATCCCCGGCACGGTGAACAGGACGAAGCCGCAGGCGGCCATGGCCGGCCCCACGATCAGGGGCCGGCGAGCGCCGAAACGATCCACCAGGCCGCCGGACCACCGGGAGAGAGAAAACATGAGGATGACGAACGGCAGCAAGGCGGCGCCGGCCGCCGTGGCGCTGTAGCCCTGCACCTGGATGAGATTGAACGGCAGAAAGAACAGGGCGCCGGTGAGCGCCGCGTAGAGCCACAGCGTCAGCAGGTTGGCCCCGGCGAAGGTCCGCGAGCGAAAGAGCGCGGGGTTCATCATGGGCTGTGGCGTCCGCGCTTCCACGACGAGGAACGCCGCCAGGCAGCCGGCACCGATCGCCAGCGCTCCCCACACCTGCGGATCGCTCCAGCCCAGGCGCGACGACTCGATGAGCCCATACGTGATGCCGCCGAGCCCCACGGTGGCGAGGAGCGCCCCCGGCCAGTCCAGCCGGCCGGTGGCTTCAGGATCGCGGCTCTCCGGGACGTAGCGGATGGCGATGATCATCACCGCCAGCGCGATCGGCAGGTTGAGGGTGAACACCCAGCGCCACGATGCGTGATCGATCAGCCAGCCGCCCACCAGCGGACCCACGGCCGCCGAGATTGAGCCGAAGCCGGACCATGTACCGATGGCCCGGCCGCGCCGCTTTTCGTCGAACGACGCCGAAAGGAGGGCCAGGCTGCCCGGCACCAGGAGCGCCGCGGCAATGCCCTGAACGGCCCGCGCCGCGATGAGCTGGTTCGTCCCGGGCGCCAGGCCGCACCAAGCCGAAGCGAGAGCGAAGCCGGCGACGCCGACGAGGAACACCCGGCGCCGGCCGAAATGGTCGCCCAGCGATCCGCCGACCAGCAGCAAGGCCGAGAGGAACAGGGAGTACGCCTCGACCACCCACTGCACCTGGACGACCGTGGCCCCCAGGCCTGCTTGCAGAGCCGGCAGCGCGACGTTGACCGCCGTGCCGTCGATAAAGGCCATACTGGAGCCGAGGATGGTCGCCGCCAGCACCCACGGTTCCACCGCCCGATCGCAGGGGCCGCCGGCTTTTCCCGCCAGGACTACGCCGTCGTCGCAGGGGCCTTTGGAAGCAGGAAAGTTCATGGAGGCGCTCTCCTCATGGATTCGCGCACAGAGTATCGCAGGCGGCCCCTCATCACCCCGACCCTCTTCTCCCATCGCCCTCCCCCCCGTCCGGGCATAGGCGCTAATTTAACGTGCCTCAGCTTTCCCCCACCCAAAACCCTCATCACCCCGGCCCTCTTCTCCCGACCCCCTCCGCCCCCTCACCGGGAGAAGAGGGAGAACAGCCAAAACGTCCCAACCGAGCACCCCTCTCCCGGGGCGGAGGATGGGGTGGTCGGGAGAGGGGCAGGGGTGAGGGTCTTGGGCGGGGGGAGCTCGCCCCGGAAACATCCCTCCCATTCAACCGTAGACGCTCGTAGGAGGCCCCCGATGCGCATGACGCTCCTTCCTCTGCTGGCTTTCGCCACACTGACCGCCGCCCATGCCGGTCCGCCGCCTTCGCCGGTGGAGCCGGTCAAGGACGTCCTGCATGGCGTCGAGATCGTCGATCCCTACCGGTGGCTGGAGGGAAGCGCGAGCCTGGCGACGCCGGACGAATCGCTCGACGCCCGCGTGGCGGCGTGGACGGACGCCCAGAACGCCTACGGCCGGTCGGTGCTCGATCGGCTGCCCGGACGCCAGGAGCTCGACGCACGCTTCCGCACCCTGGTGAGCGGCGGGTTTCAGGGCAACGTGAGGCGGCGGGGAGATCGCCTGTTCTACGAGCGGATCGACGCGGATCAGCAGCAGTCGGTGCTCGTCGTCGCCAAGGGCGGCGGCGCCCCCCAAGTCCTTCTCGATCCCGTCGCGTTCGATTCCAGCGGCCTCACCACGCTCGCCTGGTACGAGCCCAGTCCGGACGGCCGGCTCGTGGCCTGCGGGCTGTTCAAGGGCGGGGACGAGAACGCCACCCTCTATCTTCTCGACACCAGCTCCGGCACCTGGCTCGCCGACGAGATCTCCAACAAGGTGCGCGAGGTCGAGTGGCTGCCGGACGGCTCCGCCTTCCTTTACAACCAGCTCGCGGATCTCAACAACCCCTACTCCCGGCGCATCCGCTTCCATCGCGTCGGCACCCACCCGCGGCAGGACCTCACCCTGAGCGAGCAGGACAAGGAAGGCCCGGGGGCCAAGAGCTGGGGACCCTTCGCCCACTTGAGCCCGGACGGCCGCTGGGCCTTGGTCGGCCGCTGGATGGGCGCCGCCGTGAACGACCTCTGGGTGATGGATTTCCCCGCCTGGCTGCGCACCGGCAAAACCGAGCGCCGGCCCATCGTCGTGGGCCAACCGGCGCAGAGCGGCCTGCCGGACGTCTACCTGAAGAGCGACCCGATCCGCGGCGACGTCCTCTACATGACCACCAGCCTCGACGCGCCCAACAAGCGGGTTGTGGCCGTCGATCTCAACGATCCGGCTCCCGGCGATCCGAAAAAGTGGCGGCAGCTGATTCCGGAGCGCAAGGACGCCGCGCTGCAAAAGCTTTCCCTGGCCGGCGATCTGCTGGTGGCGGAGTACCTGAAGAACGCCAGCAGCCGCATCGAGCGTTTCGGACTGGACGGCAAGCCGAAAGGCGAGCTGCCCCTGCCGGGCCTCGGCTCCACGCACCTCACAACCACAGCGGACGGAACGGAGGCGTTCCTTCGCTTCACCAGCTTCAACGAGCCGGTTACCCTCTACCAGGTCGATCTCGCGACCGGCGAGCGGAAGGTCTGGTGGCGGGAGAAGGTACCGTTCGATCTTGCGGCCCTGGAGGTCGAGCAGATCCAGTATCCGTCGAAGGACGGCACCCGCGTCAGCATGTTCCTGGTCCATAAGAAAGGTTTGAAGAAAGACGGCTGCAATCCCACGCTCCTCTACGGCTATGGCGGCTTCGGCATTTCCACCACGCCCGAATTCGACGAGGGCATGCTGCCGTGGTTCGAGGCCGGCGGCCTTTACGCCCTGCCCAATCTGCGCGGCGGCGGCGAGCAGGGGGAAGACTGGCACCACGCCGGCATGCTGGAGAAGAAACAAAACGTTTTCGATGATTTCATCGCCGCCGCCGAGTGGCTGATCGCTAAAGGGTACACGCGGCCGGAGAAGCTCGCCATCCTCGGCGGCTCCAACGGCGGCCTGCTCATCGGCGCGACCGTGACCCAGCGGCCGGACCTCTTCGCCGCCGGCATCGCCCAGGTGCCGCTGCTGGACATGGTGCGCTACCAGAAGTTCCTGCGCGCCCGGAACTGGACTCCCGAGTACGGTTCGAGCGACGATCCCAAGCAGCTCGCCTACCTGCTGCGCTACTCGCCGTACCATAACGTCAAGCCCGGAGTGAAATATCCCGCCCTTCTGATGACCGCCGGCGAGCGGGATGAGCGCGTCCACGCCCTGCACGTGCGCAAGATGACCGCACGGCTCCAGGCCGCCACCGCCAGCGATCCGGACGCCAAGCCCATCCTCCTCCAAGTGGACCGCGACAGCGGCCACGGCATGGGAACTCCCAAGGACAAAGCGATCGCCTCTCAGGTGGACGTGCTGAGCTTTCTGATGTGGCAAACCGGGGTGGGGAAGGTTTGCGGATCCAAAACAGGCAGGTAAAGGACCTCAAGGACCTCAAGGACACCAAAGACGATCCTTCGGCGGGTCCTTGGCGTCCCTGGTGTCCCTGAGGTCCTTTTTTCTCCCTCTCGCCCCGCCAGAGTCCCGCTCATCCCCAAACGGTTGGCCTCCACCGGCGTTCCCGGCGATCCTGATGCTGCAGGACATTCCTACGGAGGAAACCGACATGGACGCTCCGCAGCAAACGATCGCCTCGTCTCCCGCCGCCGGCCGCAAGGTCGCCGCCGGCGGGCTCGCCATCGTGGGCCTCGTGGCCCTCGTCAAGCTCGTGCTCCATCTCGCGACCACGGGCCGGTTTGGCTACAGCTTTTTCGTCGACGAGCTTTATTTCCTGGCCTGCTCCGAGCATCTCGCCTGGGGCTTCGTGGACATGCCGCCGCTGTTCCCCGCCGTCACGGCGCTCATCCGCGCCGTCTGCGGCGATTCGCTGTTCACCGTTCGCCTGCTGCCGGCTCTCTCCGGCGCGGCGCTGGTGTTGATGACCGGCCTCATGGCCCGCGATCTCGGCGGCCGGCGCTTCGCCCAGGGCATGGCGGCGCTCGCCGTGCTGACCGCTCCGCTCTGGATGCTGATGAGCAGCATCCACACCATGAACGCGCTCGATCAGATTTTCTGGACGGGCGCAGCCTGGCTCGTCATTCGAATCGTTCGCGACGATTGGCCCCAGGGCTGGCTGTGGCTGGGCGCCGTGTGCGGTCTGGGCATGCTCAACAAGCACACCATGGCCTTCTTCGGTATTGCTTTGGTGGCGGGGCTCGCGCTGACCCCCGCGAGACGGGCCTTCCGCTCGCGCTGGCTCTGGCTCGGCGGTCTCGCGGCCGCCCTGATCTATCTGCCCAATTTGATCTGGGACGTGCAGCACCACTTTCCGCATTTCGAGATGCTGGCCAACATCAAGGCGAACGGCCGGGACGTTCACCTGAATCCCTTGCAGCTCATGCTCCAGCAGGTGATGTTGTTCAATCCCCTCGCCCTTCCTCTCTGGCTGGGCGGGCTCGTCTGGCTCCTCGGCGGGCGCGAAGGCCGTCGCTACCGGATTCTCGGCATCGCCTGGTTGGCCCTCATGATCGAGATGTTCGTGCTCGACGGGCGGCCCTACTATCCGGCTCCCGCGTATCCCATGCTCCTCGCGGCCGGCGGCGTGGCCATCGAGCAGTGGCTGGACGCGAGGAGATGGAGGTTCGTGAAGCCGGCCTACGCCGCCGTGCTCGCCCTCTCGGGCGCGGTGCTGGCGCCGATCTTCGTGCCCATGCTGCCGCCCGAGACGATGATCCGCTACTCCCAGGCGATCCATATGTCACAGCCGCGCATCGAAACCCATCGCATGGGGCCGCTGCCGCAGCTGATGGCCGACCGCTTCGGCTGGCGGGAGATGGCCGCCGAGGTGGGGCGCATCTATCACTCTCTTCCTCCCGCCGATCAGGCGCGCGCCGCCATCTTCGGCCAGAATTACGGCCAGGCCGGAGCGATCGATCATTTCGGGCCGGCGCTCGGCCTGCCGAAGGCGATCAGCGGCCACCTCACCTATTTTCTGTGGGGGCCGCGCGGCTACACTGGTGACGTGATGATCGTGATGGACGACGACCGGGAGACGCTGGAAAAGCTCTTCGATCACGTCGAGCTGGCGGGCCACGTCGATCATCCCTACTCGATGCCCTACCAGCACTTCGACGTCTACGTCTGCCGCGGTCCGCACCGGCCGTTGGCAGAGTGGTGGCCGCGGGTGAAGAGTTGGAAATGAGCCCTCGTCAGCCCGGCCCCTCATCACCCCGGCCCTCTTCTCCCATCGCCCTCCCCCCAACCGGGAGAGGGGGGAGGGACGTCTCTAAACCATTGCAACAAAATAACTTATTCGGACAATGCTCGGAAATAGGTAATGATTAGGTAGGAAGCTGATACTACTTTATCCTCTGTGCTGAGCTTGGGCCACGAGGCTCCCCCGTTCGCCTGAGGGAGAGGTCGCGCCCTGCCGTCGTGCTGGGCGAGACTGAGGTCGTCAAGTGGGTCCTGTTCGACGGGAGTGGCGGTGCCGGGCCGCTACCGCTTCCACTGGTTGCGGTGGTGACGGACTTGGGCTTCAACCGGTTGCCCGGGATCGAGGTTCGTTTCCTGGTCCTCCAGGGCGGAGGCGGTGGGCGCCGTCGCATCCTTCTGCGCTACTACACTGTTTTTAATGTTGACCCGTGCGAGGGCATCAAAGTCCCCGGCACGCCTCAGCGGCTCTTCGCCAGCGTCAAACTTACCGCTCGACGGTGACAGGCCGCCCCCGATACTGCTCCGTCAAGCTCGACTTCTGCTCTTTCCAGAGGCGGCTGCTCCCCCCGTCGGCACGGATTTTCGACTCTGCGGGACCCGCGGTGCTGTCAAGGCCGGCGAAGCCGCCGAAGGGAAGCCTTGACTGCTCCGCGAGGTCCCGCAGTACGCTGCCGGTTGACGGGAGGGAGGGAACGGGTGGGGGAAAGGAAGGCTTGGATTCCCTCTGCCGTGAAGGCTCAAAGAGAGAGACTTGAGGCGGCATCGGGCAAGTATTCGGGTCACGGCTACCCGCAGCAGGTTCCACACATGCCACAGCCCAGTCAGAAGGCCGGTGTTATCCGTCATGTCCACCTCCAGAGGATTGCAGCAATCCTCTCTCGCGGTTGTGTCCACCGATTTAGGGCACCAAAGTGTCCTTGGGCTCGAATCGCTCCGCCCTGGCTCAGGCACGTAGCATCGCGGGAGTCAAGCGCTCAGGGAACGCCGCCGGAGAATAGGAGCAACGTGAGTGCGGGAAGCTGAGGATGCGGCAACTAGTCAGGATTTCCCTCAAACCGCAGCTCTGGATCGTGCTGAGCCCGATACAGGAAACTCACCAGTCGCCGCGCCATCTCCACGGTCAAGGCCTCTTGTTCGGCGGCTTGGTAGAACAGCCGCAACGCTGCCAAGGCTTCGCGCTCAATTCCTTGAGCCTTGAAGATCCACTTGAGCTCAGAGGCCACCAGCCGGACCTCCACTGAGCGGCCCTCCTCCAGGTAGAGGGTGGCCAGCTCCAGAGTGGCCAGTGCGGCATCGAAGGGAATCTCCCGAGCGTTGAAATCCTCTCGCACCTGCTCCAGAGCCGCGATGGCTTCGTCCCTTTTTCCAAGCCCGGCAGCCAGCCACCCCTCCAGCCATCGGGTCCGAACCAAATCCAGATCCTGGCCGAGCCGGTCCGCCAGCGCCCGCACTTTCTGTAGCAGCTTCTCGGCTTCCGCAAAATTCCCCAGATGAAGTAGGTTACTGAGGAGATTGAACCGTGAGCCAAACAGCAATCGCGGCTCCAGATTCCCGTCAATAAGAGGCTCCGCTTGGCGCAGGGCCGTGATCGCGCCGCCATAGTCGCCGAGCAATTCGAGTGCCCGCGCTCGATTGATCAGGAGGTATTTCGTCTCGCCATGGCGGTCCACTTCCAGGGCATCCGCGAGCAGGGCCAGGGCCCTTGCGGGCTGCCTCTGCTCAATGCGCAGAGTAGCCTCCAGACCGAGCACGCGTGCTTCGTTGAGCAGGCCTGGATCGCCAGGCGCTCCAGCCTTCCAAAGAGGAAGGGCGTTTCTAAAGGCTCCCTCGGAACCTTGCAAATGGCCGTGCACTCTCCTGGCGTTTCCGAGATGGACGCCCGCATAACCCTGAACACGGAGAGAGAGACTTCCAAGAACTCGCCGGGAGATCTCGACTGCCAGCTCGGCAAGCTCCAGCGCTCGTTCTGCACTGTTGGAAGCGGCCGACACGGATTCGGCACAGGCCAGCTCGCAGACCGCCCAGCTCCAGTACTCGCGTGCCTCTTCAAGCAATAGCTCACGCTCAGCCGCAGAACTATCTCGCAGTACCGCCCACAGGCCGGGGGCATCCTGGCGGTCGGCAGGCGATGGCGGGCGGTCCAGCCTCCAAGAACCGCCCAAGCCGGAGAGGACGACCTCCTCGACGACGAGCGACACAGTCGGGCGGGCGATCGCTGACAGCGAGTGCATCAGTTCATCCGTCCAGTCTTTAGCCTCGGAGGAAGCACTGCCCACCATTCCAGGAGCAGTTACCCCCAAGAGGACCAGAACCTTACGAATCGCCGGCCGCAGGACTGCGTCCACCGTGGCGTATGGCACGCCAACGGCGGCACAAATCTTCGCCCAATGCTCCAGGCTGGGAGCCCTCTTCCCGTTCTCGAAGCGGCTGATCGAGCTTTCCTGTAGGCCAGACCTGGCAGCCAACTCCGATTGACTCCAGCGATGAAGGCCACGCAGGCACCAGATCGTCCAAGCCGTCTCGCACGGGATCGGAGGTGAGGTTTTCGGCTCCGCTGGCAAGATGTGTTGACTTCTTGGGTGTGATTTTCGGCTCATGGCACACCATACTCCTGGTAGACAGGCGCCCGCTTGGCCATGCCGGCCGCGGCGGAGCCGCCTCCGTGAAAGGAGATCTCGATGACAAATTCCACTCTCCGCCTCCTTGGCGCACTCTCGCTTTGCCTATTGCTCGCTGCCTCGCCGGCCCTTGCCGGCGCGCAGCAGTCCGGGACCTCGTCTCGTCCCGTGGCGAACCTGGAGGCGCCCCCGGCAGGCTTTTGGACTCTTGTTTGGAGGAGCGTCCAGAGCCTCTGGAATAAGGCACAGCCAAATAATGGGTGCAGCCTTGATCCGTACGGACGCTGCGAGCCCGGCGCCTTGCAACAACTAGAGAATGGTTGCAGCATCGATCCGTACGGGCGTTGCCTGTCGGGGAGCTGACCTCGGCCCCTTCGCTTGAGCCGTGCCGGGCCGGCACACCGGTCAAGGCCGGCCCGGCGGCATGTCTCGCGAAGGCTCAAGGAACGGTTTCGAACTGTAGGTCCGGGTTCGCTTTCGCCCGGTAGAGGAAGTCCTCGATCCGGCGAGCTAATTCGACAGTGACGCTCGCCTTCTCGGCAGTGTCGTAAAAGAGGCGTAGCGTCGCAAGGGCTTGGCGGTGAACCGCTTCGGACTTGAAGATCCACGCCAGAGCAAGAGCCAGACGCCGGACTTCCGCGGTGCGTCCTTCCTCCAGATAAAGAGCGGCTAGCTCAAGCGTGGCCAAGGCGGCATCGAAGGGGATTTCCCGAGAGGAGAAGTCTCGGCTCACTTGCTCGAGAGCCGCAACGGCCTCCTGTCTCCGTCCCAGCCCGGAGGCGACCCATCCCTCAATCCACCGGGTGCGCACTAAATCGAGTGCCTGACCCAAGCGCTCTGCAAGGACCCGAATCTTGGGAAGGTCCTCTGCAGCTTCGGAGAAAAGCCCCAGGTGACACATGGTGCTGAGAAGATTGAACCTCAGGCCAAACAACAAACGAGGCTCCTGGTTGGCGTCGATCAAAGGCACCGCCTGGCGGAGGGCAATGGTCGCTCCGGTGTAGTCCCCGAGCTGCTCAAGCGCTCGCGCCCGATTGACCAGGAGGTATTTCGTCTCGCCTTCGCGGTCCACGGCCACGGCTTCGGTGAGTAGTACCAGAGCCTCGGCGGGTCGCTGCTGCTCGATGCGCAAAGATGCCTCTAGGCCGAGAATGCGCGCCTCGTTGAGCAACCCTGGATCGCCGAGTTTTCCGGCTTTCCACAGAGGGAGGGCACGCGAAAAAGTTTCGTCGGACTCTTGCAACTTGCCGTGCACGCGCTTGGCGTTCCCAAGGTGAGCGCCTGCGTAACCCTCGATGCGTTTGCGCATAAGCGGCTCGGCCGCCACCTGCTGGGAAATCTCGACCGCCATCTCGGCGAGTTCCAGCGCCCGGTCCGCGTTGTCGGGCGCCGCCTTGAGCGACTCGGCGCAAGCGAGTTCGGAGACCGCCCAAGACCGGTACTCCTGGGTCTTTCGGATCAGCGTTCGTCGCTCGGAAGGCGACCGGCGCAGCAAGCGCGCGAGCGAGCCTTGCGCGTTCTGCCGGTCTACCAACGCCCGCACCTCCAAAGACAGGCGAGTCACCAGCAACCGTCCCACTTGAGTCGACGCGTCAGCGATGCTCTGTCCGACCCTGTCAATTCTTTGAAGCTCGGCTCCGGACTCCGACGGATAGACCGGAGGCGCGGCCTTGGTCCGAGCCCGATCGATGAAGGCAAGCGCGTCGTCGATTGCTTCACGCGGGAAGCCCATGGCGGCGACGATCTTCTCCAGCCTTTCGCGGGTCAAGACCTTCTTCCCGCGCTCATAGTCCGAGATGAGGCTAGCCGAGACGCCTAGCGCCGCCGCCAGTTCGCCTTCGCTCCACCCGATGGCCTTCCGCAAGTACGTTAGCGCCAGACCCAAGGCCGGCAGGATTTTCGGCACCGTGTCCCCTTTCATTCGCAGTCCCTACTCTATAGAAGTTGCCGCTAGGCCGCTTTTCGTGACAAAGGGAAACCTCAGAGCCCGTGTTTCTGGGTCTGAAATTCTCAGCATCGGCAACTACGGTTGACCAACGCCGTCTAGAAAAACACCTGGCTTCGCGGGCTAGAAAACTTCATTTAGGGTTGCGGTATCGGAAGGAATCGGAAGGAATTGGAAGAGGGAAACAACAACCTCATGAAACAGAAAGGCGACTGATGGCTGAAGGCCAAGCCGACGAACAAGAGGTGATGTGTGCTGCCGAGCTTACTCGGAGCAGTCGCTTTGCCATCCGCCGAATCCCCCGGCTTCAGGGAATCGAAGAAGAACACTCTGCGGCTATAGAGCGTTTCTTGTCGGGTTCTGCTACAAAAGATGAGTCTCGTTGTGTAGTCCGGCACCTCTTGGCGCGGTGTCCGAGTTGCACCACCTCTGCTGAGCGATCCCTTCGACGGTCCCCTCTCCTGGCCCTCCTCCGTAGCGGGATGGCAGTCCCGAAATGAACCCCCGGCTCTTAGAGGCACGGAAGTATGGCCATTTCACGATCCGCGGGTTCATCTACGCGCAGAGTCTGGATGAGAGGGTCGAGCTTGCCCTGGCGCTCAAGCAGCTAAGGCGCGATGCCAGGCGGGCTGCTCGCGCCGCGATGGATTACCTGGAGAGCGGGGAGCGCGTTGCCGAGCGGCCGAGTTTGAACGAGCGCGAGCGGCTGTTGGAGTTGATTCGGGCGCAGGTTGAGCTTGACGTTAGGAAAATGAAGCAATGGCAAAAGGCGCGTTCGGGTTTGGGTGAGGTCCAATCGGCGGTCGGTTCCGCAGCCGGCCGCCCTCTTTTTATTCCTTTCTCATCCCCTGAGCTTTCCCCCACCCTGGCGACTCATCCGAGCGCCTCGACTGAACAGCCCTTCCCTCCTGCTGTTCGGTCCATATCGTCGCGAAAGCGTTTTCGATCCTCTACCGCGCGGCTTGACCCAGCCGCTCGCGCCAACGCGCCGGCGCCCTCGCCGGCCGTGCCTTTGCCTCCCTGGTTCGGGCTTTGCCCCCAAAGTCCTGACTCTCCTCGGCCACTCCGCATTTGCGGCCTATTCATTTTTCGGCAGCTCCATGAGTCGAAGTAACAGAGTCATCCGCCAAGCCGTTTCAGGCCCGGAGATCACCTTGTGTTCAAGAACGTAGGAAGAGCCCTTACTCTGCTGCGGGAGCTGCGAGGCCAGAGTCAGGCGACGACAGCCAGGAACGCAGGGATTGGGAAGAGCCAACTCTCCAAATACGAGACCGGAAAAGAACTACCGAGGCTCGATAGCTTGGAGAAGGTTCTCGCAGGTCTGGGCGTAGGCTATTTCGAATTTTTCTACACGGTCCATCTACTGGATCAGCGGGCAGCCTCTCTGGGCGCCCTCCCGAACGACCTGGACTCGGCCTCCTTGGCGGTCTGGACAACTGGCGGCATGTCGCACCTGTCACCCGCAACCGAGGAGGCCTTCGGAGCCGTCTTTACCTTGCTTTTGAGACTCTACCGGCAAGTTGTTGAATTGGTCTTGCTGAGCGCTTCGCCGCCGCCAGCGATCGGTTCAAGCGCCAACCTGGAGGCGAGGGATGAATGATACGCAACCCCCTCCTGCCCAGCGACCAAGAGCTGGGCTTTTCCGGGACGGCCCGTTGGGTTTTCATGGCGGCCGTCCCGACCCTTTTTCCTTGCCCGGCGACTCATGCGAGCGCCTCGCCCGAGGGCTATTCCTCGCGGTCCATAGTCCCTCACGAGCCGACCGCCAACGTCGGGGAGGGCCGATCCTCTTTCTAATGGCCGGCTCCCGCCGGCCACTTTTTTTCCAAGTCAACCTGCGAAGGAGGGAAGCCGGCTGATGTCCGAAAATGACGCCGCCGTAGTCACTGAAGCGGAAGCCGCAGGCCAGGCGCGCCTCCTGGAAATCGCTGCCGAGATCGAGGCGATCAGTGGTCGGCTCCTTGCCGTTCACGACAGTTTTCAGGTCTCCTCTCGGGAGGCCGCCATGTTGCTCGGCGAAGAGGATTTGGACGTCTCCACGGCGTTGCGCTCGGTCATCGAGTGCGTCCTCGCCGATCGACTGGAACCCGCCCTCCAGGAGCTGAGGAAGTGGGCGGTCTTTCAACCGGGCAAGGGACGGAAGTGAGCCGAAGCCGCGACCCTCTGCTCTACGCGCAGGTCTGGGCGAACCTCAAGGCCAGGCTGCCGCAAAATGAGCGCTTGGCCCAAAGGCGGCGGCGAACCGCGGAGCAACTCCAGGCCGAGCTGCTCGCAGGCCCACCGGAGACCTGGCGCGCCCGGCTGGCGGATCAGCGCTTCCACAACCAGGATTTCTTCGAGTATCTCTTGGAGCTTTGCCACCAGACTTTGCCATTCAATCCGTGGCGCGGCTTCGAGGTGTCCGAAATGGCGCTGGAGTTGGGCGGGCTCCTCTCCGAGGCGGCCCCGGAGGCGGCCCCGGTGGAGACGCTCTGCCGGGCTCTCTGCCTCGGCAGCCATGCCCGGCGGCTGATCGGCGAGCCCGCACGAGCCGAAGTCCTCTTGATCCGTGCCGCGTACCTCGCTGACGACCCCGCGGCCCGAGGCTTTTTCTGCCGGGCGTACGGTCTGCTCCGGTGGGATCAGGGCCGTATGGAGGAAGCGACGGCGCTGCTGCACCAAGCCAGCCGGCGCTACGGGGAGTTGGGAGACACCGGGGAGGAGGCGATCTGCGAGGCCTTGTTGGGGCTTCTCTACAACGAGGAAGGGGAGCTGGCGCGGGCCGAGTCCGCCCTGCGCCGAGCGCGGTCGGGGCTCGTCTCCCGCAGCCAGCCGCGCCTCGCGGCCCAGGTCCGTCTCGCCCTTGCCCGATGCCTCGCCTTGACGGACCGCAAGGCCGACGCTCGAACCGTGCGCGAGAGCGCTTGGAGCCTGTACTCGTGCATACCCATGGCCGAGGCCATGTGCGCTCTGCTCTGGCTCGAAGCCCAGGTGGCGGACGCCATGGGAGATCTGGCCGACGCCGAAAGTCTGCTCGATTCCGTCCGCCGGAAGTTTCTCGCCAAGGACTTTCTGCCGGAAGCCACCCTGGCGACGATTCAGCTCTCCCGGGTTCTCATCCGTCAAGGCCGTGGAGTGGAAACGCCCGCCCTGACCGCGGAGCTGACAGAACGCTTCGGGGGCCGGCAGGAATTTGCTTTGGCGCTCACCGCTCTCGGATTTCTGGCGGAGGAGACGGCGACCGGGATGGCGGATGAGAAGACCTGGAGCCTGATGGCCGCGAGCTACCTATCGTCGTTTCGGCTCGGAGGAGCTTCTCCGCAGCCGGTACCGTTCCTTTGAGGGGCCAGCGGTGACCACGCCAGGCCCGAATGAGCGCTTCGACTTGCTGGTGAGGGAGGAAGGCGTCCTTCCTCTACCCGAGCCGTTGGCCGTGGCTCTACGCCTGCAATCGGGCGAGTTGGTCTCGATGGAGCGCTGGCCGGGCACGTTATACCTGGAGACCTTGACCGCCTTCCTCGGTGCCCTGGAAGAGACTCTGAACCCGGGAAGGCAATGGAGTGAGGCCGTCACTATCTTCCTCGCCCGGACTCTCAGCGTCGTAGAAGGCGATGGCCTGGAGCTGGCGATTCCGCCGGCCCTCTTCTCGCTTCAGCCGGGAGACCGGGTGGTCCTCCAGGTGATCTACCGGGGACGGTTTCCCGAGCTGTATCTCTATCCGGGCGACCTCACGGGGCTTTACCGGGAACTGGAGATGGAATTCAACCGCTAGGAGACGCTGTCGATGGTGTCCAATCTCTTAACGAGCGCGACGTCTGAAAAGGCGACCGGCCGTCACGATGACCCGGTGCCCGAGGTCTGATGTCCAGGCGAGGGAGGCGACGGTTCTCCATGTTGCTCCTGCTGGCGAAACGGTCGGGGGCTCTGTCGGCCTGGCAGTTCTTGCGCGTGGCCATGCCCTGGCGCTTCAGGAGTCGTTCCAGACGGTAGAAAGGCGGTAGGCAGGTTGGTTTTCGATAGCGGACCCATCGAGAGATGGAATGTCGAAACCGAGCTTCCGGCGGTTCTGGACCGAATCAGATTTCGACTGCTAGGGGTTCTCCGGCGTTGTCGAGTTCCCCTGATTGCGCATGAAGATCTGCTCCAGGATTTGGCGGTCGCGGCATTGGAAGCCCAACAGCGCTATCAACGGGAAGGAGCGGAAATTCAGGTGCTCGACGCCTATTTGGCAAGCACTCTTCGGAACCTATGCGTTCAGTACTATCGGAAAGTGATGAACCAAGAGAGCCGCTTTGTAGTCCTTGACGATTCGTACCTCAATGAACCGTCGAGCGACCGGGTAATACCGGAATGGCTGGGAGTCGAGTTGGGCCAACGTCTCGCGACGCTGGCTCCGCGTCAGCGAGAAGTCGTCGAGCTGTGGTGCCAGGGCTTCTCCTGGAAGGAAGTAGCGGCCGCGACCGGCTACTCTTTCAGCTCGGTTCGCCGGGTTGCTGGCCGAGCCGTGGCGCGATTGCGAGGTAGGGAGCGCTATCGGGGGGCAAATCGACGCGGGCAGCGTAGCAACCGATAAAGTCGTGCGTCGAGACTGAATACGCCGCGTTGAAAACGAGGCTCTCCGAACTTGGAATGCGGCGGAGTAGAATCGTCATGGCCTCTTCGGGTGAAAGCGGAAAGAAGCATCCTCCAGGCTCGTCGTGGAGGTGCCAATCGTCCTGCGAAGCTCCACACCGGCAATGATTCATGTAGCAAACGATCTCTCCCACTTCTGAGAAACTCTTCTTGAAGAAGTCGTAATGCCTTTGGAACAAGAGCGAAAGAGCGGACGGAATTTCTTCCACTTCGAGCAGGGTGCAGATGTAAGGGTCTCCGTTTTCGTCAAGCATTTCGGTTGCGAGGGCGACGACTGGAGTCTTTTCCCCGCAGCTCCAACAGGTGGTCTTCGCCTCGGCGACAAAGATAGGGCCATTGATGTGTAGATCGCGCTCCTCTTCCCAGAGTGGAAGCCAAGCCTTGAAGGGTTCGGAGTCCCTGCCCTCCGGAACGTACCACTTCCGGGCGCGCGGGTCCCATTGGGCTCCTTGCGCTTCGGCAGCCTCTTGTTCGCGGGGAGGAACATAGAGATAGGTTCGCAGCTCCATCGGATCTCCTTATCGGGACCGAACTTGGTCACGGACCAAATCCCAGGCCATCGTCGCCAGCCGGACCGGCAGCGAAGGAATCCCCAGGGATTTGGCGGTCAGCCAGAGGGCGGTTCTGGCGGGATTACGGAATGCGCCTGTGACGAGTGCTAACGCGTTTGCGACGTCGGCCAGAGGAACGCGGGTGAGCTTTTGGACGGAGCGAAAGGTGTAGCGGCGCGCGGATTTCACCGGATGGCGAATCGTGGTGTACGCCCGAGAGACGCCGTTTGCCGCGTCCACGAGGGCAACGCCCCCCCGCCTGAGCACCTGTACGGCGTGCAAAGGATGCAGGCCGCGCTGCAGGGCAATTTTCGTCCACGCGGTGAGGGACTCCCGCGAGGTGGGACGGGGGAGACCGAGGCGGCGCAGGCGGCGGTCGAGGACGCGGTTGAGATCCGGGGAGAGGTTCGCGAGCCATTGCTCGCGCGCGGTCACGGATCGCAGGGCGGCTTCAGGGCGCCGCTTGACGGCCTGTTCCAACTCGTGCCGGCCGTGCCTCCGGACGAGGGCAATCTGATCTCGGGGCCGCAGAGATAACAGCCGCTCGTTGAGGGTAGCGGAGCGGTCGTGGATCAACTCGAGCTCCGTGAGTTGAGGCCGGAAGCGCTCTCTGAGCTGGGCCTCGGCGCTTCGTGCCTCGGCGTAGCGGGCCTCGGCCCGCGAGAGGTCGTCCTGGGTGCACAGATAGTCACCAGCGAGCCCGGGGAGCCGGGCGGCGGCCTGGAAAGCCCTGCTGCCCCGGTCGCCGATCGGGACCGAGGTGCGGCCGGCGCGCAGGACAAACCCCTTAAGCTCGCCGAGATTGGCAAGGGGCAGCGCCGGGGGAGTCTTCTTCTGGTCGAGATGGGTCAGGTAACGGCTTTCGACCTGGGCTGGGTTTCGGAAGGCGTCGGCGATGGCGCGGGAGATTTGGTTCCTGGCGGATTGGACGCGGCGTGCGGCCTCTTGCGCGTGGCGAAGAGCGAGGTCCGCTTCGCCGCGGGCGCGCAAGGCGGGTCGGGCCTGTGCATACAGTTCGGCTTGGCGGTCTCCGCGCAAGTCGCTGTCCACCTCGTGAAGGAGTGGCGACCGCTGCTGGTAGGGGCCAAGGCGAGCTTCCAAGGCCCTGAGGGAAGCCGAGCGGTCGACGGAAGAGGCTTTGACGTGCCGGTGGTCGTCCGTAACGACGAGTCCTTGCCCCTGACGCTGCAAGTAGAGGCCCTGTTGGGCGAGACGTTCGTGCAACTCGCTCCACGAGCTGGCCTCGGCGAAGATCGGCCGGGCGGTGGCGCGGGCGAAGTCCAGCAAGGGCGGCTCGCCGGTGCGCTCGAACTGCTGCACCAGCGTGTCGGGAATACGGTCGGGGTTCTTGACCGAGGGAGTAGTCTGCAATCCCAGGGTCAACTCTTGAGCCCTGAGGGAAGCCATGAACCGGCGCTTGTTCTGCCAGCGATCCCATGCGCGGTGGGTGTCTGGATGCACGCGGTTGACCATGAGGTGGATGTGCTCTTGCGCGGTGTCCTGGTGGGCAACGATGAGGACCTGATGAGCTTCGAGGCCGAGGTCTCGCAGGGTGGTGTCGACAACCTGCTCCCATTGGTCGCGCGTCAGGTGCTCGCCGGGGGCGAGTGAAATGGAGAGGTGCTGGACGGGCTTGGCGGTTTGTCCCTGGGCGGCGGTGGCGCGCATCAGCATCGCGGCCTCTCGGGGCTCTTCAAGGACCAGCTCGCGAGTGGAGGTCCAGAGGACGCGGTCGGGATTCGGGTCCTCCTTGCGGCCCGTCATCAGGTAACGGGTCAAGCCGCCAAAGCCGGCGCCGCTGTGACTCTTACCGATCATAGGAGGTCCCGCAGTCGCTCGCGCAATTGGTTCAACACGTCGGCGGCCTCTGCCACGACGAACGGTTGCCCGCTGCGCGTCGCGAGCCGGATCAGGTTGTTGAGATTGATTCCTGCGCGGTTCAAGGCGAGCACGGCCTCGGCGTTGACTCGCCGGCCGAGTGGCGTTCCCAAAGCGATCGAGCGCAGGAAGCGCGAAGGCGACAGGCCGGCGACGGCGGCCCGCTGTTGGACAGCGGCCCATTCCTCGCCGGTGAAGCGCGCGGAGCGGATCACCGTCCGGTGCGCCTCGCCTTGTCGGCGTTCGGATTGCTTGGCCAAATTCAAGTTCTCTTCTTGCGGCGGCTCATGGTTGGGGGCAAAGGCTGGCCGACTATTCCGGGTCGACAGAGCGAGTCTAGAAACCGATTAATCGAAAGTCAATCAGAGTGCGTGAGCAATATTAAATGAGACAACTTGGGTTTTCCCGGAAAACCTTTGCAATCGCTGAGAAGACCTGGGAGGCCCTGACACGTTCGCGGACTTGGTTTGCTTTCCCGCTTGAGCGCGCAGCGCGAATGCGGTCGAGCTGCTATGTGTCGGAGCGGCGCAGCCGCGTAGCACATAGCACCTGCTCGCTCCCGTTGTTGCCCCCCGGCCGCAGGCCGCACCAGCTTACTTTGGGGGGGCCTCCGGGACGCCGCCGCCCGCGGGTCACCCTGCGGGTTCCCCGCCACCCCTCCGCCACCAGACGGGGCAACTGTTGGGGCGTCTCTTTCGCGGCGTCGCTATGTCGCCCATCGAGCTGCCGGATAGAGCCGTTTTTCGTACCGCTTTGTTCCGGGGATGTCCCGGGATGTCCCGGGACATCCCGGGGTTGACAGCCCGATCCCATTAGATCATTTTATGTTGCAGGCAATGCGGCGCCGCGACAATCTCAAGCGGACTCATCGTACTCAGGGAATTGTGAATCTGTCGCGGCTGGTTGAATATGAGTCGTCGTGTGCAGCACATGGGTTGCGGGTCCGCTGGAATCTCTCCCCGTCTTCCGGACGCGCCCCGGTCCAAAGGAAGTTAACAACTATCGGGGAATCGAAAGGCAGGGCAGGATACGATGTCGCGAGAAGTTGAGCGAAGGAACAAGAGCATGCGGCGGTTCTACTCGATGGGCGAGGTGGAAGCGATCACCAGCCTGTCGCGCTCGACGATCTACCGCAAGATGGCGAGTGGGACGTTCCCGTGCTCGGTGCCGATCTCCGAAGGACGGATCGCTTGGGAGCGGCAGGCGGTAGATGAGTGGTGCGAGGCGAAGCTTGCACCGGTAGGCAACCGGGGTTAACGGTGAGCCGACGCGTAGATCAGAGAGGGGATGTTTTTCAAAGGATGATCTTAGGTGCAACACCCATTGCTGACAAACTCATCGCCGCCGGCGGTCTGAGGAGAAGGGCCGCTGGCGCTTGAATTGAAAGAGGGAGATCACTCCCCTAGAGAAAGGGCGGCTAGAGAGGCCCGTCCTTTTTGCTCATGCCTTCCTCGCCTAGCTCACTCCTTCACTGTGAGCGCCGCCGTCAACGCTCTCAAGCGCTGCACGAAGTGCTTGAGCGACGCTGCGCGGGACGCCGCCGGCAGGAGTTTGTCAAGGATGGCGCACGACAAGCCTACAGCGGCACAGAGTTTCGCCCAGGCCAGTCGTACCGCCGCACGCGGCGCCGCCTCGGCAGGCTCATCAAGGCAGCCGCGTGCACCTGATGTAGCCAGGGCATTGGCCGGCGAGGTCCGTGAAGCAAAGCTGCGAGGCTTCAGCTTGGGTTTCCACCGTCGCGGCTCCGCCGTTGAAGGTGACGGCGCAATAACCGACCAGCCCGAGATTCTCTTGGGTGTACTGGCAAAAACCCTGGAATCCGCCTGCGTGCTGCAAATTTCCCTGCGTCGTCCCACAGAAGAATGCATGCCCCGTCCCGATGGTGGGGAGTGTCGCGCATAACTCCTCGCCCGTCTTTGGCCCGCTAGGTGCGCTAGGTGCTGTCGGGCCGTTGCCACCGCCGTTACATGAAATCCAGAAGGGAACTCCAACGAGGACAAGCACCACTAGTCGAAGAGAGGACCGAAACATAAACCATCTCCTTGTGTGCCGGGATGAGCCAGCGCGGTGTAGTGAATGAAAGAGTCATGAGGTAGCGACCACACCGACCCGGGTCGGTCAACGCAGCGAAAGCAAGCTTTTCGATCTGCGTTCTGGGCGCTACTGCAACCGTCCAGCTTACATCAGCTACGTCTTGGATGACTAATTTATAATTGGATATTGAAACATTTATCCCGGCGACACTCCAGGGCGATCCGGTCGTGCTCGCGGGGCTCAGCGATTTCCACGAGGACCGAAGGCGGAGGCGTCCGCTTCGTACCGCTTCGTTCCGGGAGGGACATTCAGCGGGCGGAGCGCCGCTTGAGCGTCGCTGAAGAGCGCTCGGAGCGAATGTGAGCGGCGCTGCTTCGAAGCGCTACGCCGCTCGTACGTGCCAGAGCGACGCTCTCAGCGACCCCGAGCGCTGGAATGTGCGTCCGCTCGGATCGCCGGAAGTCGTGGGGGCCGCACAGGGCTTCTTGGCGACCGAAGGGCGGCGCTGGCGCCTGAATCCCCGAGCGCGCAGCGCTAGGAAGGACTAACTTCGCCGCGAGCGGGCTCAGGGCTTGGCAAGGGAGCGTAGCGACCGAGGGCCGCTGCGGCGGCTTGTCTTCGCGCCCGGGCTGAGCCGGGGCAGCTTCCTAAAGGCGCTGCCGCTGAATCCCCAGGCGCGTAGCGCAAGAAAAGGCTAACTTCGCCGCGAGCGGGCTCAGGGCTTGGCAAGGGAGCGTAGCGACCGAGGGCCGCTGCGGCGGGGCTTCTCTTCGCGCCCCTGGGCTTTTGGGAGGCGGACTGCCACGCTCTTAGGCCGCCTCTAGCTGCCGGCCCTGAAGAGCCGTCAGCTTGCGATGCCATAGCCGTAGCGCGTCCTTCCTCTCGGGCCAGTAGGAATAGAGGTTGTAGGTTCCGCTAATGGCTTCCTTGGCATGATTGAGGAGGGCTTCTCCGACCTCGTCCCGAATCCCCAAACCCGAAACATGGGTCCTGCCCGTCCGTCTCAGGTCGTGGGGCCGGATGTTCGCGAGTCCGGTCATCTCCCGAAGCTCTCGGTTTGCGTCCTTGAGCTGGCGGGGATAATCGTCCCCCGGTGTGATCTTCCAGAACAGGGGGCCGGCGCCGTTCACCTCGGCGATTCGGCGCTCGATGACTTCCTGGACCGGGCCTTCCAGGGGGATCAGGAAGTCCTTTCCGTTCTTGGGCTCGGCCACCTTCCAGACCCGCTCGCCATTCAGGGTGATGACGTCCTCGGCCTTGATCGCGGCCGCTTCGCCTGGGCGGCACAGGGAGGCCAGAATCAAGAGGTAGATATCGGCCGCCTTCTGGTTCCTCATCCGGGGGAGCGTTTGCAGGACCGTCTCGATCTCGGAATCCGTGAGCCAGCGGTCCCGCTTGACCTTCGGGACCGTGACCTTGACTCCCTGGCATGGGTTCGACTTGACGCCGTGAATGTGCTCCCTGCCGTAGACAAAGGCACAGCTCAGGACGTTCTTGGCATGCCGGACCGCCTGTGGAGCCCTCCGGGTGACCTGGGAGAGAAGGGCGCGCACGTCCTCCTCGCCGAACTGGAGGACGGGAATCTTGAAGGCGGGACTTAAATACGAGCGGGTGAGCTGGCGATAGTTCAGGTAGCCTCGGGGGGTGAGATGGGAGGCGGCATGATGCTGGAGGTAGTCGGCCAGGAGCGCGCCGACCGTCCCCTCGACGACCCCCTCAGGAAAGATCTTGCGGAGCTCCTCCGGGAGAAAGGTGGAGGGAATGAGCTTCGCCGTCTCCGGGTCGACGGCTACGGTCTTAAGCTGCGGATCAATGCCCCGGGCGAGATCTCCCCTGACGATGGAGAACTCCCGCTCAAAGTCCTTGAGGGATAGATAGCGGGCTTGACCGAGCCGGCCGCTCGGGTGCTCGCCGAAGTAGACGCGGCGCAGCTGCTTAGAACCCGGAGCGCTGTAGAGTAGGAACCAAGTCTTGCGGCCGTTGCGGGTGATGCGCAACCCCGCCCCCGGGGTGGGCTGATGGAAGACGTCCTCTTGTGGTTTGAGGGTTCGGAGGGATGGAATCCGGGCTTCCGTGAGCTTCAGTTTCATTGTTTGGGCCTAGTTCAGGGGGCGGTTGTAGGTTAAGAATAGGTAAAGGAATCGGTCTCCGAGCTTGCGATTCGGTGAGATGTCCTTGGTCACTATGATACCAGTAAACCTATAAAAGTCAATAGGTTAGAGGTGAAATCGAGACTCCACGAGACAGCCTGGGACACCCTGAGATCGGGATGTCCGCTTCACCGGGAGAAGAGGGAGAAGACAAAACCGTTTCGGATTGAGCGTCCGGGGCACGCTTCTCTGGCTCGGGCTTGTGGTCCCCTTCGGCCTCCTGCTCTTCGCCTATCACTACCTGGAAGTGCTGGCCTCGCGGGGCACGAGGCCGGCGCTGGAGCCCTTGATCACCGAGCTGACCGGCGCCTTCGTCGGCGGAGTGCTGTTCTTCCCCGTCCGCCGGTTCGTTCGGCGACTCCCCCTCACGCGGTCCAACTGGCCCCACCGGCTGCCGGTCTACGTCCTCTCGATCCTCGTGCTGGGACCCGTGGCCACGACGCTGATGTGGGGCGCGCGCGCCATGCTTTTTCCGCTCGCCGGCCTGGGACCGTACGACTACGGCGTGATGCCCCTGCGATACTTGATGGAGCTGCCTTTGCAGGCCATCTGGCTCACCGGCGTCTTCGTCGCCATTCACGTCTACGATGCTCTGGAGGCCTCGCGGGTGCGGGAGGTGCGCGCCGCGCAGCTCGAAGGGAGCCTCGCCCGCGCCCAGCTCCGTAACCTGCGACTCCAGCTTCAACCTCACTTCCTGTTCAACGCGCTCAACACCATCTCCGCCACCATGTACGACGATCCGGCGGCGGCGGACGAGATGCTCGATCAGCTCTCCGAGCTGCTGCGCGCCTCGTTGCGCACCGCGCAGTCCGACGAGGTCCCGCTCGGCGAGGAGCTGGCGTTGCTCGATCGCTATCTCGCCCTGCTCCACGCCCGCTTCGGATCGCGGCTGGAGGTCGATCTCCAGCTCGATCCGGAAGCCGCCGGCGCCCTCGTGCCTTCGCTCTTCCTCCAACCGCTGGTGGAGAACGCCATCCGCCATGGCAACGCCGAGCGCGCGGGGCGTGGCGCCATCGCCGTGCGTGCCCGCCGGGACGGCGAAAAACTGATTCTCGAAGTGGAAGACGACGGTCCCGGGGATCAGGGATCCCTCGACCGCACACCGGAGCGCCAGGAATCCGGACTCGGACTCTCCGCGACGGCCGAACGCCTCAGGCTCCTATACGGCGAGGCCCAGACCTTCAGCGCCGGCAACGGCGAGCGCGGAGGCTTCGTCGTCCGAGCCTGCCTGCCGTTTCGCACCATCGAGGGCGCCACGGCGTGATCCGCGTCCTGATTGCCGACGACGAGGCGCCGGCCCGGAGGAAGCTCCGCGAGCTTCTGGCGCGCGAGGCGGATTTCGAAGTGGTGGCCGAGGCGGCCGACGGCCTCGAGGCGGTCGAATTGATTCGCGCCAAGGCGCCGAACGTGATCTTTCTCGACATCCAGATGCCCCGGCTCGACGGCTTCGGAGTGATCGGCGAGGTGGGAATCGAAGCCATGCCCCTGGTGGTCTTCGTCACCGCCTACGACGAGCACGCCCTGCGCGCCTTTGAAGTCCACGCGCTGGATTATCTATTGAAGCCGTTCGCGCCATCGCGCTTCCAGCGTCTCCTCGATCGGCTTCGAAACCAGCTGGGAAATAAAAACTCCGGAGATGGAGACCTGGCGCAGCGCATCGAACGTCTGTTGGCGGAGGTGCGTCCCGCGCCCGGCTATCTACGCCAGATCCTGACCGAACGGACGGACGGTGAGGATCGGCAGATCCTGCTCGCCGTGGAGGAGATCGACGTCATCCGCGCCGACGGCAACTATCTCCGATTTACGACCAGCGACGGCGAGCACCGCCGCCGCGGCACCCTGCGCGATCTCGAAGACCGGCTCGATCCCGCCCGCTTTTTGCGTCTGAGCCGCTCCGAGATCGTGCGCCTCGACGCCATCCGCGAGGTCCAGCCGTGGTTCCACGGCGATGCCCGCGTAGTAATGCGAAGCGGCTCGGTCCTCACCTGGAGCCGGCGCTACCGATCGAAGGCGGATGGGCTGTTCTGAGGGACATGGTAGCCTTCCGTTCCGGAGGTTAGAGACTGATGCCAGAGATCGGACGGCCGGAGCCCACGGAGTACGCACCTTATTTCGAACGCTACATCTCGCTCGTGCCGGATGGGGCCATCCTGCCGGCATTGGAGGCCCAGCCGGCAGAAGTGCGGCGGGCGCTGGGTGGACTTCCGGACTCGCGCGCCGGATATCGCTACGCCGAGGGGAAGTGGAGCATCCGTGAGGTCGTGGGGCACGTGATCGACGCCGAGCGGGTTTTCGGCTACCGCGCGCTCTGCGTCGCCCGCGGCGATGCGACGCCCCTGCCTGGATTCGACGAAAAGGCCTACGGCCGCAACTCGCCCCACGATGCCTACCCGCTTGCCGAGCTGCTCGACGAGCTCGAAACCGTGCGGAAGGGGAATGTGCTTTTCTTCCGCCACCTTCGATTCGAGGACTGGACCCGGGCCGGCGTAGCGAACAACCTGCCGGTGTCACCCCGCGGCCTGGCCTACAGCATGGTCGGTCACACAATTCACCATCTCAACGGGTTGCGGGACAACTACGGCGTTCAGGTCTGACGCCGGGACCCTCGGGGAGCCTCCCGGAGCCAGCGGGAACTGGGATTCCCCGTCCGGGAAGTCGCCTTGGCGTTCCGGGAGGCAACCTTTCCCTTCCGGGAGCTCGCCTTTCGTTCTCGGGAAGTCGCCTTGGCCTCTCGGGAGCTCGCCTTTGCTTCCCGGGAGGTCGCCTTGGCGTTCCGGGTAGTCGCCTTTGGGTTCCGGGAGCTCGCCTTGGCGTTCCGGGAGGTCGCCTTGGCGTCTCGGGAGCTCGCTTTCCCCGTTGGGAGCTCTCCTTGGTGTCTCGGGAGTGACTTGAGGACATTCTCGAAGCCACCCGGTACGGGCGGCATGCGATAGGCTCCCCCGCAATGACCGACGCCAGTCAGGCCGCCGAGATCGATCCCCTGGCCCCTCATCCGCCGCTGACGCGCTACTACGCCGACGAGGCGGAGCACCGGAGGAGGATGCGCACCTGGTTCGATGCGGCGGCGCCGGACTACAACTGGATCAACCAGGCCATGAGCTTCGGCTCGGGAAACTACTACCGCCGAACGGCTCTGTTGCGCGCGGGTCTGACCGCCGGCATGAGCCTTCTGGACACCGGCAGCGGCACGGGCATCGTCGCCGTCCAGGGCCAGAAGATCGTAGGCTCGGCGGGTGAGGTCGTGGGGCTCGATCCCTCAATCGGCATGCTGTGCGAGGCTGGCCGCCGCGGCGTGGTGCGGCGGGTGCGGGCCGTGGCGGAGACGCTGCCGTTTCCCAATCAGAAGTTCGACATGCTGAGCATGGGCTACGCCCTGCGCCACGTGCCGGACCTGCGCACCACGTTTCAGGAGTACCGGCGCGTGCTCAAACCCGGCGGCAAGGTGCTCCTGCTGGAAATTACCCCTCCCCGCTCTCGTCTCGCCACCGTTTTTCTGAAATTTTATATGGGTCGCGTTCTCCCCTTCCTCGCCCGTTTCGGCCACGGCGGAAAGTCGACCCAGACGCTCATGGAGTATTACTGGGAAACCATCGAGAACTGCGTGCCGCCGGAAATCATCCTGGGTGCGTTGAAAGACGCCGGCTTCTCGCAGGTCGAACGGTTTGTGGAGATTGGAATGATGTCGGAATATACGGGGGTGCGGTAGGGTTCACCGCTTCTTCCCCGCCTCCAGCCCGTCCCGAACCTCCTTCTTCAACGTCTCCAACATGTCGGGAAACAGGCTTTCGTGGAAGGCCAGGATGGTGCCGTCCGGCGCCACCAGCACCATGCTTGGCAGTCCGGGGGCTCTGTAGGCGCGGAAGGCGACGCTGTCGGGGTCGAGAAGCGTGGGCATGGTGAGTTTCTGTGATTTCCAGAATGCGGCTGCCTGCTGTTTTTTCTCTTCTTGGGTAGGTAACTGCTCCAAGGCGTTGACGCCGTAGACTGCCACCTGTAGGTGCTCTTTCGCCGCCCACTCGAAGAGCTGCTGGGTCTCGTGCAGGGTCTTCCAGCAGGGCGCGCACCAGGTGGCCCAGAAATCGAGGACGACGACGGAGCCCCGCAGGTCGTGCAGGGCCACTTTGTGGCCGTCGAGCGTCTCGAGCGCGAAGTCCGGCGCCGGCGCGCCCGGGGACAGGCGATTGGAGCCCAGAGCGGCGAGGTCCTTCACCGCTTTCCGATTGCCCGGCTCGAAGTGGACGACGCCAGCCGCGCTGGCCAGCACCTGCGGCGCGAAGGTCGCGTCGATATGGATTCCCACTCCCGCGGGAGCCCCCGGCGGCCTCATCTCGGCGGTGAAAGAGGCGAAGAAGTGGGTCTTCGCATCGATGCGCAAGGTCACCTGGCCGTTGTCCGCCTCGAAGTGGATCTCATCCAGGGCTCGTCCTCCCGGCCCTTCGACTCGCTGATTGCCGGTGATCCGCAGCGGCGGAGCGAGAAGCTTGAAGCGTAGCGAGTCGATCCAGGCGTCGATTCCTTTTCCAGTGCGCATGGCGACCGGCGTCGGCTCGAAGAGCGAGCCCTGATCGCCGACGATGCCGTTGAGAGCGGCCCCGAAGTCTCCCTGGTAGGGCACGCTGACAAAACTCCCGGGAGCGTCGCTGCGGGTGAGGAACATCGTTCCTCCGACTGCGACGGCCGAGATCAGAGGGTCCTTGACGAAGGCGTCGGTACCCGCGCCAAAGCCGTACTCCAGCTTCTTGGGCTCTTTCTCAGAGCCTGGCGCCTGGACGACGTAGGTCATCGTGTCGCGCAGAGCGGGAACGCCGGCGTAGGCCTTGGCCGCGGCCTCGAGCACCTCCTGCGCCGGCCTCAAACTTTCGGAGGACGCCTTGGCCTCCGCGGCGAACATTGCGGGGGCGGTGCTGAGGCTGAACGCCAGGATCGCCGCGACACACTTCCATCTCATAGAGAATCCTCCTTCAAGTCCCTACGGGACGGCAGGGACGATTGTTTCGGATAAGCTTGGCGCCTTGCCGTTGGGGAGAAACGAATGCGCACTGCCGAGGTCGTCATCTGTGGCGCCGGAATCGCCGGCATCTCCGCTGCTTATCACCTTACTGTACGCCATGGCCTCAAGGACGTGGTGCTGATCGACGATCAGCCGCCACTGTCGGTGACTAGCGACAAGTCCACGGAGTGCTACCGGAACTGGTGGCCGGGACCCGGGGACACGATGGTCCGCTTCATGAACCGTAGCATCGATCTGCTGGAGGAGCTGTCCGCGGAGAGCGGCAACCGCTTCGTGATGAATCGCCGGGGCTACGCCTACTTCACCGCCGATCCCGCGCAGGCCGCTGAGCTCGAACGAGGCGCCCGCGAGGTCTCGGCGTTGGGAGCCGGCGAGCTGCGAATCCATCGGGCAGGACGCGGGGAACGCGGCAAGCAACCCGCCCCGCGGTATCCCAAGGAGCAGGCTGAGGAGCTGGCCCCCGATCTCGTGGGCGCCGACCTGATTCTGGACCCGGCGCGCATCCTGCGCCGGTTCCCTTTCCTCGCCAAGGACACTCTGGCCATGATCCACGTCCGCCGTTGCGGCTGGCTTTCCGCCCAGCAGCTCGGCATGTACCTCCTGGAGCAGGCGCGCGATCACGGGCTGCGTTTCGTGAAGGGGAAGATCGAAGAGGTGACGGTGCGCGACGGCCGGATCGAAGGCGTCCGCTTGGCGCCCGGATCGACGGACGACGTCATCGCCACCCGCAAGTTCGTCAATGCCGCCGGCCCGCTTTCCCCCGCCGTGGGTCGGATGAGCGGCGTCGAGCTGCCGTTGTTCAACGAGCTGCACGGCAAGGTGATGTTCGAAGATTACCTGGGGCTCATCCCGCGCGACCTGCCGTTGATGATCTGGACCGATCCCGTCACCCTCGCCTGGAGCGACGAGGAAAGGGAGGGGCTCGCCCAGGATCCCGAGCTGCGCTGGCTCCTCGGCCCGCTGCCCGCTGGCGTTCACTTCCGTCCCGAAGGAGGCGTGGACAGCCGCTGGCATCTGCTCCTGTGGACCTACCACCTGGAGCCCATGGAACCGGTGTTCCCGCCGAAATTCGATCCGTTCTACCCGGAAGTGGTGGTGCGGGGCCTCGCACGCATGGTGCCGTCCCTCGCCGAGTACCTGGGTCCCAACATGCGCCGGCCCTATGTGGACGGCGGCTACTACTGCAAGACGAAGGAAAACCGGCTCCTCGTCGGCCCCACGCCGGTCGAAGGCAACTATCTCCTTTGCGGCATGTCGGGCTACGGCATCATGGCCTGCCAAGCCGCGGCCGAGCTGCTGGCCGCCTACGTTACCGGTGCCGAGCTACCCGACTACGCCCCCGAGTTTGCGCTCAGCCGGTATGAGGACCCTGAGTATCTCAAGAAGATTGGGGCGATGACCTCGGGTCAACTTTGAGTCTTCACGACGGCAGATGCAGCTCCCGAAGTGCGGGAAGGAGAAAGGTCATTGAGCTTCGCAATCTGGATCATTAGTGGTGGGCTGGTCGGCTGGCTTGCCGGCCGATGCGAGAGCGGAAAGGCGGTGCCTACCTATTTGACACTTGGAATCGTGGGTGCGATCGCAGGAGGTCTCCTATGGCTCCCGTGGTACTCGGTCTCCAAGGCGGGGATGGTGAGCAATCCCATCTTCGTCTTCGAGCTCCTGACGTTCCATGTTTTCGCGAGCCTATTCGGTGCCGATATTTTCTTCTTGGTCCTGCACTGGGTACGAGCGTTGAGAAGGTAAGCGGGCGGGCTTAGCCACCGTCATGCCTTCGAACGCCGACCGTGCGAATAACTTTGCAGGGTGCCACTGCCAAAGCACGGATCAGCGCAACAAATTCCTCTTGAGTTTCGGGTCTGCCAATGACGTTCACGCATGAGTTGAATGTTGCACCCATGATGGTGGCTTGGAGCAGCTTATCCTTCACCTTGAAACCGTACCGGATTGTGGCCTTGGACACCTGTTCGACCTTGAACCATCGAAATCCAGCTGGACGCTCAGCAGGAACAAGGCGTTCGGTCATCGGGCCGAGGGAAATGCCGAAACTGACATGCCTGACCTTCTCTAGAATCTGCCCGGCACCAGAATCCGTGCGATATCTGCCGGTGATCTGGTAGTTCTCGAGCCCGCGGCACTGAATCTCGAAATCGTACTCAGTACCGCTCGCACTCGCAGTCACTGAGAGCACGAGAAGTACAAGTGCACGGGCAATCCTGATCGACATTGCCACCTCGCAGTGATCGTCGCCGGCTAACCTCAGATCAACTCAGGCTACGGGCGAAGATGTAGGTCATCACTTCTATAGAGCGCTAAGGCTGGACATCGGTTCCAGACTCCTCGATGGGATCGGAAGCCGGCCGGCGGTCCCGCGTGTCCGTCCGACGAGTCGCGGACGCTTTCCGACGCGACATCGGGCGCGACAGACGCGACAAAGTGCGTGATCGATGCCTCGTCGGTCATGACGGATGCCTCGTCGGTCATGACGGATGCCTCGTCGGTCATGACGGATGCCTCGTCGGTCATGACCGATGCTACGTCGGTCGTGACGGATGCCGCGTCGGTCGTGACCGATGCCACGTTGGTCGTGACCGATGCCACGTTGGTCGTGACCGATGCTCCGTCGGTCATGACGGATGCCGCGTCGGTCGTGACCGATGCCACGTCGGTCATGACGGATGCCTCGTCGGTCGTGACCGATGCCACGTCAGTCGTGACCGATGCCTCGTCGGTCGTGACCGATGCCTCGTCGGTCGTGACCGATGAGACGACGTGCGTGACCGATGAAGCAACGCACAGGACCGATGGGCCATCGTGCATGACCGACAAGGCATCGCGCAGGGCCGATGAGCCTCCACGCGTGACCGTCGAGTCTTCATGCACGACCGATAAGCCTACGTGCGTGTCCGATGAGCCATCGTGCATGACCGACGAGACGTCGGTCGCGACCGGTGAGACGAAGTGAGCGACCAGTGCGGCACCGTGCAGGATCGATAGGCCGACGTGCGTGACCGATAAGACGGCGTGCACGACCGGCGAGACGATGGGCAGGGCGGGTAAACTGTCTTCCATGTCCGATGACTCGGAAGGCCAAGAAGACGTCCGCAGCCCCTCGGCAGCGGTCCGCTTGAGCGAAGGGTCAGGCCTCAGCGATGGCCGCGATCGAGATCTTGAGCCCGGGAATCTTTGCGGGCAGCTTTGCCCCTTGACGAGCAGGTGGATTTGAAGGAAACCATCGCAACCACTCCTCATTCATGCCGGCGAAGTCATCCTCGTCCGCCAGGACAATGGTGACGCTCACGATCTTGTCGATGGAGCTTCCGGCCTCATCGAGGATTGCGGCGATGTTCGTCAGGCACTGCCGAGTCTGCTCCTGAATCGTTGTGCCCTTGATCTGCCCGGTGGCAGAATCGTGTGGGGCTGTGCCCGATAGGAAGACAAGTCCTGCCGCAAGCGCCGCTCCTCCACGCCTTTTACCAAGGCTGCGAGGAAAGTCTTCTATGAGGGCTTCTCCTGGTTCGTCTCGCTCTTCCGTAATGCGGCCGACAAGTTGAAAGCCGGAGACCGCAACGCGCAGTTTCCAGCCGGCAGCTTCCCGCCTGGGCTGCCTTTCGTCCCCGGATAGTCTCACCGGCCGCGTTCTTTGACAGCCGTCCGCCCGATCGAGGGCCATTTCGTCGCGAGCTTGTGCTCGACAGGCTTGAGGTGTGTCCAGGAAGAGAGTCAAGAGAGGCTGTTGCAGGGGCAGTCGATTCATTCCGGGCTTCTCGGACCCATTCCACCAGTTTGCCGACGAGCCTTCACCAGTTCTTCGGCAGTTCCCTGGAACCTATTCAGGCGAAGACCGCCGTGTGGAATGTTGCCCAGCACTAATCGGCGGGATCGTTCCCCCTCAGCTTGGCGAGGGTGAAGCCGCTCGCCTCTCGTGTTAGTCTGGCACGAACTCGGTTCACCAGCGGCAACGCCTGCGCCCTTGGACTCGCCGCCTGTGTCGTACAATCGATCTGGGAGAGAAAATCTGCTCCCGCCGCTTCTGGAGCCGACCATGACGTCGCTAGCCGCCACTTTCCGGCAAGCCGATAGCCTCTATCAAAGCTTCCCGGACTTCTCCGCCTGGCCTGCGCCGACGGAAGACGATCTCCAACTCTGGGACAACTTCGGCTCCCGCTTGGAGGAGATGCGGAAGGAGGCGCCGCCGGAGGCCATTCGGAATGCTGGCGAGGTCGCCGTCCGGGCCGCCGCGATGGACACCGGCGCCATCGAGGGTCTCTACACGGTCGACCGCGGTTTCACGATGACTGTGGCTACTCAGGCAATCGCTTGGGAGCACGCACTCGAAGAAAAAGGCGAGGAAGTGCGGGAGCTGTTCGAGGCTCAGCTAGCAGCTTACGAGCTCGTTATCGACGCGGTAACTCGCAAACTGCCCATTTCAGAGGCATGGATCCGGGCATTGCACGAGAAGATCTGCGCACGCCAGCCGACCTATCGCGTTCTGACCGATCAGGGATACCAAGAGCAAGAGCTTCCCAAAGGAAGCTACAAAACCCAGCCCAATCACGTACGCCTTACGGACGGGTCCATTCACCCCTACTCTCCCGTGGATCAAGTGCCCTCTGAGATGTACCGCCTCTTGGAGCAGATCCGAACCCCCGAGTTCGAGAGCTCTCATCCCATAACACAGGCGTCGTACATTCACTATGCTTTTGTGGTCATCCATCCTTTCGCGGACGGCAACGGGCGGGTGGCCCGAGCTCTGGCGTCCGTGTTCTTCTTGCGCGCTCACTCGATTCCGTTTCTCGTCTTCGCAAACCAACGTAGACCCTACTTCGATGCGCTGCACCAGGCCGACCTGGATCAGACCCGGCCTCTTCTGGCGTTTTTCCGCGAGCGAGGGATCGATACGTTTCAGCTCGTGATCGACCACCTCCTGACGGCCGAAGCTCCTGCTCCGGAGAACATCGCAGCCCGGATCCGGCTGATCGACGAAGTTGCCCTAAGGCTCCTCCAAGCAGCGGGAGAACAGTTCAGGACGCAGTTCGAAAATCTGCGGCTTCCACCTCACTTCGAGGTCTATGTCGAACTGACAGACGATGTGGATGTGAACTTCGAAAATTATCGTCAGGTAATGGGCTGGAAAAGCCTTCTCCTCGTCATTGAGGACCTTGAACATAAGATAGACAGCGAAACGAACGTCACCGTCCTAATCGCCCGCGATAGGGCCGATCCCTTCTCGCTCTGTCTGTTCGAAATAGACGGTAGCGATGATGATCTCGAAGTACGGTTCGAGGATGTTCATCCGGAGATCAGCGAGAGTTTGCGGCTGCGCTTGGTGAACTGGTGCAGAAGACTGCTTGGACGCATGTTGAAGCAGTTCGAGGAAAGTCCGGGTCGGTCGTGAATATCCGGCCTTACAGGCTGAAGCAGGCCTGCTCACAATGACCGCAGATACTCGACGAGGTCCCGATTTCTCCTGTTCCGTCAGGCCAAGGCCCTTGAAGCTGTTGTAGTGATTGACGACGTCGAGCAGGGTCGCGAACCGGCCGTCATGGAAAAAGCCGCCCTTGGTGTGCGTCCACAAGCCCTTCAGCGGCGAGGTCCGGTAGCGGTGGTCCGGCGCCCGATCCTGGAACCTTTCTGGGAACAGCGCTTCTTGCGGTTTAGCTCCAGTTCCCTTGACTCTATTCTAGGGCTCATCTCTCCCCGGATCACACTACCGGTCGCGCGTCACCGCACTGGTGGCTGCTATCGAGGAAGGTGCCGCTCTTAGACGGCGGCAGTCCAATCGATCCGTCATAGGCGTGGAGGCGATTCTAGCCAAAGATCCTCTACACCGTCCCGCCCAGCTCGCGAGCTCGCCAGCTCCGCTCCTCCACGCCTTTACCAAGGCTGCGAGGAAAGTTTTCTATGAGGGCTTCTCCTGGTTCGTCTCGCTCTTCCGTAATGCGGCCGACAAGTTGAAAGCCGGGGACCGCAACGCGCAGTTTCCAGCCGGAAGCTTCCCACCTGGGCTGCCCTTCGTCCCCGGATAGTCTCACCGGCCACGTTCCTTGACAGAAGTCCGCCCGATCAAGGGCCATTTCATCGCGAGTTTGAGCTCGCCAGGCTCGAGGTGTGTCCAGGAAGAGAGTCAAGAGAGGGTGTGACCGCGGAAGTCGATTCATTCCGGGCTTTTCGAAGCCCACTTCCAGTAGTTTGTCAACGAGCCCTCCTGCAGTTCCCTGGAACCTATTCCCGGCGGAACCCATTCAGATGGGCACACGTCCTCCAATTTGCCGAAGAATACTACGGAAGTTGAGACGGATAACATCGCGCTCGTGATCATCGATATAGCTATTGTGGGCAATCAGATTCCGACAATGCGCCATCTCCTCGATCTTGGTTCTTATCCAAGCCTGATCAGGGAAATACACGCCAAAAATTGTCCAATTATTAGTGATAATGTCGGCGAGTTCTTTGAAATCTACGTAGAAAAGGTCGGAACCTCCTCTGATGCTCAGCCACTTATTTCTTTCCTCGTTGCGCCTTCGAATGGCTATGCCGTCGCGGGCGGCCTTTGGCATTGTAAGATCTGAAAGGCCGGCAAGGTGTTCCAATGCGATCCTTTCAATGAATAGGCGCAGGATATTCTCTGCGCAATAGAGATACAGATAGACTTGGGCCATATCCTGGCCTTTCTCGAGAAGATCCGAGGGCAACGATGCATCAGAAGTAGTGCCATCAAGCGCCTTAGAGATCTCGACTATCTCCTCCTCAAGCTCCTGCTGTGCCCCTGCTGACCCGAACTTCGGGACTAGGGATACTTGCATGACATCAAGTCCAGTTTCTCTGGGCATGATTAGGTCGCAATACTCCTTAAGGGATTCCTCCATGATCTTAGAGACCTTAGAAAGCCTCTCTGGTGGCACTTGGAAGAGAACTTCGGTCCACATGCCATCCCACCGCCGCCGCGAGTACTGATTGCTTGCTGAAATCGTACACGTGGCTCCGCGAAGAAGCGTAATCAGCCCGTCTTCACGCTTGCTCTTCAGAAGAGCAACAAGGGCTCCTAGGAATTCATCGGGATCTGGTTCCGTGTAGGTGAAGGAGGACATCGGGCTTATCACTAAATCATGATATGGGCTGGGGCAGGGGGTGAGGGTCCTGCCCCGAACGGGCGCTGTAGGCGGGAACCTTCGCCCCTGCCGACGAGCCCCATCAGTTCATCTTCGAGCCGCTCATCATCATCCCGTGACCAGGCGCCAGCTTTGTCAGCTCGACGAACGCCGGATCCTGATGCAGGCTGGCGAACATGTAGTCGTCGCGGGCTTCCTGCATCTCCATGGCCCGCACGGGGTCGAAGCGCTCGTACTCGTAGAAGTGCCGGCGCAGCAGCTCCATGGCTTTCTTGCGGTCGCCCGCCTGGGCATAGATGGCGGCCAGGTTGTAGCTCGCTTCGAGCACGGATTCGTTCTTTTTCGCGATCTGCGTCGCCTCGTCTTTATGACCGGCGGCGGCGAGATAGACGGCGGCGAAAATCTGGTTGTAGCCGTCCTCCGGCGCCAGGGCGAGGGCCTGACGCATGAAGCCGGCGGCCTTCTCGGCCTGCTTCTCGGAGAACCAGAAGACGGCAAGGTTGCGGTAGGTGATGGGCAGCGGATACTCGGCGAGCGAGCTTTCGAACAGGGCCAGACCCTCGGCGTTGTGACCGGCGTGGATGGTCATCTTGCCGAGGCCGTGCAGGGCGACGGCGCGGGCTATTGGGTCGGCCGGCTGAGCGAGAACGCGCTCGAAGATGGCGCGCGACTTGTCCCAGTCGCCAGTCTGGTGGCGGTAAAGCTCGCCGAGGAAACGCAGCGCCGTGGGATCGGACGGATCGAGCTCGACCGCCTTGGCGTACAGCCGCTCGGCGTCGCGATAGCGCGCGGCGATCTCCGCGTCCAGCCCGGCCTTCAGGGTCTTTTCCACCTCGGCGCCGTTCGCAGACCGGCCGGGATCGGCCAAGCCGTCCGGACCCAGGCGAAGCAGGGCTGACTTGTCGACGTCGACGCCCAGCTTCTTGAGCGCCTTGGCCGCTTTGCGGCCGAGACCCGGGACGAGACAGCGCTGCTCCCAGACCTTCTTATAATCGGCGATGGCACCGTCGCGATCGGACGCTTCTTTCTTTCCGGCGCCGTCGACAAGCGCTTGAAGGTTCTCTTCCCGCTTGTCGAGCTCGCCGTAGACGAGCTTCTCCACGGCGCGGACGTCGAGCTTGCCGTCAGCGGCCGCCACGCGACCGATCTCCGTACCATCCGCTCCCGCCAGCACGGCAACCTGATCGCTTGCGGGCGCCTTGAAGGTGGTCCGAACCTCCTGGTTGTCCGGCGTCACCAGCGAGGTCGCGACACAGCGCGAACCGGCCAGGGAGAGCGGACGCGAGGTCTGGAGCGGCGAGCTCTGCGCCTCGCGGGGGGATTTCGGGAACCAGTAGAGGACGAGCGCCGCCTCCGGCGCCTTGGGAGCGGCGGCGCCCGGACCGAGCACCTTCCACGCCACGCGGTAGACCGGCGTCTGATCGTCCATCCCAGCGCCCGGCATTACGCCGCCGGTGCCGCCGCCCCCGCCGCCGCCACAAGTGGCGGCAGCCGGCAGGGCCACCAGGGACAGAAGGACGGCAACGAGAGCGAGACAACGGATAGGGTGAGTCATGGCGATTGGATCTCCTGGAAAGGCTCGGACACGCGAGGCGAGCTTGTCAGCAAAAGGGTAACACAGGGGGGCGGGGGGGACTTCCCGGTGGCATCCCAGACCCCCGCCCAAGACCCCTCATCACCCCGGCCCTCTTCTCCCATCGCCCTCCCCCCAACCGGGAGAAGAGGGGGTCTTGACGCGGTTAGGATCAAGGAAAATCCGGCGGCATTTCCGCTTCGAGCCTTCCCCCTCCCCTCAGACATGGAATCTTGCTTGTGGTTCTCCCTCTTCTCCCGGTTGGGGGGAGGGCGATGGGAGAAGAGGGCCGGGGTGATGAGGGGTCTTATGCCCGCTCCAGCGCCTTCCGGTCCCACCCCGCCGTGTTCGCCGCAGCTTCATAGGTGCTCTGCAGGAAGTCGAGGATGGCCGCCTCCGGGTCCGGCGCGGTCCGGGCCGCTTCGTAGGGGAGGACGAACTCTCCCATCTGCTGGTGATAGTAGGCGGCGGCTGGACGGACGGGCGCTTCCCCATAGGCCGGCGGCGTCGGGTAGATATAGGAGTAGAGCACGGGCTCGGGCAGCGCCTCGCCTCCCGGCCAGAAGCCGGCGCTCGAGACTTCGTGCGAGTAGCCTTCGCGCATCACCCAGTCGGCGACGTTCGGCACGCCGCCGGGATGCGGCGGCGCGGGCCGGCCCGAGAAGCGGGAGACGGCGAGGTCCAGGCCGCCCCAGAAGAGATGCACTGGGCTCACCTTGCCGACGTACCGCCCGCGAAAGATTCTGAAGACGCGATCCAACAGGATCAGCACGCGCCAGAAGCGCTGCGCCATCGCGGGGTCGTACGAGGCGTGAATCTGATCGTCCACGAAGGGTAGGGCATCCGTCGGCAGCTCGACCGGCACCGGCCAGATCTTGGCACCGACGCTCAGCTTGCTCAGGATCTGCTTGTACTCAGCGTAGAAGTCGGCGACGCTGCGAGCGACGAGAGGCATAGCCTGCCGCTCACCTTCGCTGGTGCGGAAGAGGAGCTGGTGGTCGAGAAAGTCGAACTCGATCTCGACCAGATCCGCGTTGCCGTAGGGCATGGCCGAGGTGGTGAAGCCGCGGGCGCTCAGGTAGAGCGGCACCTGCCACCAGTGGTTCACCATCGGTTCCAGGGCGAGGCGCGTCTTGCCGACGATCTGGGACCAGCGGTGGAGGGTCTCGTAGGTCGGCCGCCATTCGGCGTACGGCAGGGAAGGCCAGAGACTGTTCGGGGAGTGTGGCATTGCGGGTACCTCCAGACTCACCCTACATCATCTACATAACGAATCAAGCTCCTCTTGCAGACGGAACAGGTCCGAGATCACGCCGTAGGCCGTGGTCGACAGGTCGGGATCTTCCTCGGTGAGGACGATCGTTCCCATGATGTCCGTGGTCAGGCGGAGAATGGAGCCGGTGCCTTCCACCAGGGCGAAGGGATCGGATGCTGGGACTTCTCGCACCCGGACGCGGCCGATCACCTTGTTCTCTCCGTGGACGGTGGTGCGAAACGCCTCGCAGACCACTTTGAGGCGGTGCTCGCGGGTGAGGGCATCCTCGATGCGCTGCAACGAGACCGCCGACAGGCTCTCGCGCTCCACGGCCTCGGGGACCAGCTCGGCGTCGAGGAGGACGTTGGCGAGCGCCGAAACTTTCACGGCGGCGTCCCAGCCGTCGAGGTCGTACCTGGGATCGGCCTCCGCGACGCCAAGCCGGCGCGCGCCGTCGACCGCCGCCGCCAGCGGCAGGCCGCGCTCCATTTCGCAGAGGACGAAGTTGGTCGTCGAGTTGAGGATTCCCTCGATACGCAGGATGGTGTTGCCGCGCAGGCAGCGGTGGGAGAGGTTGAAAACCGGCGCGCCGTCCATCACCGTGGTCTCGTAGAGGAAGGAGACCCCCTTCTCCCGCGCCAGATCGCGCAGCGGCCGCCAGGCCCAGGCGAGCGGCCCCTTGTTGCAGGTGATGACGTGCCGGCCACGCAGGAAAGCCGTCCGGATGTGACTGATGGCCGCGGCGGCCCGGCCTCGGATATCGAGCGGCGTCATCTCCACTGCCACGTCGTAGTCGAGAACCTGAAGGGCCTCTTCGCTGGTCATTGCCGAGCTGTGAGGGAAGCCTTCCGCGAAGCTGCCATGATCGGCGAGCCAGGCCAGCACCCGGCCGAGATTGAGGCCGGCGGGGTTGACCGCCGCTCCCCGCGAGCCCGTCGTAATGCCCACCACCGACACGTCCAACCCGTCGAGGCCCGGATACGACGCCCGTTCCGCCAGAATCTCCGCCAGCCGGCGGCCGACGTTGCCAAAACCGAGGATCAGGACTTTCATCGTGCCGGCGATTTATACACCTGGCCCCCTTTCATCACGAACACTACGTGGCTGAGGGCGCCGATGTCGTGCAGCGGATCGCCCTCGACGGCGATGACGTCCGCCGCCTTTCCCGGATCGAGTGTGCCGATCTCCTTGTCCAGGCGCAGCAGCTCGGCGCCGCGCACGGTGGCTGAACGGATGGCCTCCAAGGGCGACATGCCGTAGTCGACCATGCGGACGAATTCCCGCGCCTGGGTGCCGTGCTCGAAGGCGCCGGCATCGGTGCCGAAAACGATCTTCACGCCCATTTGCATCGCCTTCTGGAAGACCTCCTTGTGACGGGCGACGATGCGCCGCCGCAAGGGCGTATCGTCCTCCTTCGTCGCCGGCACGTAGACCGCGAGCGTCGGGCACCACCAGGTGCCGCGCTCGACGAGCAGCTTCAACCCTTCGTCGTCGAGCATCATTCCATGCTCCAGCGAGCGGACTCCGGCGCGGATGGCGTTCTTCGCTCCGGCGCCGCCGTAGGCGTGAGCGGCGACGTCCCGGTGCCAGCGCTTCGCTTCCTCCACCACCGCTCGCAGATCCTCCTCCGAAAACTGGCTCATCGGCTCCAGGGTCACCGGATCGACGTAGCGCATGGGCCCGGTGGCGTAGACCTTGATCCAATCGACGCCGCTCTTCACCTCCCGGCGCACCTCGGCGACCATCGCCTCCCGCGAGTCGGTGAGAGCGGACGGATCCGGCACCGGTAGGTCCGGATTCAGGCCGTTGTTGTTCATGGCGCCGCCGGTAATGGTGAGGGGATTGCCCGACACCAGGAGCCGCGGCCCGGGAACGATACCCTTCTCGATGCCGTCGCGCACCGCCACGTCGGCGAATCCGGCGCCCTCGCTGTCGAGATCGCGCAGGGTGGTGAAACCGGCCTCCAGGTCCCGCCGCGCCGCCGCCACGCCCTGCACGACGCGGAACGCCTGCGACTTGGTGATCACCGGCGGCACGCCGCGCTCGTCCTCCGGCTGCAGGAGGACGTGGGTATGGCTGTCGATCAGCCCGGGAAGGCAGTAGTAGCGCGACAGATCGGCGACCTTCGCTCCGGCGGGCAGGGGCGTGCCCACCGCCACGGACTCGATTCGCCCCTCGCGAACGAGGACGACGGCGTTCTCCGTGGTCCTGCCGCTCGCCGGGTCGAGGAGATGGCCGCAGCGCAAGGCGGTCGCCGGCGCCTCGGCGGCGGCGAGGCTCGCCGCCGAAAGGGCGAGGGGGACGATAAGAAGGCGGATCGCGCTCTTCGGGATCATGGCAGCTCCAGATGCCAAAGCAAGGAAACCGCCGCGAGCGTAACACGTTGTGCTCGGCGGTTCCCTTTAGTGGCTCTGCCGCCAGAAAGACCCTCATCACCCCGGCCCTCTTCTCCCAGCCTCCCCCCCATCCGCCGGGAGAAGAGGGAGTGGTTTGACGAGAGGTCGAGATTCGCCCGATCCTCTGATCCCGTTTGGACAACGCCTTACCGCGGCCAGCCAATGTAGAGACGCCCCGCGGGAACGACATGGTCAACCGAACCGATCTCCCCGCCTCGGAGACGCCCCGCGGGGTTCCCCACGTGGCGTCTCTACGTTGGGGAAGGTCACGATGACCCGCCTGTTTCGCGGCGCCCTTTTGTGATGAGGCCCCGCCAATCCTCCCGCCCCACCAGCCCCGTACAAGGAGGCGTTCGAGCTCATCCCTGAGATAAGCTCGATCTACTGAAACCTTTCCGGCTCCCCGGCGTCAAGGCACGGGAGGTTGTTTTGATGAGTGATTGGGAAACCCTCGGTGCGGTCGATCCCTGCGAGCTGGCCGGCGCCCGATTGCAGCTTCATTGGGCGGCGCAGGCGGCGGCCGCGGTCGGCAAGCAGCTCGTGCCGCATCAGCCGGACTATGGCGAGCAGAGCTTCCAGTGGCTTGCAGGGCCTCGCGCCCTCGCCCAGGGGGTCGTCGCCGGCAAGAGGCCGTTCCGTGCCGCCCTCCGGCCGTCGCCGGCCGCCCTGCTCGTGCTCGACGAGAATGGCGCCAAGCTTGCCGAATTTCCCTTGGCGGGGCGCACGCTCGACGCGGCCTACGAGTGGATGCGAGCGGAGGCGGAAAACCTTCTGGGCCGGCCTCTGGAAAAACCTCTGGAACGCCCGGGTGAGGACTTTCCCTGCCATCCAGTGGGTGATGATGGGGCGCCTTTCCTCACGGCCGGCGCCGGCTTCGCCGAGCTCGGCCGCTACTTCGCCGACGCCGACCGCGTGTTGCGGGCACTGGCGGACTGCAATCCCGGGGCCTCGCCCGTGCGCTGCTGGCCCCACCACTTCGACCTCGCCACCTTGATCCTGATCGATTCCGGCACCGATCCCGAAAAGGCCTGCTCGATCGGCGCCGGCCTCTCGCCGGGCGACGACAGCATGGCGGAGCCTTATTTCTACGTCCTGCCCTGGCCAGCACCCGCGACCTGCGAGCTGCCGCAGCTCGCAGGCGGCGGCCGCTGGCAGACGGAGTGTTGGGTGGGTGCGGTGCTCGAGGCGTCGAGCTTCACCAGCGCCGGCACGAACGGCTACCAGGCCCGGCGGGTGGAGGAGTTCCTGGCTTCGGCCGTGGCCGGCTGCCGGCAATTGTTGGACGGAGGAAACGCATGAGCGAAGCGCGCTGGCACGACCTGGGTCCGGTCGAGGATCTCTCCCGCCGGCCCTTGCAGCAGATCGCCGTCGGGCGGACGAAGATCGCCCTGAGCTTCAAGGACGGCCAGTTCGGCGCCGTCTCGGGCGTTTGCAACCACGTCGGCGGCCCGTTGGGCGAGGGCACGCTGGACGGCGACTACGTGGTTTGCCCTTGGCATTACTGGAAGTTCCACTGCCGCACCGGCGAGGGCGAGCCCGGCTTCGAGGACGACCGGGTGCCGTGCTACGACGTGCAGGAGCGTCACGGCCGGCTGTACGTAAACCTCGAGCCCACGGCGAAGCGGCAGAAGAAGCCCCATCCACACCATCCGCTGGACCGGGCGATCGAGCGCGCGCCGGGACCGGTGCGGGTGCTGGGGATCTCCACCACGGTCATGGACCCCGCCCATCCCCGCTACTCCACCTCCGAGGCGCTGCTGGAGACGGCCCTCGAAGCGGCCGGCCGCGAGCATGGCGCCGAGACGCGGCTCAGCCGCCTTTCCCATCTCAAGTTCCGCCCCTGCGAGGGGTATTACTCGAAGAGCGCCCACGCCTGCACCTGGCCGTGCTCGATCACCCAGATGGACCCCACGGACCAGCTCGAAGAGATCTACGAGGGCGTCGTCCACTGGGCGGACGCTATTCTCGTGGCAACGCCCATCCGTTGGGGCTCGGCGAGCTCGCTCTACTACAAGATGGTGGAGCGGATGAACTGCGTGCAGAACCAGGTGACCCTGCGCAACCGCATCCTGCTGCGCAACAAGGTGGCGGCGTTCATCATCACCGGCGGCCAGGACAAC
>Ga0134121_10000522_pt1 | contig 43447 bp, 44 predicted proteins | sample KB301_FD_96463 | JGI IMG/M metagenome (GOLD analysis project Ga0134121, IMG submission 96463) | Terrestrial soil microbial communities without Nitrogen fertilizer from Kellogg Biological Station, Michigan, USA - KB3-0-1 | ecosystem: Environmental > Terrestrial > Soil > Unclassified ...
CTACAGTCCGTTGAACCAGATCAATACCGGCAATGTTTCAAAGCTGAAGCCCGTCTGGGGTCTACTGACTGGCGAGAACAGAGTTCACGAAGCCGCGCCCATCGTGAACAACGGCGTGATGTTTGTCTCCACTCCGAATAATCAGGTGATGGCGATCGATGCCAGGGCCGGCCGCCTTCTCTGGACTTACAAGCGGCCCAGACCTCAGGGGTCCAGCGTGGCTCACGACACAAGCCGTGGCGTTGCCCTGTTCGGCGACAAGGTCTATTTCGCGGCGGGTGAAGCGGTAATGGTGGCGCTCGATGCGAAAACCGGCAAGGAAGTCTGGACCACCTCCGTTGCGGACAATGCCTCCGGTTACTACATTTCCCTCGCGCCTCTTGTGGCGGGGGGCAAATTGATGGTCGGCACTTCGGGCGGAGAATTCGGTGTTCGGGGATTTATCGCCGCTCTCGACCTGGATAGCGGCAAAGAATTATGGCGAACCTTTACAATTCCGGCACCCGGAGAACCCGGAAGCGAAACCTGGCCGGCGGGCGACCAGTGGAAAACCGGCGGCGGCTCCATCTGGGTCACGGCGAATTATGATCCGGAAACAAACCTCGCCTTCTGGGGAACGGGCAACGGCGGACCGTGGATGGGCGATCAGAGGCCGGGTGACAACCTGTATACGTCATCAACTGTGGCGATCGACGTCGCAACGGGAAAAATCAAGGGCTACCACCAATATCACCCGAACGATTCGTGGGATTGGGACGAAGTTTCCCCGCCGATCCTCGTGGACTACCGTCGTGATGGCCGCACCATCAAGGGTCTCATCGACGTTGCCCGCGACGGTTATCTCTGGTTCCTTGAGCGCTCGGATGGTCCGATCAAGTTCGTTGAGGGCAAACCCTTCGTCAACCAAAACGTGTTTCTGCGGCTCGACCCCAAGACGGGAAGACCGGATGTCGATCCGGCCCGCAAGCCCGGCACGGGCAAGTCGGCGGACTTCTGTCCTGGTCTGCACGGCGGCAAGAACTGGCCTCCGATCGCCTTCAACCCACAGACACGCATGATTTACATTCCCGCAAACAACAACATCTGCGGGGAGTTGACCGGCGCTCCCGTCACCTACCGAGCAGGCGGCAATTTCACCGGGACGGCGCGCGGCGGCAACGCCGGTCCCCCTCCGCTGGTTCCCGGAGCCGACCATTTTGGTGAAGTGCAGGCGTGGAACGTGGACACAGGCAAGAAGGTGTGGACCCATAACTATGTGAAGAGCCCGAACTGGGGGTCGATGATGACCACGGCCGGCGGTCTGGTGTTTACGGGTGGGACCGCCGATCGCAAGATTCACGCGTTCAACGCCGAGAATGGAAAACTGCTTTGGGAGTCTCCGACACCGTCGGGCATCCTCGCGCCGCCGACAACCTTTATGGTCGACGGCAAACAGTACCTGGCAGTTCTATCGGGCTGGGGCGGCGACTCGGCCGGCATGCAATCCACTCTTGAGCGCGGGTTTCCGGGGGACTATCCGCCGGTGCCTCTCGGCGGATCCATCTGGGTTTACGCACTGGAGTAAGCGCGACAGGTTATAGGCAAACGTTTTCGCGGGGGCCCTCTCCTCTCGGGAGAGGGTAGCCGAAGGCCGGGTGAGGGCAGGCGAACAAGCCCTCCGGCCCTTTCTTGAGGCTTCACCCTATCGGGATCGCGCTTCGCCCGGGGCACCTTCTGCGGTGGGAGAAGGCCGCGCGACCCGGGGGCCGTTTTCCGCCCGCAGACTGCCCTTTTGACGGAAAGGGACCGTCACCCACGCATAGCCGTGGAATAAGCCCGTCATATCCTCTAAAATAGTCGATGGGCTGTACGGCTTCATTTGTAACTGCACCTCATAACCATTGGAGATAAAGATGCGCAAAACTTTGTTATTACTTGCTTTGTTATCCCTGCTCGCCTACACAGCCTGCGGCGGCGGGAACAATGATATTCCGACATTACCGAACGTTCCCGGCGGAGGGGACGGCGGTGCGGGCGGCACAAAGATCCCGTTAAATTCGACGGTCAAGGGAAAGATCACCTGGGAAGGTGCGGCTCCCACACCCAAGAAAATCCAAACCACAGCAGACCCTGGATGCAAGAATCCCGGCCTCGTCAGCGAAGAAACTGTCGTGAGCGACGGGGGCCTGGAGAACGTCATTCTTTACGTCAGCAGCGATCTGGCTGGAAAGAAGTTTGATGCGAAGACAGATACCGTCACCCTCGACCAGACGGGCTGCCACTACGTCCCGCACGCCCTCGCGCTGCAAGTGGGCCAGCCGTTGAAGATCACGAACAGCGATGAGACGGCGCACAACATCCACGCATGGAGCGAGATCAATCCCGGCTTTAACAAAGCTCAGTCGCACAAAGGCGACATGGACGAGGTGAAGTTCACCAAGGAAGAAATGCATTTCCCCGTCCGTTGCGACGTGCATAACTGGATGAACGCCTTCGTCGGCGTCTTCAACAATCCCCTGCACACCGTTTCCACAAAGGGCGGAGCCTTCGAACTGAAGATGCCCGCCGGCATGTACGAGATCACCGCCGTGCACGAGAAGTGGGGCGAGCAGAAGAAGATGGTGGAAGTGACGGATGGCGGCACCGTCGATTTGAATTTCACCTTCAAGGGCGACGGCAAAGGCAACTGATCCATTCATGATGGGAAACAAGAATTAGCCAGGGGAGAATTCGGGCCGCCGGGGGGAATTCGGGGCCGTGCTACTCGAACCCCGATCTCTGAACTACAAGAGATCGGGGTTCGAGTAGCACGGCCCCGAATTCCCCCCGGCCCCGAATTCCCGCTGGGCGACCTTGGCGTCTTGGCGGTGGCTAGTTCTTGTTGCCCGATCCACACGTTCAACAGGACCGTTTCGGAAACAACATGGCAGTGACGGAAATCGGAATCACTAATCGTCGCGCACGAGCCATGGACTTCGTCGAGCTGACAAAGCCTCGAATTACGTTCATGGTGCTGATCTCGACGATTGTGGGCTTCTATATGGGAGCGGAAGGGCCACTGCAGGCCCTACTGCTTTTCCACACGGTCGTCGGCACGGCCTTCGTTGCCTCCGGGGCAAGCGCGCTCAATCAGTATTTCGAGCGGGATCTCGACGCCAGGATGAATCGAACGCGCAACCGTCCCATTCCGGACGGCCGTTTGATTCCCGGCGATGCGCTGGCCTTTTCTCTGGCAATTTCTGCACTTGGCGTCAGCTATCTCGCGATCTTCGTCAACCCCCTGACCGCCGTTCTCGGCGCCTTCACGCTCGGCGCATACATCCTGATCTACACTCCGTTGAAGACTCGCACAACGTGGTGCACGTTGATCGGCGCCTTTCCGGGCGCTATTCCACCGCTGATGGGTTGGGCCGCAACGCGCGGCAATCTGGATCTGACCGGGCTTTCATTGTTTGCAATTCTTTTTCTATGGCAGATGCCGCATTTCTTCGCGATTGCGTGGATGTTCACCGAAGACTACGCGCGCGCCGGATTCATCGTCCACGGCAGCAGCGTGAACACCGGGCGGCAGATTATTTTTTACGGTTGTGCGCTGATCCCGGTGAGCCTGCTGCCCACGGTTCTCGGGGCTACGGGACGATGGTATCTGATCGGAGCGCTGCTGCTGGGCTTCATATACCTGGGCTACGGTTTTGCCGTCGCTCTTTTTCGTTCCATCACTCACGCTCAACGCCTGCTGAAGATTTCCGTATTGTATCTGCCGGCGCTGTTTGCTTTGATGATGATCGATAAGTTAAAAAACAATTGAGCACCTCCAACGCAGTCCAGGCATCAAACATCGTTCATGAGTATCAGGTTCGAGGCCAGAGCACGCCGCGACGGGCGCTTGATGGCGTCAGCTTTGACGTCCGTCGAGGTGAGATCTTCGCTCTACTGGGACCGAACGGCGGGGGCAAGACGACGCTCTTCAAGATTCTCTCCACGGCATTTACGCCCACCAGCGGCACCGCGGCGATATTCGGTCACGATATTCGGAAACAAGCGGACGATGTGCGGCAGCGCATCGGCGTCGTGTTCCAGAATCCCAGCCTCGACAAGAAACTCACGGTGCTGGAGAACTTGCGCTATCACGGCCAGCTTTACGGCCTGCGGGGCAGCGCGCTGACCGCTCGCGTCACCGAAATGATGGAGCGGCTTGCCGTGGCGGACCGCGCGGGACATCTGGTGGAAACGCTGTCGGGAGGCCTGGCACGCCGCGTGGAGCTGGCGAAGGGCCTGCTGCATCGTCCCGAGCTCCTGATACTGGACGAGCCGTCGGTCGGACTGGATCCGGGCGCCAGGCACGATCTGTGGCTCTATCTGCAGAAGCTGCGCGAGAAGGACGGCGTGACGATCCTGGTAACGACTCATATGATTGACGAGGGAGATCGCAGCGATCGCGTGCTCGTGTTGAACGAGGGCAAGATCGTTGCGCTCGATACGCCCGCAGCCCTGAAAGAACAGATTGGCGGCGACGTCATCACAATCGCGACGAAGGAACCCGACCGGCTCAGCGGAAGGATCAAAGAAAAATTTGGCCTCACCCCCGCTTCGCTCAACGGCACGCTGCGCATCGAAAAACAACAGGGCCATGCGTTTATCGGTCAGGTCGTGGATGCATTTCCGGAAATGATCGATGGAGTCAATCTCTCGAAGCCCACGCTCGAAGACGTCTTTATCGCCCGGACGGGCCATCGGTTCTGGGAGGAGTCATGAGCGGAGCGAATGCAAGCCCGGTAGGGCGCAGCCATCAAGTCATGACGGGATCGTTCTTCCTTAGCACTTCGGTCTTCTGGAGGCGGGAAATCGTACGGTTCCTTCGTCAACGCAGCCGGATCGTAGGGGCGCTGGGCACACCGGTGATCTTCTGGTTGCTGCTTGGGTTTGGCGTCGGCGATTCGTTCAGCCCTGCCGGACAAAGCCATACGATGAGATACCAGGAGTATTTCTTCCCAGGAACGGTGGTGCTGATCCTGCTGTTCACGGCGATCTTTTCGACGATATCGATCATCGAGGACCGCAAGGAAGGGTTCCTGCAAGCCGTTCTCGTTGCTCCCGTACCGCGTTCTGCATTTGTTTTGGGAAAGCTGCTGGGCGGCACTTCCCTTGCTTTCATACAGGGCGTGCTGTTCATGCTGCTCGCGCCCCTGGTCGGGATTCCGGTTTCGAGTATTCCGATTACGCTGCTCCTGCTGGCTCTGGTCGCCTTCAGCCTGACCGCCCTCGGCTACATCATTGCGTGGAGAATGGATTCAACCCAGGGGTTCCACGCGATCATGAATCTTCTTCTGATTCCGATGTGGCTGCTGTGCGGAGCCGTGTTTCCAGCATTGGGTGCTTCGGCCTGGTTGCGGGGAGTCATTGCAGTGAATCCTCTGACCTACGGTCTCGCTGCGGTGCGATGGTCGATCTATGGGAATGAAGTCGCCTCCACAATGGGTCTTCCTGGCTTCGCTCTTTCGGTGATCGTGACGGTCGCCTTCGGAGCCCTCGCGTTCGGAGCCGCGATCGCAATGACCCGGCGACCCGCGTGAGATCTCTGGCTGCGTCGTTTTTGGCATTTGTGATTCTTGTCGGATGCAGGCAGAAGGCAAACGTCATCAACTACGGCGCGGCGCCGGAGTTTAACCTGACCGAGCGCAGCAACCGCAAGGTGACACGACAGGACCTGGCAGGAAAAGTCTGGGTCGCAGACTTCATCTTCACGCATTGCGCCGGTTCCTGCCCGACCATGAGTTCCAACATGCGGAAACTTCAGGACAAGCTCTTTGAGGATATCCGCCTCGTCTCTTTTTCCGTGGATCCTTACCGCGACACGCCCGAAGTACTGACCGAATATGCCAACCGCTACGGTGCCGACCGCGACCGTTGGCTGTTCCTGACCGGCGACCCTGAGACGATTCAAAAGCTGTCTGTGGGAGGATTCAAGCTGGCGTTGGATCCGACGTCGGGAACCGAGGCAGAGCCGATTACTCACAGTTCACGCTTTGTACTGGTGGCGCGCGATGGCAACATCCACGGATATTACGGTACCGAGGAACCCAAGGATCTGGACCGTCTTGTCAAGGACGCCAACAACCTTGCACTTGGGACTCGCTGACAAGAGCTGATAAGGGAGGTCGCATGAACATTCAGGAAGCGCGGGATCTTCTCAACTACAACTATTGGGCCCGGGATCGGGTGCTTGCGGCAGTCGATGTCCTTTCCGCCGAGCAGTTCACGAGCGGCGTGACGAGCAGCTTCCGTTCGGTTCGAGACACGCTTGTTCACGTGTTGTCCGCAGAGTCCATCTGGCTTTCGCGCTGGAAGGGCGAGTCTCCATCTGGAATGCTTGCGGCCGCTGATTTTCTGGATGCAGCCTCCGTTCGAACGGCCTGGCAGGAAAGCGAATCGAAAATGCGGGTTTTCTTCGACAGCGTGGACGACGAGGGACTACGCCGCGTCATCGAATACAAGGCCTTCAATGGCCAGCCATTCGCAACGCCGCTTTTCCAAATGCTCCAGCACGTCGTAAATCACGGCTCCTATCACCGGGGTCAGGTGACCACGTTGCTCCGGCAATTCGGCGCCGCGCCACCCAAGGCCCTGGACTTGATCGCGTTCTACCGCGAAATGGCGTAACTTCGGCGGCAATGCGCCTTTGGACTCTCCATCCAAAGTATCTCGATAGTCGAGGGCTCGTTGCGCTTTGGCGTGAAGCCTTATTGGCCCAGGCCGTACTTCAAGGAAAGACCGTGGGCTATCGAAGTCACCCGCAGCTGATCCGGTTTCGTGAGACCCCTCATCCGGTTGCCGCCATCGCCAGGTACTTGTCCGTCGTGCAGGAGGAAGCGGCTCGGCGGGGATACAAATTCGATCGCAGCAAGATCTCGCCGACGCGGGCATCCTTGCAGATCGCTGTGTCGTCGGGTCAGGTTTCCTACGAATGGCAGCACCTTCGCAAGAAGCTTGCTGTTCGTGATCCGAAGCGGCTCGCAGGCCTAAAGCTCCGGCGCCCGTCCGTGCATCCCTCATTTAGGGTTGTCCGCGGGCCTGTCGAGCCATGGGAGAAACGATGACAGCCTTCGAGAAGCTCTTGTCAGGGCTGAACGCTCCGTTGTTGTTCAAGCCATTCCTCGTAACTGCGTTTGGGCAGGGATAGTCCGACCACGCTCAACACCGCGTTCGTCCTCTCCTTTGTTACGTAGAGCAGGAATCCGCCGTCCGTTTCGATCACAGCGCTGACGTCTCCCGGCCCGCGTAATTGCACGCGCAGCACCTTCTGCAAGTCTCCGGGCAGATCTTCGAAGTAGAACTTCTGGTCCTTCCCACCGCCGCGCGGTGACGAAAGGATCTGCGCGTTCGAGCCGAAACGCTTTTGGATTTCTATTTCGTCGGCTGTGGGCGCGTTGGTTTCCCCCGGACGCGAGCCGAGTTGCCAGGACGTTTCGCTCACACCGCTGGAATGATTGCGCTTCAGGAGCGCCAGCAACTTTTCGAAGCCAGAGCCAACCTGCTTCGCAGCCAGCAGTTCGTTGCGCGTCTGCTCGACTTGACGGCGTTGCGGGGCGTGGAGCGCGTCGTCGTGGTCGAACTTCTCGCGCAACAGACGTTCGACGAGGATCGGTTTGGCGAAGGAATTCGCAAAGCGCGACGGGGAGTTGCCAAGTGCGGTCTTGATCTCGGCGAGCACGTCCGGCGCGCGGGTGGTGGTATTGATTCGTTGGACCTCGGAGTCGAGCATCGCAGGCGAGACTTCGACGCCGTAGACTTGTTTGAGTGCCGCTTCTTTGCGCAGATCCAGACGGACCAGGTTGTCCAGCGTGGCAGCGGGCAGCGCCTGATCGAAGGGCGGCTTCTGGCCAAGACGGTGGTTGTAGTAAACCCGTTCGATGGCGGCGCGATCGGCGAGAAGAGAAGCCAGGTCGGCCGCGACCGCCGAGGAGCACACCGACAGCAGCAACAGGATTTCACCGGCTAGCAGGTGTCTCTTCCAGGTTTTCATCACTCAGCCCTTTGCATCACGGCCGCTGGTAGAGATACATCACCCGGCCCGGTGTGTAGCTAAACGTGTCGTCAAAGATAGCGACGTTGACTCCGCCCCAGACAATCATCTCGCTTCCCGTCCACACCGCTGTATGGAGATAGCGCGCGGCGGGTGCGCCGGTGGAGGTTACCGCAATCCAACTGTTCCCCGTCGGGCTGTAGCGCCCCCCGTCGTTCAAGGTCGTGCCGCTGGTTCCGCCCCCGACAATCATCTCGCTGCCCGTCCACACCGCCGTATGAAAATAGCGGGCGGCGGGCGCGCCAGTGGAGGTTACGGCAGTCCAACTGTTCCCCGTCGGACTGTAGCGCCCCCCGTCGTTCAAGGACGTGCTGCTGTATCCGCCCCAGACTACCATCTCGGTTCCTGTCCACACCGCCGTGTGGTAATAGCGAGCGGCGGGCGCACCTGTCGTGTTCACCGGCGTCCAGCTATTCCCCACCGGGTTATACCGCCCGCCGTTGTTGAAAGGACTGGCGCCAATGCCGCCCCAGACGATCATCTCGCTGCCCGTCCACACTGCCGTGTGATAGGCGCGCACGGCCGGCGATCCAGAGAGGCTGACCGCCGTCCAACTGTTCCCCGACGGATTGTACCGGCCCCCATCGTTCAAAAACCCGAGCGCACCGTTTCCGCCCCAGACGATCATCTCGCTGCCCGTCCACACTGCCGTGTGATAGGAGCGCCCTGCCGGGGCACCCGTTGGGCTCACCGCCCCCCAGATGTTCGTTGCCGGATTGTACCGCCCGCCATTATTCAAAGGCGTGGCGCCGCCATTGTCTCCGCCCCAGACGATCATCTCGCTTCCCGTCCATGCTGCCGTGTGGCCGAGGCGCGGGCTTGGCGCGTTCGTGGCGCTCACGGCCGCCCAACTGTTCCCGGCCGGACTATACCGTCCCCCGTCACCCAGGATGCCATTGCCAGTTCCGCCCCAGACAATCATCTCGCTTCCAGTCCATACCGCCGTGTGAGAGTAACGAAGGGAGGGCCCGGCGGTGACACTCACCGCCGTCCAACTATTCCCCGCCGGACTGTACCGCCCCCCGTCGTTCAAGGAACCGCCGTTGGTTCCGCCCCAGACGATCATCTCGCTTCCCGTCCATACCGCCGTGTGAGAGTAACGCGGCGATGGCGCTCCTGAGGCGACCGCGGACCAACTGTTCCCGGCCGGGCTGTATCGGCCCCCATCAGCGAAAAACATCATGTCATGCCCGCCCCAGACGATCATCTCACTTCCCGTCCACACCGCCGTGTGAGAGCTCCGCGGCGATGGCGCTCCGGTAGTGTTCACACCAGTCCAACTATTCCCCGCCGGATTGTACCGCCCCCCGTCGTTCAAGGAACCGCCGTTGGTTCCCCCCCAGACGATCATCTCGCTTCCCGTCCACACGACCGTGTGGGAGTTCCGAGCCAAAGGCGCTCCTGTAGTGGTCACCGCCGTCCAGTTGTTCCCCGCGGGATTGTACCGGCCCCCATCGTTCAAAAGACTCCCATTGAACCCGCCCCAGACGATCATTTCGTTTCCCGTCCACACCACCGTGTGGGAGTTCCGAGCCAAGGGCGCTCCTGTAGTGGTCACCGCCGTCCAACTGTTCCCCGCGGGATTGTACCGGCCTCCGTTGTTCAAAAGGCTCAAACTGCTTCCACCCCAGACAATCATCTCGTTGCCGGTCCACACCGCCGTGTGCAAGCTCCGGATGGAAGGCGCGCCTGCGGTACTCACCGCTGCCCAGCTGTTTCCCGATGGATTGTACTTACCCCCGTCATTCAGATAGCTGAACCCATTGTCTCCGCCCCAGACGATCATCTCGCTGCCGGTCCACACCGCCGTATGATAGTGGCGCGCTGACGGAGCGCCCAAGGCGCTCAGTGCCGTCCAACTATTTCCGGCCGGATTGTATCGGCCACCGTCGTTCAGATAACCACCGTTGTCTCCGCCCCAGACGATCATCTCAGTCCCCGTCCACACCGCGGTCTGAGAGGAGCGCGCGGAAGGAGACGCCCCATTGGTGCGAGGCACCCACGCGTCCCCCGTCGTCGTGGCGCCGATGCGAACATAGCCGGCGTTGAGCAAGGAAGTGTTTTCCGTGGCGGACAAAACCAGCCCGCCGCTCGCCACCCCGGTTTGATTGCCGGCATTCAGATTCGCTGCCGACGCGCCCACCGCGAGTTGGGTGACTCCGACCGCACCGGCCGCGAGTTGCGTGCCCGTAATGGAACCCGCGGTGATCAATCCGCCGCTGATCGGGCCGGTGACCGTGATGGCCGTGATCGCATACGGTGTCGCCACGATCGGCTGGCGCGGCGCGAGAGTCGTGTAGGCGCCCCCGCTCCCGCCGGGCCTTACTCCGATCTCCATCCACCTTGGCGCCCCGGGAAACACGCCCGCTCCAAAATCCAGCGTCACCGTGAAAACCCCATTACTCACGGCTGTGGTCGCGTTCGTCACTGGCCCTGCCACCGCATTGCCATTGGTGAGCGCGTCATCAATCGTGAAGCGCAGATCGTATGTCCCGTTGGCCACTGCCCCATTGTCGGTAAGCCGGCCCTGGTACGTGAATGCCGTACCTTGGGCACCGGACGGAATTGCGCTATAGAAAAGCCAGACAATTGCAGCGATTGAAGTGACGCTTCGCGCGGAGGTTACCATCTTGTTTTTCCTCACTGAGTGGTGATGTGTCCCCGTGTTTCCACGAGGGAGTTGCCGATACTCCGCGACAAACGCGACTTCGCCCCGGCAGTATATGTCACCGGTTCACTTGTTTCTCATCTCATGATGGATAAGCGTCGGATAACAACGCGGCCTGGAGCTCGCCCCAGGCCGCCAAACGCTCGCCGGCTCAGGAATTGCTCTCGGTCCCTCATTTCCGGCAAGATGGGCGGTCATGAAAACGATAATTCTTCTCGTCATTTCAAATATTTTTATGACCTTTGCGTGGTATGGACACCTGAAGTTTCGGGAGTCTCCCCTATGGAAGGCGATAGTGGTGAGCTGGTTGATTGCGTCTGTGGAATATTGCTTTCAGGTTCCGGCTAACCGCATTGGGTCTTATCATTACTCGACGGCGCAACTCAAGACGATCCAGGAAGTGATCACGCTGTGCGTGTTCGGAGTGTTTTCAGTGATGTATCTTCGTGAACCGTTGCGATGGAATCATGCCGTGGCCTTCATGTTCATCGTGGGCGCGGTTTTCTTCATGTTCTATCAAAAAGCATGACAACAAATCGGCTTTACCACATCACCTCGGAACGAGAAGCGCGCGCAGCGACGCAGGCGGGGAAGTACACGCCGGCTGCGTTCAATCGTGAAGGCTTCATCCACTGTTCCTATGCGCACCAGGTTCTGGCAACGGTCAACCGGATCTTCCGCGGGCGGAGCGATCTCGTATTGTTCGAAATCGATCCTGCGTTGCTGGACTGCCAGGTCGTGGACGAGAATCTCGAAGGGGGCACGGAGGTGTTTCCCCACATCTACGGCCGCCTTCCGATGCCTGCCGTCGTCCGGATCCATGCATTTCCTATAGACGGGCCAGAATTTTCGGCACATCGGCAAGAGACGTGACTTGCGCGCGAGCATGCGAGGAGGCATCAGGCCAGTCCTTTTGGATGTATCCCCAGGCACCGCGCACGATGTGAATCGGCACCAGCCCGGCAGCGGCCACAGGAACAATGTCGTTGTCCACACGATCGCCAACGTAGACAATTTCGGCGGGACTGCATCCGGCCTCATGAATCAGTCGTCGGAAGAACGCAGGGTCGGGTTTTCGTAAACCCCAACCGCCTGAGGTTGCGAGAGTATCTGCGGGCAAATTCATCGCGAAAAGATCTGCTTCGCGTTCGACGGGCTGATTGCCCGCAATCCCGACGAAGTAACCTTCCTTCTTCAGGGCCTTGAGCGTGGGAACCGCATCGGGATAGAGATCTTCGGGGAGGTAGCGCCCTTCGTTGCTAAACCGTTCGACGACGTCTTTCCAATCGAGGTCTGGCCGCACAATTCCCAAAAGGTCGCGATGATCGCGCCGGTCGGCGATCAATGCACCGAGGACGCCGAACAGAGTCATGTGCGGAATTTCGAGGAGGTCCGCCAGACGCGACCACACCCGGGTTTCGTTGATCAGGGTTTCACCGATATCGAAGAAGACGGCGCGCATGCTTCGATTGTAAATGATGCGAACCCTGACCTTCGCGTCTTGCCTTCGGCCGTCTCGTCGAATTCGGTAGGCGAGTAGCGCGGCCCCGAATCAGCGCACTATTCCTTGATATTGGGGATGCCGAAATTCTTCAGGTTTGAAAAGTCTTCGGGACGAGTGAGCCCCAGAACGTTGATCACGGTCAGTTCGTTGGATTCGGCGGCGATCAGAAGCATGCCGTCGATTTCGTTGTTGGTGCGATGCATCCAGATTTCGGTCTGCTCGTCCTCCTCCTTGTTGCGAAGAAACGGGGTCCAGTTGGGAGCTTTGAGCTGATCGAGAATCGGCTTGAGTTCATCGAGCTTGTACGCGCCTTTCTTATCGAATTCAAAGACGCGCAGAAATAGCCCTTTGAGATTTTCGGTGCTTTTCTTTGCCAGGCCTTCGTCTGCCTTTTTGTCCTTCAACAGGCCGCCCGTAGATTTCAGAGTGGCTTCATCCAGATCGATTTGAGTTTTGCCTTTTGCCCTGTCGGCAAATTTATCCAAAGACTTCAAATCGAGTTGCTGAGCCATTACCGTCGTTGCAGCCATCATCAAAACAGCCAACATAAGCTTGCGCATGATCCTGGACTCCTTTTACTGCTGCGACTGCAGCTCAATCGTGCGTTGTTGAATTGCGGAAAATTTCTCGTGAGCCAAACGCAACTTCGATCCTGTAATGCGTAAGGCAACGATCAACTGTTCCTTTGCCTTCTCTCCATCCGCCTGACGACGTCGCTCCTGGATAACTCTTGATGCAGCAATCCCGCCGACCATCAACACCACGAGGGCGGCGACAGCAAGCCATCGCGAGAACTGAATGTGACCGTGGGGCCTTTCCATCGCGCTCGCTCGGGCCAGCACGCTCTCGGCAAAGCCTTGAGGCGGCTCCCTGCGTTTCAGCGATTCACGAAGATCGTGTTCGAACGGGCTCATCTTCCTTCTCCTCCAAATAGCGCGCACCCTTTTCTCGAATCAGGGCAGTAGCGCGCTGCAGATGACTCCATACCGTGCGGACCGGCATCTGCAGGGTTCTACCGATCTCCTCGGCATCCATGTCTTCACCAAAACGTAGAACAAGAACGGCGCGAGGCGTCTCCGGAAGTGAAGCGACGAGACGCCGCAAGCGCTCCTGAAGAAAGGGATCGGTCGCGGGCACATCGACGGGGATTTCCGGCAGCACGTCCACCTGTATTTCGTTCCGGAAGCTGGACCGCCGCAGCGTGTCGATGCAGCGGTGGACGGTGCTCCGGCGCAGCCAGGCGACGCAGTGAGATCCGGCTTCAACCGACCGGCGTCTTTCGTACAGTTGCAGAAAGACGTCCTGTGCGATCTCCTCTGCGATCGCGGCATTGTGGAAAAAGTTACAGGCAATGCTGTAAACCATCCCCTGATGCTCGCGGACGACGGATTCGAAATCGGTCTTCGTCAATGTTCCCTCACAGCACATAACGAATGGGCGGCGGGTTATTACGCAAAAATTGAGTATGATTGCAGAATTATGGAAACCCAAACCGTTTCAAGCTCACAGCAGCAGGTGGGGCAGTGGGCGTTATTTCTGCACCTGTCCTTGCTCGCAGGCCATGTGGTGCCACTGGCTGGATGGGTCGCCCCGATCCTGATCTGGCAGCTCAAAAAGGAAGAAATGCCGGCGCTCGATGCTCATGGCAAGGTTGTCGTGAATTGGATGCTCTCGGCGCTGATCTACTTGACGGTCTGCATTATTTTGGTTTTTGTGGTGATCGGGATACCCCTGCTGATCGTCCTGATGCTGCTCGGCATAATCTTCCCGATCATCGGGGGAATCAAGGCGGCCGATGGAGTGGTGTGGCAGTATCCGCTGTCGATTGGATTTCTGAAGTAGCTATTTACCGAACCAGCGGCTGACCTTGATCAGGAAAACATTGTCAGCGGGCCCGGTGAAGACGTGGCCCAGATCGCGGCTGAAATCAAACTGTCCGGGATTGCCCGGATCCTGGCGCTGCTGCGTCCACGCGATGTATAGCGTGGAGCCCAGCCGCCATTCCCATCGAAAAATTGCATTCAGTCTCAGAGACTTGAAGTTGAAATCGGGATTCGAAGTAACGTTCGAATAGGGATCGAAATCGAAACTCTTCGGACGGTTTAAAGACTTGAAATCCCGGTAAGCGCCGACAACGACGAGCGGTTGCATGAAGACCTGCAACGACATCTTTGGCGAGACCAGCACATTCACCCGTGTATCGAGCGAAAGATTCTTCTGATTCAGGTGCGCAAACACGTACCGCTTTCCATGTGTCGCCGTGGCCGTGTTGTCATCGACAGTCGATACATACTGGGCAGTATCGATGGAGTGTGAGTACGACGGACCCGTAGACAGATTCACTCTTGGCGAGGGCTTCCACTCGACGGAGAATTCGCCGTTGCCTCCGCCTCCTTTCTTATCGGTCAAATCGCGGCCCCCGTTAAAATGCAACACGATGCTCTTGCGGGAGTCACTGTTGAGATAGGCATTGGCGAAGCCGCTCGGAGGGCTCACCGCGGGCGGCCCGCCTCGAGTGAGCCGGTCATCCTGCGCCTGACGAAATACTCCCAGGTTTCCGCCGGCGCTCCAGTAATTCAGGAACGTCAGGTTCGGGAAAGTCATGAAACCATCGCCGAGCTTTACACCGCCATAGTTCCACACATAAAACTTGGCCGCGGTAATGCTTCGATCGCGAGTGAAGCGGTCCGGGTGGATTTGGGCCCACGAAAACGCGACATGACTTCCCCACACATCGCCGTTGAAATGGAACCCCAGATCGTTGGACTCGAAGCCAGGACTGGTCGCCCAAAGCGCGGCATTCACATGCCACCAACCCTGGTTGCGGTTTAGATTGAGATCGCCGTTCCATCCGCGCATCGATGTGCGCGCCGGGTCGAAACGGACTTCGGGAGTTTCCGTGCGCTGAAAGTAGCGTTGAGGTTCGAGCTGCAGGCGTTCGATCGAGCTCGGCGTCCCCGCGACGTCGCTGAGGACAAACCGTCCGTTGAGGACCCATACCCGACCGGAATCGAGAAAGTGATAGCCATCGACCCCGGCAACGTTCCCACGTCCGGGCAGGAAACTCTTGAGCGCAGGATCGCGGAGATCGCGATTGACGCTGGTGAAGAGGGCGCCGAGACCTGAACGGCCGTCGCCGAATTCCTTCAGCAAGCGCCCGGCGAAATAATTCGTCGAAGGCTCGACTTCAGTGCGCGAACGTTGGCCGGCTGTCGAGACCTTGGCGTACTCGCGGCTCGTCAATGCATCGAGGATACCGAAGCTCCAACCGTGGGTGGTTTTCCCCGTGATCTTGGCGGCGCCAAGAATCGTTGTTCCGGACGGGGTGTCTACGAAGTCGCCTGGAGCGGATCCCTGTGGAGTGCGGCCAATGCGGCGCGTGTGGATCAGGTCCGGGTCGGAACGGTTGAAGCCAAAGGAACTGTTGGCGCCAAGCCGGCCGAAATTGTCGAAAATCTGCGCGCCCTCGAGAAAGAAGGGCCGTTTCTCGGGGAAAAAAGTTTCGAATGCGCCGAGGTTAACCACAGCCGGATCGATTTCCACCTGCCCGAAATCCGGATTCACCGTCGCATTCAAAATGACGTTGGACTTCAAAGCATATTTCAAATCAAAACCCGTTGCTCCGAAGTAACGGGAACCATCGTTGAAAGGATCGTTCGAAGCCGGAGGCTTGATGAACTCACTGCGCGCCACACTGTAAGGTACGATCTCCAGAGCCTTGCGGGGCTCGACACCATCGATGTCAGTCAGGTTCGCCATGCGGGACGCCAGACCACTCTCCGTCTTCGGAACCAGCTCGAACCAGTCCCTCTCGTTCTTTCGATAAATGAAGCGTTCAAGATTGAAACCCCAGGTTTGATGATCTGCCTTGAGGAAGCGGAGTTGAGACAGCGGAATCCGTAGTTCTGCGGTCCAGCCATCGTCGTCGATGGAGACCGCAGACTCCCACACGGCGTCCCAGGAACTGTCTCGATTCACGTCGTTGGAGATAATGGCGTCGCGCTGCGCGCCGGCTGCGCTGATTTCAAACGCGGCGCCGGTGAGCCGATCGTGGAGAGCGTCGACGTAGAAAGTGAACCGGTCGGCATCCGCATCATCGTCCCGTCGCGACAAACGGCGGACAATCTTGCCGGGTTCGCGGTCGAAAAGCCACACGCCGACATACAGCGAGGTGTTGTCGTAGAGAATGCGTATTTCCGTGCGCTCCGTCGCCGGCTCACCTTCCTGGGGCTCGATTTGGTGAAAGTTTCCGCCGACATCGGCCGTCTTCCACACGGGCTCGTCCAGACGTCCGTCGATGGTTGGCGCCGTATCGGCGTGATGAGCGCGCAATTCGGCCGGCGTCGAAGGGTTCTGAGCAAGGATTGCCGCTGCCAGGATCAGGGGGAGAGCGTGCATCGCGGGAGATAGACTCGCAGAAATTGAAATTGAGAGCAATTGGGCTGCGGCGGTGAAGCGGTAGAGTTAGAATGAGCGGCATGAGACACACAAACATTCTCGCCGTTTGTTTGCTTGCCGCACTTGTCCTTTCCCGATGCGCTCCATCGGCATCTTCCACTGCAGCTCCAGACCCGATCAGCGGAACCTGGGTCGGCGAATGGGGCCCGAGCCCGACGCGCCAAACCGAAGTCACCGTCGAACTGAAGTGGGACGGCACGACGCTGAAGGGCACCGTGGATCCGGACCGCAAACCTTTCGAGCTCACGAAGGCCTCGTTCGATCCGAAGACCAACGCCGTGACCATGGAACTGGATGGGCCGAACAGCAGTCGCGAAACCGTCCACTACGTCATAGAAGGGAAAGTCTCGGGAACCACAATGTCGGGCACCTTCGACCGTGCCGGCGAGAAGGGCACCTTCAAGATCCAGAAGAAGTAGTTGGATCAGCGCTAAAAACCAAGGGCTGGCCACGGGCAGGCTGAGCGGCCGGGCTGGGGTCTGGCAGGTCTTATCCCTTTCATTGACATAGAACGTATTTGAAGGGATTATGCTCCCAGCAAATAACGAGTTCTACGGGCGAGGCTTTAAAGCTTAGGAGATCGATGTAATGCGAAATCGGTTTTGGGGTTTTGTTGTTCCGTTGATAGTCGCAGCATCATGCGCGGTGATGCTGGTTCAGTTGGGAGTTCATGCGCAGGCACGCGGAGCTGCTCCAGCTCAGGCTGCGCCCGCGGTTCCGGCGTATCGAGCCCCACGCACAGCGGATGGCCATCCCAATTTGAGCGGAATCTGGCAGTCGATGAATGAAGCCAACTGGAATATCGAACCCCACTCGGCCGATACCTGGCGCGTCTCTGCCCTGGGCGCGGTAGACGCCACGCCTCCGGGGGCAGGGATTGTGGAGGGTGGGACCATTCCCTACCTGCCTGCAGCGCTGGCCAAGAGAAATGAAAACTTCAAAAACCGGCTGACGCTCGATCCCGAGATCAAATGCTATCTACCCGGCACGCCGCGCGCCATGTATCAGAACATGCCGTTTCAGATCATTCAGGGAACGGAGTTCATCGCGATTGCGTTTCAGTATGCCGGCACCCTGCGCACCGTCTATATGAAACCAACTCCCGGTCCGGCCGATAGCTGGATGGGATGGTCCAACGGAAAATGGGAAGGCGAAACGCTGGTCATCGACACCAAAGACTTCAACGGCATGGCCTGGCTCGACCGAGCCGGAAATTTTACGAGCGATCAACTACATGTCGTCGAACGCATCACGGCAACAGGTCCGGATCATCTGAACTACGAAGCGACCATCGAAGATCCAAAGACCTTTTCCCGGCCCTGGAAAATCAGTTTCCCGCTTTATCGCCGCAAGGAAGCAAACGCGCGGCTGCTCGAATTCAAATGTGTCGAATTTGCCGAAGAAGTGATTTACGGAAAGCTGCGCAAAGGCGCAACCAATTAGGTTAGGAGGCTCAAAATGAACAATAAATGGCTGGCATCACTAGGCGCGACAGCCCTTGCCCTCGGGATTTCGGCAGCGCTACTCGCGCCGCAACCAATAGCAGGTCAAGCGGGTACTGTTGCCCAGAAGGCCGCAGCGGCGGCCGCGGCAAACGCGGCGACGAAGCCGTGGACAGGTAAGACGCCCGAAGGCGTGCCGGACCTGCAGGGATACTGGACGAACAACAGCTATACACCGCTGCAGAGACCGGCAAACCTCGGCGACAAAGCGACGCTCACGCCAGACGAATTGGTCGAAGCGAACAAGAGAAGGGCCGAAGCGGAGGCGGGGCGTGCAGAAAACAATGCGCCTGGCACAACCGCCGACGTTCACTATGACTTCACACAGTTCGGATTGGATCGCAGTCAGACCCGGCTCGCCAACGATTCGCGCACCGGAATGATCACCGATCCGCCGAATGGACAGCTTCCTCCCACAGTCGCGGCAGATGCCGGAGCGGCCGGTGGCCGCGGCGGGGCCAGAGGTGCCGGTGGCGGAGCGCCTGCGGCTGGCGCTGGGGGACGTGGTGCGGCTGGCGGCGGACGCGGCGCAGGTGCCGCCGCAGCTCCCGCAGCGGGTGCACGGGGCGCAGGCGGTGGCGGCGGAGCCAACTACAACTCCGTGAACGATATTCCCATTGGATCGCGCTGCATCTGGACAAACACGGCGGGCCCGATCATGATGCCTCCGGGATACAACCCGGCGTATCAAATCATCCAGGGACCCGGCGTCGTCATGATTCTCATTGAGAATCAGCATGAAGTTCGGGTCATCCCTACAGACAATCGTCCCCACGCTCCTTCGGCCGTCAAACCGTATCTTGGCGATTCGACCGGCCATTGGGAAGGCAATACGCTGGTCGTCGAGACCACCAATTACAATCCGCGCGTTCTGACTGGAACGTTCCAGGGCACGGGCCCGGATCTGAAAGTCATCGAGAAGTTCACGCGGCTCACCGGCGATCAGATCAAATACGAATTCACCGTGAGCGATCCGAAGAAATGGACCGCGCCGTGGACAGGCAACATGCCTTTCGTGAAGATCAACGGACCGATTTTCGAGCATGCGTGCACCGAGGGCAATTTCGGCATCTACAACACGTTGAACGCCATGCGGCTCGAAGAGAAGAAGGCTGCGGAAGCCGCCGCGGCAAAGCAGCAGAAATAGGAGAAATTAAATGCGAACGAAGCTAGCCATTGGAATGAGCTGTCTCGCTTTGCTGGCCGCAGTGCCGGCAGCGATGGCACATCATGCATTTGCCTCGGAATTCGACGTGACCAAGCCCGTAACGCTGAAGGGCACCATGTCGAAGTGGGACATGGTCAATCCACACTCCTGGTTCCACCTCGATGTAAAGGACGCCGCCACTGGAAAGGTCACGGAATGGATGATCGAAGGCGGAAGCCCGAACACCTTGATCCGTCTGGGCGTAACCAAATACACGATTACGCCCGGCACGGAACTCACCGTCGAGGGATATCAGGCGAAGGAAGGGACAAACAAAGCTGTCGGCCGGAACTTCATCCTGAAAGATGGATCGAGGCTTTTCCTTAGCCTGAGTGGCGCAGTTCCCGGCGGAGCGGCCGAGCCCAAGTAATCAGACCAGACCAAAACAAACAGCTCCTGAAAGAGAAGGCGCCACGCAAAACGTGGCGCCTTCTCTTTTGGTCCTGCCGCTATTTCGCCTTGGGCGCGGGTGCCGGTTTCGCGAACCTCGATGCGTCAATCGCGACGTTGGCTTGGACCTGCGCAAGCTGGGTAGTGGACTGTCCGTTGGTCCACGTCAGGACCCACTTGAAGGGAACCTTCACGCCGGCAACATCGCGATAATCGCTGTAATCGATCTCGAACGGTACGCGACCGACCGCGGTGTCGACATAGCGCAGCACGCGCACCAGCAGTCCGCTGGTTCCGTCGAAGTAGAAATTGACGGGCGCCTTTCCGGGATTGGTCCCCTGCAGAACGCGAACCAGCTTGTCGTCAATGCCCGTCGCGCTCGCTCGCCAATTGGCAAATGCCCCTTTGAGGTTCGCTGGAAACATCAGTATTCCATCGAGCTTTGCGCCTTCGAAATTTCCGCCTGAGGGTGAATACAGCGGCAAAGGTTTGTCGGACCCTGCAATCCAGGCGTTAGTGCCGTCGAAAACTCTCGCGTTATCTCCGACTGTCATGTGGACGATCATGGCGCGTTGAGACGGCGCTTTGGCATAAATATCCATCGGCACCAGCGTCTGTTCTGTCTCGAATCCAATATAGGTTCCCTTGGCCGAATAGCTGGTAAGCGCTGCTACGCGTTGAGCTCCTCCCAGCGCCTGGAGGTACTTGTCGAAGATTTGATCGACTGTAGGTCCGCCGGGAATGTTGGCAATCACAACGTCGTTCGCATCTTCCACAGGCGGAGCGTATTGTGCGGCCAGACTCGGCAGAATTCGCGGCTTGATATCGCCGCGATGACACGTGTAGCAGGTGACAGAACGCACCCTGCTGAAATTGGTCTTGTTGATCTCGTTGACCATCGCCACCATCCGGCGCGCTGTCCGCTTTAGCGGTGTCTCGTCGGCAAATCTGTCCCATCCGCCGACGCTTTCCGGGACGTGGCAGTCGATGCAGTTCAAAGTGAGGGCGGAGGAAAACATCCCCATCGTGTCCATGAATTCATCGACCGGAATCCCTTTAAGAGCGGTAACGTTCTTGAAGACTTCTTCCGCCATTGGCTGCCTCTGCGCCTGGCTGGCAGGTGCGGCCGCCGCTGCAGTTCCACGCTGTGCGGCCGGGGCGGCCGGCGTTGCAGCTCCACGTTGCCCGGCAGCAGGCGCTGCAGTTCCACGCTGCCCCGCTGGTGCGGCCTGGCCGTGTGCCATCCCGACGATCAACAGACACGCTGCTGTTATACCTGCGACACCAAATACCAATCGGCTCGATCCGAACTTCATGCTGGCTCCCTTCAAAAATGATCCAAGAATGTGTGGAGTGACCGGCAGTATATGCTTGGAGGCATGCCCAGGCAATGGGTCGAATAGCGCTGTGAACCGCCAAGACACCAGGAACGCCAAGGGGAGCAAGTGACAAGGCTCCCTGATCTTCCTTTTTGGTGCCTTGGCGGTTACGTCCCCCTGTGATAGGTTTCCGGAATCGAATTCAGGATGAGCGGCTGCGAACGAGCGGAGCGAATGTGAGCCCGATAGGGCGAAACCATCAAGTAATGCAAGCCGTCGCGAAGCGTGAGCGCGGTAGCGCGAAACCTTAAATGCACGGCGCAGCCATGAATGAAGGCAGCCATGAATGAAGAAGGAGGTCCCCGCCATGATGACCGCTTTGGCTTTTATGCTGTTCGCGACGGTCGCGCAACAACAGTCGGCTTGTGAAGGACTGAAATCGCTGTCCCTTCCCAATGTGACGATTACCGCCGCCGAGTTCCGATCGGCGGGCGCTGCGCCGTCCGCGCGAGGCGGGCGAGGCGCTGGCCCGCAACTGCCCGCACACTGCCGCGTGGCAGCGGTCCTGGCACCGTCTTCGGACTCGCACATCGAGATGGAACTGTGGATGCCGGCCGAGAACTGGAACGGAAAGTTTCTGGCGGTCGGTAATGGGGGTTGGGCGGGCGCGATCGAGACGGGCGCCATGGCCACAGCGCTGGGCCGCGGCTATGCCACCTCATCGAACGACACCGGCCACAATCGCACTGCCGGGGCAGATGGCCTGTTTGCTTTGGGCCACCCCGAAAAGGTTCTCGATTTCGGATATCGCTCGATGCACGAAATGACCGTTCAGTCGAAAGTCCTGATCAATGCCTTTTACAAACAAACCCCGCGCCTCTCTTACTATCAGGGTTGCTCGACTGGCGGACGGCAAGGCCTGATGGAAGCGCAGCGCTATCCTGAAGACTTCGACGCCATCATCGCAGGCGCGCCGGTGTACAACCAGACGCGGCTGCACGCGTCTCAAATGTCGCTCATGGTGGACATGCTCAAGAAGCCGGAAAGCATCCTGTCTAATGCGAAAAAGACGGCGGTCGGCAATGCCGTGCTTGGCGCGTGCGACGCGCAGGACGGAGTGAAGGATCAACTGATCACCAATCCTCAGATGTGCAAGTTCGATCCCGCACAATTGCTTTGCAAAGCAGGCGATGCGGAGAACTGTCTGACGGCTGCGCAGGTCGAGACCGCGAAGAAGGCCTATTCGCCGGTGAAGCTCAAAACCGGCGAGATGGTCTATCCCGCGCATTCGCTGGGATACGAAGCAGGCTGGCGCATGCCGACGGCAGGTGGCACACCTCCAAGTCTTCCGGGCGACTCGTTCCGCATCCTTGGTCATCAGGATGAAAAGTGGGACCTGAATTCTTTCGATCTCGATAAGGATCTCGCACTCGCGCTGAAGAACGGCGGCGATGCAATCGACGCGATCAACACCGATCTGTCCAGGTTCAAGGCGCGTGGTGGAAAGCTGCTGATGTGGCACGGTTGGGCAGATCCCGGGCCTGCTCCGGAAAACACCATAAATTACTTCAATGCGGCGGGTAAGCAAGCCGGGGGGAATACCAGTGACTGGATGCGCCTCTTCCTCCTTCCCGGAGTCGCTCACTGCGGCGGCGGCAATGGCCCGGATCAAGCCGACTATCTCACGCCAATGGAAAAGTGGCGGGAAGGCGGAACCGCACCGGCGCAAATCGTGGCTTCGAAACGCGATAACAGTATGACGCGCCCGTTGTGCCCTTATCCTCAAGTCGCAAAATACTCGGGCTCCGGCGACACGAACGACGCGAAGAACTTCACGTGCGCGGCGCCGTAGCGGCTCTAATCCGAAAAAAAGCCGTTGAACCGCCAAGACGCCAAGGTCGCCAAACAATACGATAGCGTCCTGGGTTTTTGACGCTCACGCGGAAGGTGACGTGGAGGAATTTGCCGAACCCTTGCCCGGCTATACGACAGTAGCTAATCAGGCAAAATAGTGGTGGGACATAGCCTGAAGGATTTCGCGAACTTCGAGGGCTTTTTCTTCGATGGTTTTGCGGCGGTCGGAAGCTTTGGGCGAGAGCTGCTCCAATTGGAGCAGCTCCGCGGTTGCGAGGATCACGCCCATTCGATTATTAAGGTCGTGGATCCATTTTCGCAGAGCAGCCAACTCTGGATTCTGCGTCTCTTCATCATCCATATTTGGCTACTCTATCATGGGGTTCGGGCTATCGCATCAGGTTCAGGGTTTCCTGCATGATCTGATCCGTAGTCGTGATGATACGGGCGTTGGCCTGATATCCCCGCTGGTAGGTGATGATCTTCGTCAATTCGGACGCCATGTCGACGTTCGACTGTTCAAGCGCTCCACCCATCAGCGTTCCGAGACTGGAATCTCCGGGCACGCCCACACGGTTGACACCCGATTGCGGGGTTTCGCTGAAGAGGCCGGATCCTTCGGAGCTCAAACCTTCCTCATTGCTGAACTGTGCCAGTACGATTTGTCCAACATTCATTGTCAGTCCGTTGCTGAAGGCGGCAGACAGCATTCCGTTTGGCATGATCGAGATAGTGCTCATTGAGCCCGCAGCGGAGCCGTTCTGATCGACGACGCCCATTTCGTTGGGGCTTGCGAATCCGGTGATACCGGATGAAGTCGTGTTGCCGGCAAGCTTCCAGGTTATGGGAGACAGGGACGCGCCGTTGGCCAACTTCGGGATTGTCACACTGCCCGGCGGTACACCGAGATCCGCCAGTGGCGGTAACGTCGTAGGATCAGGTCCCACATACGACGAGACCAAAGCTCCTGCGCTATCGAACACCAGCGCGCCTGCAGTCGGTGGAGTAGTGGCGACGGCACCGGTCAAAAGACTGAACTTCTTGGTGCTCGTAGGGCTGGCGCCTGCGACCTCGTTCTCAGGGATTGTCAGGTCATAGCGCCATCGCGTCACCGGCGTCGTCGTGCCGCTGATCTCCTTCTGGAGAGACAAGGTCGCCATGTGACCTTTTCCCTGCGAGTCGTAGAGTTGTACGGTCGCGGAGAACTGATCGCCAGTCGCAGCGTTGGCGTCGAGGTTCATGCCGAGACGGAATTCCGTTGTCGGAACAGGGGACATGAGGCCGGTCGGAACCTGGATGTTGCCAATACCGAGATTCGGATCGATGGCGCCGGTCTGCGGATTACGGATATGACCCTGAATGTTGAAGTTGTTCTCCCCGACAAGATAGCCGTCGCCATCGAGATGCATGCTTCCAGCGCGCGTGTAAAAGCGCTTGCCGCCGTCGGATTGCACCAGGAAGCCACGTCCCTGAATCGCTACGTCGAGCGGGTTGCTCGTATTCTGGACGCCGCCCTGGGCGAAGGTGTTGTGAATCCCTGATACCTGGGTGCCCAATCGTCCGAGTACGTCACTGAAGGAGATGCTCGAAGCTTTGAACCCTATGGTATTGAGGTTTGCCAGATTGTTACCGACGACGTTCAGTCCCTGGCCGTTGGCGTTGAGGCCCGCGAGCCCCGTCGTAAAAGTATTCAGACCCATTAGAATGCCTCCTGTGTTGGACTCGTTTCGTTTTGCGTACCCGCGCTTGGCGTGCCCAAGTCTTGTGTGCCCAGGTTTTGCCCGCTCAAGAGTTGTTGGACCGTGTCCAGCGTGCCGCTTATCTTGGTTAATTCTTCAAGGCTGCTGAACTGCGCGAGCTGCGATACGAATTCGCTGCCTTCCATCGGATTCAGCGGGTTTTGGCCTTTGATTTGTGCGACCAGCAGTTGCAGGAACTGGTTCTTCTGTTCCTGAGGCTTCGTTGTTGGCGGTGTCTGCGAAGTCGTTAGCGCAGCTGGCAGACTGGATGTGATTGGTTCCATTTCATCTCCTCTTTCGCTTTTCCTTATCGCAACGGGTCTGCCAAACGCCACCATGGGCGAACTGACGACATCAGAAGGAGTTATCGGAAGGCTCGTCGTCGCCGGGGTAGGCTGTTTCGTCCAGGTCGGCAAAAACTGCTTCCGGCTTCAGCGCTTTCTTGCGAGGGGACTCCTGATGAGACTCGCGGCCACTTTCGGTAGCGGATCCAAACCTGCTGAAGTCGAGGCTGACGGTATGCGGATTATCGCGGCGAAGTTCATGCATCAACAGTGGCGACGCATTCTGAAGATTCTCACGCAAGCGCTCCGTGGCGGCTCCGACCTGTACGGCAAGTTCGCCATTACGCTCGCGAATCACGACGCGGACCTCCGATTGCGAGTCTCCAATATCTATCGATATCTGACGCACGATGGGAGGGGGCGCTGGCGGATCGATCGCCACCTGCACACGCTGGACAGCTTCGGGAGCAGTAATCAAAGGTGTTTCGGACTTGCCACCAAAGACCGATGAAGCAGCGGCCGTGGAATCGATCACGTCTGTAGAGCCCTTGACTGGCTTGGGTTGCGTAAGATTTGGCTTCCACTGGCCCTGGGCGAATCCCGGAAACGCCGCGACTCGAATTAATTTCGGCTGGACAGTCGCAATTTCGAGCTCCGTCTTGAACTCGTAGCGCCGAACGTCAAAATCCTTCAGATTGATCAGGGGTTTCAACGGTGCATCCGGCTTCGCAGTTTCGAGTTTGGTTGCCTGGGGCTCCTCTGCAGACGACAAAATGGAAGGTTGCTCCTGAGAGGTCTTCGGCTGCGCCGTGGTCTGGGGCTGTCCCGGTTGGGACGAAATCTGTGGAACCGTATCGAGCAGCGCCTGAAGCGCCATGAGCGGGTCACTCTCCGAAACGCGCGGTACGTCCGGAGATTTCTTGTCTTTCGGTATTTCTACGGACGCGATGGGTTTCTCAATCCCAACCAGCGATGCGACGGCGGCGAAGAGCTCCGGCAATGCGGGCTGTGCGGGCGTGGCCGGAGCTGGAGCCTCAGGCAATACGGAAGCCGTCGGAAGGGACGGAGGCTCTTGTATCGGCGGGGTTTCCGGTGCAGCCGACGTTGTGGGAATGGGTTCAGCACCCTTCAAGCCTTTCAAGGCAGAGAGTGAAGCGTTACCGAGCAGCGCTTGAAGTGCCGCCAGGAGATCGCTTTCCGGACTGTCTGGTGTCCCGGAAGTCTTGGTCTGTTTCGGGGTTTCCGCAGGACCCGTCGGTTTATCGATACCTTCGAGCCGACTTGAAGACCTCGTCAGGGCGCCGACAACGGCGAGCAGTTCCGGCAACGCAGACTTCGCGGGCGACACGGTCGGGAACAAACCGTGAAGCAACGATTCGATATTGGTCCGAGGCGACGAAGTCTCGCCTGTTGTAGAGGTTGGCTGGGCAGTCGGCAGAGAAGGATTCTTTTCGACGGTCGGGGACAGACCCTGAAGCAACCATTCGATATCCGTCCGAGGTGAGGAAGTCACCCCCGTCGTAGAGCTTGGCCGGGCAACCGGCTGAGAAGGATTCGTTCCGGGGAGGCATTCCTGTCCATCGTCCCCATCCCCTTCTGACACTTGATTCTCTGGAAGTGGTTGGGCGGTCTTGAAGCCCTTTGTGGCATTGAAGGGAGCGATACCGAGCAGCGCTTGAAGTGCCGTCAGGGGATCGCTTTGTATTTGAGCGTCAGCAGGCTGTTGCCCTTTTGGCGTTTCGGCAGAGCCGGCGGGTTTCTCAATCCCCTGGGCCAGATTTGAAGACCCAACCGAAGACCCAACCATCGATGCGACGGCAAGAAGCCCCGGCAACGCGGACTCCGTAGAGGGAACGACCTCGGACAAACCCTGAAGCAATTGGTCGAAATCCGTCGAGGTTGACGGAGTCGCCTCTCCCGGTGTGGCCGACGATAATTCAGCTGACGGTTGCGTTGCGCCGAACGCCGCCAGCGGCGGGGCCAGAGTCGCTTGCAGAGCGAGATTTATTCCGAGCATGTAGTGCTATTCGTACTCCCGGCCCCGCTCTTTGCACCTGCGGTTCCGGAATTCGCCGGGTGTGCTCTGCGACTCCCATGGCGCTGAACGCATGGCATTTGGGGGTGGGAAGGCGCTGGGTGATCGAACTGATGGGATTGGGCAATCTCTGCCGAACCTGCCGAATTTGCCGGGTGAGTTGCCAATTTCGCTCGAGAGAATACCTGTTGTAGTATCGCGTGTTCCCCGGAACAAAATTCATCGGAGTTGTGATCGTGGGTACGGGTCCCTCGTCGGGTTGTATCACCGTCATCGAAAAACTCCCCGATGGCCGGTCGATCATAATTATTTGCTGCCCGGATAACGGCGGCCGGTTCGGTTGCAGTTCGATGATCTTCAAAGCCTAATTCGCGTTTTCTGATCCCTTAGCGGACTGTGCGTGGCGAGCGAATCGTCCGACGCTCATGTCGTCGGCCTGCTTCTGTTCCATGACGTCGACACTTCGCTCCCACTCCTGCAGGCGCCGTTCCTGCACGCGCTCGACGATCTTTTTGTCCTTCATGGTTTCGCGCCATTCCGCGCGGCGCTTTTCCAGCATTTGCATGGCCTTTTCGACATCCTGCGCGATCCGGCGAGCTTTCAGATTGAGACTCAGGATATGCCGGTCCCGCGCTTGAATCTGGTGTCCGCTGAAGTTCTTCAGGCATCCAATCTCTTCCCGCGTGAGCTGAATTTGCAGGGCATTGTTGTGCGCCTCTTCCTCAAAATAGCGGACGAGGGCTTCGGCTTCGCGCACTCCGGCTTCTGCGGCAGTGACATAGGTCTCGCGCACTTCCACAAGGCGCTCGATACGATCCAGGCTGCGCCGCGTTTCGTTCATGGCAGATTATTTTGCGAGAGCGAGCAATCCGTCGCGTGTGGTTCGCATGTCCGAAGGGTCTTCCGCGCGCTGCTTCAGGAATCCATTAATGGAATCGATGCGCTCGACGGCGAGGTCAATGCGGGGATTGGATCCTTTCTTGTAGGCCCCGATATTGATGAGGTCCTCGGAATCGCGATAGGTGGCGAGCATATCTCGGACCGAATAGGAGGCCTTGCGGCTTTGTTCATCCACGAGCTGGGGCATCAACCTGCTGTTGCTTGCGAGAATGTCGATGCAGGGATAGTGTCCACGTCCGGCAAGATTTCGATCGAGCACGATATGCCCGTCGAGAATCGAGCGGACGGAATCGGCGATGGGATCGTTCATGTCGTCGCCTTCAACAAGCACGGTGTAGAAAGCCGTGATGCTTCCGGTCTTGAATTTGCCAGATCGTTCCAGCAGGCGAGGCAGCATCGAGAAAACCGACGGTGTGTATCCTTTGGACGATGGCGGTTCGCCTGCAGCAAGACCGACTTCTCGCTGGGCCATGGCGAAGCGCGTCACGGAATCCATCATCAGCATCACGTTCAAGCCCCGGTCTCGAAAGAACTCGGCCGCCGCGGTGGCCGCAAATGCAGCGCGGATGCGGACCAGCGCCGGCTGATCCGATGTCGAAGCGAAGACGATGGAACGTGCGAGGCCTTCTTTGCCGAGGTCGTTTTCAATGAATTCCCGAACCTCGCGTCCTCGCTCGCCGACCAGAGCGATGATGTTGATGTCCGCCGAGGCATAGCGCGCCAGCATTCCAAGGAGAGTACTTTTGCCTACGCCGCTTCCTCCGAAAATACCGATGCGCTGCCCGATGCCACAAGTCAGCAAACTGTCAATCGAGCGAACGCCCGTCTGCATGGGCTCGCGGATGGGCTCCCGATCAAGCGGATTGGAAGGCTCCGCGTAGAGCTGCTGGTGAACCGTCGCCGCAGGAAGAGGCTTTCCATCGATGGGCACGCCGAGACCATCGAGCACGAAGCCTTTGAGGCCTTCACTCATGCCTATGGATGCAGTCTTGCCGGAAACCCGGAGCAGGTCGCCCTGGCGGATGCCGTCGATTTTTCCCAACGGCATCGTCACGACACGGCCACCTGAGAATCCGACAACTTCTACCGGAAAACGCCTTTTCCCGTCCGTGAGCCAGCAAACACTGCCGACTGTCGCGTTCGGTCCGTGGGACTCGATGGAATTGCCGACGATCTTGTCGACAACTCCGAATTCCGTTAGCGGGTCCGTCGATGCAAGGCGATCGTAGTAACGCGAGAGGTTTAATGTGTTAGTCATCGAGCAGCGCCCGCCCGATAATCTCGAGTTGTCCGGCGAGCCGGCCGTCCACATGGGTCTGTGTCGAATCGAGCACGAAATCTCCTCGTTCCAGCGAGGGATCTTCGGCCACGGAGATCGATGTGTTGGAAGACCGCATGGCGCTGTCGATTCGCGCGTGATCGAAAGAACTGACACGGACCGCCACAGAAGTTTGTCCCTGGACGCGCTTCAATGCGACGGATACAAGGGCGCCGATCAAGTCGGGATCCATTGAGATCTCACGCTGGACAATTTTCTTCGCAACGGCAAGCGCGAGGCGTACGGCTTCCTTCTCCATGGCCACACGCAAGGACGCATGAACAGCCGCCAGTTCGTTGACACTGCGGTCGTATCGCTGGACTGCAGCGGACACCATGCGCTCGCCCATCTGTTTGCCGATACGTTCGCCTTCTTTGTAGCCCTGCTCGAACGCCTGCTTCTCGACGTTCATCACGTGGTCCTGACCCAGGATTTCGGTGACGACTCCGGGGGAGGCGGCAGTCACGCTGGCGGTGACCCTAACTTTCTTGATACGGTCGTCGCCCCGGATAATTCTAGACGACATACTCATCGGCGCCGCCGCCGCCGGTGTTGATCAGGCCTTCTTCTTCGAGCTTTCGGACAACTTCGACGATACGCTGCTGGGCCGCGTGAACGTCCTTGGTCTTGACCGGCCCCATGATTTCCATTTCTTCCTTCATCATTTCGACGGCGCGGCCAGACATGTTGCGGAAGAACTGCTGTTGCTGTGATCCATTTGAGCCCTTGAGCGCGTGCGAGATCGTCTTCTTATCCACACGCTGGATAATTTCGCGAATCGCTCCGTCGTCGAGCGTTGCGATGTCTTCGAAAATGAACATCAGTTCGCGAATCGAATTCGCGATCTCCGGTTTCGTCTGATCCATCATTTCGAGAACGGCACGGCTGCGGCGGCGTTCCAGGCGGTTGAAGAGTTCAGCCACGGCGCGGATTCCGCCGAACGCGTCGCTGTGGGCATAAGTGCCCACCGGCTTGAGTTTTTCTTCCAGCACTGCAGAAATGCCGCGAATCACCTCGGGAGTAATGGTTTCGAGACTCGCCATGCGGACGGCGACCTCGGCCTGAATGGTTTCCGGCAACGAGTCCAACACCTGCGCCGAAGCGGTGGGCGTCAGATGCGCCAGGATCAAGGCGACCGTCTGCGGATGTTCGTTCTGAATGAACTGGGAGAGCTGAATCGGATTCAGCCGGTCGATTGCATCGAACGCATTCGTGCTGGCATAGCTCGAACTGAGGCGTTCCATGATGCGCTTGGCCGGTCCGGCGCCCAGGGTTCTGAGAATGACTTTCTTCGCGTAATCGACGCCGCCTTCGGAGACGAACCGGTTCGCGACCAGAGTCTGGTAGAGCTCCTCCGCCGCTTTTTCAGCATCGTCTGCGCCTGTCGGGCCAACTCCGGAGATAGCGCGGGAGATCGATTCGATTTCGGTTTCCGTCAGATGGCGGAGGACTTCGGCTGAAGTCTCCTCGCCCAAAAGGACGAAGAGAGTCGCCGCCATTGTCGAGTCGCCCATTTTCATTTGTTCTTCTCGTCATTGAGCCACACGCGAACGAGGCGTGCGACGGTTTCGGGATCCTGCTGGGCATGTTCTACAACGCGCTTGCGAATGAGATCCATGCGGGAAGCCTGGGGCAGCGGCAACAATTCACGCTCGGCAGTGTTGGCGTAAGCGTCCGGTTCAGGCGCTGTGCCGCTGTTCTGGAGGCGCGCTTCGAGCTGGCGAACCGTCATCGGCGTTTGCGCTCCACCAGCGCGAGGAAGTGAACCGGCAGCCCCACGGCCAGCCAGCGCGTCGGCCGGCGCCCACGCCGCGGAGAACACACTCTTCTGAACAGGCCGAATGAACAATAGATAGACCAGGACGAAGACAAACGGAATGAGCAGGTAACGCAGCCCAGTCAGAATCGTCGGCGCCTGCTTCTCCAGGAAAGTCTGTTCCTTAATATTTTCCACTTCGTTGTCAAACGACAGATTCTCGACGATGAGCTGATCTCCGCGTTCCGCATTGAATGCGATCGCGGCGGACACCAGATCCTTGTACTTCTTCATCTCTTCCGGCGTTCGGGCGATGCTCTTGGTTTCAGTCTTGCCTTTGGGAGTCGTGGAGTTCGTCGTCTGGTTGTCGAGGATCACCGCGACAGACACTCGTTCAACCTTGCCGACTGGATTCAGGACGTGCTTCACAGATTTGCTGACTTCGTAGTTGATGAGTTCGTTCTGGTTCAGCGGAAGAGGACCCACTACCGGGGTTTCTCCGGGGGCCGCGGGCGTCGCCGGCGTGCCGGCGGCCGGCGGAACCGAGCGAGGTCCGACAATGCCACCTACGCCTTTGGAGTTCGGCGCGTTTTCCTGGTTGCGTTGCGTGCTCTTGATCACGCTGCCCATCGGGTCGTATGCCTCGATTGTTTCTTCAACCTGCTGGAAGTTCATTGCCACCGAGACTTGAGGTCGAACTTTCCCGGTGCCGACGGTAGGCTCGAGAATCTGCACGATCTTCGCAGCCAGATCGGTTTCCATCTTTTGGCGAACGTCGAGCTGCTGGCCTGTAAGTGAATTCTCTCCATCCGAGCGGGAAAGAATCTTGCCGCGATAGTCGATCAGTGTGATCTTGTCCGGAGTCAGCCCCTTCACCGCACTGGCCACAATGTTCACGATCCCCTGCACTGACGAAGAGGGAAGGCTGCGTCCATTCTTGAGCTTCAGGATGACAGAAGCCTTGGTCTGCTCTTCGCTGTTCTGATAGAGAGACTCGCGGGCCATCACGAGGTGGACGCGGGCGGCGGCAACCTCATTCAAAGTCATGATGCTTCGCGCCAGCTCGCCCTCCAGAGCGCGTTGATAATTGACCTGCTCCTGGAAGTTGGTCAGCCCGAAGTTTGTGCGGTCGAAAATCTCGAAGCCGACGCGGCCGCTTTCCGGGAGGCCTTCACTGGCGAGCTGAATCCGGACTTCGGACAGCTTGTCGGAAGACACGCGAATTGTCGTGCCGTCGTTGGTGAGTTGATACTTCACTTCCGGCATGGACTGCAGCTTCGTGACAATGCTCTGGGCTTCGGTCGGATCGAGATCCGAATAGAGGACCTGGTATTCGACCTTGTTGACGTAATAGACCATCGCCCACATCAGAACAACCACCATGCCGGCGGCGAACACCATGCCGAGCTTTTGCTGCAGGCTGTAACGAGCGAGAAATGCTTTGATTTGAGAGGTTATCGCTGCCGAATTCATACTAGACCTGCGACTTCATGATCTCCTGATATGCAGAAACGATCTTGTTGCGAACCTGCATCATGGTTTGGAACGAGAGATCCGCTTTCTCGAGCGCGATCATGACGGAGTGCAGATCGGTCTTTTCATCGAGGAACTTCTCCAACTCTCCGCTGGAGTTTTTTTCGAGGTTGTTGACCTGGTCGATGGCATCTTTCAGAAAGTTTCCGAAAGAAGCACCGCCCGCTCCCGTCCCTTCTTTGGCAGAAGTGGGCGACGGCTGCGGAAATGCCCGCTGAATATTGTTGTAGACGGAGAAGTCAGCCATACCTACCTGCCAATCTCCAGCGTCTTGGTGATCATCGATTTCACGATGTTGATCGCAGCCAGGTTGGCCTCGTAACTGCGGGAGGCTGAAACCAGGTTTGCCATTTCTTCCATCGAATTCACGTTGGGATAATCAACGTAGCCTTCCTTGTCGGCGTCCGGATGTCCCGGGTCGAAGCGGCGATCGAAGGGACGCATGTCGTCCACGATGCCGGTGACTTCCACACCGGAAGCGCCGCCGTTGACAGACTCGAAGGTTTGACCAAAGGTCGTGGACTGGAACACGACATCCTTTCGGCGATAGGCGCCGCCTTCAGCCGTCCGCGTCGTATCGGAATTATTCAGGTTGCTGGAAGCAACTTCCACGCGCTGCCGCTGGGCCGTCAGGCCGCTGGCGTTAATTCTGAGTGCCGTAATCAGACTCATCCTTTGCCTCCATTACTTGATGCCTGCGTCCTATCGGCTTGCATTCGCAGACGCTCATCCATTGATTGCCGAGCGCAGCGTCCTGATCTTCTGGTTCAGGAATTGAACGAGGGCGATGTACTGCAGACCATTCTTAGAAAGCTCCGTCATCTCCCGATCGAGGTCTACAGTGTTGCCGTTGTCTTTGGCCGGGGTGCCGACTTCCAAAACGCGCATCCCGCTTTGCTCCAGCGGTTCGAGGTGCTCGGAAGAAGTCGTCTCGAGAGCAAGTGACTTCATCTGTTCGGAAAAGCTGATGTCCCTGGCCTTGTATCCCGGTGTGTCGATGTTTGCGAGATTGGCCGAAAGGGTCTGCTGGCGCTTTGCAGTCCAATCCAGCATGTTTTCGATGACCGGGAACATCTTGCCGCCGACGTTCATACGGTGACCTCCTCGACCCTGTACTCGCGGAGCTTGTTGCGAAGCGTTCGCAACGAGATCCCGAGAAGCTTGGAAGCATGGGTGCGATTGCCGCTGGTCTGCTCGAGCGTCGCCATGATGAGCTTGCGCTCCATTTCGCTGACGGAATGGCCGGCGTGCATCGGCGAGGCTTCCGGGTTTTCGACGCTCTGTTCGAACAGGTCGGAAGCCGTGATCTTCAGTTTGCCGCGAAGGGCAAACGATCGCTGTACCAGATTCTCGAGTTCCCGAACATTGCCGGGCCAGCCGTAGCGGCCAAGCAGTTCGATCGTTTCTGAATCGACCTGAGGATCGGTTTCATTGCCATAGCGCTTCATGAAGTAGCGCACGAGAGTCGGGATGTCGTCCTTGCGCTCGCGCAATGGCGGTATGCGCATCGGGACAACGTTCAAACGGAAATAGAGATCTTCACGAAATTGGCCGCGGGCAATCAGCTTGCGCAGGTCTTTGTTTGTCGTGGCGATCACGCGGACCTGAATCGGAATCGGCTTCCTGCCGCCTACACGGTCCACTTCGTGTTCCTGGAGAACGCGCAAAAGTTTCGCCTGAAGTATTGGAGCCATTTCGCCGATCTCATCGAGCAGGATGGTCCCGTTTTGCGCCAATTCAAATTTGCCGGGTTTAAAACTGTTGGCACCCGTAAAGGCGCCCTTCTCGTAACCGAAGAGTTCCGATTCCAGCAGGCTGTCGGGCAGCGCAGCGCAGTTGACTGCCACAAAAGGACCCTTTGCGTTCGCGCTGCTCTGGTGAATCCAGTGTGCGAGTAGTTCCTTGCCGGTGCCGCTTTCCGCCTGCACGAGCACGGTAGCCTGAGTCTTCGCGGCTTGAGCCGCGGAGGCCAGGAGCGCGCGCATTGAAGCATTTTCGGTGACAAGCTCCGTGGACTCGGCGCCCATGTGAGGCCGTGCCTGGCTGAGGCGCTCGAGCATTTCATCAAGAGCATCCTGCGAGAATGGTTTCACGAGAAAATCGTTGGCGCCGGCCTTGATGGCTTCAACAGCCATGGGCACGGTGCCGAATGCGGAAAGCACGACAACCGGAAGAGCGGGATTGGTTCGGCGAATGTGCTCGAGCAGTTCGAGGCCGTCCATGCCGGGCATCTTCAGATCGGTGATAACCGCCTGAACCTGGATGTTCTCCAGTTTGGCCGCAGCCTCGATTCCATTCGACGCCGTCTCGACCAGATGGCCCTTGCGGCGCAACGCCGTCTCCAGGGCGGAAAGCATTTGAATGTCGTCGTCAACAACGAGCAGGCGACTCATTCACAACCTCCCTTCCTTGTTGGCTGCGCGCTATCGCCTGAGGTTTCGCGCTAACGCGCTCACGCTCCGCGCGGTCTTGCATTCGCAGCCCCTCATCCTTGTGGGGCAAGTTAATGATAAAGCGCGAACCGTTCTCCGAAGACTCGACACTAACCCTTCCGTGGTGACTGTCGACGATGCGCTTGACGATGGAAAGTCCCAAACCGCAACCATCGCGGTGGGTCGAATACATAGGGTCGAAAATCCGGGCCATCATGGCCTTTGGAATTCCGGGCCCGCTGTCTTCAACGGTCAGCGTCACGCCGCATCCTGCGGCGTGGCCTGCCATCAAGCGAATCGTCCCATCCGTGGGCGTCTCTCGAAGAGCGTTCAACACGAGATTAAGCAACATCCTGTGCATCAACTCGTGATCAGCCACCACCACACAGTCCGGATCGCATCCTACGTCCAGTGAAATATGCTTTTGTGCGGCAAGAGGCTGCGCAACTGCTCGGATTCCTTCAAGCAGCGTGTTCACCAAAATCCGTTTTGGTGAAGGCACTATCGGCCGGCCAAACTGCAGAACGTTCGTTACGGAGTGATTCAGCAATCTCACGCTGCGAACAATCTGGTCGGCGAACTCCCCGTCAAGCATCGAAGCGTAAAGCTCGATGCTCGCCAGCGGGTTTCGAATTTCGTGAGCCAGCTCCATCGACATCTCACCCATTGCGGCAAGGCGCTCCAGGCGAATCCGCTGATCGCGCTCCTTCTCCAGATCCGAAGTCAGGACGCGAACCCGATCCTGAAGCTCACCGTAGGATTTTTCCAGCGCTTCCGAGGCGCTCTGAAACGTCAAGACCAAATCCTTTAGCAGATGGTGAGATTCCGGACGTCGTGCTGGGGCTGTACTGTTCATGCGCGCTGGGTAATGCAGCCCGCGTACCAATATGGCCGAATCGGTCCAGTAGGCAAAATCTGCCGTAAGCGATTGATTTATCGTGTGGGGTTGAACTCTGGCGGATTAAACAAACTTCCTACATGACGAAAGTATGACACAGACGGCGTCGGGTATAGCCAAGGCTCTGACGGGTTGCCTGGCATTCGGGTGTCAGAAATCCAGATGGGTCAATGTCTTGGACTCTCCAAAAGAATGGCACCGAGCCTGCCGACCATGGAATCGATCCTTTCCAAACGGGAGTCGATCGAAGAAAACTTGTCAGTGAGCATCTGTACCTTTTGAGAAAGGACGCGGTTGTCTTCGAGCAGCATCCGGTGCTCCAGGATCCGGTTGGCCACGATTTCAAGTTCGGCGAGTTGGAAAGGCTTGGTTAGATAGTCGAAGGCGCCCACTCGGATGGATTCGATGGCGGTCTCAATTGAAGAATAGCCCGTCATCACAACGACATGAGCGTGAGGTTGCTGTTCGCGGATGGCCCGGAGGACTTCGAGGCCATCTGGTCCCGGCGGCATCATCAGGTCCGTAAAAACGATATCGAATTCTTGTCCCAACTCGACCATGCGGATCGCTTCGGAGCCACACTTGGCCGAGCTTACGCGAAAGCGGCGAGTTTCAAGATACTCGCAGAGTGTCAAGCGAAGGTCACTGTCGTCGTCAACGATAAGGACCTTTGTTTTACTGGCAAAAAGCTCTGCAGACTGAACCATGACTGTCTCATCGGCAATTGTATTGAAAAGTTTAGTCATTATTTCATATGCTTAGCGGGCTTTAGGCAGGAGAACGGAACATGGATGTCACAAAAGAACAGATCCTCGTAGTAGATGATGAGGAGGACCTTCGGCAAGCGATCGTCGAAATTTTGACGGTTGAGGGATTCGACGTGCATGGAGTAGCTTCAGCCGAAGACGCTCATGAGATGCTCTCGCAAACCGCATACGATGTCCTCATCACCGATAACAACCTTCCGGGCAAGCAGGGAGTCGAACTCCTGGAAGAGACTTTGATGCGCTATCCGGAGACGGTCGGAATTGTGATCACCGGTTACGGCACCATTGAAACTGCAGTCCAGGCGATCAAGAAGGGCGCGTACGACTATTTGACGAAACCGTTCAAGCTGGTCGAACTGTCCATCATGGTTCGGAAAGGGTTGAAGGAACGGCGTCTCCGCTTCGAGAACCAGTACCTTCGCAGCCAGCTCAAGAGCAAATTCTCTTTCGACAACATTATCGGTAGCGGCCGAAGCATGGCGCGGATTTTTGAGTTGGTCGATACGATCGCCGGGCTCAACAGCACCGTCCTGATCCAGGGCGAAACGGGAACCGGAAAAGAACTCATCGCCAAGGCGATCCATTTCAACAGTCCGCGCAAGGACCAGAAGATGGTCAGCATCAATTGCGGCGCCATCCCGGAAAACCTCCTCGAGTCCGAATTGTTCGGTCACGTGAAAGGCGCTTTTACCGGCGCGGTAACGACTCGGATCGGGCGTTTCGAACAAGCACACGGCGGAACGATCTTCCTTGATGAAATTGGGAATATGCCGCAGCTGCTTCAGGTGAAGCTGTTGCGTGTGTTGCAGGAACGGGAGTTCGAACGGGTCGGCGGAAACAGCACGATTAAGGTCGATGTACGAATTGTCGCGGCCACCAGCTCGAACCTTGAGCAGATGGTGAAGGACGGCACCTTCCGAGAGGATCTTTACTACCGTTTGAATGTGATTCCGATCAATCTGCCTCCTCTTAGGGAGCGGCGTGAAGACGTGCCCTTGCTGGTCCAGCGATTCAACGCCCAGTTCTGCGATACGCACAAGCTGGAGCTGAAAACCATGTCACCGCAGGTCGTGAAAGCCTTGATGGGCTATGACTGGCCCGGAAATGTGCGTCAGCTCGAAAACATTGTCGAACGCATGGTAGCCCTGACAGGTAATCGCACGGCGATCATGCCCTCCGATTTGCCCTCAGAAATTCAGAATCGCGACGGTATGAACTACGTGCCGGTGATCGAGATTCCTGAGGAAGGCATCAACTTCACGAACGTCGTCACCGACATGGAACGCGAGTTGATCCTGCAAAGCCTCCGCAAAGCCAACGGCAACAAGAAACTCGCCGCCAAGTTGCTCAACCTCAAACGCACGACGCTGATCGAAAAAATCAAGCGCATCGGCCTTACCGAGCACATGGCCGCCGCCACTACAGCGTAAACAATTCGGGGAGAGAGTGGCCGTGTGTTGGGGCGCTCGGACAATCGATTCGGTCCTGCTCGACTTCTACGAGGTTCTATGACTGAAGACCTGACCAAGCGAGCGCAACTCCTGACGCAGTTGCGCAACATCTGTCTTCGCCTTCCCGAAAGCAGTGAAACCGTGAAATGGGGAAACCCGACGTTCGTCGCAGGCAAGAAACAATTCGCAGTCCTCGACCGCTATCACGATCGCTGGTGCATCGCATTCCTCGCCAAGCCGGCAGATCAGAAACAACTGCTCGCCAGGCAAGGATATTTTGCAGCGCCCTACGCTGCAAAATATGGCTGGGTTTGCCGCGATGCGGAAGGCCGGCTGAACTGGAAGGAAATCGAAAAGCTGATTGTCGACAGCTATCGGCTGGTCGCCTTAAAACGGATGCTTACAGCTATGGATGGTTGAGTCGGCTTGGACGGAAAAGTGAGGCGGGTTTTGGACGGAGGGGCAAAGAAAGCGGCACCAGAGGAGTTATCCTTGGGACATGTCCGTTCAGATCGTCTATGACTCCAAATACCTGCGGCACGATACCGGGCCAGGACATTTCGAAAACCCGCAGCGACTCGAATGCATCCTGCAGGCATTGGCCGAAGACCAAACCCTGAGTTCGCGAGTGGGCCGCCTTGCTCCAAAGGCAGCCCGGGAAGAAGACCTTCTACGCTGTCATCAAGCGAAAATGATCGCAGCCATCCGTGCGCATATCGAGCAAGGCGGAACGCATCTGGACGCCGACACACCCATATGCACCGAATCTTTTGAGATCGCGTGCCTGGCTGCCGGCGCCGCAGTCACAGCAGTAGATTCCGCCATGGCGGAAGAAGGAGGCCGCGCTTTCGCGATGGTACGGCCGCCAGGACATCACGCCACGGACCGTCGACCGATGGGTTTCTGCATTTTCAACAATGCGGCTGTCGCCGCTCGCTATGCTCAATCGGTTCATGGCATCGAGAATGTTCTCATCGTCGATTGGGACGTCCATCACGGAAATGGCACACAGGAAATTTTCTGGCAAGACCACAGCGTTTTTTTCTTGTCGACGCACCAGTCGCCGCACTATCCCGGCACGGGCGACCGCGATGAAACAGGAGAAGGAAAAGGCACAGGTTTCACCCTGAACATTCCCCTGCCCGCACAGACTTCCGCTCATGCCCATCGACACGCTTTCAGCGAAGCGCTGAAGAATATCGAGCGTCGATTCCAACCCGATCTCGTGATCATCTCCGCCGGCTTCGATTCTCATCGCGGAGATCCGCTGGGGAATCTCATGCTCGAGGATTCGGATTTTGGGGAGATGACGAAAGATGTGCTGCGGATTGCGGAGAAGCACTCGAAGGGCCGCGTGGTTGCGGTGCTGGAAGGCGGCTATAACCTGGATCTGCTGGGAGGAGCGGTCTGCGCGCATCTGAAAGCGTTATTGTGATCGACCGACGCCCCCTCAGGAAATCTTTGCCGCGGGTGACCGGGAGCTAATTCAGGGACGGTCACGAAATTCGGGGGATTAACCGCCAAGGCGCCAAGGTCGCCAAGAGGAATGTAATTAGTCCTTGGCGTTCTTGGCGACTTGGCGGTTAATCCTCCGAATTGGGCTCGAATTAGCGCCCTGTCATCCGTAGCTAAAATTCCCCTACTTCGCTCTCGCCTGCGCTTCCTGCTTAATCTTCTTCGCATCGGACTCCGTCAGCCAACGTTCTTTCACCAGGCGATCCGCAGATTGCGCCACCTTGTCTGTGTATGCCTTCGCCGTCGGATACATCATTTGAAACTTCGCGCGGTCATACGGAGTTTCGCGACCCATTTCGCGACAGACCCCCGGACCGGTGCTATTCGTGAAATACGTGGCCGCGGGAACTTCAACATACGGGTTTCGCACACCGCCAATGCCGTGGCCGTTGGCATCCAGTGTGACAGCCGAGCCTTTCACATCCAGAAGCGCACCGTGAGGCGCGGCCGTCCCTTTTCGAGTCCACTGCGCCAGGATCGCGTATGTGGCATCGAAGGCGTAGGTCATGATGGGCGCCGGCATCATCGGAATTTCCGGATCGCACTTCGCCGTGAACGGCCAATCGGGAGTGCCCTGCGCCGTGCCCGCAGCAGCAATTTGGTCCGGGAAGAGCGGAAATCCGGCATATGCAAATTTATCGATGTGCCCGGCGCCCGCAATTTCATACATACGAAACTTGTCATCGGCGGCATCGCTGTCGGGACGGCGGAACGGGACAGCATCGGGCACTTCGCCCTGCGCAACAACCGCGATCACGGGAACACTGGTCTTTCTAATGGCACGGCGGGGATCACCCACCGCCGGCGCAGTCGCACACTGGTTGATCCGTGATGGAGCCGCCGGGCTTTTCAGCAGATAGCCGTCAAAAACCGGTTTACCGTTTGCGAGCTTCGCGTTGGGGTGGATGGCGTTGATATACGTCTGAACATCGCCTCCCTGAGTAGCGAGAAGAACCGCTTCAACTCTTAGACCCGCAAGTGGCCGTCCAGGAACATCGCTCTTGAGAAGCGCGACAATCTGGCTGATGGCATCCCACCGCAACCCTTCTTCCACATCGGAGCGCGCCGCATTTGGCGTGCACGGTGCAGTCGAAGGATTTGCAAAAGACACGGCGGAATAACGCATGGGACTGAATGTCTTCAATCCAACAGCCGCGCCCGGCATAGTCACGCCGATCCACGCGTCTCCGCTTTCGATAAAGTGATCGCGGGAGTACCCCCACATCATCGGCCAGTCAAAACGGCGAGCTGTATTCATCAGCTCCACAAATACGTTGCCGCTGAAACGCGACGCATTCGCGGGGCGGCGCACCAGAATTCTCGTGCCGTAGGGGGCGTTGGAAGTCTTGACGCTAAGCGCCCCGTCCGCGGCCCAATCGTAAACGTTCGCGGAGCCGCTGACGATGAATTCCTCCTCCACATAGCCTGCCTTGGCCAGATCGAGCGGAGCCAGGTTCCTGTCCGACGCAAGAAAGGGAACCGACGTGGCGGTCGCCGGAATCGGCCCCATCACCTTTGGAACCGGAACAACGGTTTGTGCCGAGACAACAGTGCTGATGAAAAGAAGCGCGGTAATGACGGCCAGCGTTCCGGCCAACGGCTTGCGGACGAAGGTGTTCATAGTGTCCTCCAGTTTTTCTGATGGCGGCGCCCTATTACTCGGGGTTTCGCGCTACGTCCTCACGCTTCGCGCGGGTTGCATTCGCTCCGCTCATCTACTTGAGGGCTGCGCCCTGCCGGGCTTGCATTCGCTCCGCTCATCAGGAAAGCCGTATTTTAGCTGGAACCGGACCGAAGCCTAATTGAAAGTGAAGTTCACGGTGATCGTTGTCAGAACCTCCACGGGCTCCTTGTTCAAAAGGGTTGGCTTGTATCGCCACTGCCTCACTGCTTCGATTGCAGCGTCGTTCAAGAGCACATGGCCCTTGATAACGCGAATGCGGGCCGGATCGATCGTTCCATCCCGCAGGATCACCGCCTCGAGAAGAACGATGCCCTGGGTACGCGTCTTTTGGGCGAGCACGGGATAGACAGGCTGCACCTGATGAACCAGATTCGACATCACAACATCGCCACCCCGGGGAATCGGAACGGTGGGCGCGGGTATGGCATCAGGCAGCCTCGGCGGAGCCGGCGGCGGGGTCGGCGGCGGAGGGGGTGGAGTTGCCACACGGGGGCCAAGGTCGGGGCCGAACAGGCCTGCAATGTTTAGAGCATTACCCACACCTGCTGGCCCCCTGGGTAGGAATCCCACCTCACCCGCAATCGGATCGTCGACGATATTGGCGATCTTCTCGGGTATGGCGATCGGTGCAAACAGATCCGCCGGAGCCGGCGGAGCTGCATGCACAGCAGCCGCCTTGTGTGCGGTGGGCACCAGGTCCACGACGCGTGTATGCACGATGGGCGGCGGCAACGGGTCGAAGATCGTGACCTGTGGCAGCAATTGTTCCTGAAAAAGCGGAACGAGAATGAGCGCAGCGGCAAGGCTGCTGTGCGTAATTACAGACACCACGAGAGTAAATGGTTTCTTCGAACGGGACCGGCGAGATTCAATCAGGCAATCTTCGAGCATTGTTCCTCCGATGCTTGATGGCTGCGCCCTATTGCTTAGGGTTTCGCGCTATCGCGCCCACGCTTCGCGCGAGCTGGCGCCCGCCCGCAGTGCGTGGTCTGCAGGATTGGACACCCAGAGGAGAAACAATGTTCCGTTTATTGAGACTGTGGCCGAGACTGCGGCCCGGACTGCGGCACCGCGTAATAGCCGCTACGGCTCCGTACGGCCGTACCGGGACGGTCCACCTTGACCTCGAGCTTTCGCCAAGTGCCGTCTGTCGGAGCCGTCGGGTAGTAGCTAAGAGTGTATTGCTGGTGCAGCTCTTCAAGAATGAGAGCCGCGATGCTGTCGAGCGCGTAGTTCCGCCCCGTATACATACGGAATGTTTGGCCGCCGCTGGCGCCGGTCAACTCTCCGAGCATGTAGAGGTAGACGTGATAACGCGGCTGGCGCAGGACAAGAGGATCGTTATCGTCGTCATCGATACCCACGGCGTAGAGCTGCAGCTGAGATCGCTTCAGCAGATCGAGCGCCTGATCCATGTTGATCTTGCTTCGCGTGTCATAACCATCCGACACAAGCAGGAGAATGCGCTTGCCGTTGTGCGCATTCTTCATTTCCTGAACACCGGCCTGTACGGCGTCGTAGACCGAGGTCTCACCGCCGGAACGGATTCCCCTCAAGGCCTTCTGAATATCTTCGGGATTCTTAGTGAATTTCTGCCGAAGATCCACGTCATCGGCGAAAGTCTCGAGGAACATCTCGTCCTGCGGGCCGAGTGCGAGGGACACTTCGCGTACCATCTGCAATGCCTGTTGGAGCTTGTGACGCATGCTGCCGCTCGTATCGATGAGCACGCCAACACTGAGGTTCGCCAGGCTATCCTGAGCGAAGAAAGAAAGCTTCTGCTCGATGCCGTTCTCGAGCACTTTAAAGTCGTCCTTCTTCAATCCATCGACATAGCTTCCGCTGCTGTCGCGCACGATAGCGGGGATATTCACCATATCCACCGATACGTTCAGCCTCACGGGGTTGTCGATAGTTCCGGCTGGAGCAGTCGCCGGTGGTGGTTCCTGCGGCGCCTGACCGAGGGCCTGCAAGGAAAGGATCAGAATCGCTCCGAGAATTCCAATAAGAAAATGCCTTCTTAGGTTCATAGCGAATCCATTCTTTTGTTCCAAAGATTTAGGGGGCGAACCCGCCCATTCTATATCCCGGCGGGTCCGGATCGCTCAAACAATCGTGATGGCTGCGCCCTACCGGGCTTGCATTCGCAGCCGCTCATGCTTGATGGCTGC